>Ga0137436_1000098_pt1 | contig 27342 bp, 28 predicted proteins | sample EasRivERMGT119_2_FD_102328 | JGI IMG/M metagenome (GOLD analysis project Ga0137436, IMG submission 102328) | Soil microbial communities from meander-bound floodplain in the East River, Colorado, USA - East River MetaG ERMGT119_2 | ecosystem: Environmental > Terrestrial > Soil > Floodplain ...
CACCGGGAAGCGCTCGGCGCTGATGCCGGAGCTGCCGACCATCGCCGAAGCGGGGCTCGCGGGCTACGAGGCGAACAACTGGTACGGGCTGATGGTGCCCGCGAACACGCCGCGCGCGATCATCGACCGGCTCAACGCCGAGACGGTGAAAGTGCTCAACATGCCGGAGGTGAAGACTTTCCTCTTCAATCAGGGCCTCGATGCCGCACCCTCGACGCCGGAGGAGTTCGGCGCCTATATCAGGAGCGAGCGCGCCAAATGGGCGAAGATCGTCAAGGCCTCGGGAGCGAAAGTCGAGTGAGGCCTGCTCGCTCATGTGCCAGGCGATCTGGTTCACCGTGCCGCCCTGCGTGCGCGCGTGCGATCGCAAGCTTGTCCTGCAGGCGTTGGGTCATGATTTGAGCTTTCGGGGAAAGCGGTAGAAGCGTTTCGGGTTTTCCACGAGGAGCGCGCGCCGCTGCGCCTCGGACGGCGCGATCTCCGCGAGCAGATCGACGAGCACGCCGTCGTCCGGAACCGCGGCGAGATTCGGATGGGGCCAGTCGGAGCCCCAGAGCGTGCGCTCGCCGAATTCCGAAACGAGCGTGCGCGCAAAGGGAATCGCATCTTCCCAAGGCGCGGCTTCTCGCGAAATGCGCTCCGAGCCGCTCACCTTCACCCAGAAGCGCGGGTCGTGCATGAGATCGAGCAGGCGCTTGAAGGCCGGCTGATCGAGACCGAGCGATGCGTCCACGCGCCCCATGTGATCGATCACCACGGGCACGGCGGAGCGCTTGAGCCACGGCGCGAGCTCCTCGATGAGCGATGCCTCGAAATGCACCTGCAGGTGCCAGCCGAGATTCGCCAGGCGAGCGCTCAGTTCGATGGCCTCTTCGATTCCGGCGCCCCGGCCCAGGTGCTTCATGAAGTTGAATCGCACGCCGCAGAACCCGAGCGCATCCAGGCGCCGGAGCTCGGCGTCCTCCACCGTCGGAGGCAGGAGCGCGACGCCGCAGTAGTCGCCTTTCTTCGCGGCGATCGCATCGGCAACGACGCGGTTGTCGAAGCCGTGGCAGGTGGACTGGACGATCACGCAGTGCCCGACGCCCAGCATGGCGTGCAGCGCAAAGAGCTTTTCCTTGGGCGCATCGGCGGGCGTGAACGGCCGGTTCTCCGCGAAAGGAAAAATCCTGTGCGGCCCGAACACGTGCACGTGCGCATCGCAGGCGCCCGGAGGCAGCCTGAGCTTCGGCCGGCCCGGCGAAGGATGAAAAGAAGGCAGGGGATCGCTCATCGCAAGTTCATCGCTCGTACATTCGGCCCTGCGCGATGAGCGGCGCATCGCGTCCGCTCCATCGCGCAGAATTAAAGCCGCGCTTCGCGTCGGCTTTAATCTTCCTTGAAGCCGATCGCTTTGATGATCGTGCTCCACCTCGCCTGCTCCTCGGAGAGGAAGGTGGCGTATTCCGCGGGCGTCGACGGGAAGGCGATCCCGCTCACCTTGGCGAACTGGTCGAGAAGCGCGGGGGAGCGCAGCGCCGCAACCGCCGCGTCGTGAATCCGCTTGAGGACCGCGGGCGGCGTCCCCGCGGGCGCTACCAGCCCGTACCAGTTGTCGGAGATCACATTCGGGTAGCCCGTCTCCGCCGTGGTCGGAACATTGGGCAGGGACGGCGCGCGCTTCGCGCTCGTCACCGCGAGCGCCTTGAACTTGCCCGACTGGATGTGTGGGAGCACCACCGGAATATCGAAGATCCCCATGTTGACCTGCCCGCCCAAAAGGTCGGCGACCGCGGGCGCAGCCCCCTTGTACGGAACGTGCAGCAGATCGACGCGCGCCTCCGCTTTGAGCAACTCGCACGCGAGGTGCGTGATGCCGCCCGCACCCGCGGAGCCGAAGTTGATTTTCCCCGGGTTCGCTCTGGCGTAGGCGATCAGCTCGGCGAGGCTCGCCACCGGGAGCGACGGATTCACCACCACGACCTCGGGAACCTTGACCACGGTCGTGATGAGCGCGAGGTCCTTCTGCGGGTTGAAGGGCATCTTGGACAGCGCGAACGGCGCCATCGCCACCGATCCCTGATTGTTGAACCCCAGCGTGTAGCCGTCGGGCGGGGCCTTGGCCACCGCGTCGATGCCGAGCACGCCGCCCACCCCGCTCTTGTTCTCGACGATGACCGTCTGCCCGAGGCCTGCGCTCAGGGCCTGCGCGAAAGTGCGCCCGAAAATATCCGCCGGGCCTCCGGCCGGAAACCCCACGATCAGGCGCACGGGCTTGGACGGATAGGGCTGCCCAAAGGCGGAGCCGGGCAGCAGCAGGCATTGGATCGCGGCAAGCGCGAGTGCGGCGAACGGATTCCTCATCGAACGTTCTCTCCCGGTCATGTCACTGCCCTGATTCGGCAGCTACCGCGCAGCATACACAAGTACGCCGCTCTCAGAACGCCCATCGGTACGGGAAGGGTTGAACCGCAATTTCCTATTTTCACCACCGGATGCAAATAGGGCGCACCCGGCGCAACGCGCGCCGGATGCGCCCAGAGGTTTCGCGTGGAGCGTCGCCCGCTCAGTCGTCGTCGTTCCCCAGTCTGGGGATACCGACCGCGAACCAGGCCAAGCCGGCCGCGTTGCGGATGAGAAGCATTGGGCTGGGGCAGTCAAACGGCGCCGGATTCAGCATACCGTCGATGCGAAAATCGCCGTTGGGTGCGAGCAGGACCCCGGCGAGGTCCGTACTGCGCTCCAAGAACGGGGCCGCGGCTTCACAGATCAGCGTGGCAAACACGCTCTGTCCCGTCGCCCTCCCGGCATTGTTGCCACCACCCAATATCAGGCCTTTGCCCTTGACCGTGATGCTCCCGTTGGTCTTCACGTCAGCCCTGAGATCGGCGATCACCCAGATCTGGCCGGCGGGTTGGACTCCACGGACAATGTTCCGGTTCACGCTCTCGACGGTCAGCGCCGTCGCCAGTGTCGGGGCGACCGCCACGCCGCTCGAGACGGGGATGACTCCAATTCCACCTTTGAATTTCACGAGGGAGTCGTCCGCCGCCGCCGAAAGCGGAGTGACGATCCCGAAGAACAGCACCCAAACCGACATCTTTTTCAACATGGCAATTTCTCCTTTTTCCTTGAACAGTAAATAGGGAGCGGATCGGTTCGATTGTTTTCGAACGAATACTGCGATCTGCGCCCCGATGCTGACCCCTTGTCCTTACCGTTTTATTACCGCGCCGCCCTCTCGGGCAAAACGGGACAGGGCTCCCGTATACATCGTCGAGAGGCAGGTTATTCCGCCTCGGGAGGATCGAGTCGTGGTTGAAAGAAGGCTCAGCCGGCCCCGCGCAGGCGCACGTTGGTTTTCCTGCTGATGACGAAGTGGTGCGGGTCCAGCTTCTGCTCGGTTGCGGCGATGCGATACTCCTCCTCGGGTCGCCGGCCCGGAACCCTCACGGTACAGGATACGAGCTTGCCCTCGGCATTGAGCCGCGAGAGCTCTTGACCCATGCGTTGCACGCCGACGCCGAGCTTCGCCGCGAGGGCTTCGATGCGCCAGGCGGTGGGGTTGGAGGTCATGAAGTCGAGCACGCTCTCGCGCAAAGACAGGCTTGTCATCGTTCAGTTCCCGGATGGCATGCGAAGAACCCGGCGCGAAGTCGGCATGAATGCGCCGTTCCTACTTGTCCCATTTGGCCATGTCGGCAAGCTCGACGTTGTAGCCGATGTTCTGCGGGCCCGCGGCCGCGTTGACCACTTTCTCCACCTTGCGGAACGTCTCGGCGAGCTGGAAGCTGAGCTTTGCCAGCTCTGCCGGATCGGGCTTGAACACGGCGGCATTTTCGACCCTGAGGAAAGATCGACCGACCAATTCGACATAAATCCGCGACGCCAGGTCCTGGGTGCCGGGGTTCGCTGCGGGCTGCGAGGGGGAAGCCATGACTGCCGCCTTGAAGGGAGAGACGATACATACTACGCTTAACTCGAGGCGGGCAAGCGAATTTCCTTCTCAATTTCGCGGCGCGGCGCTCCAGACCTGAATACCGAAGCGCCGGTCCCTGGGCTGCGGCCCCAGTGTCTGCACGGTGATTTCGCGCTTGTTTTCGTCCCGGACAAAAAAACTTCGGGCGTAACGGGTAACATGGCGTTGGGACGCTCAAGATGAGCGGCCGCCGAGCTATTCCAATCGTGTCTGCAAAACCGAACCCACCCCATGACCGAACGCAAACGCGCCCCCACCAAGGCCTACCAGAATCCGGGCTTTCTCGAAAGCAAGGACGCCCGCGCCCTGCGCATCCTGTCGGAGTATCTCGAGCCGAAAAGCCGCTTCGACCACCACAAAGTCGACGACACCATCGTGTTCATGGGCTCGGCGCGCATCAATTCGCGCGAGGCCGCCGAGGAAATGGTGCGCAAGGGGAAGAGCGGCAAGGACCGGGAGCGGGCGCAAATGGCGCTCAAGATGTCCGCCTACTACGAAGCCGCCCGCGAGCTCGCCTCCCGCCTCACCACATGGTCGAAGGATCTCGACCGCGAGGAGCGCCGCTTCGTGGTGTGCACCGGCGGGGGCCCCGGAATCATGGAGGCGGCGAACCGCGGCGCGGCCGAGGCGAAGGGCATGAACGTCGGCCTCACCATCTCGATCCCGGTGGAAGAATTCGACAACCCCTACGTCACGCGCGAGCTCTCCTTCCACTTCCACTACTTCTTCATGCGCAAATTCTGGTTCGCCTACCTCGCAAAAGCGGTGATCGTGTTTCCGGGCGGCTACGGGACGCTCGACGAGCTGTTCGAGCTGCTGACGCTGGTGCAGACGCGCAAGATGAAAAAGCCCCTGCCGATCGTGCTCTTCGGCACCGAATACTGGCGCGAGGTCATCGACTTCGACGCGCTTGCGCGCCACGGCACCATCGATGTCAAGGATATCGAGCTCGTGCACCGCACCGACTCGGTGGACGACGCCTACGAGTGGATCGTCCGGCAGCTCGCGGAGAAGGCGCTGGGACAGCCGGGGGCGACGTTGTAGCGGCGGAGAGGTTTGAGTAAAGCCTGCTTTACTCAACCCATTTTTGAGTAAATGAAATCGTCTTTTTCTTTACTCAACAGGTTCCCGGTGTACACTAACGGCTCATCATGCCGGCCGTCAGGACTTTCATTCCGAAGCCCTTGCCGCGAGCCGATCTCGACTGGCGCGCGCTCGTGCCCTCGATCGGGCGGGCGACCCTGGCGCTCGCGCGCTATGACGGCATCCTGCACGGCGTGCCCGACCCGGCGGTGCTGCTCTCCCCGCTCACCACGCAGGAGGCGGTGCTCTCCTCGAAGATCGAGGGCACGCAGGCGACCCTGGGCGACGTGCTGCGCTTCGAGGCCGGGGAGCCGGCTCGCGACGAGGACAGGCACGAGGACATTCAGGAGATCCTCAATTACCGGCGCGCCCTGCGCGAAGCCGAGCGGGCGCTGAAGAAGGGTCGTTTCAGCCTGAATCTGATGAAGCGCCTGCACGCGATCCTGCTCGCCAGCGTGCGCGGGCGCGACAGGAGCCCAGGCGAGTTCCGGCGGACGCGCGTGTGGATCGGCGCTCCCGGCGCGCCGATCGAAGCCGCGCGCTTCGTTCCGCCCGAGCCCGCGCGCCTGCCGAAGCTGCTCGCCAACCTGCACGCCTATTGGCGCGGCGACGAGATCGATCCGCTGGTGCAACTGGCTCTCATCCATGCCCAGTTCGAGATCCTCCACCCGTTCCGCGACGGCAACGGGCGGGTCGGCCGCATGCTGGTGCCGCTCTTTCTCTACGAAAAGAAGCTCCTCTCGCGGCCCACGTTCTACCTGTCCCAGTACCTGGACGAGCACCGCGCCGAATATATCGCGCGGCTGCGCGCGTTGAACGGCTCGCCGTCCTGGAACGACTGGACCGTATTTTTCCTAAGGGCACTCGCGGCCCAGGCCGAGGCGAACGCCGACAAGGCGCGCCGCATACTCGCGCTCTACGCTCGCCTGAAAGCGCGTACGATCGCGCTCACCCGCTCGCAGTACGCGGTGCCGCTCCTCGACCGGCTGTTCGCTCAGCCGATCTTCGCTTCCAGCGATCTGTTCCGCGACCCCAAAATGCCGACCAAGCCGGTTGTTACCCAACTCCTGCAGCGACTGACCGAGGCCGGCATTCTCAAGCAACTGCGCGAAGCGCGCGGCCGCCGGGCGCAGGTGCTCGCGCTCGCGGAGCTGGTGAATCTGTGCGAAGGGAAGAAAGTCGTCTAGGGCGCGGGGTCATCGAAACGCCGCGGCTAGCGCGCCGCGGTCACGCGCCAGATGACGTTGCCCACGTCGTCGGCGACGAGGAGCGCGCCGCGCTTGTCGAGCGCCACGCCGACCGGCCGCCCGTAGGCGTCGCCGTCTTCGCTGAGGAAGCCCGTGAGCACGTCGAGGGGATTGCCCGAGGGCTTGCCGCCCGCGAAGGGCACGAAGACCACCTTGTAGCCGCTGCGCGGCCTGCGGTTCCACGAGCCGTGCTCGCCGATGAACATGGCGGGTTGCGTGCATGAGGGGGCTCCAGAGGACCGACGTATTTATCATAGCCCCGCAAATCCGGCGAAACGACGCCGTGTTATAAGCTCCGTTGTATCGTCGATCTTGCCATGCGCCGCCCATGACCCCGGGGATCGAATACGCGCTCGGCGCGATGCTGTTCTTCGGGCTCGGCGACCTGGTCTACAAGCGCGGCGCCGCGGCCGGGGCGCAGCCGCATCACTTCCTGATGGTGCAGTCCTGGGTGTTCGCGCCTTCGGTCGTGCTGTACGCGATGTGGACGGACTCGCTCCACTTCGTCGCCGGATCGCTGTGGGGCGCGCTCGCGGGCTTGTTCGTTCTGGTCGGCTTCTATAATTTCGCTCACAGCCTGAGAACCGGCTCGATCAGCATCAACGCGCCGGTTTTCCGTCTGAGTTTCGTCCTCACCGCGGCGCTCGCGGTTCTGCTTCTCGGGGAACCGCTCACTTCGTATAAGGTGGCGGGGATCGCGCTCGCGCTCGCCGCGGTCTGGCTGCTGCTCGGTGCGCCGGCTCCCGAGGACGCCGCCGGCCGGCGCGAGAGCCGGTCTTCTCTGGTGCGCGTGCTCGTTGCCACCGTGTCCGTCGGAGCAGGCAACTTCATCTACACCTTCGGACTGCGCGCGGGCGCAACCCCGGCTTCGCTGATCGTCGCGCAAGCGGCCGTCGTCGTCACGCTCGCCACCGTTTTCGCCGGCGCGGTCGACCGCCGCATCCGGCCTTCGCGCGCCGCTTTGAGCTACGCGCCGAGGGCGGCGGTTGTTCTCGCCCTCGCCTTCGCTTTCATGGTCGAGGGCATGGCGCGCGCCGAGGCGAGCGTGGTGGTCCCGATCGCGCAGATGGGATTCGTCGTCACGGCTCTGCTCGGCTTTCTTTTTCTGCGCGAGCGGTTCACGGCGCGCAAAGGCGCGGGCCTCGCCGCCGCGCTCGCCGCGCTGGCGAGCCTCGCCTACGGATAGCGCCGGCCGGCCTGCGAGCTCGGCTGAATCGCCCGTCAGCGGTCGGTCGCTGGCGTCGTGCGCACCCGCCCTTCCGCGTACAATGCGCGCCTTGCAAATTGAAATCCCATGATCCGCCTCTCTCAAGTCACGCTCCGCCGCGGCGCGAAAGTGCTGCTCGAAGGCGCCGACGTCTCGCTCAATCCCGGCGACAGGATCGGCCTGATCGGGGCGAACGGGTCGGGCAAGTCGAGCCTGTTTGCGCTCCTGCGCGGCGAGCTGCACGCGGACCAGGGCGAGGTCGATTTCCCGGCGCGCTGGCGCGTCGCTTACGTGGCGCAGGAGACGCCGGCGCTGGAGCGCACGGCGCTCGACTACGCGATCGACGGCGACACCACGCTGCGAAAGATCGAGGCCGGTCTGGCAGCCGCCGAAACTGCCGACGACGGCCACCGGATCGGCGAGCTGCACGCCGCGATGGGCGACGCCGATGCGTACACGGTGCGCTCGCGCGCGGAGCAGCTCCTGCACGGCCTGGGGTTTTCGCACGAGCAGATGGGCGAGCCCGTGGCGAGCTTCTCAGGCGGCTGGCGCATGCGGCTCAATCTCGCGCAGGCGCTGATGTGCCCCTCGGACCTCCTGCTGCTCGATGAGCCCACCAACCACCTGGATCTGGACGCCATCCTCTGGCTCGAGGAATGGCTCAAGCGCTACGCCGGGACGCTTCTCATCGTCTCGCACGACCGCGATTTCCTGGACGGCGTGGTGGACGTCGTCGCGCACATCGATAGCAAGAAGCTCAGGCGGTATTCGGGCAACTATTCGAGCTTCGAGCGCCAGCGCGCCGCGGCGGTGGTGCTCGCCGGGGCGCAGTACGAGAAGCAGCAGCGCGAACGCGCGCACCTGGAATCCTTCATCGAGCGCTTCAGGGCGAAGGCCACCAAGGCGAAGCAGGCGCAAAGCCGCATGAAGATGCTGGCGAAGATGGAGGAGCTGGCTCCCTTGCACGTCTCCGCGCCCTTCTCGTTCGAGTTCCGCGAACCGCTCAGGGCACCCGATCCGCTGCTGGTGCTGGAAGACGCAGACGCCGGCTACAAAATGCAAGGCGAGCCGGACAGGATCGTCGTGCGCGGCATCAATTTCTCGCTGCAGAGCGGCCAGCGCTACGGCCTTCTGGGCATCAACGGCGCGGGAAAATCGACGCTCATCAAGACCATCGCCGGGGAGCTTGCGCCGCTCGCGGGGAAGGCGATCTTCAACAAGGGGCTCGCGGTCGGCTATTTCGCGCAGCACCAGATCGAGATGCTGCGTCACGACGAGTCGCCGCTCTGGCACCTCTCACGCATTACAACGAACGTGCGCGAGCAGGAGCTGCGCAACTATCTGGGCAGCTTCAACTTCCCCGGCGATATGGCGACGACTTCAATCGAAACCTTCTCGGGCGGGGAGAAGGCGCGGCTCGCCCTCGCGCTCATCGTGTGGCAGCGCCCCAACCTGCTCTTGCTCGACGAGCCGACCAACCACCTCGACCTGGAAACGCGCGAGGCGCTCACTGTCGCCCTTGCGCAGTTCGAAGGCACGCTCGTGCTCGTCTCGCACGACCGGCACCTCCTGCGCGCGACCACCGACCAGTTCCTCATCATCGCCGAGGGCCGCCTCGCGCCCTTCGACGGCGACCTGGAGGACTACCGCGACTGGCTGTTCAAGACCAAACTGGCGCCCACGGAAGAAGCGGTGCCTTTGCCCGAAGCGAAGAAACCTGCCGCCACGGCGCCGGCGGCGGCTCCGGCCACTGAGCGCCGCGAGCAGAAGCGCAGGGAAGCGGAAGCGCGCCAGCGCCAGTCCGCGGCGAGGAAACCGATCGAGTCGCGCATCAAGCGGCTGGAAGAGCTGATGGCGAAGCTGAACGCGCGGAAAGCGGCGATCGACGCGCGGCTCGCCGACCCGGCGATCTACGGCGAGGCGCAGAAAGACAATCTGAAGACGCTGATCGTCGACCAGGCCTTCGTCTCGCGGGAGCTGGCGCAGCTCGAGGCCGAGTGGCTGGAGCTGCAGCAGAGGCTGGAGCAGCTCGCGGCCTAGACCGGGGATCCCGAGACGGTCAATCTGCGGACGAACGTATCCTGCCCCGCAGTTTCTTGACCTCGCCGCGCCGCGTCTTGGTTTCGAGGCGCTTTTTCCGCGAGCTTCGGGTCGGCCGGGTCGGCCTGCGCTGCCGCGGGACGACGGCCGCGCGCGCCACCAGCTCGTGCAGCCGCGCGAGCGCCTCGTCCCGGTTGCGCTCGAGGCTGCGGTGCTGCTGCGACTTGATGACGAGCACGCCCTCGCGCGTGATGCGCTGATCGCGGGAGCCCAGAAGCCGCGACTTGATGTGCTCGGGGAGCGAGGAGGCGCGGATGTCGAAGCGCAGATGCACCGCCGAAGACACCTTGTTGACGTTCTGGCCCCCCGCCCCTTGCGCGCGGATCGCGGTAAGCTCGATCTCGCTTTCGGGAATCGCAATCGCGGTGAAAGTGCTCGCCATGGCCCTCTATTCTGCCTTCCCCCGGCTGCGTAGCGGGAAATAGTCCTCGGTGCCGGGCGGCGATCCACGGCTTGCGCGCCGCGTCCGCGTCCGTTAACCTGGACCGGCCTGCCCGAGGTCCCGACAAGGAGAAGCCATGAACGAGGCTCGACACCCGCCCAGACCGCTCGTCCCGGCCCTCAAGCCCCTTTACGCGTTCCTCGAGCCGCTGTCGTGGCCGCTCATCCGCTGCGCGTGCGGCCTGATTCTCGCGGTGCACGGCTGGGGCAAGATTTCCCGCGGCGTGGAGGCGATGGCGCCCACGTTCGCGAAATTGGGATACGCGCACCCCAGCGCCCTCGTCTATCTCCTCATCTTCGTCGAGTTCTTCGGCGGGATCGCCATCGCCGCCGGATTGTTCACGCGTTTCTTCGCGGCCGCGGTCGCGATCGAGATGGCGGTGATCACCTTCGTCCACTACTTGCCCAACGGGTTCTCCTGGCTCAACCGCGGCTACGAGTTCACCTTGCTGTGGGGGCTGGTCGCGCTCGCGGTCTGGTGGCGCGGCGGCGGGCCCTACTCGCTCGACCGGAAAATCGGCGTGGAACTGTAGGCGCTTTCCGGCGCGCCGGTCACGCGTCTCGGCGACCATGCGGGCCGTCTCCACTTCGTTTGATCTGCATCAAGCAGTGAGCCCCCGGTCCGCGCGACTCTAGGGACGATCGGCCCGGAACCCCCATGAACCCCGTTTCGCACTGGCACGCAGAGCACGCCAATTTCTCGCGGCTGCTCGACATCCTGGAAAAGCAGCTCGACGAATTCCACGCGGGCAGGACGCCGAACTACGAGCTGATGGTGGATATCGTCACCTACTTGCGCCATTTCCCGGATCTGCACCATCACCCGCGCGAGGACGCGGCGTTCGCGCTTCTGGTCAAGCACGATCCCGGGATGCAGGTCCCGCTCGATCGACTCAGGCAGGAGCACCGGGTGATCGCCGCAGCCGGTGAGGATTTGCTGAGAACCCTGATTGAGGTGACCTCCGACGCCCTGATCGCGCGCGCCGCCGTGGAGGCGATCGCGGCGATGTACCTCGTCTATTACCGCCACCACCTCCTCCAGGAGGAAAAGGAAGTCCTGCCCCGCGCGGCGAAACTGCTCACCGCGAAGGACTGGAAGGCGGTCGCCGCGGCCGTGCCGGCGGGACTCGACCCCCTGTTCGGGAGCAAGAGCGAAGCCGGGTACCGCGAACTCCGCCGCCACATCGCCCTCGAGGCGCGACGCACCTAGCGCGGTCGTGAACGGGGGTGAGCGCGGGTAGAATGCCGCTTCATCCCTGAAAGCCCGAGTTGACCGATCCGCATCACGGCGGCCGGGCGAGCGCCGCCCCGCCGCAATCCTTCGCCGCGCTCCGGCATCCGGGCTACCGCGCCTATTTCATCGGCTCGGCGCTGGCGATGATGGCGGACTCCGTCGAACACGTGATCAGCTACTGGATCATTTTCCAGAAATTCCACTCGCCTGCGCTCGGCGGCTTCGCGATGCTGTCGCACTGGCTGCCGTTTCTTTTCTTCTCGGTGCTGTCGGGGGCGCTTGCCGACCGCTTCGATCCGCGGCGCATCATCCAGATCGGCATGGCCCTGTTCATGGCCGCTTCCCTCGGCTGGGGCGTGCTGTTCCTCACCGACACGCTGGAGATGTGGCACGCCGCCGCGCTGCTCGTCATACACGGATTCGCCGGCGTGTTCTGGCACCCTTCCGCGCAGCTCCTGATCCACGACATCGTCGGAACGGCGAATCTGCAGAGCGCGGTGCGCCTGTCCGCCACCGCGCGCTACCTCGGGCTGCTGTTCGGCCCGGCGGTGGGCGGGGTCTTCCTGCTCGCCTTCGGGCCGGCGTACGGCCTCTTGCTGAACGCGCTGATCTATCTGCCGCTCGTGGGGTGGCTGTGGAAGGCGCCCTACGGGCCGCGCTTCAGGAAAGGGGCGCCCGCGCCGGTACGCGCGGTGAAGGGCTTCAGCGACATCGTATCCACGATCCGCGTCATCTCCGGCAACCGCACCATCGTCTCGATGATCCTGCTCGCGGGCGTCGCGTCGTTCTTCGTCGGCAACGGCTACCAGCCGCAGATGCCGGAGTTCGCGCACGATCTCGGCCGCGGCGATCCCGACCTGTCCTACAGCATGCTGCTCGCCGCCGATGCGGCCGGGGCCCTGTTCGCGGGATTCCTGCTCGAGAGCCGCGGCCTCCTGCAGGCCAAACCGCGCACGGCCCTGGTGCTGGCGATGCTGTGGTGCTGCGCCATCGTCGGCTTCGCCGCCTCGACGTCCTATGCACTCGCGCTCGCAATCCTTTTCGCCGTGGGCTTCCTCGAGCTTTCGTTCAACGCCATGGCGCAGACCCTGGTGCAGTTGCACGCGCCGGCGGACATCCGCGGCCGCGTGATCGGGCTCTACATCCTGTCCGCCCTCGGGATGCGCGCCTTCTCCGGGGTCACGGTCGGGATCATCGGGGGCTTCATCGGCATCCACTGGTCGCTCGCGCTCTCGGCGATGACGCTGCTCGCGGTCATCATCGGTCTGCTCGCGTTCACGCTGCGCAGAACAGCCTGACCCATGAGAACTCTCCAGGCATCGCACCAGGCCGATTCCCCGTACGCCTGGACCCGCCTTTGGATCGCGCTTGCCCTGATGACCATCGGCGGCTCGGGGATGTACTCGATGTCGGTGGTGCTGCCGCCGCTGCAGGCCGAATTCGGGATCGCGCGGGCCGATGCCTCGCTTCCCTTCACGCTCACCATGATCGGGTTCGGGCTGGGCGGCGTGCTGATGGGAAGGCTGTCTGACCGTTTCGGCGTGATGGTTCCGGTGCTCGTCGGCTCGGTGAACCTTGGGATCGGCTTCATCGCTGCGAGTTTTTCGCAGAACCTCCTGCAGTTCACGGCGATCCATGGGTTGCTGATCGGGATCGGAACTTCAGGCACCTTTGTTCCGCTGGTCGCGGACATCACGCTGTGGTTCACGCGCAGGCGCGGCATCGCGGTGGCGATCGTGATGAGCGGCAACTACCTCGCGGGCACGGTGTGGCCGCCGCTCATGCAGCACTTCATCGACACCGCGGGGTGGCGCGCGACCTACATGGGGACCGGCCTGATCTGTTTGTTCGCGATGCCGTTGTTTGCACTCGCCCTCCGCCGGAAGCCGCCCGCGATCGCCGGGCTCACGCCGGCGGGTGCCGGCGCGCGGGGAGCGTCGTCGAACCCCGAGCGGCCGCTCGGGTTCTCCCCGGGCCAGCTGCAGGGGTTGCTGTGCGTGTCAGGGCTCGCGTGCTGCGTCGCGATGTCCATGCCGCAGGTGCACATGGTCGCGTACTGCGCGGATCTGGGCTTTCCCGCCGCGCGCGGCGCCGAGATGCTCGCGCTGATGATGGGGTTCGGCATCGTCAGCCGCCTCGCCTCGGGCTGGATCGCCGATCGTATCGGGGGATTGCGCACGCTGCTGCTCGGCGCCGTGCTCCAGGCAACCGCGCTCGCACTGTTCCTGCCCTTCGACGGCCTAGTCGCGCTCTACGTTGCCTCGGCGCTCTTCGGCCTCTTTCAGGGAGGCATCGTGCCCTCCTACCCCCTCATCGTGCGCGAGTACTTCTCCCCGCGCGAAGCGGGCACGCGCACCGGTACCGTGATCATGGCGACGCTCGTCGGCATGGCGGTCGGCGGCTGGATGCCCGGATGGATTTTCGACATGACCGGCTCCTACCGCGCGGCGTTCGTCAACGGCATCGCCTGGAGCCTGGTGACGAGCGGGATCGCGCTCTTTCTCCTGTTTCGCGCGCGTCCCGGTTGGGGCCTGCCTGCGACGCCCGTTGGTCGCAGCGAATCGCGCCATCCATCTTGAATCCTTGAGACCGTTGGAGAACCCCATGCGCTACGAGCTCTACTACTGGCCTTCGATACAAGGACGCGGAGAATTCGTCAGGCTTGCGCTCGAGGAAGCAGGTGCCGATTACCTGGATGTCGCGCGACTTCCGAAACAGGGCGTGCCGGCGCTGATGCGACTCCTGGAGGGCAAGTCGCAGGGGCGCATGCCCTTCGCGCCGCCGTTCCTCAAGGCGGGGAAGCTCGTGATCGCGCAGACGGCGAATATCCTGCTCTTTCTCGGACCGCGTCTCGGGCTCGTTCCCAGGGTCGAAGCGAGCCGGCTCTGGGCGCATCAGCTCCAGCTCACCGTCGCCGACTGGCTGGTCGAAGTGCACGATGCGCACCACCCGATAGGCGGCGCTTTCTACTACGAGGACCAGAAGCCCGAATCGAAGCGCCGCGCCTCGCACTTCACCACCGAGCGGCTGCCGAAATTTCTCGGCTACTTCGAGCGGGTGCTCGCGCGGGAAAAAGGCGGCTGGCTCCTCGGCAAGGCGTTTTCCTACGCGGACCTGTCGCTCTTCCAGATGATCGCGGGGTTGCGCTATGCTTTTCCCGGCACGATGGGAAAACTGGAATCGAAATACCCGCGGTCGGTTGCGCTGCACGAACGCGTCGCGGCGCGCCCGCGCATCGCCGCTTACCTCGCGTCGAAGCGGCGCATCGGCTTCAACCAGCACGGCATCTTCAGGCATTATCCCGAGCTCGACTCCTAGCCTGCGGAGAACGGCAATGAGGCACACTCTGAAAAACGCAGTTTTGTTGCTCGGTTTCGCCCCGGTGGCACTGTCGCCGCTGCCGGCCATGGCGCAGGACTACCCGGCGCGCGAAATCCGCTCGATCTGCAACTTCGCCGCCGGATCCGGAGCCGACATCCTGGTGCGCTACTACAGCGACAGGCTCGCCAGGCTCGCGGGCAGGCCCGTTCTCGTCGAGAACAAGGTCGGGGTGCAGGGAAACATCGCCACCGAGTACGTCGCGCGCTCGAAGCCGGACGGCTACACGATCATGATCACGCCTGCGAGCTCCACCCTCGCGGCTGCGCAGCACATCTTCAAGCAGCTGCCCTTCGACCCGATCAGGGATTTCACGCCGGTCACGACCCTCGCGAAGCTCAGCTTCGCGATCGCGATCGACGCGAAGAGGCCGATCCATTCGATCGCCGGGCTGACCGAGTACCTGAAGAAAAAACCCGGTCACGGCAACTACGCAACGGGCTCCAATACCGGCCTCGTCGCAGCCGAGCTCTACAAGGAAATGGCCGGCCTCAAGAGCACGCATATCCCATATAAAGCCGCTCCAAACGCGTTGAGCGATCTGCTCGGAGGAGAAGTCGACTTCATGTCGTACGACGTGACTTTCCTGATGGCGCAGGCGCGCGCGGGTCGCCTGCGGATTCTCGCGCTCACCTCGGCGACGCGCCTGAGCATGCTCCCGGAGGTACCCACCATGGCGGAGTCGGGCTTTCCGGGCTACGACCTGACCCCCTGGTTCGGAGTCGTCGTTCCGGCCGGCACGCCCAAGACTATCGTCGACAAGCTCGCCGCCTGGTTCAACCAGATCTCCACGAGCGAGGAGACCCGCAAGTTTCTCGAGAATGTCGCCACCGAACCGTTCCCGGGCACATCCGAATCGATGGCGGCGCTGATCAAGGCGGAAAGCGAGAATTGGGGCAGGTACGTGAGGCTCGCGAAGATCGAGCCGCAGTAAGTTCGCAACAAGCGCCGGCAAGCCCGGGCGGCTTCCCGAGGCTACCTTCTCGCGATGACAATGCGGCGCGCGTCCCGCGCCACGATGCGCCCGGGCAGCCCTTCCCGCCGCAGCTTCTCGTAGAGAAGCGGCGTCATGATCGCAAAGGCTTCCGCGTGCCCCTGCCAGCGCCCCAGAAACTCGTCGACCGATCCGACATACTTCCCGGGCTCGGCCGCGATCCCCGGCGCGAGCTCGTCCTGGTAACCCACGAGCGTCACGGGACGGCCCAGGTAGAAAGGCACGCTCTGATCGAAGCTCGCCACGCTGTAGAAAGGCGGGTCGCGCGGGAACTGCAGTTCCTCGCCGGCCACGGTTTCAATGAGCCGCTCCGACGAATAGTGCTCGTCGAGAACGTGCGTGCCCGAGAGCGCCAGTTGGACGGCGAGCAGGCTGCCCAGCCCGAGAACCGCGAGGGACGCTTCCTGCCGCGAGCGCCGCAACAGCCGGAGCGCGGCGAGCCCTGCCGCCGACAATGCCAGTCCGGCCGCGAGAAGCCAGATCGAATACTCGGCGTCGAATTCCGTCCACGAAAGGAGCGCGCTCAGAGCCGGAAGCGCAGCGGCAAGGAGCGTCAAGGCGAGGCCGCTCGCGACGCAGGTGAAGGCCGGCGCCCGGCGCAGGCGTTCGGAGAGCGCCGGATAGTGCCGCGCGAACAGCAGAAGAATCGCCGGAACCGCTGGGAGGACGTAACCGGGCAGCTTCGAGTGCGACGCGCTGAAAAAAACGACGACCACGCCGGCCCAGATGACGAGAAAGCGGTCGAGGTTGAAACCCGACCGGGCCGGCGCTGTCCACGCTCTTGCGAAGGCGGCGGGGATGCTCGGCGTCCAGGGGAGCAACCCGACGAGCAGCACCGGCGCGAAGTACCACCACGGGCCGGGCCGATGGTGATGGGGCAACCAGTAGCGCTCGAAATGCTCACGGATGAAAAAGAAATTGAAAAATTCCGGGTTCCTCTGCTGAACCAGGATGAACCAGGGCAGCACGATCGCGCCGAACACGCACAGGCCCGGGACCCAATGCAGCCGCCGAAGGAGCGACAGGTCACGCTCGATCGCGAGATACACGAGCAGCGCGAGACCCGGGATCACGATCCCCACGATTCCCTTGCTCAGGACGGCGCACGCCACCGCAGCCCACGCGAGCACCATCCAACCGCGCTCCGCGCGCGAGGGAATGTACTCGCGCCGGCTCAGGGCAAATCCCAGCATCGCCGCGGTCAGAAAGAAGGTGAGCCCCATGTCCAGCGTCAGGAACTGGGCGCCGAGGAAGTATCCCCAGCAACCGGCCACCGCCGACGCGGTCAGGAGCCACGGCGAGCTCGGCGCGAGGCGAAACCCCGCGAACGCCGCGAGCACGATCCCGAGAAAACCGGTCAAGGCCGGCCACAGACGGGCGGTCCACTCGTCCACGCCGAACAAGGCGAACGCGCCCGCGGTCGCCCAGTACTGCAGCGGCGGCTTTTCGAGATATTTGATCCCGTTGAGGCGCGGCGTCACCCAGTCGGCCGTGCTCAGCATGGACCGGGCAATGTCGGCATAGCGTCCTTCGTCCGGCACGAACAGTCCGCGGTACTCGATCCCCGCAAACCATATCAAGGCGCAGATCAGGAAGGCGTTCGCGATCCATCGGGATCGGGAACCGGAGACGGGAAACATGATGAGGGTGTCCGGTACGGGCTGCGCCGGCCTGGAAGCCGAGGTCGAAGCGCGGGGCCTCAGCATGAACCGCTCTGCCTTGCGGCGCGCTGACGCGGAGCTTTCAGATCACTGTCGGGCTCGCTATACAATCGCTCATTCTTTCCCTGATCCCAAAAATGACCGGAGCCTTTCGACTCGCCGCCGCGCTGCTCGCGGCGCTCGCCGCCTCGGGGGAGGCCGTTTCGCAAACCTACCCGGTCCGCCCGGTCCGATTCCTGGTGGGCTCGCCGCCCGGCTCGGGCAGCGATCTGGTCAGCCGCCTTCTCGGGCAGAAGCTCGCCGAGCGCTTCGGCCAGCCGGTCGTCGTCGAGCAGAAGCCCGGCGGCGCCGGGCTGCTCGCGAACGACGCGCTGGTGAAATCGGCCCCGGACGGGCACACGATGGTGCTGCTCTCGGGCGCGCACCCTGCCGCGGCGGTTCTCAACCGGGCGCTCCCTTACGATCCGGTGCGCGACTTCGGCATGGTGGGAACGGTGGTCGCTTATCCGCTGGTGATTGCGGTCGCGCCGGGTTCGCCGATCCGCTCGTTCGCGGACCTGCTCGAACGCGCGCGGGCCGCGCCGGGAAAACTGACGTATTCAATGACCCCGGGAACGCTGGTGCACCTGCTCGGGGAGTGGATCAACATCGAGGCGGGCACGACGATCCTCGGCGTGCCTTACAAGGGCAGCGCGAACGCCCTGGTGGACGTGCTGGCGGGCCGCGTCGATGCGACCATCGAAACGGGCACCGCCTCCTTCGGGCACATCCGCTCGGGCAAGCTGCGCGCGCTCGCGGTGTCCTCGCCCGCGCGGCATCCGGCCCTGCCAGAGCTGCAGGCGATTTCCGAGACGCTTCCCGGCGTGGAAGTGAACTCGTGGCTGGGTCTCGCCGTCCCGGCGGCGACGCCGCGAGCGATCATCGACAGGCTCAACCGCGAAATCCGCTCGATCATCGAGTTGCCCGACGTGCGCCAGCGCCTCGCCGACTTGAGCGGCGTGCCGACGCCTTCCAGCCCCGAGGAAATGCGCGCGCTCATCGAGCGCGAGATCGCCCGCTGGAAGCGTGTCGTCGAGGTGAAGAACATCGAGCGGCAGAACTGAGGCTGGCGGTGTTATCTTAAGCAGCGGAATAAGACCGTCAGGAGGATTCAATGACCGCAGCTTTGAGACTCTTGCCCACAGCTTTTTTGATCGCGGGGCTATTCCAGGCCGCGCAGGCTGCGACGGTGATCGAGAACGACTACGTGCGCGTGAGCCGCGACGACGCGCCGTGCGCCCAGGCGGGCACACCCGGATGCGCGGAGCGCGTGATCGTGGCGATGGGCGAAATCCAGCTGCGCTTCGGCAAAGTCCTGCGCGCGATGCGGCGCGGGGAGGTCGCTGTGTTCAAGGCGGGCGAATCCTACCGGCCGCCGGACGCGGGCGCCTATTTCGAAGTGGCGATCAAGCCCAACCACCCGCCGGTCAAATCGCCCGCGGAGATCATCCCGCCGGCGAAGAACACGATCGTGTACGAGAGCGAGCGCTTTTTCATCTACGAGGAGCGCCTCGCGCCGGGCGATACGCGCGAGCGCCACAGCCACAGCCAGCGCGTCGAGATCCGCATCAACCAGGGGCCGCTGCTGCGGCAGATCATCGACGGCAAGGACGCGCCGCAGGAACCGCCGAGCGTGGTGAACTTCCGCGAGCCGATCATCCATAGCGTCACCAATGTCGGCGACATGCCGCTGTGGAACTTCATCCTCGAGTTCCGGCCGGCGGGCGCGGCGCGGTGACTGCGGCCGAATGGCAGCCCAAAGGGGCAAGGTGAAGATCCTGCATTTCGACGCTTTCAGGCTGACCTGATAAAGTGGCGGCACCGATAAAATCTCTCCCGGAGCAATCACACCCATGGCAGCAAAAGACAGACCCTTCGTCATCGCGCTCGAAGAGCACTACTGGGACGCCGACGTGGCGAAGACTTTCGGCAGCGGCGAGGCGCGCAGCCCCGAGCTGCGCCAGCGCCTGGACGACCTCGGCGCGCTGCGCATCAGGGAAATGGACGAGGCGGGCATCGACGTGCAGGTGATTTCGCACGGCGCGCCCTCGACGCAGCGCCTCGACGCGGCGACCGCGGTCCCGCTCGCAAAACGCGCGAACGACCGGCTGCACGAGGCGGTGCGCGCGCATCCCGAGCGTTTCGCGGGATTCGCCGCGCTGCCCACCGCCGATCCGAAGGCGGCGGCGGACGAACTGGAGCGCGCCGTCACCAAGCTGGGTTTCAAAGGCGCGATGGTGCACGGGCCCACGAACGGCGTGTTCTTCGATGACAAGCGCTTCTGGCCGATCTTCGAGCGCGCGCAGGCGCTGGACGTGCCGCTCTACATCCATCCGTCGTCGCCGGTGCAGGCGGTCGCCGATGCCTACTACAAGGACTACCTGAAGGAATTTCCGCAGCTCCTCACCGCGGCATGGGGCTACACCGTGGAGACCGCCACGCACGGCATCCGCATGATTCTGTCGGGCGCATTCGAGAAGTATCCGGGCCTGAAGATCATCCTCGGGCATCTGGGCGAATCGCTGCCCTTCTCGGCCTGGCGCATCAATATGGCGCTGTCTCGCGGCGCCGCCAAACCGAGCACCTTCCGCGACACCTTCTGCGAGCATTTCTGGATCACCACCAGCGGCAACTTCTCCACGCCCGCACTCATGTGCTGCATCATGGAGATGGGCGTGGACCGGATCCTGTTCTCGGTGGACTACCCCTTCGTTCCGAACCCGCCGGGAACGCAATGGATGGCGGACCTGCCCCTCTCCCTCGAGGACCGCACCAAGATCCTCTCCGGCAACACCAAGCGGCTGCTGAGGATGTAGTTACGTCAGCCCCCGGCGCGATGAGCTGCGCTTGCGTCAGCTCCATCGCGCCGAAGTAATCCGGCGCGGAGCGTCCGGCATTACTTCTTGTTCAACTCCTTCCACGGGTCCTTCACCGCCGTGCCCACCGTCTCGATCTCGACGTTGGCGAGCTTGCCGCCGACCCGGCGCACTTCGCGCAGGTACTCGTTCTGCACGATGTCGCGCGTCGCCGGGTCCACCGAGATCGGCCCCCGCGGGCTGTTCGGGTCCTTGAAGTTCTTCAGCAGCTCCATGGTCCTGTCGGGATCGAGCTTGCCCTTCTGCTCCTTGATCGCGTACATGATGGCGGCCATGCCGTCGTAGCCGCCCACGGCGACGAAGTTGGGCGTCTCGTTCGCGCCGTAGTCGCGCTTCCATGCGGCGACGAAGGCCTGGTTCGCCGGACGCGTCGCGGCCGCGGAGTAGTGGTGCACGGTGAGCACGCCGAGCGCCGCGTCGCCCATGTTCTCCAGCTCCTCGTCGGTGGTGATATCGCCCGGGCCGATCAGCTTGACGCCGGCCTTTGACAGGCCCAGATCGCCGAACGCCTTCAGCACCGCGGTCGCGGTCTTTCCCGCCGGGATGAACACCATGAGCGCGTCGGGCTTGGCGTCCTTCACGCGCTGCATGTAGGGAACGAAATCCGGATTCACGAGCGGAACGCGCACGGTGCCGGCGACCTCTCCGCCGGCTTCCTTCGACGTCCTGACAAAGGCGTCCTCGCAGTCGTGCCCGGGGCCGAAGTCGCTCACCATCGTGTAGGGGCGCTTGAAGCGCTTCGCCGCCCATTGGCCCAGGGGATAGCAGGACTGCCACAGGGTGAACGACAGGCGCGCGATGTAGGGGGAGCGTGCGGTGATCACCGAAGTGCCGGCGTTCATGATCACGAAGGGCACCTTCGCTTCGGTCGCGAGCGGCGCGATGGCCATCGCATTCGGCGTGAAGATCACCCCCGCGAGCAGGTTGACCTTGTCGCGCACGATCAGCTCCTGCGCGAGCTGCTTGGCCTTGTCCGGGTTGGGGCCGGTGTCGTCCCGGATGAGGAATTCGATGTTCACCCCCGGCGGCAGCTCCTTCTGGTGCTCCTTCAGGTAGAGCCGCATGCCGCGCTCCATGTAGGGCCCGAGATTGCCGTTCAGCCCCGAGTAGCTGGTGATGAAGCCTATCTTGATGGTTTGGGCAGACGCAGGCGCCGCGCCCAAAGCCAATCCCAGCGCAGCGGTCAATGCGAACAATTTTCTGTTTTTCATGATCCCTCCCTCCGAAAATGTTGAGACTCGATAAGGACTACTGCCAGGCCCGGTTGTCCACGGTTTTTTCAAAAGTCGCCCCCGGCTCGACCAGTCCCCATCCCAGGGTCCATTGATAGGTGTGATCGAAGCGCTCGCGGGTGTAGGACTCCGGGGGCGCATTCAGAATGCGCGAGACCTTGAGATCCCTGGCATCGATGAGCCCGCCGGCTTCCTCGACCAGGTAGTTTGCATGCCGCCTGGGGTCCTTGTCGATCGCCTCCGCGGCGCGGGCCTCGGCCCGGAACATCGCCGCGAGCGTCGGGCCGTCGAGCTCGTCCCCCGCCGCTTCGCTGCGCGTCGAATGCGACTCCATCAGCACGCGCATGCCGCGTTTCTCGGCGACGCTGATCCAGGGTTCCATCAGGCTCGCCGCGGCGACTTCGCCCTTGCCGAGCGCGTCCAGCCGCTCCTTCATCGTCCCGGCGAACGCCCACTTGATCTGCTCGCGCTTCAGAAACCCCTCGAGCAGCTTCAGCGTGGTGAAATGCGAGCCGTTGAAGGGGCTCACCGCGATCGGCCTGTTCTTGAGCTGCTCGGGCTCGTAGATGCGTGACTTGGGATCGGTGACGATCGCGAAGGTCGACATCGCAGAACCGAGCGCCACGATCTTGGCGGGACGGTGCCCGGTCTTTTCGGCCTCCACGGCGCGCTTCATGACGCCCCATTCGCACATACGAAACTGGTCGCACTCGCCCTGGTCGTAGAGCGACTCCATGGTGCGCTCGAATATGTTCTCCCGCAGGGCCTGGTGGTCGGAGTCCCGCTGCCCCGATCCCGGCGTCTTGAGGATGTCGACGTCGAGTCCCTCGTCCCGGAAAAAACCCTCGTCGCGGGCCACCAGCAGCGGCAGATCGTGGATCGCGTTCATCATCGAAACTCGCACTTTCTTGAGCGCCTTCGTCATGGCATCTCGCCTCCTTGAGCCTTCAGGCGGACAAGTATATTTGACCGGGGGGAAAAATACAGCCCGTCGCTTCAGGCGCCTGTCCTCAGAGCCGGCATCACCTCCCGCACGAACAGGTCCATGGAGCGCATTGCCAGCTCCGGCCGCAAGTCGCCGAACGAGAACACGAGCATCAGGTAGTTGATCCCCGACTCGCGCACGACCTCGGCAAGCTCCCGTGCGACGGTCCCGGGCGCGCCCGTCACCAGGCGCGTTACCGCGGCTGCCGAGGTTGGGCTGACGTTCAACAGGTCGGGTTTGCCGTGCTTGCGCGTGAGATGGGTCAGGTGATCGCTCCACACTTTATAGGCGGCGCCGCCCGTCCCGGCGGCCTCCGCGTCGGTGTCGGCGATGAAAACGTGCTGCGATTTTCCGAGCTTGGGCGCACGCACGTGCGCGTTGTGGCGCCCCGGATCGTTTCTGTGCATCGCCCAGACCTCCCGGTATTGCGCGTAGAGCTTGCCCGCCTCGGCCGCGCTCGTGTTGAGCACGGTGTGGTAGCCGTGCTTTGCCGTGAACTCGATGGAGTTCTTGTCGCTGCTCGGGAACCACAGCGGCGGATAGGGCTTCTGGCGCGGGTGGATGTACAGATCGAGGTCGCGGTAGGAGAAGTATTTCCCCTCGTGGTTGAGGACGCGGCTGCCGCAGGCGGCGAAAAAAACCTCGAGCGTCTCGCGGTAGCGCTCGCGCGATTCCTCGATGTTCTTCATGAAGAAATAGGCGGACTCGATCGGCGAGACGCCGCGCCCCACGCCGAGCTCCAGGCGCCCGCCGCTCATCTGATCGAGCATGCAGATCTCGTTGTAGAAGCGGAAGGGGTTGTACCAGGGCAGACAGAACGTGAGGGCGCCCAGGCGCAGCCGCTTCGTTCGCTGGATCGCAGCCGAGAGCACCAGCGCCGGCGAGCCGTCGATCGAGAGCGGCGTGCCCTGGTGTTCGGCGATGTGCCAGGCGTAGAAGCCCGCCTTGTCCGCGGCTTCGGCAATTTGCAGCTTGTGCTCGAAGATCTCGCCCGCCGGCGCATCCGACCACTCGATCCAGTCGAAAATGCCGAACTCGAGCGGGCTTTCGGGGAACGCGTCGTCGGCCACTCTTCCTCTCCCTTGCTCGGGCGCCATTATCCGGAATCGGAAGCGCGGGCGCCAGGCGCGGCGCGAAACTTTTCCAGGAATCGGACGATGCCCGGAACGTCATTCGCCGATAATGGAGCCGGACATGGACCGCTTTCTCTCCCACCTCCCGTTCTCGATCGTCCTTTGCGCCGGCTTGGGCCTGCTCCTGGTCGGCCCGATTGCGCAGCCGGAGCACTTTCACGAGTTTGCGGACCGAAGAACGATGTTCGGAGTGCCGAACGCCGCCGACGTGCTCTCCAACGCCGGATTCGCAATCGTCGGCTTGTGGGGCCTCGCGCGCCTTTGGCCGGCTCGGGCGCATCGAGCGCTCTCGGCCGCCTGGCCCGGCTGCCGCCTGTTCCTCGCCGCGCTGGTGCTCACTGCGGCGGGGTCGGCCTTCTATCACCTCGCCCCGGACAACGGGCGTCTTGTCTGGGACCGCCTGGCTATCGCCCTGGCCTGCGCCGGATTGCTCGCCGCGGTCCGCGCCGACTCGCGGCCCGATACGAACGCTCGCCTCGGGGTTGCGCTGCTTGCCGTCGCCGCGCTGGCGAGCGTCATCTGGTGGCGCCTCACCGACATCGCCGGCGCGGGCGATCTGCGCCCTTACGTGCTCGTGCAGGCGTCGCCCCTGGTGCTCATCCCGGTGTGGCATGCGATCCACGGCGCACCGCGCGATGAGCGCATCGCCTTCGGCGCCGCGATCCTGCTCTACGTCGCCGCAAAGGCGGCGGAGCTGAACGACCAGGCGCTGTTTGCGGCGCTCCAGTGGGTGAGCGGCCATACCGTGAAGCATCTCCTGGCGACGGCCGCCTCCGCAGTCATCACCTTCCAGTTGATCCGCCGGTTGCGGCCTGGAACCGCGAGCCCCTCGCCCTCTGCGCGCGCCTAGCCCCGATCGCTGTCCTTCAATGACAGGGAACTGAAAGGCAGATGTCAGCTTCCTGCAAGTGGCCCGGCGCTGATTTGCTGCATAGTTGAAGGCACGCCGCCGACCGGCCAATGAGGAACTCAGCAATGAAGAGAATTCTTTCGGGGTTCGCCCTTCTTCCGTACGTGTGCGCGCACGCCCAGACTCAAGCTTTGGAACCCGCCGCCGAATTCAACACGCTCGGCACGATCATTTTCGGCGTGCTTTTCGTCGGCTTCTGCGTCGGCTTCGTCTGGATGGTCTGGCGGAACCGGGACAAGGAAAAGAAGGAGTAGCCGGCTCGCCGGGATCAGGCTTCGATCCCCCGGTAAAGCCAGTCCACCTCCCAGAAGTTTTCAGGCGTCCTCTGCGCGAGGAGGTGGTTGCGCAGGTCGCGCGCGCCGCCGTCGCAGTGGAGGATTTCGCCGAAGATGCGCGCGGTGATCGGAACCCGGATCGCACGAAGATAGCGCTCCTTTTCGTAGGCGGTGAGCGCCGCATTGATTTCCCCGTTCCCGGCCGCGGCAAGCGTTTTCGAGAGCACGACCGCGTCTTCGATCGCCATGCAGGCCCCTTGCGCGAGGTACTGCAGGGTAGGATGCGCCGCATCGCCGAGCAGCGTGACCTTGCCCCGGGTCCAGCCCGGCACGGGGTCGCGGTCATGCAGCGCCCAGTTCTTGTCTGTCCCCACGTATGAAAGCATCTCCCGCACCTGCGGGGTGGTGCGGGAGAACGCTTCCATCAGCTCGTCCGGGCCGCCGTAACTCTCCCGCTCGCCGCGCGCGAACTTGCGGCTCACCACGGTGGCGACGTTGTTCATCACCGTGCCGCCGCGCAGGCGGTACTGCACGAAGTGCAGGTTCGGCCCGATCCAGATCACCATGTCGTCGAAGTGCGACTGGTCCTTCACCTGGTCGAACGGCACCACGCCGCGGTAGGTGACGTGCCCGGCGGGCCGCGGCGGGCCGTCGCCGATGACGAGCTCGCGCACGCGCGAGCGCAGGCCGTCCGCCCCGATGAGCGCCGCGCCTTCGTACTCCGAGCCGTCGGCGCAGCGCGCGACCACGCGGTCGCCGCGATCGGTGAAGCTCAGGAGTTCCTTCGACGTGTGAAGGCTGATCTCGTCGTACTTGCGGCAGGCATCGAGCAGCGCCCCGTGGAGGTCGCGCCGGTGCACGACGGTGTAGGGTGCCCGGTAGCGCTCGCGAAAGGCCTGGCCGCAGGAGATGCGCGTGAGCTCGCGGTCGGTGAGCGCGTCGATGAGGATCAGGTTCCGGGTGAACACGGCCTGAGGCTCCAGGTCCTTCATGACCCCCAGCCAGTCGAGCATGCGATAAGCGTTCGGGCCCTGCTGGATGCCGTAGCCGATCTCGCCGAACTCGGGCGCCTTCTCGAGCACGCGCGAGCGCAGGCCGCGGCGCGCGAGCGCGAGCGCCGCCGCCACGCCGCCGATGCCGCCGCCGATGATGAGGATTTCCGGGGAAGTTTTAACGCTCACGAGCTGAGTTTATGAAGGTTTCCGGAAATTCTTTGCTTCAACGCGCCTGCCTGCGGGCATGATCCCGTTGCGTCCCGGATTCTACATCCCCGCTCCGCGCTACAATACTCGCACCGCAGATGAAAAGCGCAACCCGAATCCACGAGCACGGCTCGGCGTCCTTCGCGTGGGGAGCCGCGAGCTTCAAGAGCCCGTCGGATTATTCCCTGGAATTGACGAACGCCGACCGCGACGAGATAGCCGGCGCGATCGGCGCACTCGACCAAAGCGGCCGTCTGGCGCCCGTCCACACGCTCGTCAAGGACGACTTCCGCTTCGGCGAGCTGGGGCGGAAACTCGCGCGCGCCTGCGAGGAGGTGCGCTCGGGCAGGGGCTTCGTCGTGCTGCGCGGCCTGCCGTTCGAGGGACTGTCGCTCGAGCAGTTCACCGCCGCCGCGTGGGGCATGGGCCTCTCCTTCGGGCAGGCGCTCTCGCAGAACGCGCAAGGCGAGCTCGTCACCTCCGTGATCGACGCGACCGGCGAGGACGCGACCCCGCGCATGTACCGCAGCAACCTCGAGCTGCGGCCGCACTCGGACATCACCGCGATGATCTCGCTCGCCTGCTGGCAAAAATCGCAATCCGGCGGCGCGTCGATCGTCGTGAGCGGCGTGACGGTGCACGACGCGATCCGCGCGCGCGCCCCGCAGCTGCTCGAGCCGCTCTACCGCGGCTACCACTACCACCGGCTGGGAGAGGAAGGGCCGGGCGAAGAACCGGCGACGCCCTATCGCGTGCCGGTGTTCGCCAACCGGAACGGCCAGATCAGCTGCCGCTACCAGCGCGCCGGAATCGCCGCGGGCCACCGCGAGCTCGGCGTCCCCCTCGAAGAGCGGGACATCGAGGCGATGAATCTCTTCGACGAGGTCGCCGCGGCGCCGGAGAACCGGCTCGCGTTTTTCCTCGAGCGCGGCGACATGATCGTCATCAACAACTACGCGCTGATGCACGCGCGCACGCGTTTTGCGAATTTCCCGGAGCCGGAACGCCAGCGGCGCCTGGTGCGGCTGTGGCTGGATGCCGAGGGCTTTCGGGACGTGCCCCGCGAGTTCAACCTGTTCGCGGCGAACGGCGTGCCGAAGCAGGAGGGCAGGCGCGCGAGCTTCGATTTCAGGAAACTCTACCGCGACGATCCGGTCGCGAGCGGCGGCGTTCCCGATCTGAAGGTGAGCGACGGCGAAGCGGCGCACAAGCGCTGAGCGGAAGAGCTTCAAAGGGACACGATGAAGAATCTGGCGCGATGCCTGGCGCTCGCCGCGTTCCTGCCGCTTGCGGCCGCTGCACAATCGTTCCCGACCCGAGCGGTGCGGCTGATGGTGCCGTTTCCGCCGGGCGGCGCGACCGACATCATCGGGCGCCTGGTCGCCGG
>Ga0137436_1000099_pt1 | contig 27290 bp, 27 predicted proteins | sample EasRivERMGT119_2_FD_102328 | JGI IMG/M metagenome (GOLD analysis project Ga0137436, IMG submission 102328) | Soil microbial communities from meander-bound floodplain in the East River, Colorado, USA - East River MetaG ERMGT119_2 | ecosystem: Environmental > Terrestrial > Soil > Floodplain ...
AGGGTGCGTCTACGCCGCTTTGGGCGGAATCAGGCCCGAAGCCGGTGAGCTGGGGCTGGCGGAGTACAGCTTCTTCGGCATGCGTCCGGCGAGAAAGGCTTCCCGCCCGGCTTCGACCGCTTTCTTCATCGCCTGCGCCATCAGCACCGGGTTCTGCGCCTTGGCGACCGCCGTGTTCATGAGCACGGCGTCGCAGCCGAGCTCCATCGCGACGGCGGCGTCCGACGCCGTGCCGACCCCGGCATCGACCACCACCGGCACCTTGGCATTGCCGATGACGAGCTGCAGATTCCAGGGATTGAGAATGCCCATGCCGGAGCCGATCAGCGAGGCGAGCGGCATGATCGCGACGCAGCCGATGTCCTCGAGCTGCCTGGCGACGATCGGGTCGTCGCTCGTATAAACCATCACCTTGAACCCTTCGGACACGAGAATCTCGGCGGCCTTGAGCGTTTCGATGACGTTCGGATAAAGCGTGCTCGGGTCGCCGAGCACTTCGAGCTTGACGAGGTCATGGCCGTCGAGCAACTCGCGCGCGAGGCGCAGGGTGCGCACGGCGTCCTCCGAGCTGTAGCAGCCCGCCGTGTTCGGCAGAATGGTGTATCGGCTGGGCGGCAAGGCCTCGAGCAGCGAGGGCTCGTTCGCATTCTGGCCGATGTTGGTGCGGCGGATCGCGACGGTGACGATTTCGGCGCCGCTCGCTTCCACGGCGCGGCGCGTCTCGTCGAAGTCCCGATACTTTCCCGTGCCGATCAGCAGGCGCGAGCGATAGGCTCGCCCGGCGATGAGCAAGGGGTCGGCGATCTGTTCCGTGAGGCGAGTCGGCGCGTTCATCGAGCTAGCCTCCGCCGACGGCCACGACGATTTCGAGCGCGTCGCCTTCGGCGAGCCGCGTGTCCGCATAGCGGCTTCGCGGCACGATCTCACCGTTCTTTTCCACGGCCACGCGCTTTCCCGCGAGTTCGAGCGCTTCGAGCAGTCGCGTCACGTTGGCGCCGGGTTCGAGACGCCGTACTTGACCGTTTACGGAGAGTTGAATCACTTTGAAACCCAAGGACGCGAGGGTAAAATCATCTTACCATGCGGGCGTAGTTCAATGGCAGAACGAGAGCTTCCCATGCTCAAGATGAGGGTTCGATTCCCTCCGCCCGCTCCAAATAGGCCGTCCTGACGGATCTCTCTTCGACTCCATGCCCGCCTCTTTCGATGGAAAGCTTGTCGTAGCGATCTCTTCGCGGGCCTTGTTCGATCTGGAGGAATCCAATCGCGTGTTCGAGGAGCAGGGCGTGAGGGCCTATCACCAGTATCAGCTCGAGCACGAGAATGAAATCCTCGCACCCGGCATTGCGTTCGCGCTGGTGAGGAAGCTCCTCAGGATCAACACGCTTGCCCCCGCGCAACCCCGGGTGGAAGTAATCCTGCTTTCGCGCAACACCGCCGACACGGGCATGCGGATCATGAACTCGATCGAGCATTACAAGCTCGACATCTCGCGCGCGGCGTTTACCGGGGGGGAGAACACCTATCCCTACGTGCCGGCGTTCGATGCGCATCTGTTTCTCTCCGCCAATCCCGTGGACGTGCGCAAGGCCCTCGACGCGGGGCATGCGGCCGCGACGATCCTCCCTTCCAACGTCGGGCAGAACGTCGAGGCGACCGAGGGGCTGCGCATCGCCTTCGACGGGGATGCGGTGCTGTTTTCCGACGAGGCCGAGCGTGTCTATAAGCGGGACGGGCTGGACGCCTTCACCGCGAGCGAAGTCATCGCGGCCAAGGAACCCCTGTCGGGCGGGCCTTTCAAGAGTTTTCTGGCGGCGCTGCACCGAATTCAGTCCGAGTACCCGGCTGAGCGCGCGCCGATCCGGACCGCCCTGGTGACGGCACGCAGCGCTCCCGCCCACGAACGCGTCGTGCGCACGCTGCGCGCCTGGAACATCCGCATCGACGAAGCGTTGTTTCTGGGCGGACTGGACAAGGGCCCGTTCCTGAAGGCTTTCGGCGCGGACATTTTTTTCGACGACCAGCGCGGCCACTGCGAGTCGGCGAGCCGGCACGTCGCGACCGGGCATGTGCCGTTCGGCGTCGCCAACGAATAGGAAACGGAGTCGGGCATGAAAGTCTTCAAGACCCTGCTGCTCGCCGTCGTCGGCATCGTCGTGCTGATCGTGCTCGCGATCGCCATCGTCGTCGCGACTTTTGATCCCAACAAGTACAAACCCGAGATTGCCGCGGCGGTGAAGGACAAGACCGGACGCACGCTCGCGATCGATGGCAATCTCGGCCTGACCGTTTTTCCGAGCATCGGGATCTCCCTAGGAAAGGCGTCCTTGTCGGAGCCCAATAGCAGCAGGATCTTTGCCGGCGTCGAACAAGCAAGAATATCCCTCGCGCTGTGGCCCTTGCTCTCGAGGCAGGTGGTGGTCGATCGCGTGATCCTGTCGGGACTCGCGGCGGATCTCGTCAAGCGCAAAGACGGCAAAACTAATTTCGATGACCTGCTGAATGCGCGCGAGCGCGCAGGGGCCGTCAAGCCTCAGCCCCCGCCCCAGCGGGACGCCATGCACCTGGACATCGCGGGGATCGAGATTCGGTCGAGCGCGATCGGCTGGCGCGACGAATCGAGCGGCGATCGGCTCAAAGCGACCCTCGCGGAGTTCAAGACCGGGCGCATCGCGAGCGGCGTGCCGGGAAAACTTTCGCTTTCGGCGAAGATCGAGGGAATCAAGCCGCGCGCGAGCCTGCAGGTCAAGCTCTCGAGCGGCTACCGCCTCGATTTCGAGAAACAGAAATTCGCGCTCTCGGGGATCGATCTCAAGCTCTCGGAGGAGAGCGCGGGCGGAAACGCGTTCGAAACCTCTCTCAAGGGCGATGTGGAGATCGATCTTGCACCGCAATCGATTCAGTTCGGTCTCGCCGTCGACCGTCTTGATATCGATTCCTATATGGGGACGGCAAAGGGCAAGACGGCCGCGAGCGGCGGCGCGCCCGCGGCCGGAGCGGAAGAGCCGATCGACCTCTCCGCGCTCAAGGGACTCAATTTGAAAGGCGGTCTGAAAATCGACCACCTCGTCGCGTCGAACGTGAAAATGGAGAAGGTCAACCTCGGCATTCAGGCCGCGGGCGGCAAGGTCGAGGTCAGCCCGCTTTCCGCAAGCCTCTATCAGGGGAACCTCGTGGGCAGCGCGAGCGTCAACGCAAACACCCACCGTTTCTCGATGAAGGGCCAGCTCGGCGGCGTCGCGATCGGGCCGCTGTTGCGCGACGCGCTCAACAACAATCTTCTGGAGGGCCGGGGCAATTTCGCTCTGGACGTGCAGACGGGAGGCACAACCGTGAGCGCGATGAAAAAAGCGCTCTCCGGAAACGCCAACCTCGCGCTGCGGGACAGCAGCTTGAAGGGCGTCAATCTGGACGAGTTGCTGCGCAAGGCAAGATCGCTCCGCGGATCGAATCCCCCGGCGGAGCAGGGGGCGACCCCGGCCGATCGGACCGATTTCACCGAGCTCGCAGCGACCTTCGCCATAAAAAACGGCGTTGCGCACAACGACGATCTCTCCGCCAAGTCGCCGCTGCTGCGCCTCGCCGGCTCGGGCGACATCGACATCGGAGCCAATTCGATCGATTACCTCATCAAGGCTTCGGTGGTCGCTTCCTCGGGGGGGCAGGGCGGCAAGGATCTCGCCGAGCTGCGCGGGGTCACGGTGCCGGTAAAGATCACCGGCCCGCTCGATGCGCCGCGCTTCCGTGCCGACCTGGGCGCCGCGGTCGGCGATGCGGTGAAGCAAAGGGCCGAGGATAAGCTGAAAGAACGCGTGCAGGACCGGTTGAAGGGTCTTCTCGGACGGTGAACACTCTTGCCGGCAGGCTCATACGCTGGCAGGTCCGGCACGGACGTCATCACCTGCCGTGGCAGCGGACCCGCGATCCGTATCGCATCTGGCTCTCGGAAGTGATGCTGCAGCAGACCCAGGTCGCGACGGTCATTCCGTACTATCGGCGGTTTCTCGCGCGTTTCCCGGATGTGGGATCGCTCGCCGGGGCGCAACTCGACGACGTGCTGGCGCTGTGGAGCGGCCTGGGCTACTACTCGCGGGCGCGCAACCTGCACGCGGCAGCGCAAACGGTGATGGAATCACACAGTGGCCGGTTTCCGCAGACGCGCGAGATGCTCGCATCGCTGCCGGGGGTGGGCCGCTCCACCGCGGCCGCGATCGCGGTGTTCGCGTTCGGCAAGCGCGAAGCGATCCTCGAGGGCAACGCGAAACGGGTGCTCGCGCGTCATTTCGCGGTGCGCGGCTACCCGGGCGAGAGGCGGATCGAAGATCGCCTGTGGAGACTCGCCGAGTCGCAGCTTCCGCGCAAGAACATCGAACGCTACACGCAGGCGCTGATGGACCTGGGCGCGGGCCTGTGCACGCGCACGCGGCCTGCCTGCGCGAGCTGTCCCTTGAGGGCGAGTTGCGAGGCTCGTGCGCAGGGCAAAACGCAGGCGTATCCACAGCCGCGGCCGCGCAGGACGCTGCCCAAGAGGAAGACATCGATGCTGCTGCTGCTTCGCGAGGGCGAAGTGCTGCTGGAGAAGCGCCCGCCGGTGGGTTTATGGGGAGGCTTGTGGTGCCTGCCCGAGATGCCCCTGGGTGCCGATCCACACGATTATTGCGGCCGTCGCTTCGGAGCGAAGCTCGCGAGCGCCAGGCGCCTGCCGCTTCTGCGCCACGGCTTCACCCATTTCACTCTGAATATCACCCCGGTCGTCTGCCACGTGGCCGGCGCGTCGCCATGCGTCTCGGAGCCAGGGCAAGTCTGGCTCGCCCCTGACGATGCGGTATGGGCAGCGGTGCCCGCGCCGGTGAGGAAACTGCTCGCAGCGTTGCAGATCCGCTAATTTAGCCGGTACTCGCGTCCCGTTCGCCCAGCGCGCTGTCGGCGTCGGCGGGAGCACAGCGCCGCCGATGCGCCGAACATCGCACCCCAGCCGGCGCCCTCCGGCAGCCAGAAGCTGGGGAAGCTCTGAACAACCGCTGATTCGTCATTCCCGCGCAAGCGGGAATCCAGGAATTTCAGCCGCTTGCTGGATGCCCGCGTTCGCGGGCATGACGTTAATCAGAGCTTCCCTAGTTCATAGCCGCCGTCTTGGGTGCGCCGATCTCCTGCTCGATCGGCGGCATCTGGTGCGCGATGCCCTTGTGGCAGTCGATGCAGGTCTCGCCCTTGGCAAACGCCTTGCTGTGGGTATTGACGGCCCGGCGCCCCTGCTCGGCGAAATCCATGTATTCGTAGTGATGGCAGTTGCGGCACTCCTGCGAGTCATTCGCCTTCATTCGTGCCCATTCGTTCTCCGCGAGCCTGATTCGCTTCGCTTGGAACTTCTCCGGCGTGTCGACGCTGCCGAGTAGTTTGTGCCAGAGCTCGTTCGAGGCCTGGATCTTGCGCACGATCTTCGGTCCCCACTCCTTCGGGACGTGGCAGTCGGGGCAGGTGGCGCGCACGCCCGAGCGGTTGGTGTAATGAACGGTGTGCCGGTACTCCCTGAACACGTTTTCGCTCATCTCGTGGCAGGAGATGCAGAACCGCTCGGTGTTGGTCAACTCGAACGACCAGTTGAAGCCGCCCCAGAAAATGATGCCCGCCGCAAACAGTCCCGCCGCCGTAACCGGCCCGATACGCATCAACCAGGCATTGGCCCTGCCAATCAGGCCTTTTTTCTCTCCGCCCTCGCTCACGGTTTTCCTTTGCCGGCAGGGCCCTGGAACGTGTTGCCGACGAGTGGCTCTGCGTCGTACTGCGGCACATGGCATTGCAGGCAGAAATAGCGGCGCGTGGAAATATTCGGCGTTTGCCTGCCGTCACGATCGAGGTAGTGCGACTTGCCCACCGGGGTCGCTCCGCTCTGGGGGGCCGCTTTGCGGCTGTGGCACACCATGCAGGTGTTGACGTTCCTGGTGATCTGATAGCCCTTCACGTTGTGCGGAATGATCGGCGGCTGCCACGTGTGGTTGCGGGGGATCACGCGGTCATGCCGCTCCATCCGGTAAGTGTCCGCGGGGTTGGACTCCGGGATCGGGGTCGCGCCGCGGATCGTCTTCACCGCCGGCGGTTTTTCCTGCGCGCCGGCGGCCGCGCTCAGGAAAACCATCGCCGCAAGGAGAAACTTCAAGCCTTGGAGATGCGCACGGCGCATTTCTTGTAGTCCGTTTGGCGCGAGATAGGGCAGGTGGCATCCAGGGTCAGCTTGTTCACCAGCCTGCCCTCGTCGAAGAACGGCACGAACACCAGCCCCTCGGGCGGTTCGTTGCGGCCGCGGATTTCGATCCGCGCAAGGATTTCGCCGCGCCGCGAGGCGACCTTGACCTGCATGCCGTTCAGCAGATCCCGTTTCTTGGCGTCCGCCGGGTGCATGAATACCATCGCTTCGGGCTGCGCGCGGTGCAATTCCGGCACGCGGCGCGTCATCGAGCCGCTGTGCCAATGCTCGAGCACGCGCCCGGTGCACAGCCACAGGTCGTAGTCCTTGTCCGGCACCTCGGGCGGCGGTTCGTAGGGCACCGCGATCACGACCGCCTTGCCGTCGGGCTTGCCGTAGAAGCGCACGCCCTCGCCCTTCTTCACGTACGGATCATGTCCCTCGCGGAACCGCCAGCGCGTTTCCTTGCCCTCGACCACCGGCCAGCGCAGGCCGCGGGTCTTGTGGTAGGTCTCGAAGGGCGCCAGATCGTGCCCATGCCCGCGGCCGAAACCCGCGTACTCCTCGAACAGGCCTTTCTGCAGGTAAAAGCCGAAATGCCGCGACTCGTCGTTCCCGTACCCCGCCTGCAGTTCGGACAGCGGATAGCGGTTGACCGTGCCGTTCGCAAACAGGATGTCGTAAAGCGTCTTGCCCCGGTACTCGGGCTTCTTCGCAATGAGTTCCGCCGGCCAGACCTCCTCGACCTTGAAGCGCTTGGAGAACTCCACGATCTGCCACAGGTCGGAGCGGGATTCGCCCGGCCCTTTGATCTGCTGGCGCCAGAATTGCGTGCGCCGCTCGGCGTTGCCGTAGGCGCCCTCCTTCTCGACCCACATCGCGGTCGGCAGGATCAGGTCCGCCGCCATCGCGGTGACCGTGGGATAGGGATCGCTGACGACGACGAAATTTTTAGGATTGCGGTAACCGGGCCAGGTCTCCTGCATCATGTTCGCCCCGGTCTGCATGTTGTTGGTGCACATGACCCAGTAGGCGTTGAGCTTGCCGTCCTTCAGCATGCGGTTCTGCAGCACCGCGTGATAGCCCGGTTTGCCCGGGATGGTTCCCGCCGGCAGCTTCCACGCCTGCTCCGCGATTTCGCGGTGCTTCGGGTTGGCCACCACCATGTCGGCGGGCAGCCGGTGGGAGAAGGTGCCGACTTCGCGCGCGGTTCCGCAGGCCGACGGCTGCCCGGTAAGCGAGAACGGACTGTTGCCCGGCTCGGAGATTTTTCCGGTCAGCAGGTGAACGTTGTAGCAAAGCTGGTTCACCCAGGTGCCGCGCGTGTGCTGGTTGAATCCCATCGTCCACAGCGACATCACCTTGGTTTTCGGGTCGGCATAGATCTCGGCCAGCTCGATCAGCCTGCGCTTGGGCACGCCCGAGAGCTTTTCGACGTATTCCGCCGTGTAGGTGGAAACGAACTTCGCATAGTCCTCGAAGGACATCGGCGTCATGCCTTCCGGGTTGTTCGCGTTTTTCGCCTTCTGCTCGCGTGGATCCTCGGGCCGCAGGCCGTAACCGATATCGTCGTTGCCGCGCATGAAATTCACATGCTTGGAAACGAAATCCTTGTTCACGCGCCCGCTGCTGATGATGTGATGCGCGATGAAGTTGAGGATCGCGAGGTCCGTCTGCGGAGTGAAGATCATGTGCAGATCGGCGAGCTCATGGCCGCGGTGCTGGTAGGTCGAAAGCACGGCCACCTTGACGTTCGGATGGCTCAGGCGCCGGTCGGTGATCCGGGTCCAGAGCACCGGGTGCATCTCCGCCACGTTCGAGCCCCACATGACGAAGGCATCGGCGTGCTCGATGTCGTCGTAGCAGCCCATCGGTTCGTCGATGCCGAAAGTGCGCATGAATCCCGTGACCGCGGATGCCATGCAATGGCGCGCGTTCGGATCGAGGTTGTTGGAACGGAAACCGGCCTTCAACAGCTTGGCCGCGGCGTATCCCTCCCAGATCGTCCATTGGCCGGAACCGAACATGCCGACCGTGGTCGGACCGGCGTTCTTGAGGGACTCCTTCCACTTCTCGGCCATGACATCGAACGCTTCCTTCCAGCTGACGGGCGTGAATTCGCCGTTCTTGTCGTAGCGGCCGCCCTTCTTTCGCAGCAGCGGCGTCTTGACGCGGTCCGCCCCGTACATGATCTTCGACAGGAAATAGCCCTTCACGCAGTTCAGGCCCCGGTTCACCTCCGACTCGGGATCGCCCCGCGTGGCGACCACGCGCCCGTCCTGCACGCCGACCAGCACGCTGCAGCCGACACCGCAAAAGCGGCACGCGGCCTTGTCCCAGCGGATGGCGTCGCTGCCCGCCGCTGCGGCCGCCGGCGCGGGAAGGGTCACGCCAACCGCGGCAGCCGCTGCGGCCGCCGCGTTGGCTTTGATGAAATCCCGCCGGCTGAGCGTCATTCCACGCTCGGCCTCCCTGCGTCCGGGCCCGTGCTGGTAGATCAGCGCCGCGGCGAGCACGGCATCGAGGCGGTGAATCTGGACAACGGTGTCTGAGGCGCGCGCCCTGCCGCCGTCCTCGATGGTGACGACGAAGCGGCCGTCGGCGGTTTCGCCGTGAATCTCCACCCCGTCCAGTCGGAGAAGCTGGGCGCGAAGTTCGTCCCGGCGCCCCGGGATAGGATGGATGACTGCGCTGGCGATGTCGGATGTCATTGCGACGGGCCGGATAGCGTAGTGGACCCTGTCATGTTAGCGCGGGCCTTGACCTGGATCAAACCCGTCCCTGCTTCGCCACGAGGGCGGTCTCACCTCAGGCGGCGGCGAGGCCGCGGCTTTCGAGAAAACGCTGCAGGATCGCCAGCCGCGCCAGGCTGTCGGTCAGCTCGAGGAGCTTCTGCTTGGCGACCAGGGGCACCTTGAGGATTTCAGTCAGGCGGTAGCCTACCCACGCGGCATCGTCGAAGGCGTGCGGTTCGGCGAAAATGTGCTCGCCTTGGTCGGCGACGACCATTCCCAGCAGCCGTGCGCAAGCGGCAAACTCCCCGGGCACCGCGACGCTTGCGTCGGGGGCGATCAGCTCGACGTCGGCCGAGATCAGGCCCTGGGTACTGGTTTGACGCTCGAGGATGCGAAACCGCTGGCCGCCGCGGGTCTTGAGGTTGAGGATACCCTGTTGCTGCATGTCCCATTCGTGGATTTTCGCGAGGCACCCGACTCCTTCCGGCACGGCGGGCGCGCCGACCTCGGACCCCTGCCGGATGAGGCAGACGCCGAACGGTTCGTCGCGCTTCAGACATTCGCGCGTCATGTCCATGTAACGCGTTTCGAACACCCGCAGCGGAAGCAGGCCTCCCGGAAAGAGCACCGTGTTGAGCGGGAAAATCGGGACGCGCAGCGATTTCAAGATCGACAGGCGCCTAGCGCTCTTCGCCCCAGCGGCGCATCAAATCGTGCTCGACCTCCAGGTGATCGAGTATTCGCGCCACGATGAAATCGACCAGGTCCTCGACGCGCTTGGGGCGGTGATAAAAACCGGGATTGGCTGGAAGGATGACCGCGCCCGCGCGCGCGAGCTTGAGCATGCTCTCCAGGTGCAGGGCCGAAAACGGCGTCTCGCGCGGGACGAGAATCAGCTTGCGGCCTTCCTTCAACGTGACGTCGGCCGCGCGCTCGATGAGATTGTCGGAGAGACCCGCGGCGACCGCGGCGAGCGTGCCCACGGTGCAGGGGCAGATGACCATGGCGTCGGCGGGATTGGAGCCGGAAGCGACCGGCGCAAACCAGTCCTCGCGGCCGAACACGCGCAGTTGACCGCGCTTTGCCGAATAGAGTTCGCCGAACATGCGCTCGGCGTCGGAGGCGCGCGGCGGTAACACGATCCCCAGCTCCTGCTTGGCGACCACGTGGGCGGCCTGGGAATAGAGGAGGTAGACCCGGGCTTTGGCGCGTATCAAGGTTTCGACCAGCCTCAGGCCGTAGGGCATTCCGGAGGCGCCGGTCAGCGCGACGGCGACAGTCGGTTTCATGCGGCAGGGACGAGGTGCCGATGACGAACCAGCACCGGCGTATGGTCGCGAAAAAGAGCGCCGAGGCGCTCGACGAGGTACACCGAGCGGTGCCGGCCGCCGGTGCAGCCGACAGCGACCGTGAGCGAGCTGCGGTTGTCCTGCCCGTATGCGGGCAGCCAGGTCTCGACGAACCGCCGGATGTCCCCCAGCATCGTGGCGACCATCGGCTCCCTTTCCAGAAACGCGACCACCTCCGCGTCAAGACCGCTAAGCGGTCGCAGCCGCGGGTCGTAATGCGGATTGGGCAGACAGCGCACGTCGAACACCAGATCCGCGTCCAGGGGAACGCCCTGCTTATAGCTGAAGGACTCGAACAGCAGCATCGTCGTTTCAGTGCGGATGTCCAGCCATTCCTTGATCCAGGTGCGCAGCATGTTCGGCAGCAGATCGGTCGTGTCGAGGCGGTAGCCGATCTCGCCCACGGGGGAGAGGACCTCGCGCTCGCGCGTAAGCGCCTCCTCGAGCGTACGCGTCCCGGTCGCCAGCGGATGGCGCCTGCGTGTTTCGGAGAAGCGCCGGATCAGGGTATCGTTTTTCGCATCGAGGAAGAGCAGGCGCAGATCCACGCCCTGAGCTTTCAGCGCCGCCACGTATTCCGGGACGAGCTCGAGCGAATCGCCGGTGCGGGCGTCGATGCTCATCGCAACATGATTGTGGCCGGCGCGGCGGAGCAGTTCCGCCGATTGCTGGAGCAGTTGCCCCGGGAGATTGTCGACGCAGTAGTAACCGCTGTCCTCAAGGGCATTGAGGGCGATGCTCTTGCCGGAACCCGAAAGCCCGCTGATGAGGACCAACTGCATTTCGATACCATAGCGGATTGACGGCAGCCGCGCAAAACCCGACTCGTCCTTGGAGGCCGAAATGGCCGCCGCGCGTTGAGGCGCCGTTCCGGTGTTCCAGTGCCGGCCGCGCGTTGAGCTGCCGCCAGGTCAGCTCGAACGCGCGAAGTTGAAGCGGCGACGCAAGTCGTCCGCTTCAACTCTTCTTCATCTCCGCCTGCTGCCTCTGCATGAACTCCTCCGTCGAGTGAATGCCGCGAAGCTGCAGGATGTAATTGCGCACCGCGGCCTCGAGCAGCACTGCGAGGTTGCGACCTGCCGCGACCGGAATGACGACCTTCCGGACGGTCACCCCCAGGATATCTTCCGCCTGTTCGTGCAGAGGCAGTCGCTCCGACTCGTTCATCCCCGGGCGATCCAGATGCACGATCAGCCGCAAGTTCATCTTCGGGCGCACCGCAGTCTCGCCGAATATCGTGCGGATGTTGAGCACGCCCAGGCCCCGCACCTCCAGAAAATCCCTCAATACCGGCGGGCAGCGGCATTCGAGCGTGGACACCGCGATGCGCGAGACGTCGACGACGTCGTCCGCAACGAGCCCGTGGCCGCGGCTGATCAGTTCCAGCGCGAGCTCGCTTTTCCCGGCGCCCGAGTCGCCCGTGATGAGGACCCCGAGTCCGAGCACGTCCATGCATACTCCGTGGCGCTGCGTGGTCTCCGCGAGCGCCTTGCCGAGATAGCGGCGCAGCCGGTCGATGACCTGCGCACCGGGCATGTCGGTGGCGAACACCGCCGTGCCCGAGGCCTCGGCCGCCTTCAGCATTCGCACATCGGCGGGCGCTCCGTCGGCGACAACGATCGCTACCGGGTGGACCGCGAACAGATTGCCGAGCATCCGGAAGAGTTCGGCCTCCTCGAATGCGGCAAGGTGAGCGATCTCGTGGTTGCCGAGGACCTGGATGCGGTTGGGATGGATGAGGTTGAGGTGCCCTACGAGGGCCGCGACGCCGGTGCTGTCGCGCCAAAGCTTGGTCGCGCTGCCCGCCTTTCCGCCGATCCAGGCGAACCCGAGCTTGTCGCGATTGTCGTCATACAGCTGCGCGACGCTGATCTGCAACATGGGGCTGCCAGGCGGTGATGTGCTGATGAAGCGTCCCCGCATCGGCGCCGGTCGAAAGTTTCTCGCGCAGTTCACGGTCGCTCAGCATCTGTGCGAGCTCGGAAAGGACGCGCAGGTGTTGCTCGGTCGCCTGTTCCGGCACCAACAGCAGGAACACGAGACTCACGGGCTTGCCGTCGGGCGCGTCGAACGGAACCGGTTGTGCGAGGCGCACAAAAGCCCCGACCGCTTCCTTCAGACCCTTGATCCTGCCGTGCGGAATGGCGAGTCCCTGCCCCAGACCCGTCGAGCCGAGACGCTCGCGGGCAAACAGGCTGTCGAACACCAGGCTCCTCGCCACGCCTTGGTTGTTCTCGAAGAGCAGCCCAGCCTGCTCGAACATGCGTTTTTTGCTCGTCACATCCAGGTCCAGAAGGATGTTCGAAGGGGGCAAGAGCTTCGCAATTAGGTTCATCGAGACCCTGAAAATCAGCCAGTTCGAGCCCTCGCGCGCGCGGAAACCGTGCCCGGCGGGCCGGAAAGGCGTGGAATTCTACACTATCGGCTTGAGGGGCTGTTGAAAGCACTTCCCGCGCAAAAATGCCGGCTTTGCGGAAAATGGGAGTTTCATGGGAAGGCGTTTTTCTACGGTCCCTGACTGCGGAGCCAAAGATCCCTCGGTAGCCCGTCAATCCGAGGGGGGCTGATGCTTGAGCGCATCGTGCGGATGCGCATGTAAACGGTCTTTGTACTTGATGATCTGGCGATCGAGTTTTTCCGCCACAGCGTCAATCGCGGCGTACAGATCCGGGTCGTCGCTCTTGACGACGATGTCCTTGCCGGCGATGTGACAGCTGACTTCCGCCTTTCGTGCGAGATGGTCCACGGTGAGAATCACGCTGACCTCGATGACGTGATCGAAATGCCGCCGGATCCTGGAAAGTTTGCCCTCGACGTAACTGCGGATCGACGGCGTGATCGCCATGTGATGCCCGCTGATGATGAGATTCATTCGAGGCGTGCCTTCGCGTCAAAGAGATTTTCTCATGCTCACCGAAGGAATCTGCAGCGACTCCCGGTACTTGGCGATGGTGCGGCGAGCGACCACGATGCCCTGCTGGCTGAGGATCTCGGAGATCTTGCTGTCCGAAAGAGGTTTTCGGGCATCCTCTGCGGCAACCAGCTGCTTGATCAACGCCCGGATGGCGGTGGCCGAGCAGGCTCCCCCCGTCTCGGTGGCGACGTGACTCCCGAAGAAATACTTGAGCTCGAAAATGCCGCGCGGCGTGAACATGAACTTCTGAGTCGTGACGCGCGAGACGGTCGATTCGTGCAGGCCGAGCGTGCTTGCGATTTCGCGCAGCACGAGCGGTCGCATTCCGACCTCGCCGTGCTCGAAAAAATGGCGCTGACGGTCGACGATCGCCTGCGACACGCGCAGGATCGTCTCGAATCGCTGCTGCACGTTCTTGATCAGCCAGCGTGCTTCCTGCAGTTGATGCGAGAGCTGGCTGCCCGAGTGACTTCGATTGTTCTGCAGAATATCTGCATACATGCGATTGATGCGCAGCTTGGGCAGCGCGTCGGGGTTGAGGCTCGCTACCCAGACATTCTTGATTTTCTTCACTATGACGTCGGGTACGATATAGCGCGTCTCGTTGGTTGAGAACGCGGCGCCGGGACGCGGGTTGAGGCTCTGGATCAGTCGCTGGGCCTGGCGCAGTTCGTCGTCTCCGCATTGCAGCGCTTTCCTGAGCCTCGCAAAGTCGCGGGCCGCGAGGAGCTCGAGGTGCTCGTGTGCGATAGCGAGGGCGGTGGCGCGGCTCGGCGTGGACTCGGGCAAGTCAAGCAGCTGCAACTCGAGACATTCCGCGCAACTGCGCGCACCCACCCCTGTGGGGTCGAAATTCTGCAGGTGCCTGAGAGCGATGTGCAGCTCCTCGGGCTCGATCTGGAACTCCTCCGGCACGAGCTGCGCGAGCTCCTCCAAGGACTGCGTGAGATAGCCGTCTTCCTCCAGCGCTTCGATCAGGAACGCGACCAGGTTGCGGTCGCGCGGTTCGAGCTGGGTCAGAGAAAGTTGCCGGTGCAAATACTCGCGCAGATTGGGAGATTCGGCGGCAACCTGGAAAAAATCGCTATCGTCGGCGTCGTCGCGTGTGCCGGTGCTGTGTCCACCCTCGCCCGCCCAGTCCGGCTCAGCCGAGAAAGTGTCCGTCTGCGATGAGTTCTCCGTACCCGCCTCCTCCGCAGGCGCCTGTAGCGCGGGTGCCGGCTCGCCGTTCACGTGCGCGGGGGGCGCCGGAATCTCGTTATCGGTGTCTTCGCGCTCCAGCAGCGGATTTTCGGCCAGGAAGGTCTCGAGCTCCTGGTTCAATTCCATGGTCGAGAGCTGCAGCAGGCGTATCGATTGCTGCAGCTGCGGCGTCAGCGTCAGGTGCTGCGAAAGTTTGAGCTGTAGGGTCTGTTTCATCGAGATGGGGCGCGAGGACCTCGCCGGGAGGATCGTAGTTCAGACGGGCCAAATTGGGAACGGGGGCGTGGTTCGCGGGAAGCGTTGTCCCCTACAACCTGAAATTTTCGCCGAGATAAACGCGCCTTACGTTTTCATTATAGACGATCTCGTCGGGTTTGCCGAAGGCGAGCACCAATCCGTCGTTGATGATGTAGGCGTGGTCGCAAATCCCCAGAGTTTCCCGCACGTTATGGTCCGTGATGAGGACTCCGATGCCGCGTTCCTTGAGAAAGCGGATGATTTTCTGAATGTCGAGTACCGCGATTGGATCGATGCCCGCGAAGGGTTCATCGAGCAGTATGAAGCTCGGACGCGTCGCAAGCGCCCGGGCGATCTCGACGCGGCGGCGCTCGCCGCCTGACAGGGACAGCGCGGTAGATTGTCGCAGGTGCGCGATGTTGAGATCGCGCAGCAGCCCGGAAAGGCGGGACTCGATCTCCTCGTCGGGAAGTCCCTGCAGTTCCAGCACCGCACGGATGTTCTCTTCGACGGTCAGCTTGCGGAACACGGAGGCTTCCTGGGGCAGGTACGACAGTCCCATGCGGGCGCGTCGATGCATCGCGAAATGGCTGATTTCCTTGCCGTCGAGATGGATCGTTCCGTCGTCCACGGCGATCAGCCCCACGATCATGTAAAAACAGGTCGTCTTCCCGGCGCCGTTCGGACCCAGCAGCCCCACGACCTCGCCGCTCGTCACCTCGAGCGACACGTCCTTGACCACGACCCGTGAGCCGTAGTGCTTTTTGAGTCCGTGGACCTGCAGCTGATTCATCGGGTTTCGCCCCCGTTCGGAAGGTGCGGGAGACTTAATCTTGCCGGCTCGTACCGGAAACAGGCGGGGCTTGGGGTTCCACCGGCTTTTTCGGCATGATGGTTGCGCGCACGCGTCCTTCGCGGTCGGTCCCGGCGGCCTCGCCGGTTGATTTCACCGTAAAACGCTCCGTCTTGGCGTCGTAGGAGATGAAATCCCCGCGAATATCGTCCCCGCTGTCGCGGCGCAGCCGGGCACCGTTGAAGAATTCGACGCGCTCGAGCTTGTTATCGTATTCGATCCTGAACGCTTCTGCGTCGATGTTTCCGCCATCACCATCCCGCTTGTGGCGGAACGTTGCCGGTTTGCCGCTCGCGACGCCGTGGTAGAAGCCGTCGCCGTCCTGTCGCACGACGATTCGGTCTGCACGGATGATGAGCGAGCCCTGGGTCAGCACGACTTTTCCCTCGAATGTGGCAATTTTCTTGGCTTCGTCGGAAATCATGCTGTCGGACTCGATGTTGACGGGCTTGTCGCGATCGGCTTTCTCGGCAAGCGCCGATCCTGCCGCCAATGCCCACATTGCCGCAAGACCCAGGGCCGCGGCTGCGCGCGCCCTATTTCCTGGATGGCGCATCAAAGATGGCCTTGACTTGCGATTGCAGCACGAACTGTTGTTTGCCCTTGTTCACCACCATCCCGACCCCTGTCAAGATCGAGCGTCCTTCGGAAATCGTGACGGTGTGATCCGTACGCGCGATCCCCTGTTCGGCGAGAACGTGCAGGAATTCCGTGCGAGCGCGAAATTCGGGTCGCTCCGGCGTGGCCTCACGCAAGAAGAGCACATTGCCGTACAAGAAAGCCTCCTCGCCCTGGCGATTGATGGTGCCGCGATTGGCCGTCGCGATGTAGTTGCCGCCATCAGCGGCAATTTGAACGAAGCGCGGATAAAGCGCTTCGCCTGAACCGTCGTCGGCAAAATGCATCATTTTCGGCGCGGAGAATGTGTACTGGAGCCTGCCCGAACCGTCCAGTTTTTGGACGGTGAAGTTTTCGACAATCGAATCGGGATCGTGCCTCGCCGGCTTTGCGTCCCCGCCGGGGCCGTCCAGCACGGTGTATTGCAGCCACAGGGTCAGGACCCCGAGAAACGCCATCAAGACAAGCGGGAGCAGGGGAGTAACGCGCGTTTTCATGCTAGCTGGCGGGCGAGGGCCCGCTCCAGTGTGTCCTGGGCCCGCATGATCAGCTCGCAGACCTCGCGGGCGGCCCCTCTGCCGCCGGGAGCGCGCGTGACGTGGTGGACGCGCTCTCGCACGAGCTCCGGCGCTTCGGGCACGCTCGCGGCAAAACCGCAACGCGCGAGTACCGGCAGATCCACCCAATCATCGCCCATGTATCCGGCGGCGGCGGCCGAGGTGCGCAGCCGGCCGATCAGGTTTTCGAATGCCGCACGCTTGTCACTGGCACCTTGTTCGACGAGCGTGATGCCAAGCTCCGCGGCGCGCACCTCGACGGCGCGCGAGCGACGCGCGGAAAGAATGGCGATCTCGACCCCGCTTTCCTTCAGCATCTTGAGCCCGTGGCCGTCCCTCGCGTTGAACGCCTTCAGCTCCGCCCCGGTCTCGCTGAAGTAAAGGGTCCCGTCGGTGAGCACCCCGTCGACATCGAAGATCATCAGCCGCAGCCGCCGCATCCGCTCCAGAATGTCGTCGCGCATCAAATGACCTTGGCGCGAAATAGATCGTGCATATTGAGGGCGCCGACCAGCGCTCCCGTTTCCGCGACTACCAGCAGCTGATTGATCTTGTAACGCTCCATCAACTCGACCGCTTCTGCGGCGAGCTTGTGCGGGGCGATCGTGTGCGGACCGCGTTTCATCACCTCGGCGATTTTGAGCAAGCGCAGGTCGGGCTGGCGCTCCAGCGTCCGACGCAGATCGCCGTCGGTGAATATTCCGACGACCCTCTCGCCGGGGCCGAGGATCGCGGTCATTCCCAGGCCCTTTCTGGACATTTCGACAAGCATTTCGGAGAAGGAAGCCGACTCGGGGACACCCGGGACGTCGTCCCCGGTCCGCATGACGTCCGAGACATGCGTGAGAAGCTTTCTGCCTAGCGCGCCCCCGGGGTGCGCGCGCGCGAAATCCTGCTCGTTGAAACCACGAGCGTCCAGCAAGGCGACCGCCAGTGCGTCTCCGAGCGCGAGCGCCGCCGTAGTGCTCGCCGTTGGCGCGAGATTCAACGGACAAGCCTCCTGCGCGACCCGCGCGTCGAGATGTGCGTCTGCTTCCCTGGCCAACGTTGAATCCGCGTTGCCCGTCAGGGCGATGAGCTTCGCGCCCCGACGCTTGATCAGGGGGAGGATCATGAGCAACTCGTCCGACTGTCCGGAATTCGAAAGCGCCAGCACCACGTCGTCGCGCGTGATCATGCCGAGATCGCCGTGTCCGGCCTCCGCGGCGTGCACGAAGAAAGCCGGTGTCCCTGTGCTCGCCATGGTGGATGCGATCTTGCGCGCGATGTGTCCTGATTTGCCCACACCGCTCACCACGACGCGCCCGCGGCAGGCGAGGATCAGGCCGACCGCATCGAGAAAACTTTCGTCGAGCCGCGGTATCAGGGCACTCACCGCATCGGCCTCGATCGCGAGCACCTTGCGCGCGAGCTCGAGGGCCGAGGTCGAAATCGCCTTCTTCGATCGATCGTTCATCGATGAAAACCGCGCTGGCCTGCGCTGGAGGCACCCTTTATCATAGGCTGGAGAGTATACCAGACCGATTCCGCACTTTTCTCCACGTGAACCCAAAAAAACAAGGACTTCCGAATGGTCAACACGCTTGAGCTGGTGCTGATCCTGCTGGCCAGCGCGGTGTTCGTCGTGGTGCTCTTCCGCTGGTTACATTTGCCTCCGCTGCTGGGGTACATCCTGGTAGGCGTTGCAATGGGACCCTTCGCGCTGGCATGGATTCCCGACACCGAGGAAGGGCGGCATCTTGCGGAATTCGGCGTCGTGTTCCTGATGTTCTCGATCGGGCTGGAGTTCAGCCTGCCGAAGCTCTTTCAGCTGCGCCGCGCCGTGTTCGGGCTCGGGTTCGCCCAGGTCCTGCTCACGCTCGGCGCCGTGCTCGCCGCCGCCTCGCTCGCAGGGGCCCCTTGGCAAGCCGCCCTCGCGGTCGGGGGCGCGATCGCCATGTCGTCGACGGCGATGGTCCTGCGCATTCTCGCCGAGCGCATTCAGCTGGAAACTCCCCACGGGCGCGACATCGTCGGCGTGCTGCTTTTCCAGGACCTCGCGGTCGTCCCGTTGCTGATCTTGATTCCCGCGATCGCGGAGGGGAGCGGCGAGCTTGCGCAGCGTCTGGCGTTTGCGCTCGCCAAGGCCGCGGTGGTGCTCGTGGTGCTGCTCTTTGTCGGGCAGAGACTCATGCGCGGCTGGTTTCACATCGTGGCGCGCCGCCGCTCCCATGAGTTGTTCATTCTCAACGTCCTGCTCATCACGCTGGGGCTCGCCTGGCTCACGGATCGGGCGGGACTTTCTCTGGCCCTGGGCGCGTTTCTCGCCGGCATGCTCATAGCCGAAACCGAATACCGGCATCAGGTCGAGGAGGACATCAGACCGTTTCGGGAGGTCCTGCTGGGCCTGTTCTTCGTGACCATGGGCATGAGACTCGACCTGGGGACGGTTGCGGCGAATTTTTCGCTGACGCTGGCGCTGGCGGCGCTGCTGGTCGTGTTCAAGTTCACCCTGGTTGCCGGCCTCGCGCGCCTGTTCGGAGCCGGTCCCGGCGCGGCCGTGCGCACGGGGCTGGCTCTCGCTCAGGTGGGCGAGTTCGGTCTGGTGCTCATGGTCCTGGCGCAGTCGGTTGCACTGCTCGATCGCGACTTTTCGCAGCTGCTCGTCGCGGCGATGCTGCTCTCCATGCTGGCCGCTCCGTTCGCCATTCAGGCGAGCGACAGACTCGCGCTGCGCTGGTCGAGCGCCGAATGGATGCTGCAATCGCTCGCGCTGCACCGCGTCGCCGCGCAGAGCCTCGCGACCGAGCGGCACGTCATCGTGTGCGGCTACGGCCGCACGGGCCAGCGCCTGGCGCACATGCTGGAGCAGGAGCACATCGATGTCATCGCCCTCGACACCGATCCGGAGCGCGTGCGCGGAGCGGCGGCAGCGGGCGAGAAAGTCGTTTTCGGCGACGCGTCGCGGTACGAAACGCTCGTGGCGGCAGGGGTCGCGCGCGCGAGCGCGCTCGTCATTACCTTCGCCGATACGCAGCTTGCGCTTCGGATCCTGCATCATGTGCGCACGCTCAATCCTGCGTTGCCGGTCATCATCCGCACTCTGGACGACGCGGACATGGACCGGCTCATCGCCGCGGGTGCGTCGGAGGTGGTGCCCGAGACCTTCGAGTCGAGCTTGATGCTCGCCTCGCACGCGTTGGTGCTGCTGGGCGTCCCCTTAAGGCGCGTGGTGCGCCGCATTCGCGACGTGCGCGAGCATCGGTACAGCCTGATGCGCGGTTTCTTTCACGGAGGTACCGACGAAACCGAAGACCCCGACGAGGCGCGCGAGCCGCGCCTGCACTCGGTGACGCTCGCGACGGGCGCGGGCGCCTCGGGACTCAGCCTCGGGGAGCTCGCGCTGGATCAACTCGGCGTGCGCGTGACGGCGCTGCGGCGGCGGGAGCTGCGGATGATTTCGCCCGATCCGAAAACGACCTTGCAGGGAGGCGACGTGATCGTGCTGCTCGGCACGCCTGAACAACTCGCTGCGGCGGAGATGCGTTTGCTTCAGGGGTAGACTTACTGCTCCCGGAAATCGGCTGGAGGAATGTCTGGTCTTTTGGCCATGGCCAGGAGCGGCTCGATTGCGTTGGGGTCCGCCTGGCGCGCTTGTTCGAGGATCAAGATAGTCGCGTCACGCCTGTGCGGAAACGTTCGCAAAACGCGTGCGAGCAGTTCGCGCGCCCTCGCCGCCTCGCCTTGAAATGCGAGAAATACGGCACGTCGCACCAAGACGGCATTGGCCGGCCAGTAGCGCGCGACGCGCTCGCTCATCGCCAGCTTGTCGGCAAGGTTGCTGCGATCGAGCGGAGCGCCGGTCACTATCCATAACTCCGCCAGGGGCGCCATCAGGCCGTGGGTCAGCTCGCGCATGGTTGCGGCGTCCCGTTGCGCCTGGGCGGCAGCGGTAAGCGTGACGGTGGTTCCGGTGATGCGCGTGACGTCGAGGCGCAGGTAGTCTCCGAGCATGATTGCCAGGACGACCGCGAGCACGGCGCAGGCGGCCCCTGCGCCAATCCCGCTCGCGCGCGAGATCGCCGGGGAGCGCGTCTCGAGTCTTGCGCCCGCGCCTATCAGAAGCGCGGTCACGCCGAGGAAGTGTGCGTTCCACAACGGAAACTCGGTCAGGGAATGAATCATTTGAATTCCAACCGCGGCAATGATCCACCACGACGCGATCTGCCCGTCCCTCCAGTAACGCCGGGCGGCCTGCCACCCCCAGACGCACAGACCGCCCAGTACCAGGACCGTGCCCACCAGGCCGGTTTCGGCAAGGAGGTGCAGCGGTAGATTGTGCGGTGAAGTCCAGACTTCGCCGAACCGCGTGAGCGAGGGATCCAGGCCCGACTCGAACGCGGCGCCCGCGAACTCCCCGGCGCCGACCCCGGCCAGGGGCGCGCCGATAAACACACGCAATGCGATCAGCCATGCCTGCCGGCGCGGCTCGAAATGCTCGCCAGGGGAGGCGAGTATGCGATCGAGCGTGCCTTCGCCCGGTGGACTGAGGCGCAGCACGTCGTTGAGCCACGGCACCGCGAAGTGCGCTGCCAGCGCCGCAACCGCGACGCAGCACGCAGCGAATTTGAGGCGCCGCGCCTCGGCGCCATCCCGAACGCGTACCGCCATCAGCCCGAGCGCCGCATACCAGAGGGCGTAAAGCAGTGCGCCACGGGAGCCGGACAGCGCGCTGCCCAGGAGGAGCAGGGCCAGCGCCGGAAGCGCATACGCCGTTCGCACGTGTGCGCGCACCCACAAGAACAGGAGAGCGCCCTCGCCCAGGGCCAGGTAGTTGGCGTAAAGGTTCGGTTGCGCGATATTCCCGTAGACGCGGTTACCGTGCAGTTCGGCGACGACATCCTCGAGTAGTTTGGGTCGACCGTAGAACTGGATGACTCCCGCCAGCGAATTCGCAAGGGCTCCGACGAGAAAGAACGCTGCCAGCACCACGGCCACGCGCTCGATGCCCAGCGCAGCCGTGAGCTGCGCCCCGAGCCAGATCATCAGCACGGCGTAGAGGGCGTACAGCGCGGCAAGCAGCGGCAATTGGGAATAGGCAGGACCGCCGCTCGCCGCCTGGGCGGCGAGAAACGCCGCAAAGGCGATCAGCCAGCGTGCCGGCACAGGCAAGGACACGGCCTGGACATCTCGCCCAACGAGCAGGGTCAGTGCTGCGGCGACTCCCAGCGCTCCGGCCAGCCACTCAGGAAAAAAACTCAAGACGGGCTGCTGGTGATACGGCAGCAGGAACGGCAGCAGGCACAGGCCGCCTGCGAGCAACAGGCTTATTGCCTGGGCCGGGGTCGTCTTCACTCAGGTAGCGGCAGAAACGAAAAAGCCCGCGCGAGCGGGCTTTTTGTGATCACAGCAGGTGTTAGGAGAAAGGCTTGCAGACGAGGTACTGACTCACTCCGGTCTCCACGTAGCCGGTGGCCGGGGTTGCTGTCAGATCCGGATTCGAGCCGCCCAGCTGCGCGCGGACCTGCCCGGTCTGCGAATTGCCATCGTCCATCTGCGTGTCCACTGCGATCGCGACCTTGTCCGGTATGTTCGAGCTGCATATGGTCAGGCCGGTGAAGCCCAGGCCGATTCCGGGGACCACAGCGTTCTGCACGCCGATGAACCCCCCGGCCGCGTTCGGCGGCTGCGCGCCGCTTCCGGCTCCCGTGGTCGAGCCCGCGACGAAGCCCGCGATGCGCAGATGCTGCCAGAACAGATTGGATTCCTCCGCGGCCGTCGGAGCAGCCGTCAGGGTGACGTTGTACTTACCCGCGACGACCCCGCTGCCGTCACCTTTTGCGGGCGCCTGAGTGGTCCAGCGCGTGTCGGCGTTCGGGTCGTCGCCCGGCAGGAAGCGGTAGCGGTCCTGGTAGGAAGTCACAGCCACGGTGACTCCGTTGAAATCGTTGACCACGTTCTTGATTCTGGCCTGGGTGATCATTTCCTGGCCCTTGAGGATGCCGCCGAGCAAGAGACCGATGATCACCAGCACGATCGCGATCTCGACCAGGGTGAAACGGGCCTCGGTCGAATTCCTGTTGCTGAAAGCGGATGCATTCATGAGAAACCTCCAAGGCGCCGTAGTCTAGGTCAATCGGCGGAAACGCGCACGAAAACCAATCGGTGGGCGGTTAGTAATTTTTGCACAGCAGATACTGATTCACCCCGGTTTCCACGTAGGCCGTCGCCGCGCCTCCGGCGCTGTTGGCAGTGTTCGGATTCGAGCCGCCTAGCTGCCCGCGGATCTGGCCGGTGTTCGGTACGCCATCGTCTACCTGCCCGTCGACCGCGCTCGCAATCTTCTCCGGCAGGTTCGAGAAGCACAGGATCAGGCTGCTGAAGCCCAGACCGCTTGTGCCGGGGTTACCCGACTCTACGCCGATGATGCCCCCGGCCGCGTTCGGCGGCTGTGCCCCGCTCGCGGCTCCCGTGGTCGCGCCTGCGACGAAGCCGGCGATGCGCAGGTGCTGCCAGAACAGGTTGGATTCGGCTCCTGCCACCGGGGCGCCCGCCCCCGGGGTGGCGTTGTAAAGGCCCGCGATGAGTCCGTTGCCGCTACCGCTTGCGGGTGACTGGGTGGTCCAGCGCGTGGTGGCGCCAATGTCATCTCCGGGAAGGGCACGGTAGCGGTCCTGGTAGGAGGTCACGGCTACGGTGATCCCGTTGAAATCGTTAACGATGTTCTTGATCTTGGCCTGGGTGATCATTTCCTGGCCCTTGAGGATGCCCCCAAGCAGCAGGCCGATGATGACCAGCACGATCGCGATTTCGACCAAGGTGAAACCCCCCTGGGCCGAATTCTTGCTGTTAATGCTGGACAAACTCATGTAACCCCCGAAACTACTACGCGGTTAGGACCCGACAAAACCTGCAAGATATGTGCCCGAGGGGATGCCCGGGCAGACCCCTTTCGCGGGGGCGGCCGAGCCGTTTTTTGTTGAATAGTGGACATCTACGACGACTATTTGACACTTTCCCTTTGGTTTTTACCCCGAACCCTTCCCGCGGACCGTGCTTCCAGCTGTTTCAGGCGCTCATCCAGGAATCTCAATTCGGCCGGGTCCTTGATGGTCCCGCTTTGGAGATATCCCCCGATGATGAGGCGGGCGGTTTCCAGCTCATTCATGTCCTCCAGGATGAAAATCTCCATCTGCTTCGCCCAGAGGGGTACGTTCTCGGCAACGGCGTAGCGCTGGATTGCTTGGGCGTAGCGCAGTGCCAGCGGCAGATCGCGGAGCCGGTGCTTGGCGATGGCGGTGGCATGGGCAAGCCAGGGCCAGCGACGATCGGGATCGAGCAGGAACTGGCGATAGACGAACTCGAGCATACTGCGTTGCTTGGTCTCGACCGGCACTTCCGCGTACAGCCGGCTTGCGGCGAGGAGCGGGTATTGGCCGCGCGGGTCCAGTTCCAGGATCCGCGCGAGCCAGGCTTCGAGCCGGCCGTAATCGAGCTCGCGATAGGGGACCTTGCTGCCGGATTGATAATCGAATGCCTGCAGGTAGAGCATCAGCGCCTTGGCGAGCGCCACAGGATCCCCGAAGCTCGCGAGCCTGAGGGCCGCGATGCTCGGCGCGGGCGGCAAGTCCTCGGCGGCCGCGCGGGGCGGCGGGGCGGCGACCTTCACCGCAATTTGCGCGGCGAGCCCCAACGCGAGCAGCGCAATAACGGGCGGGGGAACGTTCGTGATCGGTCGTTGCGACATCGACTCAGAAGTTCTTGCGGTACAAGTCGAAGAGCGCCGCGGAACAGATGAGCACGAGGTAGAGCGCCGTTTGGCCGACGGCCGAGACCAGGGTGTTCGCGCCCGGTGCCGGCCCCAGCAGCCAGGAGGTCTGCGTCATGCCGTCGAGACCCGGCAAGAGGAGCGCGATCAGGTCCACAACGGCATTCACCACGCGATCGGTGAGCGTCGGATCGTGCAGCGCCGCGCCGGCGATGATCTGCATCGCCGCCATGGAACGCGACAACAGGTAGAAGCCCGCAACGGCGGCAAACGCGGGGACCACCTGCGCGAAGGACAGCACGCAAAACAGACTCATCGCCGTCACGATCAGCAGCTCGCAAACGAGAGAAACGGTCCAGAAGACCAGGCCCTGGGAATTTGCGAACGGCACCAAAGGCAGCGCGCTGAGCAGCGCGAGGATCGAGGCGACCACGGCGTAGCCGGCAAACTTTCCGAAAAAATAGGCGGAGCGCGGCGCCGGCAAGGAGAGCAGCAGCTCGGTGACCTTGTCGCTCAACTCCCGCACCATGCTCGTGATCACGAAAACGGCCAGGATGAAGACGGCCGCAACCCTGAGCGAGGCGGCGAGCAACGCGGTCTGGATCTCCCGAGACTCGGTGATCGCCACTTGATTCAGAAATTGGGCGAGGCCGAAAGCGATCACGACGACCGCCACGGCAAGCCACAGGAGGCGGTTCCGAACGGCCTCGAGCACGGTAGCTCTTGCCAGCGAAGCGACAATGGGCATGGCGAAGTGTGAAATACGGCCTTGAGTGCCGATAAGTCAAAGCTGGCACAATACGTGCCTTCGAGAGGGTAAGTCCACGGGAAGGGTTGTGCAAGTCCCTTGAGACCTCCCCGATTTGCCTACGATAAACTCGTGAGAGCAACCATGCATCGCAGGCACTTGAGCGCACTGCCCTCAGCGGATCCCGATCCCAGATGACTCAAAGTACGGCGACGACTGCAGCGGTCCAGATTTCCCAGCTGTTCATCGCGAGATCGTGGCGAGGGCTGTTTCTCGTCATGCTGGTGTCCCTGCACCTTGCCGCGATGCGGGGCGCGGAGGACTTCTGGGCGCGCGGTCTGATGCTCGCGCACTTCGGGCTTTTCATCCTGTGGCAGCCGTTCATGCGGAGCGAACAGCGCCTGACTTCGTCGCAGGTCGCGGCGATCGTCGCGATTGCGCTGGGCACACTCTATTTCCTGAACTGGTGGCTGCTGGCCCTCTGGGTGAGCGTTCTGGCGGGAATCGTGGGCGGCAAGGTGTTCCTTTTCCAGGCGCGGTGGCTGCGGCGCTTCTACCTCGTGGTGCTGTTGTACCTCGTCTCGCTGCTGCTCGTCTGGATCGTTCCGAACACCTTTATTGGCGTGCCCCCGCCCAACGAGGTCGAGTTGCTCGCGCAGTACGGTTTGCCCGTGCTGTTCGTCGTGATGGTGGCGATTCCCGCCGAGACGGACTCCGCCGAGACCCCGCAGGTCGTCGATTTTTTCTATGCGGCGATGATCGTGCTGCTGCTGATCGTGCTCGCGCTGGGCAGCTTCGCCTTCATGACGGTAGGAAAGATCGACTACATCATGGCTCTTTCCTACAGCATGCTGATCATCGCGGGCGTGCTGCTGATACTCTCGTTTGCCTGGAACCCCCGCGCCGGATTTGGCGGGCTTTCCGTGTATTTCTCGCGCTACCTGCTGTCGATAGGCCTGCCGTTCGAGCGGTGGCTGTATTTCCTGGCCGAACTGTCGCAGCTCGAGACCAAACCCGAGCGCTTCATGAAGGAGGCCTGCGTCGGCCTCGCGCGCCTGCCATGGGTGTCCGGCGGCTTCTGGCACACGGCGGGCGAATCGGGCGACTTCGGCAAGGTTTCCAAGAACTCCGTTGAATTCACGAACCAGGAAATCCATCTGCGGGTTTTCACCAAGCTGCCCTTGAGCCCCTCGCTGGTTTGGCACTTTCAGCTGCTCGGACAACTGCTCGGCGAGTTCTATGTCGCCAAGCAGCGCGAACAGAAGCTTCAGCAACAGACCTACGTGCAAGCGGTTCACGAGACCGGCGCGCGCATGACGCACGACGTGAAGAACTTGTTGCAGTCTCTCAACGTCCTGTGCGCGGCCGCGGAGCGCGACACCGCGCCCCATGCGGGCGGCGAATTGTCCTCTCTCATGCGCCGCCAGCTTCCCGCGATTACGCAGCGCCTGCAGCAGACGCTCGACAAGCTGCAAAAACCCGATGCGAACAACGGCCGCTTCATCAAGGCCGATACGTGGTGGGAGGGCCTGCAACGCAGCTATGCCGGTCGCGGCGTCGAATTCTCCCGCGAAGGGCTGGGGGACTCCGTGATGCTGCCCAAAGAGCTTTTCGATTCCGCGGGCGACAACCTGCTGCAGAATGCGCTGCGAAAGCGCAGGCTCGATGAATCGGTTGCCGTACGCGCGAGCTTCCGCTGCGACGACGCCATCGAGTTTTCCGTTTGCGACAGCGGCGCCCCCGTGGCCGCGGAAGTGTTGAGGGGCCTGATGAGGGGCCCCGTGCCTTCTGAAACCGGATTCGGCATCGGCCTGTACCAGACCAGCCGGCTTGCCGAGATTTCGGGGTTCTCGCTGCAGCTGCGCGAAAACGACAAGGGCCGGGTGTGCTTCAGCCTGCGCGGAGAAGTGCGCCGCGGCGCGCGCGGGCAGTGATCGATGCGCGGCGCTTCGCCGCGGCTTCCGGGAAACAGCCAGGGTATTGCCGATCAGGGTAGGCGGCCAGCCGCGACCATGCGCGCGATCAGTACGTTGGATGTAATCATGACCACGATGTCGTCGAATTCGCAGAACGATGGTCCCGCCGCGTCACTGCAGGGCGAGCGGGAGGGCGTCGGAATGCGGCTGAAGAAGGTGGTCGCCGCGG
>Ga0137436_1000100_pt1 | contig 27225 bp, 36 predicted proteins | sample EasRivERMGT119_2_FD_102328 | JGI IMG/M metagenome (GOLD analysis project Ga0137436, IMG submission 102328) | Soil microbial communities from meander-bound floodplain in the East River, Colorado, USA - East River MetaG ERMGT119_2 | ecosystem: Environmental > Terrestrial > Soil > Floodplain ...
CAACGCCTACTCCAGCGGCACGACGTAGCGCACGGGCGAGTCTGCCTTTACCGCATCGTATCTCGATCGAATCGCCTGCGTCGTGCGTTCGACCATTTCGCCCGCGAGCTTGCGCCCCTCGAAGTAGAGCGCCATCTGGTCGATCGTCCAGCGCGTCCAGACGTGGTAGGGGATGCCATCGCGCGCGAGGCGATAGGCGAGGATGGCCTTGCGCTCGGCGATCGTGTGCCCATCGAGAGGGGTGCCGGCCACCTGGGCCACGCGCGCGCCCATCGCCTGCGCCACGTAGGTCGCCTGTGCGCCCGTGTAGCGATGCCCCGCATACATCACCGAGCCGTCCGCATCGAATCGGGAGGCAACCGTCGCATGGGCCTCGTGCGTGGTCGCCATCTCGATCAGACCGGACCGCCCCACAAAAAAGCGGTGATGATCTCCACCAACTTGATGTGCTGATTGATCGGCAGCTTGCCGAGCCACGCGAGATCCGGCTTGGGATCGTTCTCGCTCAGAGCCATCTCGACGATCTGGAGGAACTGGCCGGGGTTGGTGTCGCGCAGCGCGTTGAAGCCGCTGTAGATCGACTTCCCCGTGAGCAGCGCGACGCGCGCCGCATCGTCCTCGGTGGCGCAACGCACGCGCACGGTGCGTTTCATGAGGACGATCTCGCCGATCGGGCTGCTCGTCGCCCAAAGCTCGCGGTAGTCCGGCAGCAGCTTCAAGTGCGAGAAGAGATTCGAGATTTCGATCTTCCTCTCGCTGGTCGGCACCTCGCCGGCCGTATTCGTTTCAGTCACGGTTCGACCTCCTGAATCCTTGGTTGCGCGCCCGGGAATCGGACCCGGTTCTCGGCCTTATGAGGGCCGCGACTTGCCATTTGTCCTGCGCGCGATGGTTAGTTGTCGAGGAAGCTGCGAGCGTTGAGCGACGCCAATCGGATGTCGTGCGGAGCCGACGTGATGTCGTTGTCGAATCCGGTGAACGTGATCGGCACGAGCACGCGACCGCGTCCCTGCACGTTTGCTGGATAGGTCGCGATGATCGCGTTCGGGAGCGACAGTACGAATTGGTACTTGATCGACGTGCCGGGGATCGTGTTCGTCGAGACGAACCGGAACATGAGTTCGCGTGGCGTCTGCGCGAGGTAGTCGGCGTACATCGTCGCCGTGCCGACGCGCTTCTCGCCGTCCCATTCGCTCGACATCGACGCACGCGAGGCGTACTGCCCCATCGGCGCCTCCTCCGCGAACGTGCGACCGGCGAAGACGCGATCGCGATCGAGGTTGCGGTTCGAGTCGACCGAGAAATCCGTGCAGGGGATGACGGTCGCGCCCCACGTCACGGTGCACTCGGTGAAGTTGGCGATCGGCGCGGTCGGGAAGCCCGGCGTCGCGGATGAGACCTGGAGCGTCTCACTGCGCCCGAAGAGGGAGAGGCGCAGCTTGAGCGGCTGATCTCGCCCGCACGAGAACTGGAACGAGTCGATGAGGATCCCGGAGTAGCTGAACAGCGTCGGATTCGTCGCGCCGGAACCGACGACGCCGCGCGAGACGTGCAGCGAGAGCGACGGAGAGGTCGCGGACTTCCAGCGACCTTTCTTCGCGAGGTCGAAGTTCCGCGAGAACGATCCCGACGCGCCGCTCGACGTGTTGTTGAGCTCGCCGAAGGCATGGAGGAGAAGGTTTTCCATGCCCTCGTACGCCACCGCGACCTCGACATCGCCATCGACGATTTGTGCGCCCTGGAACTTCTGGTTCACGTCGAGATAGGCAGCGCTGATGTTCGGCACCGGGACGAGCGGCCGATCCGACTTGAGCGATTCGGAGAGGAAGAGGAACGACTCGGTCGCACCGGAGGGGCCGACCCCCGTTCCATAGACCGTCTCTTTGTTTACGCCGATGAACGTGTCGGCGGACAGACCGACGAGCCCTGCGCCAGCGACCATGAGATTTCCCCTAGCGCGCGATCATCCGCGCGAGTACCACCGAACCTGCCATCGCATAACGATCACTTTGACCGCTGCGGCAGTTTCGATCAACAAGAATTGTTCGTCCGGCGTCCAATCGACGCCAACTAAACGACCGTCGGAAATCATGTTAGGATAGATCGACGCCGCGATCTCCGTGAGCCTCGGATTCAGACGAAGCGCCTGGAGCACTTGGAACGCGAAGGCGTCGATCACCTCAAGCGGGTTATCGGTGTTCGAGTAGGGCTTCCAGACGGATACGCGGAAGTGCTCGATCACCTCGCAGTGCGTCCCGCTGATGTCGATCTTTCCGTCCGGCGTGTACTCGACTTCTCCCTCGGGCTCGATGAAGACGGCCGGAAGCAGCTTGCCGATCTTGTCGATCTCGGCGACGCGCTCGACCCCGCCGAACTGGCAAACGACGAACGATCCGGCGGGCGCGGTCGACGTAATGAGCCGAACGAGTTCATCGCCGATCGTCTTCGTCAGAATCCTTACGTTGTACTCGCGCGGATTGTACGCCATCACTTCACGCCTTGATTGACGGAAGTCACGAGCAGATCCGACGCCCACTTGCCGTAGAGATCGGCCACATCGGCGACGGCAAGATTGACGGAGCGCGTTACGATTTCGAGCCCACCATTCTTGAGTACGTCGGCGAACCACGGGCGCGGCTTGATCCCGCGCTTGCCGATCGCGCGAGCGACGAGGAATGCGAGTTGTCGTGCCTGCTTCTGCTCGTCCTTCGTCGCGCTCTTGTTCAAGTTGGCCTTGAGCGCTGTGCCGGCATCCAGCTTCGCCTTGTTCGAGAGAATGCGATTGTTCACGAGGTGCCGACGCGCCCACGCGATCAACGCTTCGTAGGGCGGCGCCTTCTTCCCGGCCGCGCGTCCTTCATGGACGGGGACGGAGTAGTTCGCACGGTTGAATACGATGAGTTGCGAGGCGGATTCATCGACGACAGAACCATGGCTGTTCGAGAGGCGGCCAGTGTCCCGCGGCGATGTCTTCTTCATCTCTGCCGTGAGCTTGACCCCCGCCTCTCGAAGACGATGCGCGAAGATGCGCTTCGCTAATGGTGATTGAAGACCCTTGCCCATGTCGAGCTCGGCCGTCGTCGTCTTGCCCATCGCGGTGATGTGCAGATGGATCATCAGATCGACTCGCCGAGATCCTCGACGATGTCGAGCACGAGGAATCGCGGGTTATGGGCGGCCGGGAACTGCGCCACGCGCTTGACCTGGAATCGAGTCCCGTTCGGATTGGCCTGAATCACGTCACCTTGTGCGATGTTCGTCCCCGCCTTCATGAGACAGGTGAGCGATGTCGTCTGCTGAAACCCGAATAGTGATTGAAATCTTGAAGGGTTGATCGTCGTGATGAGGCATGGAACGTTGCACGTCTTCTGGACTTCCTGCTGTCCGATGACGGTGCTGTTCTCGACGACTTGAGGTCGACCAATCACGTCGACTCGGTCTTTCATGAGATTCGAGGAGAGGAGGCGGGTCATCGCCTAGGCCACGCATGATGGACGGCGATGCGGAAACAGGATCGCCCTGGATTGTTCGTTGATGCCCTTTGCCGCATACGTCTCGACGACACCACCCATGGAAGAACTCACAAGACTCGGATCCTTCCCGATCGCGAAGAAGAGATCGGCGATGATTAGGAGTTCGGCCCGAAGGAACTGTAGACCCTCGCTGCTCGTCGGGTTGTGGCCGGCGATGTAGCTCACGCGAACGGTCGCAACGCCCTCGGGCCATACGTCGCCATTGACCAACGTGAGTTCGCCGGTTTCGAGATCAGCCACCGCATCGATGTCGGATGCGGACTGATTGCCGGTGAAGTTGTATCCGACGATGTTCGGCTCACCGGAAAACTCGCGGGTCGCCGAATACTTGAGTTCACTGATCGACGTGACCGGATACTCGGGCAGATAGAGCGTCGTCTCGCCAGTCCCTTCGAGTGCCGCATGCGCATAGCTGGTCTTGTGAAGCGTGCGTCCAGTGTAGTCCTGGATCAACTGCGCCGCGGCGTTGATGATCTCACAGATCGTATCGTCGAATGCGACATCATCCTCTTGCAGGTTCAAGTGCGTGCGCGCCTGCGCGAGCGTCGAGAATGCCGCGGCGATGATCGGGACGCTCAATCCTTGCCTCTAATGGATGTAATCATTTTCTTGCGCGTTCGATTGCGGTAGGCGTGGTTCGCGGCGAGAAGGATGGCGCTCGTCGCGGTGGCCGCGATGCTGCCCCACGGACCGAGCGGGTCGAGCATCGAATGAACTTCCTTGATCTTCTGCACGGTGTCGGCCTGCGTTTCGACGCCGAGGAATCCGGCCATCGCGGCGCATCCAGGCAGAAGCAGCAGCGCCGTCGCAGCGACGTAGCAGCGTCGAGCGGCGGCGCCCCGCGGATTGAACATGCATCCCTCCTCGCGGTCCCCGAGCCGCCGACCCCCGCCCGTCGTTCGCACGACGGACGGGGTCGGACGACCCGAGAGGGGATCCCGCGGCGTTCGGTTTAGAACGTCGCGTTCTTGTTGATGTTGTAGAGCCCCGCGACGTTGCGCGCGAGCGGGCTCGACGACTCGGGCTGCAGTCGCCCGAAGAAGCCGCGCCACAGCGCCACGAGCACCACGCGGTCGGACTGGATCAGTTCCGCGCTCTTGATCGTCACGAGTCGCCGGTCCCACATCTTGAACGACGGACGATGCACCGCGATGGCGACCGTCTTGGTCGTTCCGGAACCGTCGTACGACCCGACGTGGTTGAGATCCTCGCGCACATAGCCAGAGATCACGACAGGACGGCCGAAGATGTCACCTATCTGTCCAGTGACGACCGGCGGAACGCCACCATGCGCGTCGTAGCGGTTGAACGCCGTGTCTCCGCAAAGCTGCGCATAACCGATCGGAGACACGACGAAGGCCGTATCGCCGATGACCTGCGCGAACTTGCCGAACTTCGTCAGCAGGTTCACGAACTTCTGCGCCGTCAGCGCCGCGTTGAGGGCGTCAACCGACGCGCCCGTCGCGACGAGCTTGCGCAGACCCTTCCACGCGCGCCGCGGGTCCGACGCCCCCGCGGAATCCACGTCGAGCGATCCGAGGTCGTCGCCGTTCATCACGGCCGCGTCGATGCCTTCGCCGATCGAACGCGCGATGCCAGCGCGCGCATAGCTCACGGCATCGATGATTGCGTCTTCCTGCTCCTCGGCCGAGACGAGCGTCCGTACGCCGAGCTTCTTCGCCGTGATCGTGGTGTTCACGGTCGCCTTGGTGCGCGCCGAGATCGCGTTGTTCGAGTCGTCCGGGTTGTCCGAACTCGACTCCGAAACGAGGAATGGCAGATTGTCCGCGCCCTCGATCGGAAGCTTCCATGGCGATGCAGGCATCGTGACGTGCTCGAACATATCGGACAGCACGAGCGCCTGCTTGATGAGCGGCACGAGCGAGCCCGACATCGTGCTCGGGATGAACTCCAGGCCAGTGCCCGAGCCCCCGGTCGTCATGATCTTCGAGACGGCCGGGCCCATGACCTTCGCCGCGAGCTCGCTCGCGAGACGCGCGTAGGCCGGCCAATGCTTGCTGGTGTGCGGATCGAAATCGCGGTGAACCGCCTGCGCGATCGTGAATCCGTCGTGCAGATCGTGGAGCTTCGTCCACTTCCGCACCATGTTCTCGTCGCTGATCTGGTCGAGGTCCATCGACCCCGGCGCCGACATCACGATCGCCTCGTACGCCTTCTGCGCGATCTCGGTGGCGCGACCGGAGATGAACTTCGCCGTCCCGGCATCGCCGCGCACGGACGCTTCGAGCCCGTTGCGCCATTCATGGAGCGACCCGCCCTCGAACTCGTCGGGCGCGGGCCGCGTGCGCGCTGCGCGGGCCTTGCGCGTGCGGTCGACGTGCTCCCCGAACAGATCGGGGTTGTCGTCCTGCGATCGAGCGAGAACCGCCTCGGCCTCGCCTGGCTTGAGCCCGCCGTTTTCCTTGGACTTCGACGCGATGAACGCGCCCATCCCTTCAAGGGTGGCGCGCGGAACCTTGACCTTCATTCGGTGCGGTCGACTGTCTCCCGCCGTGGCGAACTACGAGGGGTCGCTCTCGAACACGTCCATCGCCTGCTTCATGTCGTCGGGATCAACGGCATCGCCGTTCTTCACGGCATCGTGGACTCGTTCGATGGCCGCGAGATCATCCGTATCGATCTCGACCAACTCCTCGTCCGCCGCCTTCGGCTCGCTCGCCTTGCTCGCCGCGGGTTCCGCGACGGGCTGCGGGGCAGTCGGCGCGGGCGGCGTTGCCGGAGCAGCGGGTGCTGCCGGCTTCGCTTCGCCCTGGACATCCTTCCGTACGTTCACGGGATCTCCGCTCGTGGTTGCGAGATATAGCGCGGCGCACACCCCATCGTCCAGTGCGTGCTTCTCAATAATTTCTCCGACGCGGGTTTTGTTCGCGTTCTCGGCGAAACCATGCTCCCTCAACCAATTCTTCCGCTCGGCGTCATCCTTGAATCGCGTCGGGTCGAAGATGAACGTCCATTCGCCGCGCTCGCTCGATCCCAGAGTCTCCGCAACGCGCTCTGGCTCCGGCCCCTTCCCGAGCAGGGGCGCCTCAATCCCGGCCTCGGCGAGATGCCCAGCGAGGTGCTTGTACGCCGCGGTGCGTTCGGGCTCGCTCAATCTCGCGATCGCGGGCGCGTGGGTCACGAGCGCGGCCATGCCAACGCGCACCGCCTCGATCGACGTGACGACGTCCCCGGCCTGCACGCCGTGGTGCCGCATGGGCGGCGCGCCGTCCTGATCGATCAGCTTGCACATGCGATCGAGCGCGATACCCCCGAGTTCGACGACCGCCTCTCGATGGAAGTCGATGGGTCCGGCAACCGCGAAGCCAAAGCGACGCGGCTCGACGATCGCCTTCGTCTCGGCGCACGCGCACTCGCTCGCCGCCGTCTCGCAGCCGCAGCACTTCATGTCATCGCCGTTCGCGAGCGCCTTCGCGACGTTGAACAGCGTCTTGCGGTTGTCCGGGATCGTGACGACCGAGACTTCGAGCATTTCCGCCTTCGTGATGTGGCGGATCTGCATCGGCATGGCACCCTCGGGCGCCATGAGCGTCTCGATCTTCCTTTCCTGAATGATGAAGCTGGACGAGAGCGCGCGGACGGTGCCGCTGTCGATCCAGTCCCAAACCTGATTGTCGGTGATTTCGCCCGCGATCCAGAGTCCTTCATTCGTGACGGAGAAGTCGATGACCTTGCCCACCGGGCGGGTCATGTCGTGCATCCACAACATGACCGGGTTCTTCATGAACTCCGGCATCGACTCCGCGAATGCGGTTGGATCGACGACGTCCTGACTGCGATCGATCGCGGGCGTCGAGGCGAAGCCTTCGATGCGACGTGCCTTCGCGGCCTTCGTGATCTTGAGGTGGACGGTCTTCTTCTCGCGCTCGTCGCGACATGCCTGCGTCGTGCAAAAGTCGATCGACTTTGCGTCGTCGGCGCTCACGTCGAACACGCGCTCATAGAGATTCGTCCGCCCGAACTGGCCGACGTAGCGCCCGAGCGCAATCGACTTCGAGCGACCCGCCTCGATCGATTCGCGCGCGAGTTCGAGTTCGTCCTCGACGGAATGCCCGTCCCGAGCGAGCACGCGATCGCGCGCAAGCACGGCAACGGCACGGCGCTTCGCGGCCGATGCGACCGCGCCCGACGGCCAGGACATCCCCACGTCCTGCACGCCGTCGCTGCGCACGACGAAAAATCCTCCGGCCTTGCTCACCTTCACCGACATCGCCTAGCCCTCCTCCGGCGTATCGATCACTTCCTCGATCAATGAACATCGACACTGAATTACTTCCTCGGCCGGACCGGATGGATCGTTCGGGAACATGAGCCCATTGCTGAATTCCTGCATCGCAGGAATCGGGTTGTCCGTCGTCTCTTCATCGACCGCGGCGTGGCTGTCGCGCACGAGTTGATCGCGCGAAGAGAGCCATGACTTTTTGATGTTCGACCCGTGCGCGACGAGATCCTTGACTCCCTCGAAACTGCCCTTGTTGAGCATCGTGCCGGCCTCGGTACGCGCAATGCGTTCGAGGCGATACTCCGGGAAGTCCGTCTCCGTCTCGTCGCCCTGGCCCGTGTCGACGAGATCCTTGAAGGAGGCACCGATACGATTCTCGATCTCGCGCGTCGAGAGTCCCTCGTTGAAGCCATCCTGTACGGCGCCCTGGATCGCGGCGCGCGTCGCATCCTGGATCTCGACGACCTTCGTCGCACCCCACCTCGAATAGAAGTCCTGGAACGGGAGGTGGCTGTCTTTCAATGCCCGGCGCGTGGATGGCAGAAGATCGTGCATCTTCTCGTTCGCGGCATCGACCATGCCCGAGAGGAAGACGGGGCCGACCTCCAGCACGAATTTCCGCGACTCCTCCTGCGTCGAAAACAGTTTGCCGATCATCGCATCGTCGAAGATGGCCTTCTGCGTCGATGGCTTGGCGCCCGCAGCGACCTGCATGCCCATGAATGGACCGAGTTCGCTCTTGAGCGTCTCGAACTTGGCGAGCACGCGCGCGCGCTGATCCTTGAAAAAGGTGCGCATCGGCTCGCGCAGCTTCGCCGTCGCGGAATCGTGCAATCGGCGGTAGGCGACGCGCGCCATCGCCTTGAATTCAGGGGTCGCGCGCGCGCGCCTGCCTGCACCCTTGGCTGGGAAATCGCCGGCCCCGCCGAACGGCGAGGGCGCGGGCGCCTTGAAATCCTCACCACCATCCGTCACGGGATCCAGCCCGAGGACGGAGCGCGCCTCGTTCTTCGTGACAATGCCCGAGTCGTAGCCCTTCATCGTCGCGTCGCGTTCCTTGTCGGAGTCTCGGGTCGCGTCGGCCTGCTCGAAAGCGAATCGCACGCGCAGCCGCGGATCCTTGAAGTCGCGGCGGATCTGTCGCGTCAGCGATTCAGCGAGCGGGCGCCCCGTGCGCGGCAGCGTGAACTTGAAAAACAGCTTGATCTGCACGTCCGCATTCGCGAGGACCGACGCTTCCTGCACGTCCATCGCGAGGATCGGCGGGACGCCGAACGCGGCGAGGATGCGGTTCTGCGTAAATTCAGCGGTGTCCGGGAACTGCATGTCCTTCGGCGGCAGGCCGATCGGCTTGACCTTTAATCCAGCATCCAGCAAGACGATTCCGCCCGACTTGCCGGATCGCATGTGCTTCTGCTCGAACTCGCGCGTAATGCGCTTTGCGTTCGAGCGGGCCACGGCCTGTTCGGTTTCGAGAACGAGATCGGGGATGCCGCCATTGTCGACGGTCGACTGGTTGTACTTCTCCAGGTTTGCGTCGATGCCGATGACGGTGCGCAGGACGGAGATCGGCGAGAGTCCCCACCAATCGTTGTTCGGGTCGAAGTATCGATAGAAGTCGGCGTTGCGGTAGTCGATCGGGATGATTGTGCCGCCGACGTTGTACTCGTATCGCTTCACGCCTCCAGGTGTGCCACTATCCGGAACGATCGTGACCTGCGACGGGCGCAGCGGGGTGTAAGCGAGCACCTCCGCATTCGGATTGAAGTCGATGGGATCGACGTTCCTTCGCTCGCACACGATCAACTCGCTGCCGCAAGTCTCCATGTACGTCGTCGCCTGCTCGACGAAATCGCTGCCCGAGATCCGCGATCGCGGGTTGTCGAGAATCATCTGCGCCGGATGATCGGCAACGGCGACGTACTTGCCGCCCTTCTGCTGCTGCTCGACGCACATCGGCACCAAGGCGAGATTGGATGCGATCTGCCGAATCGCGACGTAGACCCATATCGACGCCGCATAGGTCTGGAGAAACATCGCGACGGGATCGGGCGCCTGGAGCGATGAATTCAGCCCCGCGACCTCGGCGATGACTTCCTCGATCAGCCCCTTCGCGTCGCGCGTGCGTGCCGCCTCGCGCGCGACGGCGACGAGCCCGCGGCGACCGACCTGCCGCGCGAGCGCGGGCAGGAAGTCTTCCGCGCCATGAACGCCCGGCGCGACGATCGAGTGGCCGTTCTTCGACGGTCGCCGCTTCGACAGAGCGATGCCCCGCGTCGGCTACGGCGTGTGCACCGTCAGCCAGTCGAGCGCGCCACCCGGCGCGGCCAGGAATGTCTGCGTCCCAAGCTCTTCGGCCCGCTTCGTCAGCGCGCGCCAGAGCGACCGTGTCGCGTCCCACTGCGGAGGGAGATACGCCTCGCCGATCTGCGCGCACGAAGACGCAGGTACGTCGCCGTGGTCGTAACCGGGCACATCCTTCCCGACCGCCGAAAGCTCGACCTGATCCCCCGCGAGCCTACCTCCACAGTCCATGCCGAGCAAGAATACTCGCTCTGCGCCACAAAGTAATGCGACCTGATAGGCCAGCAACCCGGAGAGATTTCCGTAGGCGCGAGCGTCCAATGGGTTCCACTTCGCATTGGCGAAAACGCCCGGTTCGACCGTGCCGACGTGAGGTTTCGCCTCGAAGATGCGATCGGCGAGATGCGCGGGCTCGTCGAATTGAACGCACGTCTCACGCTGCTCGGGCACAACCATGATCGGATCGGGAACGTGCACCGCGCAGGTTTTCATGTAGCCGTGCGCGACGAGGTTCGCCTGCGCGCCGTCGTACGCGACGATGATTTCGGCCGGTGGCAGCATCGGATCCAGACAGTAGCCGGCGTTGCACCCGATGATCCACGCACGCGAGCGCGCGTTGTGGACGACCTGCGCGCGATTGACCCGGCTCGGCCCGTTGCCGACGACGAGCACGGTGCGCCAGACCGACATGGGCTTGCGCGTGATGCGCCATCGATCGTGAAGCTCAATCCAGTTCCTCATCGATCTCCTCTTCTTTCGTCACGTCGAACAGTTCATCGATCTTCACATCCTCACGCTTCGTCTTCGGCGTCGCGTACGGATCGAATGCTTTCATGCAGATCGGGCACGTCACGAGTGCCGCATCGGCGTCGTCGTAATCGCTCTCATCGTCGATCGATCCGACGAACTCGGTCGAACAGTGCGGGCACTCGAAAGCGTCCATGCTCATGCTCGCTTGTGAATCGCGGTCGGATCCGCCATGCCACGGAAGCTCAACGAGAATCCGATCACCGCGCAGAGCAGCGCGTCGGGTCCGTGGTCGTCGACCTTGACCGGCTTGCCGGTGTCGTCGGCATGGTACGCCTTCAAGTATCGCACGGCGCGATCAAAGAGTGGGTCTTTCGGTCCACCACCAAGATCAGGCGCAAGACGAAGCAGCTTCTTCTCGAAGCGTCGGCGCACCTCGCCGATGCCGTATGCCTTCCACTTCGAGAAGACGACGGGCACGACACGGGGCGACCAGTCAATGCCACGCTTCTCTGCAACTTGCTGCCCGAGGTTGTGCAATTCCTCATTGTCGCTCGGATTTGCGGAGTCCGCGAAGATCGACTCGATGCGCTCGTCGAAACATCTTTCGAGGATGTGCTCGCGGATCGGGCCGAATCGCTCGCGCGTGAAGAACTCCCAGCGGTAGGCGACGAGCGCGTCGCTCATGCGCACGACGTAGACAATCGCGCATTCGCCCGCGAATCCCCAATCGAGGCCGACCGCTTTCTCCAGTAATTGGAACCGGCGCGCGTGATCCTTCGGATCCTTCGCCAGCGCCTTGCTGCGCAGGATCGATTCGTCGATCGTGATCGGGTCATAGATGTGCCCGGCCGCGGCGACCGCCTTGCCCATGAGTTCGCGCTCGAAGACTTCGCGTGACTGATCGATGAACTGCTGCGCGATCTCGTCGATCGACACCCATCCATCGACTTCATGCGCCTTGCCGGCGCAATATGCCTCATGAACGATGCGGCGCGTCGGGCCGTCACCCTCGTAGTAGTGCTCGGCGAAATGCTCTTTGACCGGACACGTCGTCTTGCAGTCGTACGGGCAGCGCTTCGCCACGTCGAAGATGTTGAATCGGCGCAGGTCGTAGCCGGCCATCGAGGGGGACTGGATCAGTTGCCAGAAGCGCCCGACCTGGCGTTCGCCCATCGTCGAAAGTTGCAGCAGCGCGCTCGGGTCCGCGCTCGTCAGTTGCCCCTTGCTCGCGTCGATCAATCGGTCCTCGATCAGCGCCGCCTCGTCGAGCGTGAGCCCGCCGCCGCCGCTCGGGCCGCCGGGGTGTGCACCTCGGATTGACTTCTCGCTTGCCGTGTGAATCGTGATCGATCCGCCCGCCTTCGCCTTCGTTGTCTCGGCCTGACAGTAGAGGGTGAAGTTTGCGAGGTCGGACGAGGTCAGGTGCGCGTCGCGGATGTGCGCGTAGCATCGCGCGGCCTGCTCGCCGGACGCGCCGATGTTCGACCAGTCGTACCCAAAGAAGCGATAGGCGATCATCTCGATCAGTGCAGCGAGGTACGTCTTACCGCCGCCGCGCGGGCCGAGGATCACGAGGCGCAGGATCTTGCGCTCGCGGAAGTGCTTCAAGACGTAGAGCAGGATGCCAAGGATTTTCGGCACGGTGCGCAGCTTCACGCCGATTTCGCGCTCGGACCATGCGACAATTTCTTCGTCGCTCGGAGCGGCGCGCGATTCAGCAAGGCGTCCCTGCTCGATCTCCGCGACGAGTCGTGCCATCGCATCCACGCCAGCTACGCGCGCGGTACCGAGCAATTCGTCGGAACGCTCCGGGATCACGAATGGCGCCCCGTGGCCGAGTCGAACGGCTCTTCGCGCGGAGTTCCGCCGGGTGCACCGCTACACCATGGGGGCGTTTGAATCATCTTGCGGCTCGGCACTTCACGATCACGCAGATGTCGCGGGCGTAGGGCGTCTCGTCCGAAACCACGTCGACCGTCACGAGATCGCCGACCGCGACGTTGCGGTTGAGCGAGGACGGGACGTTGTACTCCTTGAAGTTCTCACCGCTCGCGATCGCAAGCTTCGTCGAGCCGACGAGCGTCACGCCATTGCGCAGCACATCGAAGTAAGTCGAACCAGAATATCCGCTCACGCCCTTCGTGATCGTGACCTTTTCGATGCGACCGTCGCGCTCGACGTACTGCTGCGTGCCGAGCAATTCGGCGCTGTCCGTGAGCGATACGAGTTCGACCTGCATGAACGATCCACCCTGGATCGTGTTGATCGTCCCGGTCGGCGCACCCTCGCGGATCGCGTAGATTTCGAGGTAATCGCCGCTCACGAGATCAATGATGAATGACGAGAAGGCGGAACCATGCGTGCTCGCCGTGATCGGAACAGTGAATCCGGACATCGATCCGACGAGATCACTGCCGCTGCTGTTCTTCGAGATGAATGTCTTGATGCTGCCTGCGTCCGCCGCGCCACTCGATAGCGCATTGACACCGTACGTTACGCGATAGATGCCGGTGCGCGTGACATGGACGCGCGTCGGGAACGAAGACATCGGACCGAAGAAGTCGGGGTCACGCGCGCTCTCTCCCGCGAGCCAGACGATGACGTTCGATCCCGTATTGAGGTTGAGTCCGCCCGCACTATCGCGCCGCTTGACGTACTTGAGAATTCCTTCGCGCCGGTTCCCGTGGCCCGGGAAGGTGAACGTCATGAAGAAGATGCCCGGGTCGCTCGGCGAGGAGCCGCCGCGCACCGGAGGTGGACGAATCTTGCCGATCGGTGACATCGTCAGTGCGCTCCGTTCGTGCCGTTCGTCCCCGGGTTTTCATGGTTCGGATTCGGCTTACTTTGCGATGCAAAGTGACCGGGAACGGGGGGAGGGCCTAGAGAGAGAGAGGATGTCGATACGTCGATGATGGAATCCTTCGCGGCAATGGTTCGAGCGCCCGACTCCAGCACCGACTTGAAGCGTCGCGCTAGGCGCAGCAGCAGTTCACGCGCAGGGGGGAGCGGGTCGACGATCTCGGCTCGCATCGCATCGGCAAGCTCGGAGAAGACGACATCGAACGTCGCGACGACGATTTCCTTGCGCTCCGGCGCGTTGAGCCCGAGCAACCTCGCCTCGCTCTCGCAGGCCGCCAAGTAACCCGCTTGATCGGGGTCGGACTCCTTCTGGACCACGCCCCCGTTCACAATGATCTTTTGCCGCGTCAGCGCGATCCGCTTCGCACGCCCACGCTCCGCGATCGCGGTGCTCAGTTGCCCGCGTCGTCGTCGCTTCGCATCGCGATCGAAATCCTGATAGGCGCATGCGCAATATCGCGACGCCGTGCGCTTGGACATGCCCGGATTCGCCCTGCGCATTTCGGCAATGACCGCGCTATCCTGCACGCCGCCCGTGATGAGGTTTTGCGCATCGCGGATGATCTTCCACCGCTTTTCATGGCTCGCCTTGAACATGTTCTGCTTTCCACTTCACTCTGCGGTGCAGAGTATCACCGATCCGCGTTCGCTCTCCGCGACTTCTCAGGAGAGAACGAGTGCAGCGATCACGGGAGACTGCGCAGGAATTCTTCGACGCGCTCACGCGAAGGCGTGCCGGTGATCTCGTTCGCGCGCTTCAACTTCTCGACCGCCCTCAGGACGGCGGCGGCTTGCAGGTCCATGTTGTAGCGCTCGTCCACCTCACGCTCGCAGTTTTCCAACCACTCCACCATCTGCATGAGCATGGACTTCTTCGGCGCCTCCCTCTCCAATCGCGCGAGATCGCGGCGGGCGGCGTCCATGATGAGCGTCCACGTCGGACCCTGGATGCCATTACTGGCCTCCAGCGCCTTCCGCAGCGCGTCCCGGTCGGGGTCACTCATGGGGAGGCCTCCTTCTTCCTCTGTTGCTCAACGGTGTCGGTGGAAAATTCGTAGAAGCAGATCTTGCAGGAGTATTGCAACTCGTCGTTGCGGACGGAGTAGAACGGCCCACGGAACCACTCGGGCTCACCGTTCCCGCACTTCGGGCACGACATCGGCACCGAGTCCCTATGCTCTCTGAGGGTCACGCCTTCACTCCCCAATTCGCGGCGTCTAGAGCCGCAAGATCACGTTTGCCGCGGCGCCGGAACCATCGCCGGTACTGATCCTTGCAGAATTTCCGCAGGCCACGAGCACCGGTGTAGTTCTTCCAGTCGAACTCGTACCGCGTGAACGCTTTGCCGCCGGTCTTCATTGGATCACCTCAATAAATCTGTGGGTGCGCCTCCGCGTCGATCGCCTGGAGCCTCTTCAGCGAGGCGAGGACGTCGAGGAAGGCTGACTTCTCTGCGGCGTCGTACTCCGAGTCCTCGAAGGACGCTGTGGCGCGATCTTCGATCATCCGCACGTTCATCTTGCCGAGCTTGCTCTTCATCTTCTTGGATCGCCCTCGCGAAGCGTTGGGCTCGCGCGCGGCCGGCGTGGCAGTGGCAATACCGTAGAGGCGGCGTCCATTTGCCCACATCTGCGGAGAGTCCAAATCCTCTTCGTCCTTCTCGCACGATGCCGGAGCCGTGGCAGACCCGGCACCACCACGAGAACGACCGATCCTCTCGCTGAGACGCCGCAGCAGCCACGTCCGATACGCCACGACCTGCCGGTCGATGCACGCGAGTTCATTCGCCAAGTCCAAAACCGATCGATTCGAGACGGGCGCGCGACGCTTCATGTTTTCTCCTCCCGCAGCCGCATGTCCGCGACGAGTTTCGCATCCCGAGTGCGACATGCCGGCCAGCCGAATTCTTTGAATGCGTGAGCGAGTTCGAGGCCGATGCGCGTGATGTAGCGCTTCGTTTGGCTCAGTGGATCCGTCTCGATCCTGGCGAGGCCGGCGCGCGCCAGCGCGCGCAGCAATCGCGGTTCGACGAGGCGACCCCGCCCGAGTCCGAGGTGCACGAGGGCCTCGAAGTGCGCGCGCGTCATGTTGCGTCGCTTCATCGCTTGATGCCGCCGACGCCCGTGCGCGGCGCCTTGATCGGTTCCTTCTTCACGTTCGCCCACTCCGGGTCGCCCGGAGCCAATCGAAGATGTCGCGCCTGCAACGCCATCGCGACGCACCCCATCGCGATCACGCGCAGATCCCCGTATCGACCCGCGACCGAACCGTCCGGTGCCGACGCGATCGCCGCCACGGCTGCGAGCGCCGCATCATTCGTGACACAGATGCTGGTCAATGCCTCCGGGTCCATTTGCAAGAGCGACGCGAAGTTGCGTTCCATGATCTAGGCCCCTTGTGCAACGTCGTTTGAATGTGACACCGGCTGCGCCTTGCCCACTTGATCGAAGTGTCCGATCTTCTCCGCCTTGGCGCCATTGCCGACGAACCGCTCCCAGCGATCGAGGATGCCGTCACAGAAGTGGGGCGAGAGTTCGCAGGCGAAGACGCGGCGCTTCAACATTTCTCCATGGTTCTTAAAATGGATCATCCCGTCTCTTCCAGCGGGGTCATCATGCCCTCGGGCAGCGTCGCCATGTAGTGGTGCAGATTCGAATCCTCTCCGAGTTCGTAACCGTGCCGTTCGAGCGTACGCTGGAGCGCGGCGAAGACGTGCATCCCCTCGCGTCGCGCGGCACGGAAGCTCGGACGCAGCGCAAGGTCGATCGATTCGCCGTCCTTCGACTCCTTCATCTGCGCGTGCGCACGCAGCCGGATTTTGAACACGAGCTCGTGATGCGGCGGGCCGCCGCTCCCGGAAGATGGATTCACTGGATGACTCCCTCCTGATCGATCACGGCGCGCATCGCATTCGTCGCCTCAATCAACGTCGCGAACGTCCAGCGATCGGCGGGTGTACCGACACCGTTGCGATAGCGCGTCAGGTCGTAGCGGCCCGGCGCGCATGCGAGCGTGAAGAAGACCGACTTCTTCCTCGCATGCGGTCGCCGGACCGCGGCCAGATGTCGCTTCGCGCTCAGATCGCGTCCGCCCCCGCCTTCGTCTTGCGGCTGCGCTTGGGCCGGTCCTCGGCCGGGCCGTCTTCGCCCGTGTCGCGCTTCTTCCGCATCGCTTCCAGCGTCGGCGCCTCGAACTCGACGATGAGCGTCGCCGGCCCCTCGATCACGCCGCTGCCCAGGAACGCGCTCATGGCTTCCTGCGCCGTGCCGCGCCCCTTCTCGTCGCTCGCGTCGAACTGGATCGTCTTCCTCAGTCGTGCCACGTTCCGCTCCTCCCGTCTCGGGTTTCATGTCGCGCGGCCGACGCCGGCCGACGCTTCGAATTTCACATCACCCCATCCCGCCGTCACGCGCAGCAGTTCATGATCGCGCGCCGCGAAGAGGATCGCCGCGGCATCGAAGGCGTTGTCGCGCAGCTTCTCGATCGACTCGACCGGGATCATTGCGCCCGTCCGCTTGTGCTTCACGAGCTTCGTCTTCGGCAGCGCGCTTTGATCCACGATGAACGTCTTTGCGACCAGCGCGCGCGTTTGAAGTTTCGTCTCGTCGCTCACGCGCTTCGTCCCGAGCGCGGCCGCGATCACGTCATTGCGGATGAAGTCGCAGCGATTCGCGCATGCGACGACGCACGCGGCGCGATAGGCCGCGAGTGCGATCGACATGGCACGCATCCCCGAAGCGTTCTGCGCGCCCATCGTCGGCAGCTCGGCGAACACAATCGCTCCAATCCCTGGACTGTCGAAGCCCCACGTCGGACCATTATTGGCGATGGTCTCTACGAGAGACGTGTAGAGATTCTCCGCGAGATCCCCGAAGTAGATGCATGATCGCTTCTCGTTCCGCGCGGCCGTCGAGAGGCCGGCGGCCGGCTCGATCACGGACAGCTTGACGTGCGGCCCGTCGTCACGCAGCGTCGCGATGGCGACGCCCGTCGCTTCGAGGCCCACGTCGAGCAGGAGCACGGCCCGCGGCGCGTTCGTCACGACCGGTCCCCTCGTCGTTTTCGTCGTCGTCACGCCGCGCACGATGGCGCATTTAGGCACGATCGCGCGACAAGAAAAACGCTGACTGACGTAAGTCGTTGCAGGTGCGCAGCTTACGCTTTCTCTTTTTTTCTCTTTTTTTCTCGTCTTTTCTCTCCTGAAAGACGATCATCTCCGCCATCGACGTGGGCAGCCGAACAGGCACCGCGACGATGGCCCGACCCGGGCCGCGATGGATCCTTGAAAACTTGATGGCCCGTCACGGTGTTCAGGAGACGCGGCCCGCGGCGACAACGGAAGCCCGCGAAACGAAACCTTCCCGCGCCAGCGACACTCTCCGGGCAGTTGAAGCCGGGGCGAACCTGCTGGAAGCCGCTAACCCGCGTACGGGTTGAATGAAAGCCGAAAGGGGAGACGGGGTGGTGTACGCCTCGTCCCTCTCGCGCCGCGATCGATCCGTGCGGCGCCTGATGAGGCAGGATCAAAACCGCGACACCGATCCGGTGCCGCTCGGCATACAAAGGAGTCCTGACCATGAACACCAACAAGCACCCCGCCACCTTGCCCGAGGGGCGCGCGTGCGCGATCAGCGAGGGAGCCCATGCGGCCCTCGCGTCCGTGCAGACGGACCCGCTTCCGACGCGCCTTCGTGGCGGTGCTTACGTCGTCGGCAAGGCGTGGCTCGCCCACGAGATCGAACGCGCCTACCTCCAAGGCCGCGCGGACGAAGCGGCCACGCGGGAGGTGGCCAAGTGAAGAAATCGAAGCTCACGCCTGCGCAAGAGATGGCGCGGATCGCTGTCTCGATCGGCCGTGCGCACCGCATCTTGGCGAAGGCACGCACGCGGACCGCTGCACTCTCGAATGGGCGTGGTGATAGCGAGTCGCGTCGTTTCTTCGGGCTCGCCGCTGGTGCCGCGGTCTTGGCGGGCGATGCCGCCTATCACGCGCTGTTGCTCGCGTCCAATTTCGGCGTGCTGCTGCGGCGGGACGACCCACTGCCCCACGTCGAGAAGCTCGGGTCGAACGAATCCGTCTGATCGGATCCCACGAGACGCGGCATGCACCGCGTCTTTCATCGTTTCAAGGTTCAACGCAGGAGAGGAAGCAAGCCATGGCACATGAAATCGAGTTCGACGCTACGTCGAGAGCGAGTCGCTCAAGCGCCGCGAGGCGCGCTTCGTGGACGCGACGTTCGGCGGCGGCGCGACGCTCAAGCGCGCGGCCTTGAAGTTCGCGCTCGATTACGCGGGCGCGTCGAACAACTGATCATGTCTTCGTCGTGCGCGGTGAGGCATACCCCGCCTCAACGCCATCCGCGTGCGACGGTCTTTCATGGGGGCGCCGAGTTGCTGCGCAAATATGCGCGCGGCTCGGCGCCCCGTTTTTCAGGAGACTTCAATCGTGACGAATCGCGAGGAATACGTGGCTGTTCATTCCGTGCTCACGGCCTTCTACAACGTGGGCAGCGACGTGGAGCCGCAGCCCATCGAGCCGTCGATCTGCGATTTCCTGCGGCTCCAGAATCCGAAGGTGCATCCGTCCTATCTCGATGATAAGGCGCGGATGTGGAGATCGTCGCCGATCGCGTGGTTCGGTGCGTGCGATACGGCACGGCAACTCGCGTTCATCGAGTGGGCGAAGAAGTGGTTTGGCGCGATGTCACACGCCCAGTTCGAGGCGCATGAGTCGCGCGACGCGGAACGGTTCCCGGTCTAACATGAACGTGTCGCGGCGCAGGCGGGTCGCTCTTCCGAGCGTCTCGATCGCACCGGCCGCCGCGACACTTCCTCACTGCGGCGGCGTCGTGTCGGGTGTGTGCTCGGCGCGGCGCCGCTCTTTTCAACGATTCGAGGAGATCGAAGACCAATGACGACGAACAACGACTCAAATGATTCGAAGAACGCGGCGCTCGACGATGTTGCCGCCAAGATCAAGGCGATCATCGATGCAACGCCCGGCCTGCGCCGGAAGATGAAGCGCGAACTCAGAGTGGCGAAGGAGCCCCATCTGCTCGGACCATTGAAGCGCGGCATCCTCCCTGGAATGCGCTTCACGGCGCGTTTCTTCAACGAAGGCAGCGACTTGAGCAACCCCAAGAATGTGATCGAATGGAATGGCGAAGTGGTGAAGTCGACTCGAATGAATGTGCATCTCGGCAATTTCGGTGCGTACGAGACCTTTCAGAAGTTTTCAAAGAACGCGAAGAATCTGATCGAAGATGGGAAGTTTGGACCGGGCGTGACCGGTCCGATCCTCGAAGCGAACGCGATGAAGAATCGGCAACTCATCGAACAGCGGTCGGGGCAGCCGTGAGCATCCAACTCGAACGGTACGACTCGACGGGGGCGCGCTTGTGCGCGGCGCTCCCGTTCGACCGGAACTCCCCGGCCAAGGCCGTGCCGGGCTTCCGCTACGACGGCAACTGGCTGGGCGCGAACGGCGGGGCGCCCGCGCGCAAGGTCTGGCACTGGCCCATCCAGTCGCTCCCCGTACTGCTGCGCGCGTTCCCCGACATCGTGACGATCGACGCGATGATCCTGTCGGCAATCGAGCGCGCCAATCAACTCAACGCGGCACGGGCGCTGACGATGGAGCGGGCGCGCGCGCTCGCGGCCGGCGCCACCCTGCGCGATGGGGTGCGCACGGCGACGGGCAAGACGCTGCGCGCGCATCAGATTGCCGCCTGTCAGGCCGCGCTCGCGGCCGGCGGATCGCGCGGGATCCTGCATCAGACGGGCACGGGCAAGACACCCACCGCCGCGACGCTGGTGTCGTTGCTCACGCAGCCGGAGAACGGACTGCGCAAAGCGGTCATCGTCTGCCCCGTCACGCTGATCGAGGCGGCCTGGATCCCTGATCTCAAGGAATGGTTCCCCGAGTTGCCCGTGGTCAACTTGCGCGCATATCCCAAGGGCCAGAAACGCGAGTTGGCGGTCGCGGCGGCAATTCGAACGCACGGGCGCGTCGTCGCGCTCATCAATTACGAATCGATGCGCACGGATCCGAGCGTCCGCCGGATCATGGCGGGTGCATACGTCGTGTTCGACGAGGTGAGCAAGTGCAAGGGCGTGAAATCATCGATATCGATCGTGGCACGCGAGATCGCGGCGACGTTCCGCGGATGTGTGCTGCTGTCGGGCACGCCGGCACCGAACGGGAACCAGGAGTATTGGCCGCTCGCGAAGATCATCGCACCGGCCGCGGGCTACGACCCGTTCCCCGGCGGGCATTCCGCTTTCGTCAAGGAATTCTGTGACGTAAAGACGTTTCAGCGACGCGGGCAACCCGGCGTGAAGCACTTCGCGGGCTTCGAGTTCCGCGACGAGATGGCCGCGCGCATCCACGAACGCCTCTCGCCGATCTGTGAGTGGGTGAAGAAAGAGCAATGCCTCGATCTCCCGCCCAAGGTGTTCCAGCGCGTGCCGATCGAATTGAGCAAGGACACGGCGAGCGCGTACGAGGAGATGCGCGACGCCATGATGGTGTCGATCGGAAAGAAGTACGACGATTCCGAGAAGCTGCGCGCGCATGCGAAGAACGCGCTGGCGCAGATGATGAAGCTGCGGCAGATTACCGCGGGCTACGTTCCGGCGCACAAAGAGGATTGGATTGCCGGATCTGACGCGGCATCGAGTCGCGTGCTCGTACCGATCGGTCGCGAAAAGATCGATTGGCTGCTAGAGCACTGCGAGACGGACACCGAGCGGATCGTTATCTGGACGCAGTTCATCTTCGAGGCGAAACGCTACGTCGAGGCGTTGCGCGAGGCGAAGGTGCCGTGCGAATCGATCACGGGGGAGACGCCCGAATCGGATCGCGCGAACGTGTTCAAGGGGTTCGTCGCTGGACACTTCCAGGTGCTCGTCGCGCACCCGGGCGTCGCGCAGTGGGGCGTATCGTTCCCCGGCATCTCGCTCGCCGCATACGGATCGCTCTCCTACTCGCTCCAAGAGTACGCGCAGTCGCAGGATCGCATCCACGGCATCGGTCGCGGCGACGCGACCAAGCACTCGACGTACTACCTGCTGACGGCGCGCGTGCGCGGCGCCGAGACGATCGACGCGGATTGCGTGGACGTACTGGAGGGCAAGCGCGACGCGCTCGACCTCGTCTTCGACATCGACCGGAAGCGTCGTGCGGCGGGATTCGTCGCGAGCGACACTGGACAGACGATCGACGCATGATCGATCCTGCTGCGCGCGTGTCGCGGCCTCAACGACTGCACCTTCCCGTGAGTCGTTTCATGGATTCGAGTAACCGCGACCGCGCGTGGCTGGATTTCTTAGGAGGATGCACCATCTCATGACGACGAAGAATCACAACGAACGTTTCTGCTGGCTATGCGACGGCTTCGACATCGCCGCGGCATGCGTCGCGATCGCGGTGATCGTGCTGCTCGCCTGCGGCATCTAGACGAGAGGAATCCACGAATGGGCATCGAAGGAATGGAATCAGGTGGCGAAGCGATCGACGCACCGCCCCTATCGATCAGCGCGGCGCAACTCGCCGCGTCGATCGTTGGCGACGATCCGATCGGCGCAACGTCAGGCATGACGACCGTCGAACTCGCGACCGCATGCGCCGAATTGGATCTGACGCTCGATGAAGTCGCCGCCGCGCTGACCGAGAAGAAGGCGGCGCTGACCGAGGCGCGCAAGCGCTTGAACGAGCGCATGACGAACGAGGGCGTGCCGGGCATCCGCGTGACGACGAGCAAGGGACGGCGGCTCGTGCATCAGGTCGCCATCTTCGCGCCGAAAGTGCCCGCCGCGAATCGGGAGAAGGTGCTCGCGTGGCTCAAGGCGCATCACCCCCAACTCGTCGCCGAGAGCTACAACGATGCGACGTTCCGCGCCGAACTGAAAAAGTGGCAGTCCGCGCAGGAGGGTGACTTCCCGCAGGCGCTTGTCGACGATGGCACGATCGAAGTGTTCCAGGGGACGGAGGTCCGCTTTCGTCAGAGCAACTAGCGCGCGTCGCGTGACACGCGCACGAAGGTTCATCGCATTCAACTTGGAGATTGAGACATGGCGAAGTCGAAAAACGAGGACGCGCGACCGGCCGAGGCGCCCCCCGCGCCGTTGCCGGCGCCCGTTGCGTCGGCCAATCTGCCGGCCACGCTCGCGCCTTCGAGCCGCGTCGAGGGGCTCGACGAGGTGCTGCCCGGGCAGGTCAACGTCCCGATGCTCGTGCTCGTGCAGGGCACGTCGAAGGACGTGGGTGAGGCGCGGGTCGGTGAGTGGCTGCTGCGCTCGACCGGCAAGGTCTACGGCACGAAGGTCCGCATCGTGCCCGTCTCGCAGTTCAATACACGCGGCTACTTCCGCAAGGATGAGGACGCACCCGCCTGCACCTCGCTCGACGGCCGCGTGCCCGAGAGCGGGTCGTCGCCCGCGGATCCGCGGGGCGTCGTCTACCATGACTGCGGTCGCTGCTTCTTCGCGCAGCGACATCCCGATCCGAAGAACCCGCGGAGCAAGCTGCCCTCGCCCTGCGCGGCACAGATCAACTTCCTGGCACTCGTATGGGGGATGGAGGACGAGGAGATCGACCGGCAACTCTGCCGCATCCGGTTCAAGCGCTCGTCCTGGCTCTGCGGGTCGCAGATCATCAGCAACGCGCAGATGAACGCCTTGCGCGTCAAGACGCTATGGGGCACGCTCTACGAACTCTCGACGAAGATCGAGGAGGGCGGCATGGGCAAGTACGGCGTTCCGAGCGCGCGCGTGATTGGGCCGATCGAGAAGACGTTCCCGAACATCTCGGAAGAGGCGCGCGCCTACTCGATGATCTGGTCGAAGCAGCGCGAGTTGCTCGCCCGAGAGAGCCTCGCGCCCGACACCGAAGAGATGGAGGGGGTCGCACCGGCCGACGTTCACGCCGCGCCCGCGTCAAAGGGTGTGGCGCCGAACGAGGGAGGTCCGCCGGTCGACGACTTGCCCTTCTGAAATGATGGCGGCGGCCGACGCGCTTCGCGGACAGCGCGTCGGTCGTCGTCGTTCAACCTGGAGAATGAACGTGAACACGGCACCGAAGGATCAGATGACGCGCCGCGAACTACTGGTGCGCCGCGTCAAGCGCGGCGAGGGCCTTTCGTGGCGCGAGGTCGCGACCAGTCTTGGCTTCGGATCGATCGGCGGGCTCATGAACGTCCTCGGTTCGGACGCCCCGCAGGACGCGACGTTGACGCGCCTGCGCGATTGGCTCGCGCGATTCGGCGTCAACGCAACACTCGACGATCTCGCGCGATAGCGTCGAATCGACCGGGCCAAGATCGATGGGGGAGGGGTCCAAGTGTCCGATCCTGTTTATGCGCAAGCATTCGTATCTGCGTTCCGCGACCTGTTCGACGGGCAGCGGGAGTTCTACGCCGAGGAGAGCGTGCCGTGCGTCGTCGAGCCCATCAGTGATGAGCGCATTCGAGACCACCTCGAAGGCCGGCGGCGTCTTGGCATCTACGCGATGGCGGGCCGCGAGCGCGATCACTGCCGATGGATCGTCGCGGACGTGCAGGGGCCGGATTGGGAGCTCGCGCTCGCGCTGGAGCGTCGGCTCGAAGACGGCCACGGGATCAAGGCTCACATCGAGCGCAGCAAGTCGGGCGGCTGGCACGTGTGGGTCTTCTTCGCGGCCTGGGTTCGCTGCTGGAAGGCGCGCGCGGCGATAGGTCTCGCGATCGCTGACATCCGCGACCGCGCAATCCATCCCATCGAGATCATCCCCGATCAGAATCAGATTCCGGCCGAGCCGGCCGACCTGCGCGGGCGCTACGTCTGGCTGCCGCTGTTCGGGCGCGATGTCGCGACGGGGCGGACGTGCTTCTACGTCGATGTCGCCGGGCGCCCCGTGCTCGTGAAGGACTGGACGCCGACGCGCGTCGCGTCGAACCGGGAGATCGCGCTCGACCACCTGCTCGACGGAATGGACGAGAGCGAACGCGCGACCGCCTATGCGCGCGGGGACGACGAGGCGCCGAGCGAGCGGCGGGTCGACGCGCTGCTGCCCTGCGCGACGCGCGTCTTGAAGGACGGGGCGCGCGACGACGCCGTGCCCGAGTGGGCGAAGCGGCTCGCGATTCATCTACGCCGCAACGGCTACCGCGAGGAGCAGACGCTCGCGACGCTCAAACCCTGGAACCAGCGGCTCTGCGTCCCCGAACTCGACGGCGAGGCGCTGCGCTCGATCGTGGCCGCGACGTACGACCCCGCGAACGCGAAGGAGGGGCTCGGCTGCGACCACCCGCTCGTTGTCCCGTGCTGCGCGAAGGGCGAGTGCCCCGTCTGGCGCGTCGCGCATCTTGCGCCGGCCGAGGCCGCGAGGCCGAAGATCGATCCGAAGCGCGTCGTCATGGACAAGGACGATGCGGCGACGATGTCGTTTTGGTTCTCGCGCGGAGAATTGAAGTACCGCGTACTGAATCTCGACAACTCGCGCGGAGCGATGCGTTGCCTGCTCATCATCGAGAAGGATGGTGAGACGGTCTGGAAGCAGGCGGCAAATCTCGACAGCACGCGCAGCCGCACCGAAGTCGAGAAGAAGGTCTTCGAGCGCTGCAAGATCGGCGACGTGTCCACCGACCTCATGAATATATCTGATGGGATCATGAAGCGATTGGAGGAGACGGTTCGGAAGGATCGAACGAAGGCGGAGAGCGCGAGGCAGGGCTACGTACTGACGGAGCAGGAGACACGCGCCGTGCAGCAGTGGGCGCGCGAGCATCCTCGCATTCTGTACGACGTGATCGAATACACATCTCGACACGGACTCATTCGCGAGTTTGCAAACCGACTGCTGGTCTATCTGCTCGGCACGAGTCGCAAGATGAAGTCCCCATTCAGCGGCATCGGCAAGGGTGACGCCGCGAGCGGCAAATCGTTTCTCGCATCGGCGATCTTCAAGCTCATGCCCGAAGAGGATCTCGTCGAATATACGCGCATCACGAGCGCCGCCCTCTACTACCGCGACGAGTACGCGCTCCAGAATAAAATCTTCTTCGTGCGCGAGGCGCCTGGAGCCGATGGCAGCGAGCATTCGATCCGTACGTTCATGACGGAGGGCGATCTCACACAGTCAACCGTGCAGAAGGACGAGAGCGGTCGCAACGTGTCGGTCGACATGAAGATCCGCGGACCCATCGCGTTCTACACCACGACGACGCTGGTCGAGATCAACCCCGAGAATGAAACAAGATTGCTGCAAGTCCATGCAGACGAGACGCGCGAGATGAACGAGGCGATTCTCAAACCCATCGCATGGGCCGCGCAGCACGGATCTTTAGATCCGTCACCCGATACGCTGCTCGCATGGCGGAACTTCCAACGTGTGCTGGTCAAGGGCGCGGGTGTCGTCGTCCCATTTGCGAAGCGACTCATGTCGGGCTTTCCAACATCGAACCTGCGTTCTCGACGCGATTTCGCGCGCCTGCTCGATCTCATCAAGGCGTGCGCCTACTTGCATCAGTTCCATCGACAGAAACATACTTACGTGGACGACGCCGGGCAGCCCCACGATGACATCGTCGCATCGGTCGCAGACTACGCGATCGTGAAGCGCGTCGTCGGAGCTTCGATGATGAAGTCGGCGCTCGATGTGAAGGCGGGGCAGGAAGAGCTCATCAAGGCTGTTAACGCGATCACGGAGACGGCGATCCTTGAAGCGAAGTCGGGTCGCACTCCATTGCAACATACCGAGGCCGAGCGTGACGGCAATGGAGATTGGACAGTTTGGATCGCGACGCCTGCGATCCGAGAGTATCTCGGCAAGACGCAGCGCGCCGTGCGCGATCTTGTGCGCACGCTGGAGGAGCAAGGCATCGTGATCGTGGCTCCGAATCGCAAGCCGACGCGATTGCGGATCGGGGATCGCGTCGTGAATGGTGAGCTTGTACTACCGACGATCGACCCGGAAGAACTGTTCGCGGATGCGCCGCAGGATCGTGCGCTCGCGTACGACCCGCTGACAGCGCCCGACTTCGATCAGATCCATCGTTTCGATGCGCCATCGTGACAAAGGAGAACACCGTGTCCGTGAAGACTGCAACAAAGATCCATTGGTCCCGCAAGCTGATCCGCCTCGGCGCGTGCGAGGAAGCGGTCGAATATTCGAAGGCGCAACCGTCCTTCGCCGTCGCGTGGAAAAAGTGCGAGCGCGGCGACTGGATGCTTTGGCTTGCCGGCCGGCTCTCGGGCCCTCCGAAGAGTGCGTCGCGCAAGAAGCTGGTCCTCGCGGCCTGCGCGTGCGCCCGGCTCTCGTTGCCGCACGTCCCTGCCGGCGAGGAGCGCCCGCGTATCGCGATCGAGACGGCCGAGCGGTGGGCGCGCGGCGTAAAGGGTGTCACGCTCGATCAGGTGCGATCCGCCGCCTCCTACTCCGCCTCCTACTCCGCCTCCTACTCCGCCGCCGCCGCCGCCTCCTCCGCCGCCTACACCGCCGCCTCCTGCTCCGCCGCCTACACCGCCGCCTCCTGCTCCGCCGCCTACGCCGCCGCCTCC
>Ga0137436_1000102_pt1 | contig 27049 bp, 33 predicted proteins | sample EasRivERMGT119_2_FD_102328 | JGI IMG/M metagenome (GOLD analysis project Ga0137436, IMG submission 102328) | Soil microbial communities from meander-bound floodplain in the East River, Colorado, USA - East River MetaG ERMGT119_2 | ecosystem: Environmental > Terrestrial > Soil > Floodplain ...
CGTCACAGCCTTCGAATGTGTGTGTCACGGCGCCAGGTCCTCCTCATCAGGCTCAAGGCGCAGCTCCTTCGCTGTTATCTCTTTGCGATACCCTTCGAGGATCTCGTCCAAAGAATCCCCGCCCCCGCAGTTCGGTGGGCAAGCCTGGGGGCGGGGCGCTTGTGGGTCTCGAATCCACGGCCAGGGGTCGACGTGGCGTGGCACGGCGTGGTCGTTCAAGGCCGTTGCTCCATTCTGTCCGCGGCGCTCTCCGCCTCGTAGCGATCTGCCTTCCCGGCAACAAAGAACACGACCACGAAGAAGACGACAGACGCCGCGAGGAGAGTCACAACGATCCAATCGAAGAGGCGCGCGCTCATGCTGCCCCCCACGCTGTGAGGTTCGAGAGGAGCCAGAGAACGAACGCCGCGCCCGTGGCGTAGCAGAGCCACATCCAGAAGCGGCAGCGCTTGCACGAGCCGCCTCGCCACGCCTTACGGTCGTCGCAGATCGGGCAGGTCATGGGGCCTCCGGCTGGGCGTTCCTCGCCTCTATCCCACGCGCCTGCTCCGCGTACGCATCCATCTCGGCCTCGCTCGGCTCCGCATCAACGATCTCCTGGACTTCCGCGAACGCCTCGAGGAACTGCGTTAGCCGCCTCGTCGACGCCACGTCCGTGAAGATCGTCGTGAAGACCTCCGGGTTCGTGGCACTCCTGAGGATCACCAGATCACCTTCGAGCTCGACGGTGAACGTTGGCATCATGGGAGCCACCCGAGCATGAAGCTGACGGCGAGCCCGATCGCGCAGCCGATCGAAATTCCGAGCACGTACAACGGCCAGTCACGCTTAATCACGGCTCCTCCTTCCGAGCGCGCGGTCGATGTTTGCCTTCGTCTGGGCGAAGCGTGCGGCGGCATCGAGCCCGTGCTCTTCTTGCCGCGAGGCCTTCGCGTCCACCTCCCGCTTCTTCTGGTCGTACTCGGCAAGCACCGTCGAGACCTCCCACGCGAGCTTGGAGCAGCCGTTGATCGGGGCGCGCGCGAGGAGCCGCCCCATCTCGTCCGTGATCGTGCGCATGGACTTCACGACCGCCTCCTGTAGAGCCGACCGTCCGACAGCGAGCGGATCGCGCCGCCCATCAGGCCGCAGTAGATGGAGCGCTCGATGTCTTCGAGCTCGTAGGCTGCGAGCGCCGAGACGAGAGCCTCCCGCGTGAGGTAGTGCTCGCCAAGGAGCCGCATGACGCACTCGTGAGCGTCCGGGAGGCGGTTGCTGTAGAGGGAGGTCTCGGGTACGATCACGGCGCTTTGACTGGATTCAGCAGTCATTAGCTTTCCTTTCCGGCCGAGGTCCCCGGAGCTTTCCAGGCAGGGGACCTCGGCCGTGTTGTTGTGGTTGAAGGTCGTCCACCACCGTTTCGTTCGGATGAAAAGAACCGGCGCGACTCCACGAGGAAAGAGGAAGAGCGCGCCGGTCCCCGAAAAGAAGTGAGCGAGGTAAAGAGCCCAGGAGAGGAGGCGGCTGGCGGATGGAGTGACCGCGTTCCCTTTACGGGGTGGATGCCAACCTGGGCCTGAATCTCAGGTTCGTCGGATGTCGGTCCGGTAGGTTCCCAACCAGCCGAACGAAAGGAATCCGAACGTCGGAGCGGGCGTAGCTCAGTGGCAGAGCGACGGCTTCCCAAGCCGTAGGTCGTGGGTTCGACCCCCATCGCCCGCTCCAGTTTTTTGTACCCTTGCGAAACCGTGGCAAGTGTTCCACAATAGGAGCCAATGAACGGAATGCCCTTGGCCGCGAAGAAACCCAAGTCCCAGTCGAGCGCGATGCGGCTTCCAAACGAGACCTGGGACTTGATTCGAGAGTTCTCGAAGGACTTCGGAGGAACCACAGCGCCTACAACGGTAACCCTGGCCTTTAGAGTTCTCAAGCACCTGAAGGACTCAGGGCACCTCGAAGACCTGAAACTCTCGCTTCTATCCACCTTTCCTCCTAACAGGAACAGGTAGGAATCTTGCCACAACCTTGCAACGAAGTCAAACCGGTTTCTCGGATTCTCCCAAGTAGCGCTCCATGCGAGAGATAGCGTCGACCTGCGCGGCCTGATCGACGATCGAGTAGCGCCGGTAGATCGAGTCCGAGGCCCACCCGGCCAGGCTCATGGTGATCGCGGAGGGGATCCCGGCCAGCATCTGGTACGTGGCAAAGCTTCGGCGTAGCCCGTGGACCTTTAGATCAGGCATGCCCACGGTCTTCGTCGCGGTCCTCCAAGCCTTCCTGAAGTCGCTCATCCGCTCGCCCGCGCGATGGAAGACGTAGGGGCACCCGGGCACCTTGGCGGCTTCCCTGCGCGAGAGCAACGCGACGAGCCTGCCGCTGATGGGGAAGTTCCGGACGCGGCGGCTCTTGTTCCTCAGCGGCTCGAGCGTGATGACCCGCTCCTCAAGTCTCACCTCCTTCCAGGTCAGGTGGAGCACCTCGGTCTTCCTCCAGCCCGTTAGGAAGGCGAAGAGAACGACGTCCGCGAGAAGCTGATGGCGCTTCGCGAGGTGCTCGAGGATGCGCCGCAGGGTCTCGGCGCAGCACCAGTCCGTACGCACCCCTTCGGCCTCGCTCCGCATCTTGAAGCGCGGGACCCGCTCGATCCGCTCGGCGTCCAGGCATCGGTTCATCGCGGCACGCAGGTAGCCGAGCTCTCGGTTCACCGTCGATTGCGACGGAGGCCCTCCACGCGCGCTTCTCTCCTTCAGTCGGGCCGCGCGGTAGTCCTCGATCGTGTGGCCCCTGACCGACTCGACGGTGAGTGACCCGAGATGCCGAAGCACGTGTTTGACTTGACTTCGGACCTTAGAAACAACCGCGCCTTCGTGTTCAAGCTGGGAAAGGTAGAGCCCTATCAGGTCCGAAACGAGCAGAAGAGGGTCCTTCCTCCTCTTTCGCCTTTTCTTCGCCTAACTGCCACCAACCACGATTTGCTTTGAGTGTTCCCCGGCTTTGAACCGTAGAATGACCGGCCGTTCTATGTCAAGAGTAAATTCACAACGGAGGCGGTCCAACATGCGTGCTCTCTTCTTCCTCGCGCTTCTCCTCTCGAGCTGCGCCGCGGTCGGCAACAAGGCCATCACCGATCCGAAGGTCACCTCGAAGATCGAGAAGGGGAAGACCACGAAGGCGGAGATCTCGAAGCTACTCGGGAGCCCCTCGAGCGTGGACTTCTCGGACGATGGCCGCTTCGAAAAGTGGGTCTACGTCTACACGAAGAGCCAGGTTCGAGGGGCGAGCTTCATCCCCATTGTTGGCTCCTTCGCCGGAGGTACGGACGTGAGGATGGACACGCTCACAATCCAGTTCAGCGAAGCAGGCATCGTGCAGAACCTCGGGAAGGGCGTCACGACCGGCGGTGGCGGCGGGCTGCAGGACTCCGCGCAAGCAAGCGTGCCCATGAAGGAGCCCGTCGCCAGCAAGGAAGAGCCGAAGACGGCTTACGACCCGAACCCGTACCCGTGACCTACCACCTCCGCCGCCGACGTCTCTTCGCGACGCAACTGACCAGCGCATCGGCGAAGAGCAGGAGCAGAATCCCGAAGAGGACGAAGAGGATTAGCTCGAGCAAGCGTCAATGCCCAAGGAAAACCTTCCGGTCCGTGGCCACGATCCCGGCCTGCGGCGTAGCCTCGACGATCGCGCTCGCTGCCGACTCGTTGAGCGAGGCATCGATCGCAGTCACGTAGAACTCGTACGGGATCCCGTCCGTGAGCCCGGCCACCTCGAGGTCCACGTCTGGAGCGTTTGTCTCTCCGTAGAACGTGAACGGGTTCGGCGGCGGCGCGGAGGTGCCGCCCTGGACGTTCCGCCCGAGCACCCCGCCGGGGAAGACCTGCGCCTCGTACTTCCCGCGCGTGCCCTGATCCGAGGGCCCCGACGGCGAGCCAGATACGTCGGTGATGTGCCGGCCGTTCCCGCTCAGGTCCGGGAGGTACGTTAGGTTCCCGCCGTCGAGAAGATACTGGACGAGCGGACGCGAGATGCCACACATGACGGGCCAGCCCGCATAGCGCAGCGAGCGCACCTCGTTCTGGTTGATCTCGAAGTTGCCCCAGATGATCAGGTTCTCGAGGTCGACCCGCCCCAGGTTGAGTGTTGGGGTCCTCGCGGCGACACATAGCGGCGTTGTCGCGTCGCCCGAGTCGTAATCCACGCTCACCTGCGCGGTTGTGTCGGTGGTGCCCTGACTGGTGCCGTCGACCCACATCTCCATCCCGAAGGAGCTCCCCGCCGCCCAGCGGCCGGCGACGTGATAGAGCTGCCCGGCCGTAGGGACGAGCCCGGAGCGAAAGACGGCAACACCGCCACAGGTCACGCTCCAGCGAAATACGTTCGACGTGACGACCTTCCGCATCGAAACCTGGTTCGTCGCCCCGCGGTGGCTCCAGAGATATTGCTCCTGCGCGGAGTCGACCGTCTCGAATCGAACCCACGCCGAGAAAGAGAACGCGCTCACTCCGTTCATCCAGCTTGCGGATGGGAACTGCGCGAATTTTGAGCTCGGGAAGCGGATCACGCTTTGTCTGCTACGAAAAGAGCGCCAAGGATCAGCACGTCCGATCCGAGGAGGTCGGCCGCGTCCCCGGAGTCCCGACGCAGCCGAGCGATGATCGAGTTCCCGGCCGGCAGCGCCAGCGCCGTTAGGTCGATCGTCCGCAACGAGAGGAGCCCTGCGCCGTCGCTCGTGTCCGTCGTCGTCGTGGAGAAGTCCCACGCCGCGGGGTCAACGGTTCCGCCGCTCGCCACGACCTTCACGTCGAGGAAGAACTTGACGGCATTCACCACGTCCGATGAGCTCGTGGTCCAGAGGACGCGGATCTTCCCGTTGGGCGTCGTCGCGTGGATCTCTGGCGGGATGATCGGGAGCCAGAGGATGAGATCAGCGATCTCGCCGTTCCGGAAACGTACACCGAACGGGTTAACGAGATTATTCGTGAGCGTGATGTGATCGAAAGTGGCGTTCGAGTTGACCGTCCTGTGGGGGCTGACGCGAAACTCGGTCCTGATCTCTTCGCTCATGGGTTACACCTTCTCACGGTAAAAAATCTTGTACTTGGCTACTTCATCCGCGTCCGGGTTCGGGCTCCAGCCGACCGTAACCTTGCCGCTCCCAGGCCCGCCGATCGCCGTGGGGTTCGCCACGACCCCCGGAGCTGTGGTGTCCTCGGTCGTGTCGCTCGTCGTCTGTACGCGGATCTGCGACTTGTGGATAAGGTACTGCGCGCCGTTGAAGTCGATCCCGAGGAAGCTGGGGGTGTCGACGTAGTTGTATACGGGCGGTGTCTCCCCAATCAGGCACGGGAAGATTACGTTTAAGTACGTGTGCTCCTTCACATCCTGGAGGACGCGCACGTCAACGCGCCTGACGCCTATGTCCGCCTGCTCTCGCGGGTTGTAGAGGTCGGTCGGTTTCCAGTTTGAGGTGCCAGGGGTGTAGGAGAACTGGTCCTGGTAGTAGACGATAGATCCGCTGCCTTGGATGACGGTGTTCGTGCCGACCGTGGATATCGTGTAGAGTCCAGGCTGATATACATCAATCACGCACTTACCGATGTTCTTCTTACCGTTAGCTGAGATCCTCCGGCCGCCGCTCGGGGCATTCGTGAAGTTCGGCACAGTGCCGAAGTGCCAGACCTGGCGCTTTATGTAGCGCGCGTCGCGCGTGTTGATACGCACGAGCTGGAGGATGATCGGCCACTGCCAAATTTCATCAATGATGAGGTACTTGAACTCGCACCCGGTCCCGATCCCGTCCGTGGTTGTCTGGAATCGGTCGCCGCTGCCCTCCGCCGCGAATCCTCCGCCGCCTATAACAGTCAGGTTCGGCGCAAGGTCGTAATACTCCGCCCGCGAGAGGTATGCGCGCCGTGCGTCGCAGTGGGCGAAGAGGTACTTGCCCACCACTTGCTGCTGGATCTTGAAGCGCCCATTGCCGTTTACGTCCCCGGTTTTCAGCCAGGCCAGGCCACCGGCATCGAAGCGTACCTTGCCGATATCGCCGGGGTCGCGCACGATCGGATCGCCGCCGCCAGGGTCGTAAGCTTTGTAGCGCGGGCCACCGAGGCCATCGACGATCTTGATGTACGTGCCGTCAACCTTCGTGACGTGCGGCGAGTTGAACCCGGTGACAGGTCTATCCTCGACGAGAACCGAGCCGCTATGGCTTATCCCTTGCTGGTACCAGAGCTTGTGATGGATGCCTCCGAATTGCGCAGACGAGTCGCCGTTGTCGAGGCGGCCGGAGTTGATGAGGACGCCGTCGCCCTTGACGTAAATCTGCATCGCTCCCTGCGCGTGCCCGGTGTGGCCCTCGAAGAACCTGATGTCGTGCTGGATGTGTAGCAGGCACTTCTCGTTCTCGACGAAGCTGTTCTGGTGGAATAGCTGGCCCGGCGGATCGAAGAGCCGGCTCAGCGGCGTGTTCTGGGACTGCGGCGTCTGGACAGGGTTCCCGGAATCGGCTGGATCCCACTGCATGAAATCATAGACCCGCACCTGCGTCGAGATTGTCTGACCGGCTCCAGGCGGAGTAGCCGAGGTGGCTCTGGTCGTGAAGTTATAAAGCTCCTCCCAGAGCCAGCGCATCCGTCCGCGCCACGCGCCGCCGTACTTGATCAGCGTGTTGATTGCCCAGCGGTGATTCTCGTGGATCCACGGGGATGTGATCCGGTCCGAGTCGCCGATCTTGAGAAAGTTTCCGTCGCCGCGCATCTCGGCGCGGAGCCACCATTCGCCGTACTTCTGGATCCACGTCTCATCCGTCCACGGCTCGTACTCATCGCCGAGCTGCAGGAGGCTATTCGGCGTCTCGGAGTTCCGCACGAATCCAGAGCTCACGGCACGCAGGAACCAGAACGCATGCCAGGCCGCGATGGCCGAGTAGTGGATCCCCTTGAATTGCCCGCCGTCTCCGATGCAGTAGCGCTCCGTCTCGATCGCCGCGGGCGCTCCGGCGCTCGCGCCGTACCAGAAGTTGATGACGGTCGCTATGCGGGAGCTCGCCGTCGAGGTGTAGTTGTAACCCGAGCCGCTCTCGCCGTGGAGCGCCAGCATGGCATGGAGGATCGCGCAGTAGTTCCCCCTGGTATGGCCGTCGATGTACTCGTTCGGGGAGTTCGTGCCGTTGTAGTCGGCCTGCGAGATCAGCTCGTCGCCGATGGTCTTCCGGTCGGCCTCGCTGAAGGTGATGACCCCGGTGCGAAGGAAATCATAGGCCCACGCCATGGCGAAGACCTGATCGCGCTTTACCGGCCACGAAGACCACCGCTGCGAGTTGTTTGCGAGCGATAGCGCGGCGCTCTTCAGCTTGTTGTGATAGCTCGAATCACCGAGCACCCAGCCGACCATGCCCAGCGTGAGGAACCTGTCATCGACGCTCGACTCCGGCCCGCCGCTCGAGCTCGTGGTCAAGTCTGTGTCCGTCTGCCCGAGGTACCCGTCCGCCGCAGCAACGACCTTGCTCCAGCAATCGTAGAACCCTGTCCCGTCCCAGGAGCTACCGCTGGTGCTCCGCGTGACGAAGCCCGAGAGGTCCGCGGAGCGGATGCCCATCACCCTCGGTCGGCCTGTCGTGACGGTGTAGGTGAGGTTACCCATCAGAGCTCAGCCTCGAAGGCGAATGGAGAGGTTGTAACGCCGGGGATGGTCGGGGTGAAGGAATCAACGGCAAAGATCACCACGCGGATAACAGAGCTCGAGACGATGGTGTAGTGGGAGCCGGCGCGCGGTTCCTGGTTCGTTGTTGAGATAACGAAGGGCGTAACTTGCACCCCCATCTCCCCGCGAAGGAAGGCTGGGTTGAAGGTGATCTCACGATATGACCCGGAGCTCGTGACCGTCCAGTCGTCGCTACCACGGTTCACGATGTTGGCCCCGGATCCGATGACCCCCCAGCATCGTTTCCCCTGCGGGCGCTCGTCCGCCTGCGACGTTACTCCGCTCCCATCGGTGACGACGCGGGCAAGCCGAACGGCGTTCGCTGGCCGCACGCCAGTTGTGTTCGTCTCGAGCTGGATGGCGCTGACCTTGAGGAGCGAGTCCACGGGGTCGAGCAGATAGATCAGGCGGAGGAAAAGATAGTTGGTGGTGCTTGGAGAGAAGGCGATCGAGTTCGAGAGGTCGCCTCGGATGTAATATCCGTCGATCACGGCCACACCCGCCGGGATCGTCTTCGTGAAGCCTGCGCCAGTCGGCACGGGTGCGAATCCACCGATGACGATGTTTTGCTGGCGCTGCGCGGATCGTTGCGCCTGCGAGATGTTGACCTCGCTCCCGAGGCGGCCCTGGCCGGCTATCCCGCCGTTCAAATCGCGCTCCGTCGGGAACACGAGGTGATTAGTGACGTTGGTTACAGCCATTGCGCTTTCCTTATGGGCTCGTCACGACGAATTCCCAGGTGTACGTAACGGTGATTGCGTTCGTCTTGATGATCGGGGTATAGATAGCCCTCGCGCAGAGCGTTCCGCTCGCGATGGGGCTTGTTCCCGAGAACACCGCATCCGCGAAGAGCCCCACCTCCTGGAGCGTGAAGCCGTTGGCGTCCGCGCTCGTCAAGAGCAGCTTGAAGGTTGCTTTGTCCTCGAAGTCCGATCGGAACTTGCGCGTGATGAAGTTCCTGTAGACCTCCGCCACCAGCCCGGCATCGACGTCCGCGGCAGGTGTTGAGCCAGTGCCGACTCCGATAAATTGCGGAGAAGGGCCTATGTTGAGCCACAAGTCCCGCAGAACCTTTCGCCCGCCGCGCACGATCTTGTTGTGAACATGCTGGACGTCGAGCAGCTCCAGGTCCTCTGCGCTGTGGACCTCGATTGTCAGGTTCGGTGTGATGGTGAACTCGACCTGATCCTGCATCAGCTCACCCCCACGCTCGGCGGCGTTCCAACGAATGGGCCATAGGCGATGAGCCCGCCGGTCAGGGTAATGTTTCGGAAGCCGCCGACCCAAGGGCCGCCCGCCCGTATGTAGCCGAAATCAGTCGCGGAGCTCCCGAGCGGCTGATCGAGCGTGAGCGTGTCCGTCATGGCGAGCCCGTCGAAGAACTGACGGAGGAGGATCAACTGCTCGTTCTCCCGGATCGACAGGGCGCGCCCCTTGTCGGCCTCCCGCTTGTAGAAATCGACCCAGCCGCCGATGAACTCCCCCGACGACATGTTCACCGTGTATCTGTACTGCTGGCCCTCCTCTAAGGTCTCGCCCACGTACCCGAGGTTCACGCCAGTGATGAGGAAGTCACCTACTATCCGGTGCTCTGGTAGATCAACCTTCTGGAGCATCCCGGCGAACACTCCAGGCTCGTCGGTCTCGTAACTGATGACGTCGTAGACCTTTGCAAAGCGCCTGAGCAGAGCCGCTACCTTCTCTTCGGCGAGGTCAGCTGAGTTGAGGTTGGTGTCGTCCTCGACGTTGACGTACACGCCGACGCCGCCCTCGACGCCCTTTCTCGCGGCGATCTGCTTCTCGTCGCGCCCTTGCTGGAGGATCGGGAATCGGCCCTTGTAGCTGATCTCGATCGTCTGCGCCGTAGTGAGCGGGGTGCCGCTCGAGTCCTGGTTAACGCCCTTCTCGCCGATCTGGTAGAACCAGAGCTTGTCCTTGTCCTTCTCGCGGATCCCGATGTTGGCGTCAGCAACCGGCACGCCGTCGATCGAAATGAACGGCTTCTCGGCGATCTCGAGGACAGTATCAAACGACCTGGTCTCGCCGTCGCCCTTGGCCCGGTCGATCCTCAGCGTGCTCGTAATGTCGTAGCCGGCGCGCAGGTACTGAACGTTTCGGTACTGCTCATTCCCGCGGCGGATCTTGACGTTGGTGAAGCTGCGGAACGTCTTCTCGTCGAGCGCGAACGGAGCGAAGTTGCTCGCGCGGTCGAAGAAGTGGAGCACCTTCAGGTAATCGATATTCCACTCGTACCCTGTCAGCTCTGCTATCTCGTCGAAGGCTTTCGATACCGGCACGTTCGGGAATATGAGCGTCCCGAGCACCGGCGTCAGCGGCACCGTCCCCTGTATGGTCACCCCGGCGTTGAATAGCGTCTCCCCGATGTCCCCCGAGTAGTCGGTTACGATCAGGTTCACGTTGACGAAGAGGCCCGCCCCAGCGGGAAGCTGCACGTTCAGGTTGTGGCGGTCGGCGAGGGCGTTGTAGTCGACGCACTCGAGGGAGATGAACTTGAGGCTCGTTTCGTCCGGGATCGTCTCCTCGATTTCGTCGATGATCCCTGCGAAGACGAGGACGCTATCGATGCGGATCTCGATCGGCATCCCCCAGTCGAGGAAGACCGTATTGCCCCTGTCACGCAGGGAGAGGCTCGCCGTGTCGCGCGCGTTCAGCTCGCTCTCGATGGCGAGCGAGCCTTGCTCGAGGATCCCCGTGCGGTCGATCCCGGCTATGACGAGGTGGATCCCAAGGCCGGTATCTGGAGGCGGCTCCTCCGGCGGAGCGATGGTTGTATCGAGTCCGAGTAGGCCTGCGTACGGGTGCGCCCCATAGGTCCCGATTCCGATCATGGCAGCGCGTTGATGTGGGCCACGATACGGAGGTTAAAGCTCCCGGTCCCGCCCGCGATCGCGTAGAGCCTTAGCCCGACGTTCGTAGCGTCTACCACCGTGACGAATGGCCCACGAAAGGACATGGGAGTCGTGGGCTCGCCCTCCACGAAGTAGATCGAGACGTTACACTGCTGCTTCGTCGGCGTCACGTCCAGGCCGTGTGCAACCGTCGCGCTGCCCTGCCAGGTGTTCGAGCCGGAGGTGTTATCGATATTGGCCGTCTCTACAATCGCCTCGGTTATCCAACCGGTATTCTTACGCGCATGAGTTGTGGTAGACTGGTTGTCTACCTTCGTAGTGCCAGCGGCGATGTGGCAGTTCGCGATGGTCGTGTCCGCCGCGCCGCTATCGATCCGGATGCCCGTGGTGGCTCCCGAAGTGTAGCAGCCCATGATCTTCGTGCGGTCACCTGAGACGTAGAAGCCACTGTCCGCTGTGATGCCTGTGCAGCTTTTCAACACGCACTCGTCGCCCGTGACCTGGAATCCATAGTCGCAGCCCTCGACCTCGATGTTGGTCAGGTGGACACGCAGTGCGTCGACCACCACGCCCTTCGAGATGTCGCTGGCGTCGGCCGTGCCCTTGATGAGGCAGTTCGAGACCTGGGCACCATTTGCCCCAAGGCCGTTGGTTACGTCGTCGTCCTGGAGGATGATGCCAACCGTCTGATCGTGAACGGTGCGAATCGAGACATCAGCGATGAGGATCGGCCCGTACACGTTGATGCCATAGAGGACGCCGGTCGCCTCACTGAACCCAGGCTCGAAGAGCGAGCAACCAAGGATCTTGTTGCCGCGGTTCGTATTGTCCTTGTTGTAGATACGTATCAGGTCGCCGTGGCAATCACCGATCCTGCAGCCGCGGATGAGCGCGTTCGCGATCTCTCCGCCGGAGGCAGAATCCCCCAGCGCAATGCCATTCAGCCGGCAATCAACGATCTCGACGTTGTCGATGAGGAGCCCGTCGACCTGGTCGATGCTGATTCCGTCCCCGTTCCCAGAGTTGTTCGACTCGTTCCCGTTAAGGGTGAGATCCCGGATGGTGATGCTCTCGAGGGCCCCTGTTCCCTTGAAGATCGCCGCCTGGCCCGCGCTGTTCTTGAGCTTGATGACCGTGGCGCCCGGGCCGCTCCCGCGGATCGTAAGGTCCGTCTTCGGCGCAAGGCCGCCATCCACGAGGTACGTCCCCGGGGGTATGAAGATCTCGTTGCCAGCGTCAATGGCGCTCTGAATCGCCGCGGTGTCATCGGTGGTCCCGTCGCCCTTCGCCCCGAACTCTGAGACGAAACGGATCAGGCCGATATCGACCGACTTCGCCTCTATATCTGTGATCATCTTCGAAGTGAGGATCTGCGCCAGCCGGTAGACGGCGCCGGCCGAGTTCTTGGCGCTCGCCGTCAGGCCTCCGTCGGATGTCTCCTGCCCGCGTGTGATCGTGAGCTGGTCGACGTTCTTCGAGGTGACGCGCACGATCTCGCGGTTGGGGTCGAGCGCAGGATTCGCGTAGGTTGTAGCGTTCCACCAGACAGCATTAAACGGAGGCGTGGGGAACAGATTCCCATGCCCAGAGCTCAAGTTGATCGTCACCGCGGCGGCGTCGTAGCCCTGGGCCACCACGGCAATCGCGAAGTTCTTCGTCTTGTCGAGGCTCGCCATCTATCCTCCTGCGCGCGCGCGCCCGATCTTTCTGCGAATGATCGTAGGCCCGTGCGGCATCGTGGCCTTCGCGATGACGCGACCATCCACCTCGAAGATCACCGTTCCGCTCCCACGCTGATCCATGTTCGTGAACGAGCCAAGGCGATCGAGAGGAAGAATCACCTCTGGCCCAGCCTCACCAACCACGGCAAGTGTTGGCGCGGTCACCAGGCCTCCCTTCGCGGCGAGGGGGATCGCCCCTACCGCGAGGCCCGCGGTGCCCGCAGCCGCGGCTGCACCCACAATGCCGGCGCCGGCGAGCCCTGCGACGGCCGGGATCGTCCCCAGGAGCGCCAGCGCAGCGATGGCGCCTGGGATGCCGCCCTCGCTCGCGAGCGCAGCCGCTGCGAAGGCCACGGTGGCACCGGCCGCCGCGGCTCCAGATGCAGCGTAGCCGGCCACCTGGGCGGAGGTCTTCCCGGCCGCAGCGCCCACGCTGGTAATGAGGTAGATAACCTCCTGGATCCCGAGCGCGACAAGGCTGGCTATTACCTGCGCCAGCACGCTTTTTAGGACGTTGATGACGGCGCTGCCAAGATCTTGCTGGAACACGATCGCTTGGGCCACCGCCTGCCCGATCCCTTCCGTAAGGGATTTGAAGGTGTCGCCGATAACCTGGGCGATCTCGGTCCCCGTTACCTGAAGGTTGAGCGCAAGCTCATTCCACGTCTTGGTGAAGCTCTTCGCGAATCCGCCGCCGGTGACCTCGAGCTCTTTGATCTGGTCTTCGAGCTTCTGAACCTCAGCACCGAGGCTCTGGATGGCCGGCGTAGCGAAGTCCTTCGCATCGGTGAACCCCTGGCCGATGCCGCGCTTGATCGCCTCCGAGAGCTCCGCCGACTTCGCCTCGAGCTGAGCCTGCGCTACCCCGATCTCGTCGCCGATGGCTTGGGCGAAGGCCCCACGCCCGATGATTTCATCCGGGAGCCTGAACCCGCCTCTCTTCATCGCCTGCGGTTGCGGCGCCTCCGCGAGCTGCTCCTGCTCTTGACGCACCAGGGCGAGCGCCATGGCCAGGCCACGCAGCTCCTTCGAGTTCTCCGGGAGAACCTTTGCGGCTTCCTCGATCGCGGTCGTGTAGAGCTGAACCTCCTTCGCGAGGAAGCTCGCGCGGTCCCCGGTGACGCGCAGAACCTTCGCGTTCTCCTCAGCGGCATCGGTGACGCGCTTCCAGATTTCCTCGCCGGTCGCAAGTTTCTTCTGCTTGCCGGCCAAGTCGTCCATCCGCTTGGCTGTGCGGCCAACCTCGTTGCCGAGCTCGCGAGCCTTGCCGGACGCCTCGCTCGAGGCGAAGGTGAACGAGCCGAGGCCAATCACTGCCGCAGCGACGGCCACGGTGAGGGCCACGAGTGGGTTAGCAGCAAGGAAGAGGACGGCCACGCGCAGAGCCGCCACGGTCTTCACGAGCTGGCCGAGCACGATAAGGAGCGGGCCAGCCGCCGCAGCGAACGCTGCCGTCGCGATGGCCGTCGTCTTTATGAAGCCCGGGAGGCTCGTGAAGCCAGCGATGAGACCCACGAGGAACTTCGAGAACGTGACGCCGATCGCGAGCAGATCCTTGAAGGCCGGGATGAGCGCGTTCCCAAGATCAACGGCAACCAGGGAGAGCTCGTTCCCGAGCAGCTTGAGCTTCGAGCCCGTAGTGCCATAGGCAAGGCCGACGGTCTCCGTGAGCGTCTTATTGATCTCCCATTCCCGCCGGCCCTTCTCGAGCGTCCCGCGCAGCGAGTCCTGAGCGTTCCCGAGGTTGAGCACCACCATGCGGAGCCGAGCCGCATCGAGTCCCAGCTCCTGGAGTGTCCGGAACGTCTGCCCGCCTTCGTCCGTGATGCCCTTCAGCCCTTCGAGGAAGGAGGCCACGGCATCGGCCGCGTTTGTAGCGAACGCCTTACGGAACTGCTCCCCCGTCATGCCGGCAACGGCGGCAAAGTCCTCGAGCTTCCTCCCTCCAGCCTCCGAGGCACTCGCGATCTCGACAATGAGCGTGGAGATGGCGGTGCCGCCGGCTTCGGCCTCGATACCGGCAGAGGCAAGCGCGGCAGAGAACCCGAGGATCTCCGCTTGCGTCAGGCCTACGACGGTCCCCGCGCCTGCGATCCTTAGCGCGAAGTCTGTTATCTGCGCCTCGTTCGCCTTCGTCGTTTTCCCAAGCTTGAGCAGCGTCGAGGCCAGCCGATCGAGTTCCGTCTCCGGCAACCGCGTGATATTCGCGAGCTTCGCAAGCGCCGTCGCCGCTTCCTCGGCGGAGAGGTTCGTCGTCTTACCGAGCGCAATCGCAACCTCGGTAAACTTGAGGATGTTCTCGGTTTGAATGCCAAGCTGCCCTGCTGCGGAGGCCACAGCCGTGATCTCCGCCGTCGTCGCCGGTATCTCGCGCGTAAGCTGCTTGATCCCGCCGAGAAGATCCGAGATCTCCTTCTCGGTACCGTCGACGTTCTTCCGGACGGACACAAATGCCGTCTCGAAGTCGATCGCCGCCTTGAGCGCGCCGGCCCCAATCGCCGCTATCGGGGCGGAGACGCCTATCGAGAGCGCGCCCCCCATCTGGGTGAGCTTGCTCCCGAGCTTCTGCAGCTTGGCGTCTACCTTGCCGGTGACCTGATCGAAGCTCTTCCCGAGGTCCGCCGCTATGCGGACGAATAGCTCGGCGAGCTTGAGCGCCATTTAGTTCAGGTCCTGTTCCTTCTTGAGCTTCTCCAGGCGGGCCTTCTCCTCGAGCTGCTTTTTCCTCACCTCTGGATCCACGCGCGCATGCGACTCCTCGATCATCTCGCGGAGCTCCTCGAGATCAGTGCGATCCGATTCGGTCTGGGTCATTTCCTTGTAGAGCCTTTTCAGGTTGGGCTTCGCCTCGCGGTACCCTTTGATGAGTCCACAGGCGATGCGGGCCTTGATTGCGAGCTCGAGCTTCATGCGCTCCTTGAACCCGTCGAGCATCACGTCGAGCTCTTTGGGGAGAGAGCGCCAGAACTCGGCCGGTTTCAGTCCAAGGTAGGCGAAGGCGTACCGCTGAATGGCGTCCCAGTCCCAGCAATCGCCGCCTCTTTCTCCATCTCCTCCCTGAGCTGCTGAGCCTTTTTTTTTGCCTCCGAACCGCAGGAGGCAAGGTAAGCCTCGCCGAACTTCTCCACGATGTAGTTGAACTTCTCCCCAAAGCCATCACCTGGTGCGAGGTCCATGAGATCCCCAACCTTCGCGATCGAAAGCCCCGGATCCTCATGGATTAACCCTGCCCAGAGGAGAAGCCTGACGTTCTTCACGCCGATCGTCTGGATCAATAAATGGCCTGGTACTCCCTGGTACTTCCCGAAGAACTTGAAGAGCGTTTCTCCCGCCGCGGTCTCGAACTCCGAGTACGCATTCATGTCGTAGCGGAGCATGCGCTCCCGATCGAGCATGATGGGAATATCACCCGTGGCCTTTCCCATGGGTTACACCAGGCTCGTAACGAGCGGCCCGGAGCCTTGGAGCTCGAGCGTGTAGCTCACGAGATCCGAATCCGGGAAGTCGTAGGACATGTCGGTGATCGTCACCTTCCCTTCCTTCTTCTCGCCTCCGATCGCAGAGGCGTCGATCTGCGCGAAGGGCTGGGACTTCGCTTCCCAGCGTCCGAGCAGATAGCTCCAGGCGCTGTCCGCGGGGTTCATCGCCCCGTCGCAGGACATGCTCCACGGGGTGCCCGTGATGACAAATGACGGCCAGCCGTTGTCATCTTTGTGCTTGGCATCAACGGTATCGCTCGTTCTCCCGAACGAGCCGCCGCGCTGTTGCCCGATCGTAATCCAGGTCGCACTTGCGCCCCCCACGCCTGCCGTGTCGATCTTGAGCTTGACTTGCCTTCCGGCGTATACCGCCATGCGAGTAACTCCGCGCGACGGGTTCTGGCTCTAACCAAGCTCTGACCCAGGATCTTCTGTTGTGTTACTTAGCCGCGGAGCGCCGCTACGGCGTTCCCGATCTTCTTCGCCTCTGCGGCGACCTCGCGTTCCTTCTGCCGGATCGCGGCATCGAGGATCCGGCCGGCGTTTGCGAGCGCGGCCTCCTGGACTTTCGGGTCGTCGCCGACACCGGTCGCCGGCTTCTTGTACGAAGTGGTATCTGCGCCCGCGGGCTTCTCATCCTCATCGCAGCACACCGCCCACTCGATCTCCGGGCCCTTGAGGGCCTCGCGATCGGCCTTGAGCTTCTTCAGGTTCTCCTTGCGGCGGTTGAGCGTCCCATCGCTCGCGAGCGACTCCGGCGTGTCGCCCGCAGCCAGCGCCGCCGCCTCGGCATCCTTGATCGCCTGCTCGACGGCCACGATCTGGCTATCGAGCGCAGCCGCCGCCGATGGGTCCGTGACCGTCCCATGCACCTTCACGGGCTCCTTGAGCTTGAGGGACTGGATGCGGCGGTCGACTTCGGCGAGCACCGAAGCTACCGTGGGGGCCGCAATGAGCGGCTGCGCCTTCGCGTCAAATTCCGAGAACTTCATTGCTGTGTCCTTTCGTTTCGTTTACGAGCGGCCGGTTTCCGACATCTGGATTACGGCGACGGTTACCCCCGTCACGGCCGTGTACGTGATGGCACAAGAGCCGTTGACATCGTTGAACTCCTGCGGGATGAACGTGCCGAACATCACATCCCCAGTAGTGGCCGGAACGACCTTCGCCACCGAGTGGAGGAATCCGTCAGAGCACTTGACGAGCTGTGTGACTGTGGCCGTGATCTGGGCGCCCGTGTTCTTGATATGGAGCATCGTCCGCCCGTCGTTCAGGAACGTGTCGCCTCCGGCAGCCGCCGCGGCGTACGTCGGAGCCATCCCCGCCTGAGTTACTCTCTGAGGTGTCAGAGCCGCCATTGAGCTATCTCCTTATGAAATGACCGTATCGAGTATTTCCCATCGGTACCGCACGACTCCATGCTGGACGATTCCCTCCACCTCGTGCTCCTCGGGGGAGTTGTCTGCGAACTCCCAGAATCCCATCGTCGTCTCCTCGAAGTTGTCCGTCAGCGCGAGCGGAGCACGGGAAAGCGAGGCGACGATACGATTCATCATCTCGTTTACCTCCTTCTTCCCGATACCCACGGAGAAGGCGTGGAATGTGAGCGTCGCCGCGGTGAGGTGGTGGCCCTTGAGGGGCGAAGGGGCGAAGCTCGGGACGCCGATCGTGACGTACGGGAACGCAGTTCCCTCCGGGACGGCTCCGTCGTCGTAGACCCCCAGCGGGGCCATGTCTGCGCTCAAGCGCTCGTAGACGGCGAGCTGGAGGGCGTTGAGCGGGAACCTCATATCGCAACCTTCCGCGCCGCGCCCTGAACCGCCTTCACCACGCGGTTATAGAGGCGGGGGCGCTCTCCCTCGAACGCTGGGAAGAGGAATGGGCGCGCCGGGTTGCCACCCCGCTTCGCGATCGCCACGGCGACAGCCCAAGGGTCGAGCTTGTGGCGACGAGCCCACCCGGCGAGCGCAGCCGTAGGCGGTACTTGGTGCGAAGTTCCGTAGCTGTAGCCCGGCGGGAGCGGCTGACGGTTCGTCTTCTTCCCCATCTTCGCCGTGCCGAACTCCACAAACTTCGCGTACTTGACATCCGTACCAACGCTGGCCGCGACGAGCGGGAATGTTCCCTTGTTGAAGACCAAGCGGATACTCGAGCGCAAGCGGCCTGTATCCACCGGCACGCGGAGCTTCGCGGCGCGGTCGATCGCCAGAGCGCTCGAGTTGATGGCCCGGCCAATATCGTCGAATACCTGGCGCGTAAGCCTCTTCAACTGGGCAATCACCTGCCTTTGCCCGTTCAGCTCGAATGTAACCGCGATCCCTGGGTTGCGCAGACGGACGGCCATCAGCTTTGCCTCTCCGAGCACATGAGCATGAGCTCCTCCCCGCGTTCCTGCCGGTCACGGACACCGATGATGCTCAGGTACCGCGAGCCGAACTTGATGCGGCATGGAAGCTTGATCTCTGTCGAGTACCGCATACGCACGGCGTGCGTAACTCCTGGGTAGTTCTGCCCTGCGTAGAAGCCCTCGTGAGAGTCGATGGGCCGGATGTCCGCCCAGGTCGTCAGCGCCTTTGTCCACGTTCGCGTCTGGCCCCCCTGGCCGTCAGGGACGTCGCTCAGCTTCTCCACATCCACCTTGTGGCGTAGGCGTCCGGCTTCCATCAGACCGACACCACCTTGTAGGGAAAGAGAAGGTCCCTGACCCCAAAGGGGATTTCCTTGAGCCCAGATTCACCGGCCACGCTCCGAGAAGTCGCCTCGCGATTCTCGTAGAGGTGCGCCGCGAGGAGCTTGATTGCGTGGAGGATCGGCCTCGGTACCGCGGAGGCAATCGCCCCGTACCCGGCCGTGTACGTCCAGACCATGGCGCGGTACGGACGCAAACTCGTCGGGAAGTCCACGCCCTGCTTGAGCCAGACACGCCCCCCCGGGCCGTCGACCACGTAGCTCGAGGAGCTGAACGCGGAAGACGTCTCGTCCTCAGCGAAGGAGAGCGCGGTGTCGACCGAGATGATAGGCGGCATGGGAAGCTCGAAGACCGTGCAGAGCGGGGTATCGAACGCCACCTCCCATTGCTGGGAGATGAGCGCCCGGCCCAGGAAATGCTCCACCAGGCCGCGAGCCCCACGGAGTGCTTCCGTCAGGCCGAGGAAGTCCTCCGCCACCCGGCAATGCTCCTTCAGCTCCGCGAGCGTCAGAGGCTCCACGGCGGGCTGCGTGAGGATCCGGGCTGTGTAGATTCCTGCAGTCATGGTTGAAAAGGTCCAGGGCGGGCCCAACCACCAGGCAAGGCCCGCCCCAGTCCACAGGGGAGGCAGTTACGCGAGCTGAGTCACCGGAGCATGACGAGCGTGTCCGAGGATGACGTTGGCGCCGAACGTGGCACCCGTCGTCGCCCCAGACTGGATCGTCACGGCCCGGATCCACTTCTGCTTCCCGATGTAGCCGAGCGTCTCCACGGTGGAGTCCTCGGTCGTCGCGAGCGTGGCGAGGGCCACACCGTTGATGCAGTCCGCGGCAGCTACCGCCGTCCACGCGGAGTTGTCGGGGGAGTCCTCCATGGAGCAGGCAACGGATCCGTCCGTCGAGAGCCCCTGGGTGAACTCCATGAGCGCACCCTCGTAGCCGGTCAGATCGACGCCGGAACCGTTCACCGTGGCGTTGGCGTTTCGGATGAGAGGCGCCACGCTGACCTTGATGGCCAGGTTGTTTTTCAAATCGAGCATTTGTGTTGTGTCCTTTCTTGGTTACGCGCCAGCGACGACCTTGACGAGCGCCTCGCCGAGGACGACTTGCCCACCGACGCGACGCCTGGCGATGAACCGAACCATGCCGCGCGTGCCCTGCGTGAACGGGTCACGCAAGACTGACGTCCCGATCCGATCCGAGACCACGTACCCGCGGCGGAAGTCCCCGCAGAGCGCGAGCGTGTTCCCCTGCGTGCCCTGCAGCTCGAGATCCGGGCTCTCGTAGTACGGTGCACCGAGAAGCGTCGGCGGCTTGTCGGCCGCAAGCCCAGGCTGCCAGAGGTAGTCACCGCTCGTCGCCACGAACTTCCGGATGACGCCGATCGTCCCGCGGCGGATGAGCCACGAGGCAGCACGCGCGTACCCGTCCTTGATCTTGTAGTAGGCGTCGATCAGGTCATTCGCCGTCAGGGTCGACGTGGTGCCCGTAGCCGTGTGGATTATGACCTGGTTGATGGATGTCGGAGAAGCCGACGCCGGAGCCGTCATGATCCCCTCGGGCTTCTGTATGCCGTTCCCCTTCAGGAAGGCCAGGCCCTCGGCAACGGCGAACTGCTCAGAGAACTCTTCTTGCAGCTCCTGCTCCAGGTTGAATGCCGAGTCCTCGAGGTCGCGCTGCGAGATATCCACCAGCGCATACAGCTCGTGGTTCGGGATCTCCTCGATGCCGTACACCAATCCCGTCGTCTCCGCGCGCGTGCCCTGCTCCTGAATCCAGAGCGCAGCGAACGTGCCTGCGCGCTTCGGGTGGCGGGATTTGTCAGTTGTCGTCGGCCGCACACGCGCAAGTTGCCGAACCGGGTTCGCCTCGACGATGGCCTTGATGATCGCCCGCTCGAGGTCCTCCGGGATCAGATAGCCGCCAGTCGTGTCCTGGCTCGCGATCAGGGCCTTCTGCTCCGTCGCACCGGCCTTGAGCGTGTCGAGATCCTCGCTATTGAGGTATTGCTCACCCTTGATCGCGTACTTCATGAACGCGCTCTTGTGCTTGATCTCGCGCTCCGAGGGCCCGCCCTCGACCGAGGTAGGCATTTCGGAGATCTTCGACTCGAGCGCCGCGAGCTTCTGCTTCTGCAGCTTCTCCTTCTTCTCGAGATCGGCGGAAATCTTCTGGAGCTTCTCCTCGAGCTGGGCCGAGGACACTCCCTTCTCTTTGATTTCCTTTAGCTGGTCCTGATGAACCTGCTTGAATTGCTCGAAACCCGTTTTGAGCTGTTCCGAGATCTCCTTGAGGTCGGTTTCCATCGCTTGCCTTTCTGGGGGTTATTCAATGCGCATTGCATCGAGTATTTCCTCCACAGCGGCAGCGGGTTTTGACTCTGGAAATAGCCAGTCGAAGGGCCGCTCGGGGCGCGAGTTCTCCTGGGTTCCCAAGGCTGTCAAAAGGGCCTTCTGTGATTCCTTATCTGCGTACGGGTAGAGCCGCGCGGCCATTGCAAGCAAAGCCTCGAGGCTTTCTGGCGCTTGCCAAGGAGCGGGCTTCTCCATACGCAGGTGATATTTTTCGAGATGCTGACAGATTGCCGGGAGATCCTTCTGCGCGAAGGCGCCCGACTTCGTGAACACCTGGGCCGTAACCTCATCCACAGCACGGGGGTCCACCCGTAGCTCGTCGCCGAAGACATCGGCTATCAAGAGCTTCGGGCCCTGGCCCCGCGGCCGGTAGAGGTAGGCCGATTCCATACGGCTCTTCCGCTCCTCCTCGCTCGAAGCGGATTCCGCCCATGCGAGGACGCGGCTCGCCGCTTCCATCGAGTCCCAAGGACGATCGGTCTCAGCCGCGAGCGGGAGATTGCGGTAGCTCGAGACCGCCTTGATGCTCGTGACCGTGGCGTGAGGGTTTGCCGCGAACGTGACGAGCGAAACCTCGTGGAGCCGGAGCTCCTTAAGGTGCCGCGCGCCCGTTGACTTCTCCCACGAGTCCTGAATCGTGCGGAAGCCGATCGACATGCCCCGTATCACGCCGTCCTTCATGAGCGCGTAGGCGTCCTTGGCGCGCGTGACGCCCATGGATAAGCGCCCCTTGACGTGGAGCCCCTTCAGGTCTTCCGAGGCCTCCACCTCGCCGATGACCTCGTCCTTCTTGTGCTGCCAAAGAAGGGGGAAACGGCCCTTGTTGTGGTCGAGCGTGCGCTTGAACGCGCCAGCCTCCACGATCTCGTTTTCGAGATCCTTCTTGCCGAAGACGGAGGCATATCCGGCGAAGGTGCCGGAGTCGCTCAGCTCCTTCAGCGCAAGGTCGGGCCGATCGTCGCTCGGGTAAGTCCCGAAGTCCTTGGTGTCAGGACCGTCTGAGATCTCCATGGGCCAGGTCCGGTGAGTTCCCGGGTTCTGGCTTTGAACAAGCTCTGACCCATGCTGCTTCCTTCATAGTAAACCCGTCGGCACGCCCTTCGGCAAGGCCATGGCGCCCGGCAAACGAGATTTTCCACAGGGTTCTGCACTTGCTCGCCCTGCCGCGCTCCTTCACCGAGCCCCGGCATGGGAGCGTAACGCAACGCCTGCCGATCCAGTCCTCGCTCGATTGGTAGAGCGGGCGCTTGCAATAGTGGCAATCGGTTTCATTCGGCGAGAGAGTCACGATCCTCTGGCAGTCGCTGTTACGGCACTTAATCTCAAGGAGCGGCCCCTCCATAAGATAGAGGAGGAGCCGCCCGCAGTTGAGACACCTACACTCCGTTTTCTCTTCACTCATTCTTCTAAAAAGCCCACTGCGCAGCGACAATTATGTACCAAAACCCCATTGGCGGTGTATAATCCACTACCAGTTTGGAGGTTGAACACGTGTCCAGAAAAACGAACCCTGCGCTTCTCAAGAACGTAGTCCGGCTTTACCTGGGCGGAGCTTCTGAGCAACTCATCGCCAAAATGCTCCGCGTGTCCCGCAGGCCCATCAGGAACCACTTGATCTCTAATGGTGTCGTACCTCGCGGAAGATCGGCGGCCATGGTCCAACGCATGCGCAACGCTACTCCCGAGCAGCGGCGACGTTGGGCGGAAGCCGCTCATGCGGCTGTCCGAGGCTGCAAGAAGACTCCGGCTCATGCCATGAAGGTGGCCCTGGCTATCGCCGCGTCGAAAGAGCGCCGTCTCTCCATGGCCGGACGCGGAGAGGAGCCTATGATCCGCTGGCTTCGCAGCCTCGGTTGTACCCCGCAATGGCAGCTGCAAGCTGGCACCCGCAATATCGACGTGGCCATCCAGCCCATCGCCGTGGAAGTCCACTGCTCCAATGCGAACCCTCTGAGGAACAGCCACAGACGCGAGCGCACCATAGACCTCCTCGATCAGGGATGGCATGTGCTCTGGATTTGGGCGACCAGCAAGGAGCCTCTTACCAAAGCCGCGGCTCATTACGCGGTCGCCTGGTACCAGGAGACCAAGAGGAACCCAGCCGCGAGTCGTGAGTACAGGATGATTTGGGGTACCGGAAAGCCTGTGCCCGAAGGCTGTGCGGATCTCGAATAGATCGCCGTTGTAGTAGCGCCTGAAGGCTCTCTCGATCCCTGACGCTTGGACTTCCGTGTTGCCAGGGAAGCACTGAATTGTCTGCGAAGCCGGAGCCCCGAGGCTCGTATCTCCCGGCCACTGGAGCTGCGCGCCTCCAACGAGGAAAGGCTGATCCATGGGAACGATCTGCCCGTCTGCGGCGGCGTGGGCGTCGCGCGTCCGCTCGTCCGCCGTCGCGATCCATTGCTTTCGGAGCACGAGCCCCGTAGCCTTCGCGGCCTCGACCGCTCCCAGGTTCGATGCGTTGATTACCTCGGTCCTCGCAATCACCTCGGAGCGATGCGGGATAATGTCTTCGAGGTAGAGGGCATCAACCCGCTTGGCCAGCGCGTCGATGCCCTCGCCTTTCTCGACTCCCTCTCCAAGGACGCTACGCACCGCTTGGCGCGTCGTCTGAATAATGCCGGTGATCTTGTCCCCGCTTTGCGTGAGGATGTACTTCGAGACGACGTCATCCCACGGGTCTATAGAGTCCTCGAGCGCCTTGGCTTCGAGCCCCGCGCCATAGCTCTTTCGCATCCGGCTCGTCGTGAGCTGAGCGAAGTCGCGTACCACCATCTGGTAGACGCCGACGTAAGCGCGCTGCCAGGAATCCTTGTTCTTGCCGATCTCTGCCGCGGCAGCGTCGGCCAGCCCAGCGGCATAGCCCGCCTGCTTGATTGCGCGCAGAACCTTGTTTCGCTCCTCCTTCATGAGCCCGCGGAAGATCCCGATTGCGCGGTCCTCGAAGTAATGCCGCCGGGCGTCGAAGGACTTCCAGTATTGGACGCGCACATCCTTCGTATCGAGGCCCGTCGATTCCTTGGCGGCGGCCTCAGCCGGCATGGACTGCGCGCGCGGAGGCGCTACGGTCTGCGGCTCCGGATCCTTGCCGCCCTTAAGCACCTCGCCCGTCTTTCCGTCGAGGAGCACCGTGCCGTACAGGATCAGGTCGCCCGCGGGGCTTGGCGCTTGGTCATAGCCGAGCGCCTCCCGCTTCTCGTTCAAGGTCAGCGAGTCCGCTTCCTTGATCCGCTTCCAGAGCAGCTCTTGCTGCTCCTTGAGCGCGGATACCTCGTCCAGGTTCGGCGCGAAGAAGAGATCCTCGCCGTACGGCTTCACGAGCCATGCGTTAATGTCGTCGAGGATCCAGTAGAGGAGCGGGAGGATGTGGTCCTCGTAGAGCGAGCGCCGCGCCTCCTGGTAGTTCGCGAACGTCATCGCGTCCTTGTCCCCGAGCATCTGCGGCGGGTAACCCAGAGCCACGGCGACGCTGCGATCGGCCAATCGCATTCCTTCGAGCCACTCGAGCTCTTGCGCCGTTTGTGCCACGGGGGACCACTCGAGGTCGCCCTGCATGATCGGGTTCCCGGCGTTACGGAAGCCGCCGTACTTCTCGAGGAACTTCTTGATCGCCTTATCCTTCTGCTCCTGGTTCATGTCCCACTTGCCCTTGAGGATCCCGGGCGGGCGCGCGTTCGAGGCAAGTAGGTTTTTGTTCCACTCGCGCGCATGGTTCCCCTGGGCCACGGAGGCCTCCCCAGGGCGAAGCGGGGAGAGCCCGTCCCAGTCGTTATCTGGGTCCGGGAGGAAGAGCGGCAGCACGCGATCGAATGGGATCTTGCGCTCGCTGCCGTCTATCTGGGTATAGATCCAACCAGCGCGTGGGTTCGTCTCGGTCCGCAAGCGCATGCGATCCGGGCGCAGGAGCCGCAGCGCCTCGACGAGCCCGTCGTCCTGGATGGCCTCCGAATGGATGAAGGTTTTACCTGCCACGTAGAGATGGATCACCATCATCTGGACGAAGCGACGGCCGCCCTGCTCGGGGTTGGGACGCGCCATGAGGTCAATCAGCGGGTGCTCCTCGATCTCCGTCTGCTCCTCGCCTTCCTGGCGAAACAGACACCACGGGACTTGCGACATTGCGCGCGAGAGGCCCATGATCGCCGCGTACGCTGTGGCGTTCTGCTCGAAGCCTTTCGTCACCCGGGCTCGGAAGCTGAAGAGGCTATCCGAGCTATCGAGGAGGTCGAAAAGCTCCGAGAGCTCGACGGCTTTGCGCTCTGGGCGTGTGCCGTTGCGGGCTCGGGGGATCTTGACGGCGCGTTTCATGCTCTAACAAACCCGCCTGGTCTTGGGTACTGCATGATATGGTCCATTTGGTCAATGATCATCCGCGCCACGGTTGTCATGTTTTCTATCTGCTGTATTTCCTTGATCCGCACTCGTACCTGCCAACCGCGGCAATCCACCGTAAGCCACGTATCGCACGTTTTTACGTCGACGTTGCGACGACCGTACTTATCAAAAAGTAAATTGCAGATTGTATTCATGCCGTGCTCCCGCCGCAGCTCTCGCATTGGAATCCGGATAGAACCTCCTGCTTCCCGCAGGTCGAGCACCACTTCTTCGGACCGAAGATCTCGATGTCGAGTGACGTGCTGCCCTCGTGTGGATGGATGTCCCCGAGATCCCTTCCGTAGCTGAACCTCGAGGCATCAAGGACTACAGCCGCCAGGGCATCCCATGCCTTTTTGGTTGCCTTGCCGGACTTGAAGTGCCGGATCACTCTCTCGACGTAGTCATCGACGGTCATAGCGCTCGTATCCATCCATCCTTCGACAGGACCATGCCCTCTGGGGGTGAATGCCAGGTCGGAGGCTCTCGGTACCACCAGTGATGGTTCTCGTCGGGGTTGTAGCGATCGTCTACGGCCAGCCGCGCCCCCGCTTTGTCTACGAGGAACGTTATGAAGGCCTCTGGCGACTCGTTCACCTGCCAGAACGGCACGCCATTGAGCCCCGCCTTGTCGTAACAGCGTCTCAGCCACTCCTTGTATGCGTTACCAATGAACCAAGGCTCGTCTGGGATCTCAAACGTTCCCAGACAGTGGTCCCCCTTCCAGATAGTGCGGGTAATGGTCATGCGTACACCTCGACTGGGCAGCTCGACGCGAGCTCGTTGGCCGCGATCGACACCATGTCGACCAGGTCGTCGTGCCGGCCGTTCGGGAAGACCAAGAGCTCCCGCTCGAGGTCCCCGAGCCACGGCTCGGCCCGCGGGAAGAAGACGGTACCCGCGGAGAACCTCGTGGCCGGGAGCTGTGCACGCGCCACCTTGTCTCGGTCGGCCTTCACCTCGCGGACGGGCACACCGGTACGCACGACGCTCTGGATGAGCGCGAGCTGGTACGCCACGCTCTCGATCCCGACGAAGCTCGGTTGGTAGCGCTCATTGATCCGCTCGATCAAAGGCGGTTGATCGGGCCCGGCAATGCGATCGTGGACCACCTCGAGGAGAATCAAGTCCCTCGATGGCGTGACTGCCCAGACGCCAAGGGCGAAGAAGTCAGCCGTTTGCTTCTCCGATACCGCGGGATCGACGGAGACGAAGCGCCAGCAATCCGCTTTCTTCACGGCCTCGGGACCGCCGGGCTTCTGGAGGGTATAGAACTCGGCGTCCTCCTCGTAGTAGCGGAACCATTGGCGCTTGAACATGGCCCCATCGCGCGCGCAGGGCTTCCCCTGGTAGAGCGCGTCAAACCAGTTCGGCCCGGCGCTCGCCTCCTCGTGGTCGCAGCGGAGGCGGTACGCGTTCAGGTACCCGGCCGTGTACCTCTCGGGCCATAGCGCCTCGCCCGGATCGCGCCCGAGCGGGTCGGCTTCCCCCAGGAGCGGATCGTGGTCGGCTATCGCAGGCAGCGTCAGCACTTCCCAGCCTTCCCGCTCCCCGGCCTCGATCTGCTTGATAAGGCGCCCCGAGATGTCGTCATCGCTCCAGCGCGTGGCGATGATGACGTAGCGAGTGGCCGGAGTGGCACGACTCTCGATCGTCGTCTGCCAGAAGTTCCAGGCCTTCTTTCGCTTCGTGTCCGTGAGGTCATCGGGATTCTTGATGAGGTCATCGCAGACGATGAGATCCCCGCCCTTCCCGGTGATCTGCCCGCCGATACCGATAGAGTCCACGCGCCCGCGGCACCCCATGAGGCGGAACTTGTGAACGGCATGGGAGTCCTGTCGAATCTGTACTCCGAAAAGGGCAGGGCCCCAGCGGGTGACCAC
>Ga0137436_1000103_pt1 | contig 27039 bp, 18 predicted proteins | sample EasRivERMGT119_2_FD_102328 | JGI IMG/M metagenome (GOLD analysis project Ga0137436, IMG submission 102328) | Soil microbial communities from meander-bound floodplain in the East River, Colorado, USA - East River MetaG ERMGT119_2 | ecosystem: Environmental > Terrestrial > Soil > Floodplain ...
CACTCGTGAGGTGCAATCACCGGGCCACCGCGGCCGTGGCGATGCCCGGCATAACGTAAATCGGGACACCGATCGAGGCAAAGAACCCCGAAACCTCCTGCGGAACGTCCGCTCTCAAGACACCCCATCCTCGTAAACGGCCCCCCCATCGGGCGCGAATTCTCGAGAGCACCAGCCAATCGGCGATCCGATATCGGCGCGGGTGGCGCGCCGGATCGGCGCCCTCGCGCAGCGCCCACCGGGTAAGGGACTGGAACCACAGGGGCCTCTGCGCGAGGTCCTCGAGCCATTCCTCGCGGAGCCGGGACAGGGTCGCGGCAGAAATGAATGCGCCGTCGGGGACCTTCTCGCGCAGCCCCAGATCGATGCGCTCGTGATCCGACACGACGAGAACCGTCGCGCCGCGGGAGAGCGCGCCGAGAACCACGGCAAGGGACTCCACGCCGTCCGGCGGGAGCATGACCAGGACGGCGCGGCCCGGCCCGACGGATACCTCGTCGGTCAACCTGTGCGCCAAGGCGGCCATCGCATCGGCCGACAGCGGCGTCAGCCGCGCTCCTGACGGAACGAGAACGGCGGGCGCGACCTCCGGCAGGTCGGCCCGCGCGCGGGCGAGCACGCGGGGATCCCGGTCCAGGAGCGCTGCGCCGATGTCGACGGCCGACGCGACCAGCAGCGCCGCGGCCTTCCGCTCGGACTGCTCACCCGCCAGGAGGATCACGAGCTCGAGCTCCGGAAGATCGGGACGCAGGGCCAAGACGCGCTGGAGCTGACGATCGTCCTCGACGAGGGCGAGCGCCACGCGCGACGCGTGCAGCGCTTCGAGCAAGAGCGCATCGGATGCCCCGGCGTCGAGACGGACCAGACAGGCGCCCGCCGTGAGGACGGCGAGGGCGGCACGCGTCGTGTCCGGCCCCTCGCCACCGAGCACGAGCGCGGTCCGCCCGGCGCCGATCCCGAAATGGATCAACGCGGCGGCGAGCTCGCGGATGTCCCGCCCCGGCGAATCCCCTCCGGGCGTCCACGCCCCCCGCTCGCGGTGCCAGAGCGCAGGGTCGTCGCGCGATCCCGCGCGCATGAGAAGGCTGTCGAGCGAGGTGGGGTTCAAGTGGCGAGAAGACCCCGCTTCCCGGGTGAGCGCGGAGATAGTAACACGCGCGTTTACTGCATCGATGCAGCGCCAATCCGCTACGCGCTTGACGATCCTCCCGCTTTTCTCTATATAGACGGGCTTTCGCACAGAGAACGCAAGAACCGGGAGCGCTTCGTTCCGCGGATCGAAGCCACGCAGGGGGTTTGTTCATGACTTGGAAGCGGAGCGCGGCGGTGGCGTGTCTTGTGGCGGGGCTTTCGGCCCGCCTCGTCGGCGCCCAGGAACCTGCCCCCACACCCGCGCCGGTGCCCGCACCCACGCCGGCGCCCGAGGCGACGCCGGCGCCCGAGGCCACGCCGGCGCCCGAGGCCACGCCTACCGAGGCCGCGCCTCCTCCCGTCATCGAGACGAAGCCGAAGGAGAGCTACTTCGGGGAGCGGTTCGCGCTCTACCTCGAGGTGCGAGGAGGCACCTCCAGCGCCGACGAGATCTTCACCAACATCGAGATGACGCAGAACCTTGCCGTGCAAGGGCACCTGGAGTACGAGGACATCAAGAACGGTGAGTTCACGGTGGGCTGGACGCTCCCGCGAGACCGCGGGCAGTATCTGTTCACGTATACGGGCGTCGCGGACGGCGGCTACTCGCTCGACGCGACCGGGCTGCAGCGGGCTTACTTCGATCCGACGGGCGGTCCTCCGGCGACGCTCGAGCATCTGGCACCGTGGTGGCACACCACCATCCGTGACGGAACGCTCCGGTCTGTGCAGACGCCGCCGACTTGGGACGCGGGGACGCCCGACCCCGACCTCGATGACGACGACTTCCCCGACGACAACGAGCTCACCTTTCCCAGCACGGCGGTCGACGTGTCCCGCGGTGTGCCGGACGACCTCGGCTCGCAGCTCTCGACGTACGACCTCTACTACCGACGCGAATTCGGCGGGACGCGATTCCACGCGCGCTGGACGGCGGGCGGTCGCTACTTCGACTTCGACTCGGCGATGCCGATGCCGATGTGGATCAACGCGGGCTCGAACGCCGGAGGCGTGGGCTACTCGGAGGGGATCGTCAACCCGCTCGTCATCACGCAGCTCTCGGCTACCGGTTGGGGCCCCGTCGGGTCCGGCGAGTTCCAAGTCAACTTTTTCCGGCGCCGTCTCCAGCTCTACGCTCTCGTGCGGGCGGCGTTCCTCGTCCTGACCAGCGAGCTCGACTCGGGGACCTTCGAGTTCCTCGCCGCGGACACGGACCCGGACGGCGGCACCGTGCCCCGGCAGGGACGCTTCGAGAAGTCCATCGACAAGTCCTCTTGGAACTCCACGATCGAGGCGGGCGTGCGCTTCCGGATCCTCCAGGGATTCCACGTCTTCGCCGACTTCAACAAGACGGGGTATCTCGACGCTGTCGTCGTGCCGACGAGGATCTCGCTGCCGACGAACTCCGGGCAGGTGGACCAGCCGATCGGGGTCAGCTATAAGACCGAGGACATCGTGCTGTCCACGTTCCAGGTGGGGCTCAGCTTCCAGTTCTAGGCCCCGCGAGGCGCTCGAAATCCTCCCAGAATCCGGGGTAAGACTTTGCCGTCACCTCGGAATCCGACAGCGTGATCCCGGGGAGGCGTAGGCCCGCGATCGCGAAGGCCATGGCGATCCGGTGGTCGTCCGCGACGTCGATGAATGCGCCGCGTGCTTGCGACGGCGGGCGCACGATGAGCGCTCCCTCCTCCGCGCGCACCGAAGCCCCCAGCCCTGCGAGCCCTGCGCTGACCGCTTCCAGCCGATCGGATTCCTTGAGCCGCAGGTTGCCGAGCCCGCGAAGCCGGCTCTCACCCCGACAGAACAGGGCGAGCACCGCGGCCGTCGGCGCGAGATCGGGCGCATCCTCGAGGTCCCAGTCGAACGCCGCGAGGGTTGTCGTGCCCCGGACCTCGATGCCGGTCTCGTCGACGGCGACCGAGCAGCCGACGGCGGCGAGGTCGCGGTGGAACCGCGCATCGGGCTGGAGGCTCGCCGCGTCGAGGCCGCGCACGCGCACGCGACCCCCCGTGACGGCCGCGGCCAGGAACCCGTAGGCCGCCGAGGAGTGATCTCCCTCCGCCCGGAGAACCGCCGGGACGAGCCGCTGACGGGCGATCTGGAAGGCGCCCTCCCACGGCCGCCGGATCACCGCCCCGAACCGCTCGAGCACGCGCACCGTGAGGAGCGCGTAGCCGTAGGACGCGCGCGGCGCCGCTACGGTCAGCTCGAGACCTTGCGGCAGGGCCGGGCCGATCAGGAGTAGCGCGCTCGCGAATTGGCTGCTCCGCGCTCCCGAGATCGCAACCGCGCCTCCGCGAATGTCCCCGCCCCCGACGCGAACGGGGAGCGCTCCACCCGTTGCCTCGACGGAAGCGCCCAGGCTCTCCAGGGCGCCGAGCAGCTCCTCCATCGGCCGCTGGCGCAGCCGGGGCGAGCCGTCGACATGGCTTCCGCTCCGGCCCAGGGCGGCGAGCGCGGTCAGGAATCGTGCGCTCGTCCCGGACGCCTCGCACTCGACGTGTGCGCCTCCTTCGATCACGCCGTCGAGGCCGCGCACGCTCCACGCGGCCGGGTCGTCCGTGACGGCGATGCCGAGCGCCTCGAGGCCGCGACGCGTGCAGCGCGTGTCGGCCGCCTCCAAGGGTCCCTCGATCCGCGTGACCCCATCGGCGATCGCCGCAGCGACGAGAGCGCGATGCGTCCAGCTCTTCGAGGGCGGGGCGGCGAGGTCGGCGTCGACGGGCCGTCGTGCGGGCTGGATGCAACGCGAGTGCATCGGCGCAAGTGTATTATGGCGGCGCTCGGTGCCGACGGAGCGTGGGTTTCGGCGGACGAGGGGCAGGCAACCGGGTCCGGGAAGAGATGATGCTTCGGCCTCGACCATTGCGCCTCGTGCCCCTGGCCGCGCTCGCGGCGCTGCTCATGGAGCCCGCGAGCTCCTCCGACCCCCAGGAAGCCACCGAGCTTCTCCGATTCGGGACGCGCATGGCTCGCGACGGGAATTGGCGCGAAGCGCGTTTCCGGTGGGAGCAGGCCCTCGAGCGCGATGCGACCGACGCGCGCCTCCTCAACAACCTCGCGGTCGCCCACGAGGTCCTCGGGGGCGTCCCGGAGGCGCGGGACTTCTACCGCCGCGCCCTCGAGCGCAATCCGAAGGACGCGCGCATCGCCCAGAACGCCACCCGCTCGTCGATCTTCTGGGGGAAGGTCGCGGGCGATCCCGCGTCCGGCCCGCCCCCCTCGGCCCCGCAGGGATCGTCCAAGAAGGGCCGAGACATGGTCGAGGTCCCGGTCGAGCTTCCCCTTCCTCCCCGGCTCAAGCTCGACCAGGCGAAGACCCTGCTCGTCGCGAGCTTTCTCGTCAACGACTCGGACCTGCTCGACGTCAACCGGGAGATGGTCCGCTTCCTGCGCAGCGAGTTTCGCAAGCACACGGCCTTCGAGGTGCTCGACGTCAACCCGCCGCCGGCCGTGCCCGAGCAGACGCTCGACGAGATGGCGGCGAACGCGGCGTTTTGGACCCACCTCTCCCGCGAGCACGGCGCGGACGTCATCATCTCGGGAGCGATGAGGTACACGCGGCGCGACGCCTCGGGATTCGAGGACATCGACATCGTCAACGAGGCGACCGGCCAGAAGGTGAAGACGACCGCCTTCGTCGAGCGCGAGGAGTTCACCTTCGATCTCGACGTGCTCTATCTCAACGGCGCGGACGGCGCGTTGCTCTTCCGGGACAAGCTCAAGCGACAGGCGTTCTTCCGCGGTTCCGCCAACGACCCGATCACCGCCTTCTACCAGCTGGGCGAGAGCATCGCCGGCGACGTCCTTTCCGTGGTCGCGCCACGGACGCGCACCGACGTCCGGCTGCTCTTCAAGGGATGAGGGCTTGGTGACTCGACGCGCGGCGGTTCTCGTGACGGCTCTTGCCATCGCGACGGCGGCCTCCCCGCGCGCCGTGGCGCAGTACGGCTCCGGGTTCGGCCAGAATCGCGTGTCGTACGACAACTTCCACTGGCAGGTCTACAAGGCCCCCCACTTCGACATCTACTTCTACGCGGGGTCCGAGCCGTTCCTCGACGACGTCGTGTCCTACGCCGAGAGCGCCTACGTGCGGATCAGCAAGGAGCTCGACCACGAGCTGCGATTCCGCGTGCCGATGGTGATCTACAAGACGCACGGAGAGTTCGAGGGCACGCACATCTCGCTGGAGGATCTGCCCGAGGCGGTCGGCGCGTTCGCCGAGCCGGTGCAGAACCGGATGGTCCTGCCCATCGATCAGCCGCCCGACAAGCTCTACGAGCTGATCACCCACGAGCTGACCCACATCTTCCAGTACTCGATGTTCTTCGAGGGCTATCTCGGGCGCGCCCTGCGGGCTCGGATCCCGACGTGGCTCGTGGAGGGCATGGCCTCGTACTTCGCGCAGGACGAGGAGACCCTCGACCGCATGGTCATCCGCGATGCGGTCGTGAACAACATCATTCCGCCGATTCAGTCCCTCGACTACCTGTCGTACCTCAACTACCGCTACGGTCACGCGGTGTTCGACTTCATCGAGCAGGAGTACGGCAAGGAGGGCGTCCGTAACTTCATCTACGAGTACCGCAAGGTCCTTCTGACCGGCAACATCGAGAAGGCCGTCTCGGAGGCCTTCGGCACGGACATCGACGCGTTCAACCGCAACTTCAACCGCTTCCTGAGGCGCCGCTACTTCCCCGTGCTGCTCGAGAAAAAGAGCCCGGACGACTACGGGAAGGAGGTCGGCATCCGGGAGCCGGGCGTGTTCACGTTCTCGCCGACGCTCTCGCCTTCCGGAGAGCTGATCGCCGCGCTCGCCTCGCCGAAGCAGGACCTGGATCTCGTCGTGCTCTCCGCCGAGGACGGCAAGACGATCAAGAACCTCACCAAGGGCTGGACGAACAAGTACCGGTACCTCGTCACCGAGGCGTTCTCCGGACGGCGCGACCTGTCGTGGTCCCCGTCGAACGATCACGTCGCCGTGTTCGTCCGCAAGGAGAACAAGCGCATGCTCGCGCTGTACGACGCGATCAAGGGACAGCTCGAGCGCCTGATCAAGCTCCCCGACATCGCCCAGGGCGCGAGCCCCGTCTTCTCCCCCGACGGCAAGCGCATCGCCTTCGAGGGAAACAAGGACGGGGTCGTCGACGTCTTCGAGTACGACCTGGACACCAAGGCGATCCGGAACCTCACTCAGGACGAGGACTTCGACGCGAACCCCTGGTACGCGCCGGACGGGAAGGCCGTCCTTTACAACCGTCGTGTCGGCTCGACGTGGAAGGTCTTCTCGGTCGATCTTTCGGACCCCACGCGCAAGACCCAGCTCACGTTCGGCGACTCCACCGACATCCAGCCGTCCTACTCCCGCGACGGGAAGACCCTGTTCTTCTCCTCGGACCGCGGCGGGTTCGGCGTCTTCAACATCTTCTCGCTCGACATCGCCACCGGTGAGACGAAGCAGTACACGGACGTCGTCGGCGGCTGCTTCGGCCCGGTCGAGATGGCGCCGCGCGACGGCGAGCCCTACCTCGTGATGACCGCGTACTTCGACGGGACGTTCCGTCTCTACCGCATGCCCTTGCGGCAGCCCGAGGCGCAGGGCGGGGAGGCCGCGGCGCCGTCGGCCCCCGAGACGACGCCGTTCGAGCCTCCGCTCAAGCTCACCGCCGACCGCGAGACGATCAAGCCCTACAAGCTGCGATGGGATCTCGAAGCGCCGAGCGTGTCGGTCGGCGTCACCGACGACGGCACGTTTCTTTCCAACGTCGCGCTGACGTTCGCCGATCTCCTCGGCGACCACCGCGCCTCGCTCCAGTTCTTCAGCGTGTCCACGTATTCGAACTTCATCCTCAGCTACACGAACATCAAGCATCGCCTCAACTGGGGGGCGACCGTCTTCGACCTGCGCGACTACTACCTCTCGAGCGATGGGTTCAACATCGATCGCCGGCAGTCGCAGAAGAACACCGGCGGGCAGGTGTTCGCCACGTATCCCTTCAGCCGATACTACCGCGTCCAGGCGGCTCTGGGATTCACGGACAGCACCCAGGACCTCTTCACCGGCTACACGACGAGCGGCGTGCCGACCTTCCGGGAAGTCAAGGACCAGTTCATCCTCTTCTCCCCGACGATCGTCGGCGATACGACGCGCTTCCAGTCGTTCGGGCCGTTCCAGGGGAAGCGGTTCGAGATCGGGTACGACTACGGCCTGAACCTCAGCAGCAATCCGGCCGACGGCGACGTGAAGCAGTGGAAGGCCGAGTTCCGCGCGTACAAGCAGCTCACGCGCCGCTCGCTCCTGGCGTTCCGCCTCTTCGGCGTGCTCAACCGTGGCGAGCGCGAGGTCTTCTACGGCATCGGCGGCTTGAACACGCTGCGCGGCTACGAGTACCGCGACTTCTACGGCTCGAACGTGGTCGAGGGGAACATGGAATTGCGGTTCCCGCTCGTCGACGAGGTGCGGTTCCCGATCGGCCCCCTGCGCAACATCCGCGGGTTTTTCTTCCTCGACATGGGCACCGCGTGGCTGTCGAACGACGCGTTCTACGATCCGGACGCCAATGCCGTCCGGCCGGACGTCCCCTTCGATTTCTACGACAGCGAGAACAATCGCCTGCAGGACCTGCGCGGCTCGTGGGGCGCGGGCTTCCAGTTCTTCTTCCTCGGCGGGCTGCAGTTCAACTGGTCGTGGGCGAAAAGGCTGTCCTACACGCGCTTCATCGACGATCCGTCCACACCCCTGACATTCGACCTCATCCCGATCAAGGCGGAAACCGGCGGGTGGCGCAACGAGTTCTACATCATCTTCGACTGGTAGGGCTCAGCGGGCCTCGCGCACTGCGAACCACGCCGACGCGCACCCGAGAACCGCTCCGGTCGCGATCACGGCCAGCGACGGACCGAGCGGGAGAGGACGCCCCGCGAGGAGCTCGAGGAGATGGCCGCCACCCGGGCCCGCGTAGGCGATCGCCCCGCGCCTGACCGCCTCCGCGGCGAACAGTGCGAGCAAGCCGCCGGCCCACCCCTGCGCGAGCCCGGCGACGAGGAACGGCCCCCGTACGAACAGCGGCGAAGCGCCGACGAGCCTCATGATCTCGATCTCGTCCCTCCGGGCGTGGACCGTGAGGCGCAGCACCCCGGCCACGACCAATCCGACGGCGGTCAGCACGACGAGCGCCAGCGCCGCCCCCGTCCAGCGCGCGATGCCGAGGATCGCGTCGAGCCGGTCGAGGAAGCTCTGGTCGAACCGCACCTCGTCGGCGACCTCGGACCCGCGCGCCGCTTCCGCGACCGCGGCCGCCGCGGGGCGCGCGCCGGGGCCGGGCTCGAGGATCACCTCGAGCGAGGCGGGCAGCGGGTTCGTCCCGAGGTCGTCCGGAACGTCGGCGAGCTCGGGAAACGACGCGCGGAAGCGGCGCAGCGCCTCGTCCTTGTCGACGCCGTCCACCCGGTCCACGCCCGGAAGGGACGCGAGGCGCGTGCGCAGCGCCTCGGAGGCGACCGGGTCCGCGTCGTCGGCCAGGTACACCGAGACGCGAAGGTCCTGCTTCCAGCGCCCGACCTGCGCCGACACGTTGCTCAAAGCGAGCAGGTTGATCGCCGCGACGAACAGGACGGCCGCGAGCGTCGCGGTCGCGAGCACGTTGGGCCCCGGCGAGTGCCGCCACTCGTCGGTCGCGTCGGAGACGAAGTAGCGGAGGTGCGCGAGCAGCGCGCTCACGCCGGCACGCCCTCCGGCGAAAGCCGGCCGTGCTCGAGGACGATGGTCCGCCGCTGCATCCTCGCGATGAGATCGAGATCGTGGGTCGCCACGACGACCGTCGTGCCGCGCGCGTTGACCTCGCGGAACAGCCGCATGATCTCCACGGCCAGGTCCGGGTCGAGGTTCCCGGTCGGCTCGTCCGCGAGGAGCAGCTCGGGATCGTTGACGACCGCGCGCGCGATCGCGACGCGTTGCTGCTCGCCCCCGGAGAGCACTTCGGGGGTCACGCCGAGCCGATGCTGGAGCCCGACGCCCTTCAGCGCGAGGTAGGCGCGCCGCTTCTGCTCCGACCTCGGGATCCCCGCGACGTTGAGGACGTATGCGACGTTCTCGAGGGCGGTCTTGCGCCGGATGAGCTTGAAATCCTGGAAGACGACGCCCAGGGCGCGCCGGTGCTGCGGCACTTTGGAGTCGCGCAGGGTCGCGAGATCGCGCCCGTTGACGACGATCGTGCCCGACGTCGGACGCTCACGCCGGAGAAGGAGCCGGAGCAAGGTCGACTTGCCGGCTCCCGAAGGGCCGGTGATGAACACGAACTCGCCGCGGCCGACCTCGAGGCTGACGTCGCGGAGCGCGACCGCGCCCTCGCCGTAGCTCTTGGTCAAGTGCTCGATCTTGATCAGGACGCCGGCCCGCCGCTCACCAGCTCCGGTTGATAAGAAGATCCTCGGCCAGGATCTCGCCGTCCTTGTTGAACAGCACCTGCTCGGGATCCTCACCGACGATGACCCGGAACGGAGTCTCCGGCCCCTGCACCAGGATCGGCTTGGAGGCCTTCGTCTCCTTCCCGTTGGCGTCGATGAAGGTGAGCGGCGCGACCGCGCGGTAGTAGACGCCCTTCAGCTCGGTCTTGTCGGCACCGAACACGACGCGCTGCTTGATCGAGCCTTCGACGATCCACTTCCCCTGCTCGTTCTTGCGCTTGGTCCAGAAGATCGCGTACTGCGGCATCCCGACGCCTCGGAGCCACTGGTCGAAGAACCAGTCCATGTTGCCGCCGACGACCTTCTCCATGACATCCTGCATCTCGCGGGTGACGATCTCCTTGTGCTGGAGCGTCTGCGCCAGCTCCTTGAGGAGCTGGAAGAACTTTTCGTCCCCGAACGTCGATCGGAAGATGTGGAAGGCGTACGGGCCCTTGTTGTAGATGTTGGCCTGGGCTCCCCGTGGACCATCGCCGGCCCAGACCGTGTATCCGTTTTGCACGCTCGAGACGGGATCGTTCTCGAGGATCGTCTCACGCCAAGCATCGACCTTCTCGAGATACTTCTTCCTTCCGAAAACGCGCTCCACGTAGATCGCCGACGAGACCTCCGCCATGCTCTCCACGAACCAATAGTTCCGGTCGTTCGCGTTCGTGATGACGCCACCCCACCACTGATGGCCCACCTCGTGCGCGACCGTATCCTTGAGGAACTTGGAGATGTTGCTGCCGCCGCCGCGTGCGCCGCTCGACATCGCTCCCTCGCCGCGGAACATGCCGAAGCCGAGGTAAATCAGCGAGGCCGGCGCCTGCCCGTAGAAGCTCCCCAACGGGTCTGCGACAAGATCCAGCTTCGAAAAGGGGTAGTCGATGCCGTACAGCTCGCGGTAGAGATTCAGCGCGACGGAGGCCTGTGTTGCGATCGCCTGAAGCGCCTTGCCGCGGATGTCCCGGGCGCCTTCGGCCTGCGCTCGGAACAGGTCGTCGACATCCTCCTCCTTGGTGAACTGCGTGTTCAATCCCGCGAGACTGCCCTTGTCCACGTAGACGCGCACGGGAACGACCGACTTGTCGTTCTTCTCGACCTTGTAATCCCCAGCAGTGTCCGAGATGTAGTCGCCGAAGATGATCGTGGGAAATGTCACCGGGGAAGGCGAGGTGAAGTGCGCGACGCGCAGGCCATCCTTGATCTCGTTGGACTCGACTTTCCCCACGCCGAGCACTTCGTACTTTTCCGGAAGGCGGACCGTCAGGTCGAACTCGTTGATGAAGTCGCCGAAACGGACGAAGGGGAGCCAGCCTCCGCGCGACATCCCGAAGAACGAGGGATTCAGCGAGTAGATCGCGTCGTAGACCAGGAACTGCAGCCGCAGCGTGATCACGTCGCCGTCGATCATTTCCTTCGGCAGGACGACCAGGCCCTGGAAGGAGTTCAACCGGCTCCAGGTCAACTCGTTCCCGGCCTCGTCCTGCACGGAGTTTATGAACATGCGCGGCTTCTTGATCGCCTCGCTCTCCCCCGGATAGCGGCCGCGGACGATGAAGAAGGGAAGCTCCTTGAGCTGACGCTTGATCCTGATCTTGAACGTCATGTCGGCGGAATAGGCGGACGGATCCTCCAGCATGAGGTCCACGTTGCCCTTGAGCCCCACGAGATCGAAGTCGCGGGCCTCCTGGTCGCCCCTCTCCTCGAGCACCAGCGGGTCGATGCCCTTGTTGCGTGTGTCCTCGCTGTAGTAGGCGTACAGCTCCCCATATCCCGAGACGCGATAGACCATCTGCCACGGATCGAGGTTGTCGTAGGTGAGGGACGCGAAGTGCTCTTTCGCACCGTCCCGCTTGAGGGTGAACCGCCAGTACCGCTCGTCCGGATCGTTCTTTCGGGCGAATCCACTGAAGGGATTGTCCCGCCGCTCTTTCTTGTCATCGTCCGAGGCCTCGCGCAAGCGCTTCTGCATGCGGCCCAGGCTGCCACCTGCATCACCACTCCCGCTGCCGCTGCCGCTCCCGCCGCCCGTTACCTTGGTAAGGCCGACGAACGCGCTCCCGACGAGGTCCTTGCAGGTCTGGGTGTCGCACTGGATCCACAGACGTTCCGGTCGGAACACGACGTCCTCGGGGTGCTCCTTCGCCAACTTCTTGTTCAGCGCCGAGTAGTGGCTCGTCTCCGCCGTGTCGGAGGGAGGCGTGTACTCGAACTTGAGATCATCCGCGAACACGAAATACCCGGTCGGCTCGCCGAGACGCTGGGACCCATAAGCCCATCCGGGGCCCGCGTGAACCTTCAAACCTTCCTTCTCGAAGTTCAGCGCGTTGAAGGTGTAGATCAGATCCCCGCCGAAATAGCCGCGAAATAGCCCGACGTACGTCTCCTTGAGATCATCTTTCGCGATCGCCCACTTCCCATCGGGTCCTTTGGTGAGGGTCAGGTCGTGGCGCTCGGTCTTGAGTTGGTCGGTGTCGGCCTGGACCTTCGGCTCGATGACGTCCTGATGGAAGGAGACGAGATAGCTGTTGGCGCTCAGCTTCTTGAGCGTCTTCGAGAAGACTCCCCTCTTGAAGCCGATGCCGTCCTTGTCCTTCTCGTTCGCGAGGTCGGCGACCCTCTTTCTCAGGACGGCCTCGATCGCCTCACGGTCGGCCTGGGGCACGGCATCGTCGGCGCGAGCCGGCAGCGCGCCGGCGAGCAGCGCGACGAGGGACAGGGTGAGCAGCGCACGACGGAAGACGGCGACGGACATGGCGGAACCTCCCCAAGGTGACCCGAGCGAGAACCGGCGAATTCTATCCCAGGCCGCGAACGTCTGCTGTTAACGGCCCGCAGCCCGCGGGGTTTCAGGCCGGGTAAAAGCGCGCCTCGGCGCGGACCATGTCGCGCAGGAGCTGGGCCGGGCGGAATCTCTCGCCGTGGGCGTCGGCCAGGCGCGCGAGGCGGTCGAGCATCACCGCGGGGCCGATCGCATCGGCGTAGCGCAGCAACCCGCCCCGAAAGGGCGGGAAGCCGGTCCCGAAGACCATCGCGACGTCCAGGTCGCGGGGCTCGCGCACGACCCCGTCCTCGAGGCAGACGGCCGCCTCGTTGACCATCGCGAGCACCATCCGCTCCTGGAGCGTCTCGACCGGAAGCGAGACGGCGGCACCGGCGCCCGCCAAGCGCGACACCTCGGGATCGGGTCGCGTGCGCTTCCCCGCCGTGTAACCGTAGAAGCCCTTGCCGTTCTTCTTGCCGAGGCGCCCGCTGACGACGATCGCGGCAAGCGCGGGGGTGGCGGCGCCGATGCGCTTGCCGAACGCGGACTCGAGGACGTGCGCGGCGTGCTGGCCGGTATCGAGCCCGATCTCGTCGAGGAGCGCGAACGGGCCCATGGGCATCCCGAACGCGCTCATGGCGCGATCGGCGTCCTCGATCGAGACACCCTCCGCCAGCAAGCGCAGCGCCTCGTTGAAATAGAGCATCAGGATCCGGTTGACGAGAAAGCCGGGGGCGTCGCGCACCACGACCGGCACCTTGCCGAGCTCGATGGCCAAAGCGTGCACCGTCGAAACCGCTTCCGGCGAGCTCCGGATGCCGGCGATGACCTCGACGAGCGGCATACGGTGCACCGGGTTGAAGAAGTGGAGCCCGACGACCCGCTCCGGACGCATCGCCTTCGCCGCGATCTCCGAGATCGGCAGCGTGGAGGTATTGGAAGCGAACACCGTGCGCTCGCCGATCCGCTCCTCGATCTGCGCGAGGACCTTCTGCTTCACCTCGAGGTTCTCGACCACCGCCTCGAGGACGACATCGACCTTCGCCAGGCCGGTGTCGTCGAGCGTCGGCGAGATGAAGCCGAGCCTCTGCCGCATCTCGCGGGGGCTCAGCCGCCGCTTCTCGACCTGCTCGCGCCAGACCTTCGACGCCTGCCGCAGCGCCATCGCCAGCGCGTCCGCGCGGATGTCCTTCATGCGGACGGGGATGCCCTTGTCCGCGACGAGCTGGGCGATCCCCCCGCCCATGATCCCCGCACCGAGAACTGCCACGCGCCGCACCTTGCGCGGCAGGGTCACGATGCCGCCCGCCTCCTTCTTGAGCGCGGTCTGGCTCTTGAAGAGCCAGATCAGGTTCTTCGACGTGCGCGTCGGCACGAGCTCGCCGAGGATGCGCGCCTCGAGGTCGAGCCCCTGGAGCATCGGCAGCGCAAAGGCGGCGTCGATCGCCTCGAGCGCGCGGAAGGGAGCCGGATAGTTCTCGGGCGCGACCTTCGCGGCCGTGCGCTTGCGCGCCTGGTCGATGACGAGGCGCCTCACGGGCGGGAGCGCGGCCATCGCGCGCTCGCGGAACGAAGGCTTGTCCCGGCGCAGTCCTCCGGCGGCGCGGAGCATCAGCTTGACCGCCTCGCGCTCGAGATAGGCGGTGGGGGTCACGAGGTCGACGAGGCCGGTGCGAAGCGCGCGCTTCGCGTCGAGCTGGCGGCCGGTCAGGATGAGGTCCAAGGCGGGCGTCAGGCCGATGAGCCTCGGAAGGCGCTGGGTGCCCCCGAAGCCGGGAATGATGCCGATCTGCGTTTCGGGGAGGCCGATCTTCACGGCGCGATCGTCCGCGGCGACGCGCACCGTGCACGCCAACGCCAGCTCGGTCCCGCCGCCCAGGCACGTCCCGGCGATCGCGGCGGCGGAAGGGACCGGAAGCTCGGCGATGCGCTGGAACACCTGCTGCCCGAAGCGCGCGCCCTCGGCGGCCTTGAACGCATCGGTGAACGACGCGATGACGTCGACGTCCATGCCCGCGATGAACATGCCGGGCTTCCCGCTCTTGAACAGCACGCCGCGGACGTCCTCCCGGGATTTCACCGCATCGAGGAGCATCGCCAGCTCCTCGAGGATGGCGGGGGTGAGGAGGTTGACCTTGTCGCGCGGCCGGTCGAACGCCACGTGGACGATTCCGGCGGCGTCGATCCAGTGCGTCATGCCCAAGGCCTGCGCCGCCGTGGATTCCATGCGTCAGCTCCTCTCGAGGACCACGGCGGCCCCCTGGCCGCCGCCGACGCACAGGGTGGCCAGGCCGAGCGACGCGTTCGTGCGCTCCATCTCGCGCAGGAGGGTCAGCACGAGCCGTCCTCCCGACGCTCCCACCGGGTGTCCCAGCGCGATCGCGCCGCCGTTGACGTTGACGCGATCGAGCGGCGGGGCGCCGAGAGGAGCCGTCCCCAGGTTCTCCTCGCAGAAGGAGCGCGAGTCGAACGCCTTGAAGCACGCCAGCACCTGCGCGGCGAACGCTTCGTTGATCTCGACCCGCTCCATGCGGGACATCGCGATCCCGCCGGCGCGCCTCAGCGCGATCGGCGTGGCGAGGACCGGCCCGAGCCCCATGCGCGCCGGATCGCAGCCGGCGAACCCCCACGACCGGACCTTGCCCATCACGGTCAGCCCCAGCGCGCGCGCCCGCTCGGCCGACGCGAGGACGAGCGCCGCCGCGCCGTCGGTGATCTGGGAGGAGTTCCCCGCCGTGACCGTGCCGAACTTCCGGTCGAACACGGGCCGAAGCTTCGCGAGCGCCTCGGGCGTCTGGTTCTCGCGGATCCCGTTGTCGCGATCGGCGATCTTCTCGAAGCGCGGAGGAAGCGGCACCGGGATGACCTCCCCCGTCATCCGCCCCTCGGCCCACGCGGCGGCGGCCAGCTTGTGGCTGCGGAGCGCGAAGGCGTCCTGCTCGTCCCGCGAGATCGAAAAGTCCCGCGCCAGCACCTCGGCCGTCTCGCCCATGTTGAGGCCGGACACCGGGTCGGTCAGGCCGAGCTCCAACCCCACCACCGGCTTGAAATGACGGGGCCTGAAGCGCGCAAAGGCGGCGGCCCGGTCCAGCGGTCCGCGAGCGCGGGCGACCGCCGTCCAGGCGTCTTGGGCGTCGTCGCCGAACAGGAACGGGATCCGCGACATCGACTCCACCGCGCCGGCGACGACGACGTCGGCATCGCCAGCCCGGATGCGATACGCGGCCTCGACGATGCTCTCGAGCCCGGAAGCGCAGTTGCGGTTGACGGTGAACGCCGGGACCTTTCGCGGGACCTTGGCCTCGAGGGCGATCACGCGGCCGACGTTCGCGGCGTCCGCCGGCCCCGCGATGTTCCCGACAATCACCTCGTCGATCACCTCGGGATCGATCTCCGCGCGCTCGATCGCCTCCCGCACGGCGATGCGGCCGAGCTCGACGGCGCCCACGTCACGGAACGACGTCCCCGCCTTGACGAAGGGGGTCCGCGCCCCGGCCACGACGACGACGTCCCGATCACCGATCACGTGCGCTCCGGTCCTTCGCCGTCCGTCTCACGACGGATGCCGTAGGCTTCGAGCTTCTTGTACAGATTCGAGCGCGGCGTGTCGATCGCCTTGGCGGTCGCCGCGATGTTCCAATCGTGCTCGACGAGCTTCGCGACGATGAACGCCCGCTCGGCGGCGTCCTTGAAGTCCTGGAGCGTCCGCGGGGCGCTCGTGGAGGGAGCGGCGGCGTCCGGAGCGGCGGGCTCGCCGGCGCGGGCGGCCCCGAGCCCGCCGGGGATGTCGCCGGCGCGGATGGTATCGCGCGGGGTCATGATCAGCAGGCGCTCGACCGCGTTGCGGAGCTCGCGGACGTTCCCGCGCCAGGGCATCCCCTGCAGGACGGCGATCGCGTCGTCGGCGAACGGCTTGGGCTTGACCCCGTGCTCGCGGACGAATCCCTCCGAGAACCACGCGACGAGCGCGGGGATGTCCTCGGTGCGGTCCCTCAGGGGCGGCAGCTCGATCGGCACCACGTTGAGGCGGAAGTAGAGGTCGTCCCTGAACCGCCCCGCCGCGATCTCCTCCTCGAGGCGCTTGTTCGTGGCGGCGATCACGCGGACGTCGACCAGGAACGATTTCGCCGCGCCGACGGGCTCGATCTCCCCGTCCTGGAGCGCCCTCAAGACCTTCGACTGGGTGCGAAGGCTCATGTCCCCGATCTCGTCCAGGAAGATCGTTCCGCCGTCGGCCTGGGCGAACTTGCCCGTCTGCTCGCGGGTCGCGCCCGTGAACGAGCCCCGCTCGTGCCCGAACAGCTCGGACTCGATCAGCTCCTCCGGGATCGCCGCGCAGTTGACCTTCACGAAGGCCTTGGAGGACCGCGGGCTGTTCCGATGGATGGCGCGCGCCACCAGCTCCTTGCCGGTTCCGGACTCTCCGGTCACGAGCACGGACGCCTTGGTCGGCGCGGCGAGCGCGATGGCGTCTTGCACCTTACGGATCACCGGCGAGTCTCCGATCATCGTGAAGCGCTCCTCGAAGGAGAGCTTGAGATCGCGGTTCTCGCTGACGAGACGCCCCTGCTCCAGAGCGTTCCTCAGGACGACGAGGACGCGGTCCCGGCCGAGCGGCTTCTCGATGAAGTCGAAGGCTCCCAGCCGGGTCGCCTCGACCGCGGTCTGGATCGTCCCGTGGCCCGACATGACGACGACCGGGAGCGCCGCGTCGGTCTGCTTGACGCGCGCCAAGACCTCGAGGCCGTCGATGCGCGGCATCTTCACGTCGAGGACGATCGCATCCGGACGCTCCCGCTCCAGGCGCTGGAGGGCGTCTTCTCCCGACGTCGCCTCGGCGACGTCGTAGCCCTCGTACTCCAGGATCATGCGGAGCGACGCACGGATGTCGCCCTCGTCGTCGACCACGAGTACTCGGGGTTTCCGTCGTGGCGCCATGGGGCGGCCAAAAATAACACACGCCGTGCGATCCCCAGGGGCGCGCACGGCGTGCGAGGGATCGAGGCGGCTCTATTTCGAGGACGTGCGGGGAACGGTGACGAACACACTTTCGGTGCGTCCCGGCCGCATTCGGATCTCGAGCTTCGCGGTCGAGCCGGCCTGGAGATCCCTGACGAGGCGGTTCCAGTCGGACAGGCCGCTCACGCGATGCCCGTTGATCCCGACGATCACGGTACGAGGCGTCAGTCCTTCCTCCGCGGCGTCGGAGTCCGGGTCCACGGCGACGATCACGACACCGGACTCGTCGTCCTCCATCTCGTACTGGCGCCTGAGGAAGGAGGGGATGGACTGAACCTTGATGCCGAACCCCTTCCCCGAAGCGCCGGCCGACTCGTCGTCGTGAGGATCGGCCGGCCGCTCGCGCCCCTCCTCGTCGAAGCTCACGGGCCGATTGCCGAGGGTGACGTCCACCTTGACCGGCTCGCCGTCCCGGAGGACGTCGAGGCGCACGGTCTCGCCGGGCCTGTGGGCCGCAACGCGGCCGACGAGGTCCTGGTTGTTCTTGATGACCTCGCCGTCGATCTTCCGGACGATGTCGTCCTTCTGGAGGCCGGCCTTCTCCCCGGGTCCGTTCGCGGTGACCTTGGAGATGAGCACCCCGTTGGTGTCCGGGAGCTTGAAGTAGGTCCGCGCCTTGTCGGTGATTCCGGTCGTATTCATCTCGATCCCGAGATAGCCCCGCTTGACGGAGCCTCCGGCGCGCAGCTCCTCGGCCGCACGACGGGCCTCGTTGATCGGGATCGCGAAGCCGATCCCCTCGGCGAGCTCGCCCCGGAAGATCGCGGTGCTGATCCCCACGACGCGGCCGCGGCCGTCCAGAAGCGGGCCGCCCGAGTTGCCGAAATTGATCGCCGCGTCCGTCTGGATGAAGTTGGCCAGCCCGGGCACCGTGTCGCCGATCGGGACCTGGCGCTTCTTCCCGGAGACGATTCCCACGGTGACCGTGCGCTCGAGGCCGAGGGGGTTCCCGATCGCCATGACCCAGTGGCCGATCTTCAGCGTGTCCGAGTCGCCGAGAGGGAGCGTCGAGAGCTTCTTCCCCTTCGGGTCGATCTTGATGAGGCCGAGGTCGATCATCGGATCGGTACCGACGACCGTGGCCTCGAACTTCTCCCCGCTGTCGAGCGTCACTTGAAGCTTTTTTGCCCCCTGCACGACGTGGTTGTTGGTCAGGATGTAACCGTCCTCGGTGATGATGAAGCCGGATCCGGCGGAGACCCGCCGCGGCGAGGACCGGGGGAGCCCCTGCGACCGGTCACGCTCGCCGGGGGGGCCGAAGAAGAAGCGATAGAACGGATCCTCGGACTCGGGGCTGGACTCCTCGTCTTCCGAGGAGTCCTCGTCGCCGCTGCTCTGGTACGAGGTGTTCTGGACCCCGACCACCGCGGGCGTGGCCGCCTCCGCGATGTCGGAGAAGTCCGGCAGCGCGATCGTGGGGGTTCCGGAATCCGTCGCGGCGGGGAACGCAGACCCGGCCACGGTTTCTCTGGCCGCGTGGACTATCGGAGGCGCGTTGAGGCGGCCGCCGAGGACCATGCCGAAAATGATGCTCACCGCGACGACTGCCAGCAGTGCCGCGAAGCTTGCTTTCCTATTCATGGGCCGGTACCTCCGTTCGCAACTTTCTTACGAACGAAACGGGTTCGAGGTCGTCGACCGCGATCGGATTCGTGTCAACCGGCGACGCCGGCGGCACCGGCGGCGCGCCCACCGTCGACGGGGAGCAGCTCGGCGAGCGCACCCCGAAGCAGGCCCACGTCCACGGGTTTCTCCAGGATGTGGTCGACCCCGAGGGTCCGCGCCTGCTGCCGGACGCCGTCGTTGAGGAACGCCGAGACCAGGATGCAGCGGGCTCGGAATTCCCTGCGCCTGAGCTCCGCGAGGAGCGTGAGGCCGTCCATCTCCGGCATCTTGTAGTCCACGAGCAGGAGATCGACGTCCTCGATCGGGCGCCCGTGCATGAGGACCCGGCGCGGATCGCTCTCGATCAGGGTCCGGTACCCCGCCCGGCTCAGCAGTTTGTTGTAGCAGTCCAGCACCGAAGGGTCGTCGTCGACGACGAGCACGGTGTAGCGGTGTCTGCCGAGCGGAGTCATGCGTCCCTATTGTTAGGGCAAGCCGCGTGCCGAGGCCAGCCGGGGGAGGGCGGCCACGAAAGCGCCGAGTTTCGATTCGATTGCCGTAGCGCTCGCGTCAATCTGGCGTCGCGGGCCGGGCGACCGGCCGGAATGGCCGCTCCCGTCACGCCTCGGCCTCGTTCTCACCGCCGCCATCCCCGGCTGCGGCCTGGCCGGCGGCCCGATACTCCTTCAGCTTCCGCTGGAGGGTCCGGAGGCCGATCCCCAGCATCTCCGCCGCCTGGGTCCGGTTCCCCCCGGTCCGGGCCAAGGCGTCCTCGATCGCCCGTCGCTCGATCTCGTCCATCGTCAGGCCGGCCGTCGAGCCGGGCTCGAGCGCATCCGACCCCGCGGCGGCCGGATGGGCTGCCGCCTGCGGCTCGGTCGAGGGGGCGAGGCCCCGGATCTCCGGCGGCAGGTCCTCCAACCGGATCTCGTTCGACGGGGTGAGCACGACCAGGCTCTCGACCTGGTTGCGCACCTCGCGCACGTTTCCTTCCCAGCGGGCCGCGACGAGGGCGCGCATGGCCTCCGGAGCGATGCGCATCCCGTCGCGGTCGTTTTCCTTCAAAAACGTCGCGAAGAAGTGATTCACGAGGAGCGGGATGTCCTCCCGGCGCTCGCGCAGGGGCGGGATGCGCAGGGTCACGACCTTGAGCCGGTAGTACAGGTCGCTGCGGAACCCGCCCTTGAGCACCGCCGCCTCGAGATCGGAGTTCGTCGCGGCGACCAAGCGGATGTCGACGCGGATCGTCTCGGTGCCGCCGACGCGCATGAACTCGCGCGTCTCGAGCACGCGGAGGAGCTTGACCTGCATGTCGAGCGGCAGCTCGCCGATCTCGTCCAGGAAGAGCGTGCCCTTGTCCGCGAGCTCGAACTTTCCGATCTTGCGTCCGGTGGCTCCCGTGAACGAGCCGCGCTCGTGGCCGAACAGCTCCGATTCGAGGATCTCGGCGGGGATCGCCGCGCAGTTGATCGGGAGGAAGCGCGCGTCCTTCCGTGGCGAGTTCTCGTGCAGGGCGTTGGCGACGAGCTCCTTGCCGGTGCCGGACTCGCCCACGATGAGAACGTTCGAGCGGGTCGGAGCCACCATCTCCATCTGCCGGAACAGGGCCTCCATGGCGCGGGACTTCCCGATGAGCTTGCCGAACTTCTCCCCGAGGCGGCTCTCGAGCTCGACGACCTTGCGCGAGAGGAGCCGCTTCTCGACGATCGTCGAGGCGCGCTTGCGCAGCTCGAAGAGGTCCACCGGCTTCGTGAGGTAGTCGTCGGCACCCCGCTTCATCGCGTCGACCGCGGATTCCACCGAGCCGTGCCCCGTGATCATGAGCACGCCCATGTCGGAATCGATCTCGCGCGCTCGCTCGAGCACCCCGAAGCCGTCGATGCCGGGCATCATGAGGTCGGTGATCACGAGCACGACGTCGCGGTGCGCTTTGAGATAGTCGATCGCCGGCTGTGCGGCGGGAAACGCGGCGATCCGGTACCCGATCTTCGTCAGCGCGCGCTCGTAGCTCTCGCGGTTCGCGTGCTCGTCCTCGATGATGACCACGTGAATCGCGTCGTTCATGGCGGGTCCGGTGATGGTAGCAGGGCGCCGCCGTCGAGCAGTCGGGCGAACTCCTCCGGACCGACGACCGTCACGCCGAGCTCGCGCGCACGCTCGAGCTTCCCGCCGGCGTCCTCGCCCGCGACGACGAAGTCGGTCTTCTTGCTGACCGACGACGCCACGCGCCCGCCGAGCGCCTCGATCCGCGCACGGGCTTGCTCGCGCGACATCGAGACCAAGCTCCCGGTCAGCACCACGGTCTTCCCGGCCAGAGCGGAGCCCGAAGCGGCCGGCGCCGGCCGTTCGGACTTCATCCCGACCCCTGCTGCGGCGAGCCGATGCATGAGATCCCTCGACTCGGGCGCGTCGAAGAAGGCGCGGACCGACTGCGCGGTCTTCGGCCCGACCTCGTGGACGTCGGTGAGGACCTCGAGCGGTGCTTCCGCCAGGGACTCGATCGTGCCGAAGCGCCGCGCCAGCACGCGCGCGGCACGCTCGCCGACGTGCCGGAGCCCGAGCGCGTAGAGCACGCGGTGGAGCGGCCGCTCCTTCGAGGCTGCGATCTCGCGCACGAGGTTGGCCGCCGATTTCTTCCCCATGCGGTCGAGCTCCGCGAGAGTGTCCGCCTCGAGCCCGTAGACGTCCGCGACGTCGCGCACCAGCCCGCGCGCCAGGAGCTGATCGACGAGCGCCTCCCCGAGACCCTGGATATCCATGGCGGTGCGGGACGCGAAGTGGAGGAGAGCCTCACGGCGCTTCGCTGGGCACGTCGGATTGGGGCAGCGGCTGGCGACCTCGCCCTCCTCGCGCACGACCGGCGTGCTGCAGACGGGACACGCCGCCGGCAGGACGAACGGCTGTGCCTCCGGCGGCCGGGCGTCGAGCAAGACGCGCAGGACTTGCGGGATGATCTCGCCGGCCTTCTCGATGACGACGGTGTCGCCGACGCGGACGTCCTTGCGCGCGATCTCGTCCTCGTTGTGGAGGGTCGCGCGCGACACGGTCGTGCCCGCGAGGACCACGGGGGCAAGGTCGGCGACCGGCGTCAACGCCCCGGTACGGCCGACCTGGACGTGGATGGCGCGCACGGTCGTCGTCGCCTGCTCCGCCGGGAACTTGTACGCCACGGCCCACCGGGGGAACTTCGAGGTCGCTCCGGCCTCCTCCTGAAGCACCCGGTCGTCGAGCTTGACGACCGCACCGTCGATCTCGTAGGGGAGCTCGTGCCGGCCCGCCGCAATCGCGCCGATCGCTTCCTCCACCTCCTCGAGCGTGCCGCAGGGTCGGTTCAACGGATTCGTCGCGAAGCCGAGGGCTACGAGAAGCTCCAGGCCCTCGTGCTGGAAGCGCGGGAGCGGCTCGTCACCGGTGGAGGCGAGCACGTAAAAGAAGGCGTCGAGGGCGCGATCGGCCGTGATCCTCGGGTCCTTCATGCGCACCGAGCCCGCCGCGGCGTTGCGGGGATTGGCGAAAGGGGGCTCGCCGTCCGCCTCGCGCCTGCGATTGAGCTCCCGGAAGGCGGCCCGGGGCATGAAGACCTCGCCGCGAACCTCGAGGGCGCGACGGGGCTTTTTCAGCCGGCGGGGGATCGACCGGATCGTCCGGACGTTGGCGGTAACGTCCTCTCCCACGAGCCCGTCGCCCCGCGTCACCGCGCGATCGAGCTCCCCGTCGCGATACAGAACCGAGATCGACAGCCCGTCGATCTTCGGCTCCACGACGAAGCCGCGCGGCGCCGTCCCGATCGCCTTCTCGAGGCGCGCGGCCCAGGCGCGCAGCTCGTCGGGTCCGTAAGCGTTGTCGAGAGACAGCAGCGGTGCGGCGTGGCGCACGGGCGCAAAGGTTTCGGACGGGTGGCCTCCGACGCGCTGCGTGGGCGACTCGGGTGTGATCAGCTCCGGGTGGCGCGCCTCGAGCTCCTCGAGCTCGTGCTCCAGGGCGTCATAGTCCGCGTCCGACAGCTCGGGAGCGTCCTCCAGGTAGTACTGCTCACGGGCGCGCTCGATCCGCCGGCGCAGCTCCGCGGCCCGCGCCGCCGGATCGGCAGTCACGCCCCCGCCTTGTCGTGCCGGCGCGGCAGCCGGATGCGGAACGTCGTCCCCTTGCCGACCTCGCTCTCGACCTGGATGCGGCCGCCGTGGGCTTCCACCATCAGGCGTGCGATCGCGAGGCCGAGCCCGGTGCCGCCCGCGCGCTTCGAGAAGAAGGGCTCGAAGATGTGGTCCCGGTTCTCGGGAGGGATGCCGGGTCCCTGGTCGCGAATCTCGACGACGATGTCGCCGCCCGGGCCGGCCTTCGAGCTGAGCGCCACCGCTCCGCCCTCGCGCATCACCTGCCGCGCATTCACGAGGACGTTCATGATCGCCTGGCGAAATTGCGACTCGTCGAGGTCGACGGAGGGGAGGAGGGGCTCGAGATCGAGCTCGAGGGCGACCCCGCTCTGCCGGAAGTCCGCCTGGAGGAAGACGGCCGTATTCCTCAGGAGCTCGTTGATGTCCTTGGACTCGAACTTCGGAGGCGAGGGCCGCGCATAGAGCAGGAAATTCGTCACGAGACGCTCGAGGCGCTTGATCTCGCTCTTGGTCGAGGCGAGAAGATCGAGGAGATCCCCGCCCGCGAACTCCGGCGCCCCCTGGAGCTCTTCCTCGAGCATCTGGAGGTTCATGTTCATCGCGTTCAACGGATTGCGGATCTCGTGGGCCAGTCCCGAGGCGAGAAGCCCCCTGTAGGCGTTCCGCTCGGCGTGCAGCCGCGCGTTCTCGAGCTCGCGGTTTTTCGACGTGAGGTGGAGGACGTAGGCCAAACCCAGCACGAGGAGGGCGGCGCCCAGCAACGCGGCCAGTCCGATCTTCCACCGCAGCGACTGGCGGATCGAGGCGATGTCCGCATCGATCGACTCTCCCGAGATGCCCACGCGCACCTCTCCCTGCGGCACACCCCCAACGACGAGCCACTTGCTCGAGACCAAGACCGCTCCCCCGCCCCCGCCCGGGGACTGGGCCAGCGCGACGCGAGCGCCGAAACGATCGCGGACCTCGATGAATCGCAGCTCGGGCCGTTCCTCGAGCCGCTCGAGGAACGTGCGCTCCAGGACGCTGCGTCCCTCGCGCACCTTGGAGAAGTTGAGCCCCATGGGCCCGCGCCCGAGCTCGATCACCGCCGCGGCTGCGGCCGAGGCCTCCTGGTCTCCCCGAGCGATCGCGATCTGGCGCGCGATCCGCGTCATCTCCTGGAAGGCGAGCGCGTGGGCGGCCCATCCCAAAAGGGCCAGCAAACCGGCAAAAATGGCAAAAGCGCGGACGGTTTCGCCCGCCCCGGGGGGCAGGAGGGCACCTCGCGTCCGACTACCGAGGCGGAACATGAGCGCGGCATTCTAGGCCTCGACCTGCGGACCTGCCCGCTGCACATTCTCCGCGGGGACCATATTTGAAGGGGTTCGGTCCTTGACCGGGCCGGCCCGTAGAGGTATTTGAGAATCGCTGCAGGCGCTTGCGGAGTGAGTCCGGAGTCGGGGTCGTCGAACGAAAACAAAGAAGCGGCCCGATCGAGGGCGCTCCCCCGATATGATGATTGAAAGCGCGCTGCGAGGAGGGGAGAGGGTGATGGAAGCTCAGGCGGAAAGCGCTCTCAAAGGAAGCGTGCGACTCGGGAACTACCTCCGGCGCCTGCGCGCGGGATACGGCTATTCGCTGCGCAGGGTCGAGGAGCGCGCAAAGGCCGAGGGCGGCGAGATCGACAACTCGCAGCTCTCCCGCTACGAGAAAGGGATTTGTTATCCCTCCTTCGACAAGCTGCGCGTGCTCGCAAGCGTGTTCAACGTGTCGGTGCAGGCTTTTTCGGACGTCGTCGATCTCGAGGCCTACGAAGGGCTGAAGCCGGCGGCCGGCGAGCCCCGCGGCCTCGTCGACGAGGGGAACGTCGCGCTGCGGAGCAGTGAATACGGCCGCGCGTTCGCCTGCTACGAGTGCGCCCTGGATCTTTTGCACGACGAGCCGGACTCTCCGGCGGTCGCCGAGCTGATCGCGCAGACGCGGATCAACCTCGCGATGGCCCTCGCGCGCCTCGGAAAGCTCGCCCTCGCCGAGCACGAGCTCCGCCAGGCGCTGCGCTCGTCGGGCTCGCTCCCGGCGAAGCTCTCGGCCCACGCGCTGCTCAACCTGGCCAACCTCCACGCCGACCAGAGCGACCTGATCCTGGCCGAGCTCGAAGCGGAGAAGGCACTCGCGCTGGCCCGCGCCGAGTCCCTGGATCTCCTCGCGGCGTGGTCGCTCCACACGATGGGCAGGGTTCTCGCGCAACGCCGGCAACACCTCAGCGCGATCGAGCGATACCGCGACGCCGGAACGCTCTACGATGCCTCCGGCGAGACTCACGAGGCGATCCGCGTGCGGATCAACGTGGGCGACAGCTACGTCGCGCTCGGGAAGATCAAGGAAGGGATCCGGTTGCTGCGGGCGGCGCTCGCCGAGGCGCATGCGGCGTCCCACCGTCGCCTCGAAGCCCAGGCGTGGAGCAATCTGGGAGAGGCCTACTATCTCGCCAAAGAGACGGCGCAGGCCCAGGCGTGCCTCCGCCAGTCCGATGCGCTGGCCGGCTCGCCGGAACGCTATCCGGACATCCTCTTCTTCAATGCGTTCTATGAGTGGAAGATGGCGATCGCACAGGCCAATCCGACGCGAGAAAAGATCGCGTTCGGCCGGTTGAAGGCGCTTCGTTCGGGCCTGGAGCGCCGCTTCCCCGAGGCCGATGCATTCGATACGTTCGTGGAAAGGAGGCGGAGCGATGCGTAGCCGCCGAACTTCTCGGGTTCTCGCTTGTATCGGAGCCGCCAGCCTCGGCGTCAGCGCATGGGCGGGTCCCGTCCCGGCTCCCCGCGACTACGTCGCGCGCCTCGACGGCGCGCCCACCGTGGCCGTGGCCGCCGACGGCCGGACGTGGTCGGTCTGGGCCTATCGCGCTTCGGGGGAATTCGACATCGCCGTCGCGGTCCGCGAGGCGAACGGGAATTGGGGACCCACCGCGTTCCTCGGCCACCGCGACGGGCTCGATCAGGTCGACCCGGCCGTGGCGATCGACGCGGGCGGGAACGTGTACGTCGCGTTCGCGACGCGAGCCCCGCAGCGCGTATTCACCGCGGTGCTGTCCGCGGGTCAGACGAGCTGGAGCGAGCCCGCGCTCGCCTCGTCCGAAGCGGGCACAACCCCCGCGCTTCGCATCGTCCGGGATCGCATTGTTCTCGCGTACCGGACGGCGCGCGGCATCCAGCTGATCGAGTTCCCGATCGTCGTTGCGATGCCGGACGGTATCTCGGACGGACCCGACACCACCGGCCCGATGGGAAGCTCGGATACCAAAGAGCTGCCGACCGGCGGCTCGGGTACGCCCCCGCCTCCGCCTCCTCCGCCCGACGACGGGCCGGAGTCGCCGGCGTAGTCTGAGGTCGCTTCCGCTCTAGTTCGGAAGTATGTACTTGACGCAAACGCGACGAGCGAGACTCGACCCCGCTTGATCGCGCACCCGATCTAGCTCCCCTTCTTGTTCCTGAGCCTCGCCTGCCTCGCCTTCGGCTGGAGCCGCGACGCCTGCTTGTGTCCGCCGCTCGGCGCGCGCTTGCTCACCTCTGGGTGAGGCCACCCCTCAGCGGGCCGCTTCTTGTCGAGCGCCTTCTTGACGGCCGACTCCCAATCACCGCCGTGCGCGACCGTGGCGGGCTTTGGGCCAGGTTTTGGCTTGGGGTTGATCGTTCGCGGTTGCTTGTCTCTCACATTGCATTACCTACCGGGCTGAGTGTAGCTTCAGATTGGAGCCGACGGGATTCGAACCCGTACGGGGCGCACCCCTGAGAAGGAGCCCCACCCGATCCCAAGTCGGGAGCGTATGCCGATTTCGCCACGGCCCCAGATAGGTCATAGAAGTCTCTTCGGTTCTAGTCCTGGCAAATACTTCTTCGCGGAAGCCACCAACGTAAAAGGGTCGTCGAACACCTTCGGCAGGCGCACCTTCTCCCGCATTGCCTGGAGCGTCGC
>Ga0137436_1000104_pt1 | contig 26781 bp, 15 predicted proteins | sample EasRivERMGT119_2_FD_102328 | JGI IMG/M metagenome (GOLD analysis project Ga0137436, IMG submission 102328) | Soil microbial communities from meander-bound floodplain in the East River, Colorado, USA - East River MetaG ERMGT119_2 | ecosystem: Environmental > Terrestrial > Soil > Floodplain ...
GGAGCCCCCCGATGGGACCCCTAATCCGGGACGCACAAAGTGCGTAGCGCGCAACTTGAGCTCGACAAGAGCGCGTAGGGTCCACGACGCGCAGCATTTGCCTCGCCTTTTAAGCTGAGGGTCGCTGGTTCAAATCCAGCACGGCTCACCAGATCCGACCTAGATCGCGCGTCTTTTTCGACCCTCGCAGCATCCGAGCGCGTGGGGCCCAGATGGGGGCCCGTCGTGCGCAGTTGGTCGTATGCTCATCGTCAACGCGGGAGCGTCCGTGAACGGACACACGACAGACGCGAGCGTGCTCGCTCATCGCATGGCTCCACTGCGAGGAGTCTCCATGAACCGGCTTCGAGCAGGGGTGTTTCAGTAGCCGCCGCGCGACGATCGCGGTACCTTTTGGCATCGCATCCGGTCGAGGAGGTGGACATGAGAATCTCCTGGAAGTACTTGGGTCTCGCAGGCGGGCTCGTGGTTGCAATGGTGGGGTCCCAGCCGATCAACGCCAAGCGGCCCATGGATATTTTCCCCTGCCGAAAAAGTTCATGCTCGTCGACGTCGATCTGTGGGCAGACCACGGAGGTCCCGAAGTTGTGCGGCCCGACCAAGGATGGGCCATGGACCGAGTCGACGCACTCGTGCTGCTGCTGCGTTGACGGAGGACAGAACAGCTGGTTCTGGGGCGGATAGCTCCGCGGAACGACCGTGCCTAGAGTCGGCAACGCGCACGATCTCGGACGGGAGACCCTCTTGGAGCCCGGTCGCCTGGATGTACCAGGTCTTCCGGACTAGGCCTTGCGGCTCGCGATGGACCCCGCAGCACGATTCGTCCCGTTTGTGCCTGTAACGTGACGTGATGCCACGGCGGATTACGATTCCCTCAGTGAAGGGCCGCGGAGCCTGCCGTACACTGGCACCAGCTCTCGGGGGGTGATCATGCGCCGCTACAGCGTCCATCTCATGGCGTCCATCGTGTCTTCGATGCTCCTGCTGGGGCCGGGCACGGCCAGGGCTCAAACAGGTCCGGCGCGTGTCGTCAGGGACATCAACACGACGCCGACGTCGTCATCGGGATCGTCTCCTGGCAACCTCGTCGAGTTCCGCGGCCTGGCGTTCTTCACGGCCTTCTCGCTCGAAACCGGGGCGGAGCTGTGGAAGAGCGATGGGACCGAAGCCGGCACCCTTCTCGTGAAGGACATCCGGCCGGGGCCCGTGAGCTCCAACGCTGGCAATCTCACGGTGGTGGGCGACACACTCTTCTTCTTCGCCAACGACGGAACCCACGGGTCCGAGCTTTGGAAGAGCGACGGCTCGGAAGCCGGAACGGTCCTGGTGAAGGACATTCAGCCAGGGCCCTTCGGCTCCTCGTCCAGCGGCCGGATGGCGGGGGCCGGTGAGACGCTCTTTCTCGTCGCCGACGATGGAGAGCACGGGAACGAGCTCTGGAAGAGCGATGGGACGGAAGCGGGCACATCGCTCGTCATGGACATCTATCCGGGTCCCAACAGTTCCTTCGTCCTCCAGATGACCGCACTACAGGGGACGTTGGTGTTCGCCGCCAACGACGACACCCACGGCCGGGAGCTGTGGAGGAGCGATGGAACGGTGGCCGGCACCGACCTCCTCGTCGATCTCAAGCCGGGATTGGAGAGCTCGTTCCCGTCGGTGATCGGCCGTGCGGGCTCCTTCGTGTACTTCACGGCCGGCCCCTACTTCAGCGAGCTCTTCAAGACCGACGGGACCGCGACCGGGACGTCGTTGGTGATGGATACCTACACCAGTCGCGTACAAGGGGGGGTCGAGTACCAGGGAATTCTGCTCTTCACGGCCAAGAGCTACCTCGACGAGGCCGAGCTCTGGAGTAGCGGTGGAAGCGCCTACGACACCTTCCGCGTGGCCTCCTGGTCCGTCGTTCCCCACCTGGGCGATGTCGGGCACTTGAGCGAGTTCACCGAATTCCAGGGAGAGCTGTACTTCAACTTCAACCCTGGGGACAGCGAGCACGTCGAGCTGTGGAAGACCGACGGCACGTGGACCGCTCCTGTGAAATACCTCGACGCGGGCGCCGGCGGAACCCGAATCTTCGGTATCAGCCCGAGCGTCGCCAACGGGGGCCTCGTCTTCCGTTCCTTCGACGACGCGCACGGCTTCGAGCTGTGGAGAAGTGACGGCACGGAGGAAGGGACGTTCCTCCTCAAGGACATCCGTCCCGGCGCCGCGAGCTCGAATTCGGGCGTCCGCTTGGTCTCGGTCAACGGAGTGGTCTTCTTCGCCGCCAACGACGGCGTGCACCTGACCGAGCTGTGGAAGACCGATGGGACGGAGGGCGGGACGGTCCTCGTCAAGGACATCAACCCCTTGATCTTCACGGCGGACTCTTCCCCCAGCCGTGGCGTCGCGCTCAAGAGAAAGAATTTCTTCGTGGCCTCCAGCAACGTGGGATCGGAGCTTTGGGTGAGCGACGGGACGGAGGCGGGCACGCAGCTCGTCAAGGACATCCGGCCGGGTCCGAGCGGGTCCAACCCCTTCGCACTGACGGCGGTGGGAGACACCTTGTTCTTCCTGGCTGACGATGGCGTGCACGGGCGGGAGCTGTGGAAAACCGACGGGACCGAGGCGGGGACGGTGCTCGTGCGTGACGTGGGACCCGGCGCTACGTCCTCGTCGGCCCAGCTTCTCAACGTGGCCTACGGCCTCTTGTTCTACGATCCCGACGACGGCATCCACGGCCGCGAGTTGTGGAAGTCGGATGGGACCGAGGCGGGAACCGTCCTCGTCAAGGACATCAATCCCGGTCCCGCCCCTTCTCGTCCCCTCGAGATCCCCGAGGACTCCCCGGTCCTCTTCTTCGATGCCGACGACGGCATCCACGGCTTCGAGCTGTGGACGAGCGACGGCACCGAGGCCGGTACCGTCCTCGTGAAGGACATCAATCCCGGTCCCGATCCCTCCTTTACGGGCACGGTCTACGCGGTCAACGGGACCTTCCTGTTCGATGCCGACGACGGCATCCACGGCCGGGAACTGTGGAGGACCGATGGGTCGGAGGCCGGCACGGCTCTCGTCCGGGACATCATGCCCGGCGACGTGAGCTCGTTCATATTCGAGACGTTGAAGGGCGATGGGGCGCTGTTCTTCGGCGCGACGAACGACATTTCCGGCGAAGAGCTCTGGAAGAGCGACGGAACGGAGGCCGGCACCGTCGTCGTGAAGGAGATCCGCGCCGGCGCCGATTCCGCCTATCTCTCGGCCCTCACGCGGGTCGGCGGAAGCCTGTTCTTCACGGCCGATGACGAAGAGTTCTCAGGGGTCGATCTCTGGAAGAGCGATGGAACGGAGGCCGGCACCGTCGTCGTCAAGAACTTCCCCTACGGATTCGGCTCGACTCCCGGCAACCTGACGGCCATCGACGGGACCCTGTTTTTCTCGACCTCGGACGAGACCCACGCGCTGGAGCTGTGGAGGAGCGACGGAACGGAAGCCGGAACGGTGCTCGCGCAGGACCTGGCACCCGGCCAGTTCTCCGGTGCGCCGACGAACATGACGCTCGCCGGCAGCCGCCTCTATTTCTCGGCCACCGACCGGGTGCTCGGCCGCGAGCTCTGGGCCGGTCGGGCCTCGATCCTGGCCCATCGGCCCGATCGAGCTATCCGTGATCTCCGCGAAGAAGTGCTGGCGCTCGATCTCCCGAACGGAATCGAGCAGAGCTTGTCCGCTCTGCTGAGCGCGGTGGAGAACTCACTGGCTCGACCGCGGGGAGCCCGACCGGCCCTCCGGCAGCTCGACGCGTTCCGGCGCCAGGTCGAGGCGAACACGCCCTCACCGATTTCCGAAGCGCAGGCCGCGGACCTCCTCGAGTTCGTCGAAGAGATCCATGCCCTCCTGGAAGAGAGCGACGTCCCGTTCCCGGCTCCCATCCGGCGCACGCTGGACGATCGAGGCTTCTCGATCGAGCTCGACGAGGCGCGTCGGCGCTGAGGTAGGGGGTCTAGAGTCCGTGGCGCGCGGCCTTCAGTCGCGCGCCGGTTTCCCCGTCTGGGCGATCATCCGCCCGAGGACGTCGACGTGGGTCTTGAGCGCGCGTCGCCCCGAGGTCGAGATCGCGTACCAGCTGACCGGCTTGCGGTCGACGAACTCCTTAGAGACGAGGAGGTACCCCTCGTCCTCGAGCTTGCGCAGGTTGGCGCCCAGGTTCCCGTCGGTCTCGTCGGTCAGCTCTTTGAGGCGGGAGAACGAGAGACGCTCGTAGCGCGTCAGGAGCACCGCGATCGCCAAGCGCACGCGGTGCTCTAGCACGCGGTCGAGCCGCTCGATCTCGCGCTTCATCCAGGTCTATCCCGCGACGCGTCGGCCACGCGCCGCGCCCAGGATTCCGGCGGCCGCGAGGCTCATCGCAAGGACGGCGGCGGTGATCGTCCAGAGGTAGGGGACGCGCGCGGCGTAGATCGTGAAGAGGTACATCGCGGCCATCACCGCTCCCAAGGGGAGGAATCGGCGGTCGTCCCGGAGTCCCGCCGACCAGTAGGTCAGCGCGAGGATGAGGAGGATCACCCGCGGGATGTCGGCCGTCGCCAAGCGGCCGGTCGTCACGAGCGGGATGAGCAGGAACGCCGCGAACATCATTCCGGTCCAATGGAGGGCTTCGACCCACCCTTTCCGATCGGAGACTTGCCCCAGGCGCCGCGCGGCGCGGCTCCCCAGGACGGCGCTCAAGAACCCCCCGATCGGCCCCGCGAACGCCCAGTAGACGCCGGTCTTGTCAGGTTGGAAGTCGATGATCGCGTATCCGAAGAACGAGATCGCAGCCCAGAGGAAGTAAATCGAGGCCGGATTGTCGACCCGCTCGGAGCGTCGCACCACGCCCCGCACGTAGCTGAGGTCGTCGCGGATCTGGCGGTCGTCGGTCATGGCGTCACCTCGAGCACGACGCGTCGCGCAAGGAGGGCGGGCGCCCGCCCTCCCAGGCAGCGCGTCAGCGGGACTGAAGGGATTCCTTCCACACGACGGAGAAGCCGGGGCCCGATTTCGCGCCCAGCACGGTCATCCCGCCCTTGGACCACCGGAAGGACTCGTCGATGTTGATCGGTCCGAACGCGGCGCGATAGGAGCACGCGTCATCGTAACAGTAGCCCTTCCCCACGATCTGGCCCTTCTCGTCCACGACGTCGAAGAGCGGCTCCGCGCTCTTCGCGGCGAAGGTGACGGTGTGCTTCTCCTCCCTCGCCTGCGTGTCGGTCCACGCGTACCGCGCGGTCATCGTCGTTCCGTCGAAGTCCTTCTCGACGGTGTAGGTTCCCGTGCTCCCGCCCGGACCGCGCCAGTCGGCCGTCCCGGTGTACTTCCCCGACGGGAGCCCGGAGCCGGGGCCCGCCTGGGCCACCCCGGACAGCAGAAGCGCCAACATCACGCCGATCGTTCTCATTGCCTCTCCTTCGCTCCGATCCGTGCTCGCCTCGTTCATCGAGGTTCTTGAATCAGAGTACTCTGAAGTTTAGAGTGCATGAGTTCGGCTGTCAAGCGGAATCAAGCGTTTCTCGTCAGCGCGCGAGGCTCCCGCACGGCGCCGCGTTGACGCGCGCCGCGCCCGCGGAGCTCGAGCCCATCGTGCCTTCCCCGGACGAGGTCACGCCGGTGACGAGATAGACCCACGCGACGCCGAGAGGAGGAGTGTCCGGGTCGGCGTCCGCGTTGCCGGAGAGGTGCGTTCGGAGGCACGTGCCGTAGGAGCCTGCCGCGAGATCCCCGACGCTGCCGCGGTACACGTTGAACACGCTCGATCCGCTCGCCGACTTGACCTGCCACGTGAAGTCGTCCCGCGTCGCGAACGCCAAGGGCTCCGCGGAGCCGGTGGGGGACACCTCGCCCGGGATCGGAAACGCGCTGGCCTGCACCGACCAGGACACGAGGTCCCGATTCGCGCCGTACTTCTGCGGCTTGATGAAGTTCGTGTCGGCGATGACGTCGCAGGTCAGCGTATACGAGCCGGGCGCGGGGAAGACCTGCTGGTAGGTCCCGGTTCCCGTCGCGACGACGACCGGCACGGGATCGTCCGGGCCCTGTCGCTTCCAAGTGATCGAGTCCGTCGCGCCGGATCCACCGCTCGCCAAGCGCGTGGCGACGGAGAACTCGAAGGGGAAGCCAAGGTCCACGGTCGTGGGCGAGGCAGGGCTCATCGATTCGATCGGTGCCGGCCGGTATTACCTTGCTCGCGGCAGGAATGGCTGCGGCGGCGGAACGTACGGGTCGAATTCGGCGGCGCAGGAGCGGACCGCGACGATCTGTCCCTAACCGCCGCTCTGAGAAGCGACACATAAGGCCACGAGGCCTCACTTTGCCCCCTCGAGTCCGCACTTGCGGTTACCTCTGCAGAGGCAGAGGCGTCCCGCGGGCCGCCCTATCGATCTCTGCCTCGGTGGTCGAGGTGATCGTGCGTCATCAACAAGCCAGGAGGCCAATCTCATGAATTGGAAAAAGTCTCTGTGGGTAATCGTGGTCGCTGCCATCGCGCAGGGGGGAGCTGCATTCGCGCAGGAGAATTGCAGTATCGAGGTCCTCGCCTACTCGTCCCGGCCCGGGGGCCCGAATATCCCCGAGGCCTACGTTCACGTCCGGAATCGCGGTCAGTACTACTGCCGCGTGCGAGTCGATCGGGAAACGACCAACCCGCAGCCGCATCAGAGCTGTACGAACTGCACGACGCCGGGGTGCGGGACTGCACCGGAAGGCAACACGGTGTGCCATACGGCCAATACGAACGAGAACATCGAGCTCTCGCCGTGCACCGCGGCCGTCAACGACTACTGCAAGTCGGTGAACGACTGCATGCCGGGAGCCGGCTCGATCGGCGCCGCGTGCTGCGACTGCAAGACGAACTCCGGGTCGTGCAATGGCGTGTGCGCCGGCACCTCGGGGGAGTTTTGCTCACGCTACGGCAACGTCCTCGTAACCTTGACGGGGGAGAAAGCGCCCGGTCACGGTCAACAGTGGCAATCGTTGGACGCGGTCGTCTGCGCGTCCGGGAGTTATCACGATACCTACCCGGACGCCCCGGAGTGCCCGATCCAAAGCTACTGCGACGATAGCTTCGGAAGTCGAAGCTATCGAGCGCCGTGTACCCAGCTCGGCTCTTTGAACAACTGCGTCCAGTGATGGGTGGCCGCCGGCGAGTACGGCCCGCCTCGCCGGCGGCCTCTTCTTTTTTCCCCCGATGAGGTGCTGTTCTCCTATCCTGTCGATGCGGAATCGGGCATGGGGAAAAGTTCCAGACTGAAGCAGTCGCGCCACGCAGGTGTCCCGTCGGGCATGGCCCGGGACGCGTTGGCGGACTGGCGGCGGATGCGTCCGCTGCTGCGATTCACCTTGACGTTCCTCGGGCTCTTCGCCGCTTTCCAGCTGCTCTACTACGAGCTGGTGGTTCCGAGCGAGGCCTTTCAAGGCTACCTGGCGCTCAACAGCCGCGCGGCGGCGTGGTGCCTGGGTCTCCTCGGCGACACGGCGGCCACGTCGAACGAGATCTTGGCCTCGCGGTTTCGCATGGCCATCAAGCCGGGTTGCGATGGCCTTCAGGCCATGGCCATCCTTGGCATCGCGGTCCTGGTTTTTCCCGGCGGCCCCCGGCGTAAGCTCTGGGGTATCGCGGGCGGCGTGCTCCTCATCGCCGTTCTCAATCTCGTGCGATTGGTCGCGCTGTTTCTGACCGGCTCCTACCTACCGGACCTCTTCCAGCCCATGCACGTCCACGTATGGCCTGCCGTCTTGACCGTGACGGCCGTGGCGTATGCGGTCGCGTGGGCGGTTGGGCCGCGGCGCGGCCGTCTGGTCGCCTAGACCATGCGACTCCCTGCCGGTGTCCGCATGGTCGGCGTGGCGGTGGCGTTCTTCGCGTTGTCCTTGATGATCGGCCCCCGCTTTTATCCACCGGTGTTCCGCTGGGCGGGCAACTCGTTCTTCGGTGATTTCGGGTCCCATCGGATCGTGAGATTCGAGCCTTTCGACGACCCGCTGGGAATCTCGGACACGAGGATCTCGATCGGCACGGACGCGACCGGCGCTCGATCCTGGGCTTCGAGTCTTGGCGTCAACAGCGTCCGTGAAGCGTACGCGCCGGCGGCCGGCCTTCTCGCCTTGCTGCTCGCGACTCCGATGGACTGGAGACGCCGGTGGCGAGCCGCGGCCCTGGGACTGGCGGTCGTTCACGCATTCATCGCCCTCCGGATCATCGTCGCGTGCCTGTACGGATTCAGCCGGATCGGGATGGGGGAGGAACACCTCCTCGAGGTCGGACGGACGGCGACATGGGCGCTGCGACGCGCCGACCAGATCGTCAGTGGCGACCTGCACCTCACCTACATCGTCCCGATCCTCACCTGGCTGATCCTCGCCGCCCCGACCGGCGCTGCCACCCTTCTAGGAGCGACGGGACCGGTACACCAAGATCCACAGGTGCAGCACGTACCCTGTGATGAGCGCGCTCGTTCCAGCTCCAAACCAGTCGCGCGCAGGTAGCGGATCGGCGGCCAGAAGCGTCGCGAGACCGAGCACGACGACGGCGATCACGAAAGCCGCGAGCGTCGTCTTGGCGAGCAAGGCGAGATCGACGACGACCCTCCCCGAGAAGCCCGTGAACGTGGCTCCGGCCCCATGGGCAGCGAGAAGCCGTCCGGCGTAGAGCGCCGTTCCCACGGCGATCAGCAGGAGCATCATGTGGATCGTGGCCCACTGCGAGAGCGTGGGGACGACGGGTCCGCCGCCACCGCCGGGATCCACGATGTCGAAGACGGTGGGATTGAAGGTGCACGGCGAGTTGAACGTGACCAGACAGAGAGGTAGGTTCGCCTGGCCGATCCAGAACTTCGTCGGACCCGGCGTGGAGCCGGTCGCGGTGACGTCGAAATACGGACTGACGTTCTGCGTGAACGCCGTCACCTCGAACGCCGAGCATCTGTTCACGACTTCGGTCACGATCTTCTGTGCGATGACGCTGGCGGAGTCGCCCCCCACGAGGATCCCGTCAGTCGGATCCGATTCGCAGATGACCAATCCCGTGGCGTCCTCCACTCGCCAGTCGTAGGTGAGGGGGCTGGAGGCGCTCCCGGCGACCAGGAAGTTCCGTTGTGCGCCCGCGCACGCCGCGGTCGGCTGCGTGCACGCGTTGGCGCCCGGCGTGAAGGGCACGGTCGAGTTCATCGTGATGACGTAGGTCTCGGCTCTCTCGATCGGAAAATCTACGTTCGGACTTCCCTTCCGACCGGTGTAGATCTCGAACCCGTTCGTTGCTTGGATATAGCGCTGAACGTTGAAGACGCTCGCGAAGCCGATCTCATTCATCAGCGCGAACGCCGTGTTGGAGACCGGCGGACAGTCGGGGGACATCCAGAAATTGAAACCGGGGGAGAGAGTCACCGGGAGCGGGCCGGACGAATTGGCGACGTACTGAATGAAACCGGGAGCGTTTCGAATCAAGAAGTAGCCGTTGGCCACGCTTGCGTCGACGCAAAAGCACCCGCATGCCCCCCCCTCACCCGAGGTGGGGGTGCCGGCGCCCAGCATGTCGGCCCTCGTCACCTCTCGACATGTGCCGTCGTACTTGAAGAGCTTGTCCGTGGCGGGGATGTACTTCAAGACGGCCAGTCCGCCGTTGGAGAGACTCAGGAGGTCTACGGCGTTGTCCGTGCCGGAAACGGGATGGATGGAAGTGATCCAGTTCCCCGGCGGACAGGTCGGACACTCCGAGTATTTGCAGTAGAGCGCTTGTTGTCCCGTGACCGCCCAACCGATCTGGAAACACACCAAGCCCAGAGCGATCCCCAGAAGCATCCTCTTCATTGTTTCCCCCCCCCGTGCGCTCCCTGAGGAGCCTCGCCAGTATCCGCGCGGAAATGAGCGAGTCAACGAGAACGTGGGGAGCGTTCGCGATCGTGCCGGGGCAGAGGAGAGGAAATGTCGGTAAATTAACAATGCAGGCAGGGCCTACGGACAGGGCGCTGCCACGGTCCTCGGCGCCCCGAAGCTGTTCGCGCCCAACCCCGACTCGACGCCTCCTACCTTCTGGGACAGCAGGTAGAAGAAGCCCTTCTGCCCGACGGTCGGCACGCTGGCGTCGGCGAACGCCGTGTCGGTGAGGTTGCCGTCCAACGCGTTCTGGCAGGTGCCGTAGCCGCCGTCCGGCAGGTGATCGAGGTTCGCGTCGACGAAGTTCGTGAGCGGACCGCGGTACACGTTGTACTGCGTCGCCCCGGCGACCGGATCCCACGTCAGCGACGTCTTCGTCGCGAACCGGCAGGTGGTCTCGGCGGCGCCCGCGTCGCACGCGACGTTCAGCGTCAGCGCCTGCGGGTACTCGCTTCCATTCCCCGCGAGATCGACGAGCGAGGCGGAGGAGGACCACGCTCCGCCGGCCGCATAGCGCGGCATGGTGACCGTGCACTGGAAGGTCCCGCTGTTGCGCGTCCCCGTCGCCGGGGCGCTCGCCGTGCAGGACTGTCGCTGGTTGACGAAGTCGAACGGCGCGACGAAGGCGAAGATGCTGAACGAGCAGGTCGCGGTGCTCACCCCCGCCGGGGAGTCGGCGACGCCGATCGTGCAGAGGACGGGCTTGGAGCTGCCGCCGACGCTGATCGACTTCGGGTTGAAGTCGAAGCTCGACAGCGACGGCACGACGATGTCCTCCGGGACCGACGTCACGGCGAGGGTCGCCGCCGGTGTGAACGGGGCCGCGGGGGCGTTGCCGACCTGGTCGACCGCGATGACTTGGGACGTCCACGTCCCTGCATCGGCGTAGCGCGGCACCGACGCCACGCACGAGAAGACGCCGTTGTTCCGCGTTCCGGACGAGGGCGCCGCGGAGCCGCAGGAGACGGTCTGATCGCTGTTGGGAGCGCTGAGCTCGCACGATGCGAAGGCGACTCCCGACTTCGCGTCGGTGAGCGTCATGCTGCACGTCACGTTCTGGGCCGCGGCGGAAACGGTGACCGCTCCGGGAGTGAGCGTGAACGTGCTCAGGGCGGGCGCGACCGTATCCGGGTCCGACGTGACGGTCAGGAGCGAGGGGAGCCCCTGATCGGCGGGATCGATGCTGGCAAGGTTCCCGACGGCGTCCGGTGCCAAGACGCTGGCCGTCCACGTCCCCGACGGAGCGTACCTCGGGAACGTGATGCCGCAGGACCACGTCCCGTTCTGCCGGGTGCCCGTGGTCGGTGCCGCGGCCGTGCAGCTCTGCTGGTGGAGGAGGTCGGGCGACGTGAACGCGCACGTCGCGGTCGCGACGCCGGCGAGAGCGTCGGTGAGCGTCATGGTGCACGTCACGCTCTGAGACGCCAGCGTGGTGTTGATCGCCGACGGCGTGAAGCTGAAGGCGGTGAGCGCGGCGGTGCTCGTGTCGCAGTCGGCCCGGACCGCGGACCAACCGAGAATGGCCGACATCAGGCTCGCGCCGAGAACGATGGGTGCGGCGTCGCGTGCTCTCATCGGTTTCGTCCTCCGATAGGACGAACCGTACGTCCGTCGCCGCGCCTCCGCCTGTCGCATGTTCATGCGAGCGGTGGCCCCTGACATAGAATCCGCGCCCATGACGCGGGCTCGCTCCCATCGCGCGCTGATGCTCGCGTGCTTCCTGGTCTCGGGCTTCTCCGCGCTGTGCTACCAGACCGTGTGGATGCGCCTCGCGATCGCGCGGTTCGGCGTCAACGCGTCGGTCGTCGCTTCGGTGCTCGCCGTGTTCATGCTCGGGTTGGCCGTCGGGAGCTTCGGAGCGGGCCGCCTCCTGGGCGTTCTCGAAACGCGATTCAAGCTCACGCCTCTCCGCGTGTACGCCCTGGCCGAGCTGCTCATCGCCGTCGGCGGCGTCTCCGTTCCGTGCCTGTTCGACCTCGCGCGCCGGTGGCTTTTGGCCTTGGGACCTGCGAGCGGGCTCGCCTACTCGGCCGCGGCCGCGGTCGCGCTGACGGTGATCCTCCTGCCGTTCTGCGCGGCGATGGGCCTGACGTATCCCAGCGCGATCGCCTTCCTCCGTCGCGCCGGAGCGTCCGGCGACCGGCAGGACCCGTTCGGCGCCCTTTACCTCGTCAACGTTCTCGGAGCGCTTCTGGGAACGATCGTGACGTCGGCGGTCCTGATCGAGCTGCTCGGGTTTGCCGCGACGTCGCGCATCGCCGCCGCCGGCAACGCCGCGATCGCCCTCGCCGCGTGGGCAGCGTCCCGGACGCCGGTCCCGGCGGACACGCCCGCTCCGGGGCAAGCACCTGCTCGTTCCGGGGACGGCGACGCCGACTCCCGCGTGCGGCGCGCCGCTCTCTTCACGACCGGCTTCGCGACGATGGGGCTCGAGGTCGTCTGGATGCGGATGTACCCGAGCCTCGTCGGCACGTTCGTGTACTCGTTCGCGCTCATCATCGGAAGCTACCTCCTCGCCACGACGGGCGGCTCGTTCGCGTACCGCGTGCTCCGCCGCCGCGGGCTCGACGGCGGGTTGGGTTGGGTCTGGCCGTGGCTCGTCGCGGCTTCCGTGCTGCCGCTCTTCTCCGCATCGACCACGCTCGGCGTCGTTCCCTCCGCGGTGCGCGTGTTCGTCGGTTTGATGCCGTTTTGCGCCCTGCTGGGGCTCGTGACGCCGCTCTTGGTGGATCGCGAGGCGGGGGACGACCCCGCGCGCGCCGGCCGCGCCTACGGGTTCAACCTCCTGGGTTGTCTCCTGGGACCGATCGTCGCCGGCTTCGTGCTGCTTCCCGCGTTCGGGACCCGGGGCGCGACCCTCGGTCTGGTGGCGCCGCTCGCGCTTCTCGCCCTGGCGAAGCCGTTGACTCCCGGCGTGGGGTGGATCCCCAAGCTCGCCGTGGCGGGCGTGGCCGCGGGGCTCTGGTTCTCGACGACGCTGTTCGAGGAGGGGCTCGGGAATCGCATCGTGCGGCACGATCACGTCGCGACCGTCGTGGCGGCCACGGGCGGAGAGGGGAAGCAGCTGTTCGTCAACGGCGTCGGCATGACGCACCTGACCACGATCACGAAGATGATGGCGCACTTCCCCGCGGCTCACCTGAGGCCTCGCGCGGGCGCGCGGCTGGACGCGCTCGCCATCTGCTTCGGGATGGGGACGAGCTTTCGCTCGCTCGCGTCGTGGGACGCGAACGTCACCGCGGTCGAGCTCGTCCCTTCGGTGAGCGAGATGTTCGGCTACTACTTCCCCGACGGTCCGGGCCTGCTCGCGCACGGGGAGGGCCGGCTGCGCATCGTGCACGACGACGGGCGCCGGTTCCTCGATCGCACGCCGATGCGGTTCGATCTGATCACGATCGATCCGCCCCCTCCGGTCGAGGCCGCAGGCAGCAGTCTGCTGTACTCGAAGGAGTTCTACGCGAGCACACGCGCGAGGCTGAAGCCCGGAGGGATCCTGCAGACCTGGGTTCCGAGCGGAGACGGCGAGACCGTCTTCGGCGTCTTGCGGTCGCTCGTCGAGTCGTTCCGCTACGTGAGGGCGTTCAAGTCGATCGACGGGTGGGGGATGCACTTCCTCGCGTCGGATGCGCCCATCCTCCCCTATGACGCCGCGACCCTCGTCGCCAACCTTCCTCCGGCCGCCGTGAGGGATCTGCTCGAGTGGATCCCCGGGCCTCCGATTCGCCCCTTCGAGGCGATGCTGTCCCGCGAGCATCGGATCCCCAGGTTCGGATCGGGCGAGGGAGCGGTCGACGCGCTCGCCATCACCGACGACCGGCCGATCAACGAGTTCTACGCCCTGCGGAAGATCAGGCGCCGCCTCGCGGGGAGCGCGGACGCGGAATCGAAATAAAGGTGCCTGACCCCTTTTTGTGGTCGTATCGTTCTGGCCGGGAGGGGACATGCTGCGCACGTCGAAGCGGGTGGCCGGCGCGATCACTTTGGTGCTGTCGGCCCACGGGCTGACCCGGGCGGTCGAAGTCAAGAAGCCCGAGGTCGCGACCTACGACTCGCTCGCCTCGCGCGAGTTCTTCCGTCCCGAGCTGTCGGTGTCGCTGGGGACCCGCCCGGCGCCCGTTCCGGAGGCGCTGGCCGCGATCGTCGGTCCCGACGCGCGTCTGTTCGTGGACGTCCGGTCGGGCGCCCCGACGAACCTCCTCGCCGCGATTCCGATGATCCCCGGAAACGGGACCGGGAACGCGATCACGCTCGAGAAAGTGGATGCCGCCGTCGTCGGCGATCTCGTCCGGGCCTTCGCCGTGTCCCACGCGGCCGCGCTCTCGCTCGACCCCGCCGACGCGGGGCCGTCGCACGCCGCTCTGGTCACCCCGGACCTCTGGCACGTCCGCATCCCGCAGGTCGTGGACGGGATCCCCGTGCGCTACGCCCACCTCGCCGCGACGATCAGCCACGGCAACATGGTCCTGTTCGGGACCGAGATGTGGGGCGACGTCGCCGTCGACACGCACCCCGAGCTCGGTGCGACGCAGGCGGTCGACGCCGGCTTCGCGTACGCCGGCGGGTGGCGCGCCGGCGACACGGTCGTCGCCTCCGCGAAGCTCGAGATCGTCCCGACCGCGCCCCAGGGGGACGAGGGCTCCTACGGCCACGTCCTCGTCTGGTCGTTCACCTTCCGCCGCGAGGGGGCGATGGAGAGCTGGGAGGTCTTGGTCGACGCGCACACGGGCGAGATCGTGTCGTTCCAGGACACGAACCAGTACGAGCCGCGGAGGATCCAAGGGAACGTCTACCCGTTGACCTCGACCGGCATCTGCCCGACGAACACGACGTGCGGGTCGGTGCAGGTCGACGCGCCGATGCCGTACGCCGATACCGGCCTCCCCGCGCCGAACAACTTCGCCGACGCCGCGGGGCTGTGGGACGACGCCGCCGGCGCCGCGACGACGACGCTCGACGGCCGGTTCGTGCGCATGACCGACACGTGCGGCCCGATCAACGTCTCGAGCGCGGGTGCCGGGATCGATCTCGGCGGGGTGAACGGCCAGCACGACTGCCTGTCGGCGGGGGGCTCGCCGGGGAACACGTCCGCGTCGCGCTCCGGCTACTACGAGCTGAACAAGCTCATCGAGATGGCGAGGGGCTGGCTGCCGGCGAACGGATGGCTCCAGCAAAAGCTCACGTCGAACATGAACCTCGTGAATACCTGCAACGCCTTCTATGACCCGGGGAGCGGCACGATCAACTTCTACCGCTCCGGCGGCGGGTGCCGGAACACGGGGGAGATCGCCGCGGTCTTCGACCACGAGTGGGGCCACGCGCTCGACGACAACGACTCCCTCGGCGCGCTGTCGAGCTCGAGCGAGGCCTACGGAGACATCACCGCGATCTACAGGCTCCGCACGTCGTGCGTCGGCTACGGGTTCTTCCAGACGGCGAACAAGGGCTGCGGGATGACCGCGGACGGGACGGGCTTCAACCAGAACGAGTCGCTCACCGGGTCCTACTGCGACACGAACTGCTCGGGGGTCCGCGACACGGACTGGGCCAAGCACGTCGCCAACCAGCCCGCCACGCCGCAGAATTTCGTGTGCGGCCACTGCAGCAGCGGTCCCGGCCCCTGCGGGCGGCAGGTGCACTGCTCCGCTTCGCCCGCGCGCCAGGCGGCGTGGGACCTCGTGGCGCGGGACCTGCCGTCGCCTCCGCTCAACATGAGCCAGGAGGACGCCTTCAACCTGGGTGCGAAGCTCTTCTTCCAGGGGAGCGGCACGATCGGCTCGTGGCACGACTGCTCGTGCAGCGCCGGCACGTCGAGCGGATGCGGCGCGACCCACGGCTACATGGCGTGGCTCGCCGCGGACGACGACGACGGGAACCTGTCGAACGGCACCCCGCACATGACGGCGATCTTCAACGCCTTCAACCGCCACGGAATCGCGTGCGTGACCCCCCCGCGGGTCAACAGCGGCTGCGCGTCGGGACCCACAGCCGCCCCGGTCGTGACGACGTCGAGCACGGCCCCGAACCAGATCACGCTCAACTGGACCGCGGTGCCGAACGCCAACCGCTACCGCGTGCTGCGCACCGAGGGGTACGCCGGCTGCGACTTCGGCAAGGCGCTGATCTATGAGGGGAGCGCGCTCAGCTACGCCGACGAGGACGTCGCCGACGACCGCATCTATTCCTACGTCGTCCAGGCGGTCGGCGTGAGCGGGGCCTGCATGGGTCCGGGGAGCCCGTGCGCCTCGACGGCGCCGGTGTCCTGCCAGTCCCGGCTGACTCTGGACCGTAGCACGTATAACTGCGCGGACGTCCTCCAGATCCGCCTCTCCGACGCCGACCTCAAGAACGGGGGCCCGCAGACGGTCGCGGTCAGCTCACCCGCCGAGGCGACGCCGGAGATCGTGACGCTCGTCGAGACGCCGCCCGGCACTGGTCTGTACCGCGGCTCGATCCCCACGTCCTCGGCGGCTTCGACCGGGGCGGGAGTTCTCAAGGTCGCGGACGGCGGAAGCGCGACCGTCGAGTTTGTCGACGCGTCGGCGTGCGGCACCCCGAACGTCGCCGTGCAGCGCACGGCGGCGATCGACTGCACCGGCAACGCTTGCAACGGGACGTTCACGCTCAACAAGGCGGCCTACACCTGCTTGGACGGCGTCGACATCATCCTCACCGACACCGATATCGCCGGCGCGGGATCGACGGCGGTCGACGTGACCACCGGCTCCGAGACGGAGACGTTCACGCTGCTGGAGAGCTCGCCGGGGACGTTCGGCGGCAGCTTCACGACGCGGTCCGCCTCGCCGGGCCCGAACGGAATCATCAACGTCGTCCACGGCCAGCCGATGACGCTGAGCTACCTCGACGCCGACGGATGCGGTGTGCCCGGGTCGCTCAAGCAGAAGTCGGTTCCGGTCGATTGCACCGGACAGGGATGCTTCGGCGCGATCTCGACCGACCGGCCCGTCTACACGTGCTCGGACTCCATCGGCGTGAGCCTCTACGACTACGACCTGATCGGGGCGGGTTCGAAGTCGATCTCGGTCTCCTCGACGGCCGAGACGACCCCCGAGACGATCGTGCTCGCCGAGTCGCCGGTCACGGAGGGGCTGTTCGTTGGTACGCTCCCGACGGCCGTGGCGCCCACGCCGGGGGACGGGAAGATCGGCGGCGGCACGGGCGCGACCGCGACGCTCACCTACCAGGACGCCTCGGCCTGCGGCATCCCGAACGTCACGGCACCGAAGGCGGTGACGCTCGACTGCGCGCCGCCGCTGATCTCGAACGTCCGCGCGGACAGGATCACCGGGAGCACGGCGAGGCTCGCGTGGGCGACCGACGAGCCGTCGACGACCTCCGCGAGCTACGGGGCGAGCGCCCCGCCGGCGACCCCGGTCCCCGAAGACCCGGCGCTCGTCACCTCGCACGCCGTCCAGCTCACCGGTCTCGCCGCGTGCAGCCGCGTCTACTACGGCGTCGGCTCGGCCGACGCGTTCGCCCAGTCCTCGCAGTCGGACAACGGCGGGCAGTTCTACGCCTTCGACGTGGGAACCGACGTGCCGCTGGCGGTGCCGTTCACGAACCTGCCCGTCACGCTCGCGGACGTCACGCCGACTGCGGTGGCGGTCCCCTTCACGGTGAGCGACGCGCGCACGATCGCGGACGTGAACGTGAAGATCTCGGTTACGCATTTCTCGGACGGCCAGCTCGTGGTGAGCCTGCGGCACCCCGACGGGACCTCCGTAGCACTCGTCAGCCACCGCGGCGGCAGCGGGGACAACTTCAACGGCACGGTCTTCGACGACGAAGCGGCGAGCCCGATCACGTCGGGCTTCGCACCGTTCGCGGGCACGTTCCGGCCGGAGGGGCTGCTGTCCGTCTTGGACGGCAAGAGCGCGCAGGGCAGCTGGAAGCTCGAGGTCCTCGACACCGCACCGGGGGGCGCCGCGACGATCACCGGCATCGAGCTGCAGTTCGCGCTGGGGACACCGTGCGGGCCGGAGGAGGTGTCGGGAGTCGTGTGGACGGACAAGTCCACGCTGACGTGGGCGGCGGCGTTGACCGCGGACACGTACACGATCTTCCGGGGCGCCGGCTCCGGCCTGCCGAAGCTCCTGACCTCCGAGGCCGACTCGTGCGCGCGTGGCGCGACCTCGTCCACTTCCCTGACCGGGCTGACCGATCATCCGGCCCCCGGCGTTCTGCATTGGTGGCTCGTCCGGGGCGGCAACGCGATGGGCAGCGGATCGGCGGGCTTCGCGACCGGCGGTCTTCGGATCTTGGATTCGACCGGGCCGTGCCCCTAAAGGGGTCAGACCCCTTTTAGAGCGCGGAGCAGCGACGCCGGCGGCTCCTTCCCGAGCGCACGCATCGCGTCGATCGCGCGCCAGGCGCCGGCGACGTCCCCCATCGCGGCCAGCACCGCCGCCAGGTTCGCGTGCGCCGCGGCGTTGCCGGGGTCGAGGCGAGCCGCCTCGCGCAGGGCCGACGCGGCCTCGGGCCAGCGCCTCTTCGCCGCGAGCGCGGTGCCGAGGTTGTAGGTGGCGCCGGCGTGGTCGGGCATGAGTCGAACGGCCTGCCGGAAGTTCTCGAGGGCCTCGTCGAGCCGGTGCGCCCGGTAGTACGCGGTCCCGAGGTTGTTGTAGACGTCCGGATCCGAGGGGTCGAGCTCCAAGGCGCGGCGGTACTCCGCCAGCGCATCCTCGAAGCGCCCGGCGTCCGCATACGCGACCCCGAGGTTGGAACGGGCCTCCACGAAGCGCGGGAAGATCCGGATGGCTTCCTGGTAGTGACGGATCGCGCTCGCCGCATCGCCCCGCTTGTAGAGCGCAAGCCCGAGGTTCGCGTGCGCGATCCCGTTGTCCCGCGTGACCTCGATCGCCCGCGTGAAGAGCGAGACGGAGTCCGCCCAGTACCCGGCCTGGCGCCACGTCGCAGCCGCCAGCACCAGCGCCGCCGCCCCCGCCGCGGCCGCGATTCGCGTCGTCGCCGGTACCGACCAGCACACCATCAGCGCGAGCCCGACCGAAGGGAGATACGTGTAGCGGTCGGCCATGCCCGCCTGGCCGACCTGCACGAGCCCGATGACCGGTACCAGCATTCCGGCGTACCAAAGCCAGCCGACCGGGAGCCACGGCTTGCTCCGACGGAGGGCGAAAACGAGCCACGTGATCGCGCCCAGGACTCCGAGCGACACGAGGATCTTCCACGCTTCGAGTCCCGTGCCGGGGTGCGGGTAGAGGACGGCGAGCTTCGCGGGCCAGACGGTCTTCCCGATGTAAGCCGCGTACGCGACGATCGCGTTTTCGATCCGGACGCCGAAGGGGAATTCCTGGAGCGAGCGGACCGCGTGGGCCCGCTGGGCCCAGAGCGTGATGAGGCAGGACGCGGTCGACACAGCGAACAGCGGCGCCTTCTCGACGGCGAGGCGCCGCCACGTCTCGGTCTTCGTCCGGCCCAAGGGCCACGCGTCCAGCAAGAGCAGGACGAACGGGGCGGTCACGAGCATCGGCTTCGCCATCAGGCCGAGCGCCAACACCGCGGCGACCGCCGCCATGCGGCGGGGGCGCGGGTCGGCGGCGTACCGCGCGTAGGTCCAGAGCACGAGCATGAACAGCAGGCCGCTGAGCACGTCCTTCCGCTCGGCCACCCACGCGACGGACTCCAGCCGCAGGGGATGAACGGCGAACAGCACCGCGGCGGCCGCACTGCGTCCCGTGTGTCCGGTCAGCCTTTCGAGCGAGAGGAAGAGCAGGGCGGCGCTCAGCGCGTGGAGGATCACGCTCTGGCGGTGATGCCCGGCCGGCTGCATCCCCGAGATCGAGACGTCGGCGATGTGCGAGAGCCAGGTCAGCGGGTGCCAGTTCGATGCGGTCGTCGTGGTCAGCGCCCAGCGGAGGCTCGCCGCATCGAGCCCGTGCCGGACGTGCGGGTTTTCCGTGACGTACTTGCCGTCGTCGTAGACCTCGATGAACCCGTTTCTGAGGGTTGGCGCGAAGCACACGGCGGTCGCGATCGCGAGCGCCGAGGCGATCGCGAAGCTCCTCGCTCGACCGGAGAGTGGGGGGTTCTTCGGCGTAGCGTCACCTTGGCGGTTGGCCTGGAAGCATACCCCTTAACCGTTTACGCTCGGGAGCGCGCGCGGTTAGGTCGCGCGCCGGAGGATCCGTCTATGACCGAATCCGCGGACGACGAGGCGTCCGTCCAATGTCCGTACTGCGGCGAGTGGCAGTCGGTCGTCCTCGACCCCGAGTCGATCGGGGAGATGGTGCAAGACTGCGAGGTCTGCTGCGAGCCGTGGCAGATGACCGTGCGGCGCAGTTCCGGCGGGAAGCTCGCCGTCCGTGTGACCCGTATGTAACGCGTGCGATCGGCGAACCGCCTAATTACGCCCGTGCTGTCTTGACCGTCGCAGGACACCGACGTATACAACGTTGCACCGCATGGAAATGAAGGCCTGACCCAGGGGGGCTGCGCCGATGTCGAAAAAGATTCAGCGACGCCGCGTGAGTCGAGTCATCGCCGCGGTTGCGCTTTTCGTCCCTTCCTTCGCTCTCGCGTCAGCGAAGGGCGCCGCTGTCGAGAAACCCGCGACGCCCGACCCTCCCGTCGTGCCACGGGCGAAACCCCTCGGGCAGAAGATCGCCCCGGCGGGAAGCTTGCTGCGGGACATCGTCGACTCGTTCGCGAGAAGTCCGCGAGACGAAGCAAGCCCGTTCGAGCCGCCCGGCCGTCCGCCCGACCGGCCGCCGGTCGACCCGCCGGGCCACAACGATCCGCCGAATCCGCCCGGTAGGCCGCCGGACCGTCCGCCGGACAACTCGAACCGCCCGGACGATCCTGGTCACGGTGGGCCGAACCACTAGCCTCATCAAGGGGAGCTCGGAGCACCGCACGGCGCCGCGTTGACACGCACGGCGCCCCCGGATCTCGACCCCATCGTGCCTTCTCCGGACGAGGTCACGCCGGTGACGAGGTAGACCCACACGGCACCGGGAAGAGGAGTGTCCGAGTCGGCGTCCGCGTTGGCGGAGAGGCGTGTCCGCAGGCAGGTGCCGTAGGTGCCGCCTTCCAGCTCCGCGATCGTGCCGCGGTACACGTTGAACGCGCTCGATCCGCTCGCCGCCTTGACCTGCCACGTGAGATCGTCGCGCGTCGCGAACACCAACGGCTCCGGTGAGCCGGCGGGGGAGACCTCGCCGGGGACCGGGAAGGCGCTCGCCTGCACCGACCAGGTGACGATGTCGCGGTTCCCTTGGTATCTCTGCGGCTTGATGAAGTTCGTGTCGGCGATGAGGTCGCACGTCAGCGTGTACGACCCGGGCGCGGCGAGCACGAGCTGGAGGCGGTCCGTTCCCGTCGCGATCACGACCGGCGCGGGGTCGCCCGGGCCCTGCCTCTTCCAGGCGATCGTGTCCGTAGCACCGCTCGCCAAGCGCGTGGCGACGGAGAGCTCGACGGGGAAGCCGAGATCGACGGCCGTGGGCGAGGCCGGGCTCATCGATTCGACCGGGGCCGTCGGACCGACACGGGGGTGGCCGAAAAAGGTCAGCGCCCACTGCTGGTTGCAGACGTGGCAGAACTCGTAGCCGAGCGCGCGCATCTCGCAATGGTCCTCGGGGCGGTAGACGCACGCGTTGTAGTACTGGGCACCTTCGCGCGGATAGCCGAGGTCTTCGGTCCATTCAGGCCAGGCGCCGGTGATGCCGTTCGTCGAGGTGTTGACCTCTCCCGCGAACGACCAGCACCCTCCGCCGCCGTACTCGTCCGCGAGGCCGGCCACGGAGTGCCCGAGCTCGTGGGCGGCGATCTCGGGCGCGGAGGGGTCACCCGCCGAGTACACGGCCCGTCCGCCGCCGCATCCTCCGTAGCGCGTCGTGTTGACCATGACGACCGTCCTGTCGACGGCAGGGGCCCGTAGCTCCGCGGCCGCGATGTTGGCCGTGGAGTTGGAATCGCACGACGTCGGGTAATACAGACACCGGTTGGCGCTGTTCCCGCACGGGGCGCCTGCGGGGAACCCGGTGCTCATCGCGGTGTTCTTGACGATCGAGCAATCGCACTGATCGGTACCGCTCTCGGTGGAGTAGGCGTAGACCAGCGTGTAGTTCAGGAAGACGTCGTGCTCCATGTAGGGGGTCTTCGCGCGAAGGAAGGCGATCAAGTTGGCGGCGTGCAGCTGCATCAACGGCTTCTCGTCGTAGGTGTACCCGTCGGGAACGATCACGACGTTGATGCGCTTTCCGACCTCGGCCTCGCTCCCCGCGACGGCGTACACCTCCGGATCGTTGAAGTGGTCGGGCCACCACACCCCGCCGGTCGCCAGATCCGAGTGATCCTGCGACGGCGGGAGATCGGCGCCGATCGCGAGGTCGGCGGCGGTGAACGCGCCGCCGGCCGGGTCGAAGCGGTCGCGTGAGAGCGACGCGGCGCCGAGCACGCGGCGCGACACCGCGCTTCCGCGGAGGGCGAGATGCGCGATCTCGAGCCGGTCGTACCCCGCGATCTCCGGGAGCTCGACGACGAAGCTGTCGCGGTGAACGCGGATCGTGTCCCCCGCGATGTGCGGAGGCGTGTCCGGGCCGTGGTCGAGGCAGATCGGCCCCGCGTCGACCTCCCGCCTGACGCGCGCGCCGCCGCGACCGAGGAGATCGATCTCGATCTCGGTCCCGTCCTTGGTCGGGGCGGGATCGAGCGCGGAGCGCTCGAACGGGCGGGGCTTCAGCGTGTAGGCGAGCAGCCGGGCGCCGTCCCGATCGACCTCGATCGCGACCGAGAGGGTGCGCACGGAGAGGCGATCAGCGGGGGCGGGCGGACCCGCCGCAGCGAGGACGATCGCAAGCGCCGCCGGAATCGCGTGTGTCATGAAGCCACGCCCCCCGTGCCTCAGAGCCACAACGATAGCCCGGCGACCCCGATCCTGGTAGGGTTCCGGACCATGGGCCGAACTTGACGCTCGGAATGACCGGTTGACGACCCTCGAGCTCGGTCCCAGGGCCGAGCCCCTGCGCGCCGAGCTCTTCAGCCTCGATCAGCTCCGCGAGCATGCGGCGTTCCTGGGCGGGCGGCACGCGATCGATGCGCGGCGCCGGCCGGACCGGCTGCTCGGCCGGCTCTCGGACAACGCGCGCGTGCTGCGCGAGGCCCGGGAGGTGGTCGCGCAGTCCGCCGCCGAAGGGCGGCGGATCGCGCTCGCGGCGGAGTGGCTCCTCGACAATTTCTACCTGATCGAGCAGCAGATCGTCCTCGCGCGGCGCCACCTCTCGCCCGGCTTCAGCCGCGAGCTGCCGCAGCTCGCCTCCGGTCCGTCGGCCGGCTTCCCGAGGGTCTACGACATGGCCCTCGAGCTGATCTCACACGTCGACGGCAAGGTGGACGCCGAGACCATCACGGGATTCGTCGCGGCGTATCAAGGGGTCCATCCCCTCGGGCTCGGCGAGCTTTGGGCGTTTCCGATCATGCTGCGCCTGGCGCTGCTCGAGAACCTGCGCCGCGTCGCCTCGCGGATCGCGAGGCGGCGCGAGGACCGCAACGCGGCGATCGCGTGGGCGGGGCGGATGCTCGAGTCGGCGGCCGAGGCGCCGCGGCGGTTGACGCACCTTCTCGCCGAGCTCGCCGATGCGCACGTCGAGCTCACCGCCCCCTTCGTCGAGGAGCTCGCGGAGCGGCTCCAAGGACAAGGGCCCGCGGTCGGGTTCGTCCTCACGTGGCTCGACCAGCAGCTCGTCGACCGCGGCACGAGCATGACCCAGTTCCTGCAGGACGATAGCCGCACGCAGGGCGCCGACAGGATCTCGATGGGGAACAGCGTCGGCAGCCTCGCGCTCGTCAACGCGATGGACTGGAGGGAGTTCGTCGAGACCGTCAGCGTGGTCGAGCAGACGCTGCGTGACGATCCGGCGGGGGCGCACGGCGAGCAGGATTTCGCGACGCGCAACCGCTACCGGAAGGTCATCGAGGAGATCGCCGCCGCCGGCACGCTCGACGAGCCCGAGGTCGCCGCCGAGGCGGTGAATCAATCCCGGGCGGAGGCGGGCCGGCTCGGCACGCTCGATCGACGCGCCCACGTCGGCTACGCCCTCGTCGATCGGGGGCGGCGCGTGCTGGAGCGCGCCGCGCGCTGCCGTCCCTCGGTGCGGCGTGCCTGGGGCCGCCTCGGCCAGGGCGGACGGCTCGCCGCCTACCTCGCTGCCGTTCTCGTCGTGATGACCCCGGCCGCGTGGGCCGTCCTCCACGCGCTGACACCGCCGGTCGTCGTCAGAAGCGGTGCGTGGCTCCTGCTGGGAGCGGGGCTCATCGCGGCCTCGGCCCTCGCCGTCTCGATCGTGAATCTCGCGGTCACGTGGTTCGTGGCGCCGCGGGTGCTGCCGCGGCTCGACTTCTCGGAGGGGATCCCGGCCGATCACCGCACGCTGGTGGTCGTCCCCACGCTCTTGGGAGACGCGGGCGGCATCCTGGCGATGCTGGAGGCGCTCGAGGTCCGGTATCTCGGGAACCGCGACCCCAACCTGTTCTTCGCGCTCCTCACGGATTTCCACGACGCCGGCGAGCGCACGCTCGAAGGCGATGAGGAGCTCCTCGCGGTCGCCCGCGCGGGGATCGCGTCGCTCAACGACGAGCACGGCCCGGCGTTCTTCCTGTTCCACAGGCCGCGGACCTGGAACCCGCACGAGCGGCTCTGGATGGGATACGAGCGCAAGCGCGGGAAGCTCGAGCATCTCAACGCCTACCTGAGAGGAGGCGCTACCGACGCGTTCTCCGAAGTCGTCGGCGATCGCTCGGTCCTGCCCACGATCAAGTACGTGATCACGCTCGATACCGACACCCAGCTCCCGCGCGATTCGGCGCGGAAGCTCGTCGGGAACCTCGCCCACCCGCTCAATCGTCCGGTGTACGACGCGCGGCGCGGCCGCGTCGTCGAGGGCTACGCGATTCTGCAGCCGCGGGTTTCGATCAGCCTCGAGAGCGCGGGACGCTCCCGGTTCGCGCGGCTGGCCGCGGGCGACGCGGGGTTCGACCCGTACACGCACGAGGTCTCGGACGTCTACCAGGACCTCTTCGGAGAAGGCTCGTTCGTCGGGAAGGGGATCTACGACGTCGACGCCTTCCGCGCCGCGGTCGAGGAGCGCTTCCCGGAGAACCTCATCCTGAGCCACGACCTGCTCGAGAGCGGGTACGCGCGCGCCGCCCTCGTGACCGACGTCGAGCTGATCGAGGAGCAGCCCTCGACCGTGATCGGCGAGGCGAACCGGCGGCACCGTTGGATAAGGGGCGACTGGCAAATCGCGGGATGGATCCTCCCCCGGGTTCCCGGACCGAACGGGACGTGGCCGAAAAACCCGCTCGCGGCGCTTGCGATCTGGAAGATCGCCGACAACCTGAGGCGGTCCCTGGTCCCGCCCGCCCTGTTCGCGCTGCTCGTGGGCGGCTGGATGGTGGGGACGGGGCCGACCCTGTCCTGGTCGCTGCTCGTGGTGGGCGTCGTGTTCGTGGCCGCGATGCTCGCCGCGATCTCCGATCTCACCCGCAAGCCCGCCGATCGCGCCTGGCCCGAGCACGCGGGCGTCGTGCTGAGGTCCGCGGCGCGGCCGCTCGCCCGCGCGGGCCTCGCGATCGCGCTGCTCCCCTACGACGCCCTGATCTCCATGGACGCGATCGTGCGCTCGGGCGTCCGCATGGCGTTCACGAGGCGCGGGCTGTTCCTCTGGCATCCCCGATATTACGAGCGCCGCAACGCCCGCAACACCTTTCTCGGCTTCCACACGGACATGTGGATCGGCCCCGTTTCGGCCGTCGTGCTCGGGGTGGTGCTCTCGATCGCCCGTCCGTGGGAGCTTCCGTTCGTCGTGCCGATCCTCCTGTCGTGGATCCTCTCGCCGTCGATCGGCTACTGGATCAGCCGTCCGCTCGAGCCGCCTGCGGTCGACCTGGGGGAAGAGCGAACCCTGTTCCTGCGCGGGGTCGCGCGGCGGACGTGGCGCTACTTCGCCGAGTTCGCTTCCGCCAGCGAAGGCTGGCTGCCGCCCGACAACATGCAGGAAGTCCCGGCACCCGCCGTCGCGCGGCGCACGTCGCCGACCAACATGGGCATGGCGCTTTTGGCCAACCTCGCGGCGTACGATCTCGGTTACCTCTCCGCGAGCGGCTGCCTTCGCCGGACCGAGCACGCGATCTCCGCGATGGAGTCCCTGCCGCGGTTCCGCGGGCATTTCTACAACTGGTACGACACCCGGTCGCTTCAGCCCCTCACGCCGCACTACGTCTCCTCGGTCGACAGCGGGAACCTCGCGGCGAGCCTCATCGCCCTCCAATCCGGACTGGTCGAGCTCGGAGGCGCCCCCGGGCCGCCGGAGCGCGCGCTGGCCGGGCTCGCCGACACGGCGATGACGCTCCGCTCGTGCGTCGCTCCTTCGGAGCAGGCGCTGCTCTCGGCGATCGCCCGCATCGAGGCGGCACTGGTGCGCGGGGCCGGCGGCGGAACCCCAGGTTCGGCACTCTTCCGTGGGATTCTCGACATCGCATCCGGGCTGCCCGCGCTGCTCGCCGGGGACGCGGACGACGAGACACGATCGTGGATCCAGGCGCTGATCGAGCAGTGCGAGGACTTCCTGGACGACCCGGCCGGCCGGGGGGACGACGAGGCCTGGCGCGCGAGGATCGCCTCGGCCGTGGCCCGGTGCCGCGCCCTCGGGGAGATGGAGTTCGAGTTCCTCTACGACCGCTCACGCAAACTCCTCGCGATCGGGTACGACGTCACCGCGCGCCGCCGCGATCCGGGCTGCTACGACCTGCTCGCGTCGGAGGCGCGCCTCGCGAGCTTCCTTCTCATCGCACGCGAGCAGCTGCCCCAGGATCACTGGTTCTCGCTCGGCCGTCTTCTGACCCACCACGACGGCGACC
>Ga0137436_1000105_pt1 | contig 26663 bp, 25 predicted proteins | sample EasRivERMGT119_2_FD_102328 | JGI IMG/M metagenome (GOLD analysis project Ga0137436, IMG submission 102328) | Soil microbial communities from meander-bound floodplain in the East River, Colorado, USA - East River MetaG ERMGT119_2 | ecosystem: Environmental > Terrestrial > Soil > Floodplain ...
GAGCCGAGCTGGATCTGGTTGCGCGCCTTGTTGCGCGACAGCACCTGCGCGTCGGTATTGACGGCGATGAACTCGACGCCCTCGACGCCCTGCTCGATCGTGTGATTGATCGCGTTGCCGCCGGCGCCTCCCACGCCGATCACCTTGATGATCGGCCCCGTTGCCTGACTATCGACTATTTCGAACATGTGGTCCTCTCCTTGCCGTTAAAAAAGACATCAGAAATTCTTCTGAAACCACTGCCGCATGCTGCCCAGCACGGCCCTCACCGAGCCGCCCTGGCGCGAAAGCCGTCCCTGCTGCACCTGCGACACGCCGTCGAGCAGCAGGCCCACCGCCGTGGCGTAGCGCGGCGAGCGCACCACCTCGGCCAGCCCGCCCTGGTACTTCGGCAGGCCGACGCGCACCGGCATGTGGAAGATCTCCTCGCCCAGCTCGACCATGCCCTGCATCACCGAGGAGCCGCCGGTCAGCACCACGCCGCTCGACAGCAGCTCCTCGAAGCCCGATTCGCGCAGCGTCTGCTGCACCAGCGTGTAGAGCTCCTCGACGCGCGGCTCGATCACCTCGGCCAGCGTCTGGCGCGACATCGAGCGCGGCGCGCGCTCGCCGATGCCGGGCACCTCGATCATCTCGTTGGCGTCGGCCAGCTGGCGCAGCGCGACGCCGTGGCGCGTCTTGATGGTCTCGGCGTCGGCGGTCGGCGTGCGCAGCGCCATCGCGATGTCGTTGGTGATCTGGTCGCCGGCGATCGGGATCACCGCGGTGTGGCGGATGGCGCCGTGCGTGAAGATGGCGATGTCGGTGGTGCCGCCGCCGATGTCGAGCAGCACCACGCCGAGATCCTTCTCGTCCTCGGACAGCACCGCGCGCGCCGAGGCGAGCGGCTGCAGGATCAGGTCGTGCACCTCCAGGCCGCAGCGGCGCACGCACTTGATGATGTTCTGCGCCGCCGACACCGCGCCGGTGACGATGTGCACCTTGACCTCCAGGCGCACCCCGGACATGCCGATCGGCTCGCGCACGTCCTCCTGGCCGTCGATGATGAATTCCTGGCGCAGCACGTGCAGGATCTGCTGGTCGGTCGGGATGTTGACCGCGCGCGCGGTGTCGACCGCGCGCTCGACGTCCAGCCCGTTCACTTCGCGGTCCTTGATCGCCACCATGCCGGTCGAGTTGAAGCTGCGGATGTGGCTGCCGGCGATGCCGACGAAGGCCGCGGCGATCTTGCAATCGGCCATCAGCTCGGCCTCCTCGAGGGCGCGCTGGATCGCGCCGACGGTGGCCTCGATGTTCACCACCACGCCTTTCTTCAGGCCCTTCGACTCGTGGCCGCCCATGCCGAGGATCTCGAGCACGCCGTCGGCGCGCAGCTCGGCCACCAGGCAGGCCACCTTGGAGGTGCCGATATCCAGCGCGACGATGAGGTTCTTGTTTTCTTTTGGCATCGCCTCAGCCCTTCAAGCCCGGCACGCGCAACGCGAACCCGTTCGGGTAGCGCAGGTCGACGTACTGGTGTTTTTGCTGGATGGTCTTCAGCGCCGCTTCGTGCACCGCGGCGAAGCGGCGCAGGCGCGCCTCGGCCTGGTCGGCATCGCGGCCGAGCATGATCTGCATGCCGTTGGCCAGCCAGATCTGCCAGGCCAGGCGCGGCGTCAGCACCACGCGCTCCAGGCGCGCGCCGAGCGGCGCCACGGCCGCGGCGAAGGCCGCGTAGCGGCGCGTCACCTCGGCCTCGCTGCCCTGCGGCGCGACGAACACCGGCAACAGCGCGTCGGTCTTGCCGGGAAACCTCTCGCCGTGGGTGTTGACCAGCGCCTCGCTGCCCCAGCGCGCGAGCGCGACGTGCTCCTCGATGCCGATCTCGAGGCGGTCGGGCCAGACGCGGCGCACGGTCACGCGCCGCACCCAGGGCAGCTGCTGCAGCCCGGCGCGGATCTCGGCCGGGTCGACGGCGAAGAAATTGCCGGCGATGCGGCCGCGCGTCGCGCGCTCGATTTCCTGCTTGGAGGTTTTCTCCAGCGGCGTGGTGACGCGGATCTCGCGCACCGGGAGCTGCGGCGAGCGCAGCGCAAGCTGCGCCAGCGCGACGCCGAAGACCAGCACCGCGATGCCCACCAGGGTGCCGGCGACGAGATTGAGCTGGCGCGGGTTATCCCACACGGGCCATCTCCAGGATGCGCACGCAGAGGTCCTCGTAGGGGATGCCCACGGCCTTCGCCGCCATCGGAACCAGGCTGTGGCCCGTCATGCCGGGCGAGGTGTTGACCTCGAGCAGCCAGGGCCTGCCTCGCTTGTCCAGCATGATGTCGACGCGTCCCCAGCCGCGGCATCCAACCGCGCCAAACGCGCGCAATGTCAGCGCCTGCAGCTGTTTCTCTTTCTTCGCCGGCAACCCGCTCGGGCAGTAGTACTTGGTGGCGTCGGTGAAGTACTTGTTCTGGTAGTCGTAGTTGCCCTTGGGCGCCTCGATGCGGATCAGCGGCAGCGCCTCTTCGCCGAGCACGCTCGCGGTGTACTCGGGACCGTCGATGAACTGCTCGGCGAGCGCGATGTCGCGATATTTCTTCGCCGCCAGCTGGTAGGCCTCGGGCAGCTGCTTCACCGACGTGACCTTGGTCAGGCCGAGCGTCGAGCCCTCGTTCGCCGGCTTGACGATGAGCGGCAGCTTGAGCTCGCGCGCCACCGCCTTCCAGTCCTCCTTGCCGGTCAGAATCCGGTAGCGCGGCGTCGGCAGCTTGTTCGCGATCCAGACCATCTTGGTGCGCCACTTGTCCATGCCGATGGCCGAGCCCATCACGCCGCTTCCCGTGTAAGGGATGCCGAGCATCTCGAGCGCGCCCTGGATGGTCCCGTCCTCGCCGCCGCGGCCGTGCAGCGCGATGAAGCAGCGCGCGAAGGCTTCCCTTTTCAGATCGAAGAGGTCGCGTTCCTTGGGATCGAACGGGTGCGCGTCCACGCCTTTCGAGCGCAGCGCCTTCAGCACGCCGTTGCCGCTCATCAGCGAGATCTCGCGCTCGGCGGAAGCACCGCCCATCAGCACGGCAACCTTGCCGAAATTCATTGCCCCTCCCCGACGATGCGCACCTCGGGAATGAGGTCCACGCCCTTCTCCTGCAGGACCCTGCGCCTGACCTCGAGAATCAGCCACTCGATGTCCGCCGCCTTCGCCGCTCCCTTGGGGTTGACGATGAAGTTGGCGTGTTTCTCGGAAACGCGCGCGCCGCCGCGCTCGAGCCCCTTCAGCCCGCACGACTCGATCAGGCGCGCGGCGTGGTCGCCCGGCGGGTTGCGGAACACGCTGCCGGCGTTGGGCAGCGAGAGCGGCTGCGTGGCGATGCGCTTGGCGAGGAATTCCTTGATGCGCTCGCGCGAGGCGTCGCCGTCGCCCTTCGGTAGCTTGAAGAATGCGCCGACGAACCATTCTTCCTTCGGCAAGTGGCAGTGGCGGTAGCCGATCTCGAATTCGCCCTTCTTTCTCAGGTGGACGATGCCCTGGCGGTCGATCGTCTCGACGCTGTCCACAACGTCCCATGTCTCGCTGCCGTAGCAGCCGGCGTTCATGGCGAGCGCGCCGCCCACCGTCCCCGGGATTCCGGCGAGGAACTCGGCGCCGACGAATCCATGCGTCGCGGCAAAGCGGGCGACTTTCGGCGCGGCGACGCCCGCGGCGGCACGCAGCCGTCCCGCGTCCAACTCGGGACGCAGCTCGGCAAAGTGCATGAGGATCACCGTGCCGCGGAAGCCACCGTCCCTCACAAGCAGGTTCGATCCGAGGCCAACAAACAATATCTGCTCCGCGGGCGGAAGCGTCCGGAGGAATGAAGACAGCTGCTTCAGATCCTTTGGCGCGAAGAAGCGGGCGGCCTTGCCACCGGCGCGCCAGCTGACGTGCTTCGCCATCGGCTCGTCGCGCAGGGCGTTGAATTGGAGGGGCTCGGCCATGTTCATGTCAGCTGCGCCGGCACGTTGCCGATCGAGCCCGCTCCCATGGTGACGACGACATCGCCGTCGGTCGCGACGCGCCGGATGGCCTCGGGCATGGCGGCGATGTCCTCGACGAAGACCGGCTCGACCTGGCCGGCGACCCGCAGCGCGCGCGCGAGCGAGCGAGAGTCGGCGGCGACGATCGGCGCCTCGCCCGCCGGATAGACCTCGGCGAGAACCAGGGCGTCGACGGTGGACAGCACCCTGACGAAGTCCTCGAACAGGTCGCGCGTCCTGGTGTAGCGGTGCGGCTGGAAAGCGAGCACCAGGCGCCGGCCGGGAAACGCGCCGCGCGCCGCGGCCAGCGTGGCCGCCATCTCGGCTGGATGGTGGCCGTAGTCGTCGACCAGCGTGAACGCGCCGCCGCCTTCGAGGCGCACGTCGCCGTAGCGCTGGAAGCGGCGCCCGACGCCGTCGAATTCGGCCAGCGCCTTGACGATCGATTTCTCCGCCACGCCCAGCTCCATCGCGACTGCGATGGCGGCGAGCGCGTTGAGCACGTTGTGGTGACCCGGCAGGTTGAGCGCGACGTCGAAGGCGGTCTTTTCGCGCCGCACGCGGAAGCGCATTCGCCCGGCGTCGTGCGCGATCGCCTCGGCGCGCACCGTGGCGTCCGGCGTCGTGCCGTAGGTCAGCATGGGCTTGGAGACGAACGGCAGGATCTCGCGCACGTGCGGGTCGTCGGCGCACAGCACCGCCGTGCCGTAGAAAGGCAGGTTCTGCAGGAACTGCACGAACGCCTGCCGCAGGCGCGCGAAGTCGTGCTGATAGGTCTCCATGTGATCGGCGTCGATGTTCGTCACCACCGCGATCACCGGCTGCAGGTGCAGGAAGGAAGCGTCCGACTCGTCTGCCTCGACCACGATGAAGTCGCCGGCGCCCAGGCGCGCGTTGGAGCCGACGGCGGTGAGGCGCCCGCCGATGACGAAGGTAGGATCGAGGCCGCCCTCGGCGAGCACACTGGCGACAAGCGAAGTGGTCGTAGTCTTGCCGTGGGTGCCGGCAATTGCAACGCCCTGCTTCAGGCGCATCAGCTCGGCGAGCATCAGCGCGCGCGGCACCACCGGGATGCGCCGCGAGCGAGCCGCCGTCACCTCCGGGTTGTCGGCGCGCACCGCAGTCGACACCACCACCGCGTCCGCGCCCTCGACGTGCTCCGGGCGGTGATTGAGCGAGACCTTGACGCCGAGCTTGGCGAGCCGCCGCGTCGCGGCGTTGTCGGCGAGGTCCGAACCGCTCACCTGATAGCCGAGGTTGAGCAGCACCTCGGCGATGCCCGACATGCCCGAGCCGCCGATGCCCACGAAATGAATGCGCCGCACCTTGTGCTTCATGCCGCCCTCATTTGCGTCAGCTCCACGCAGCGTCGCGCCACGACTTGGGCCGCATCGGGCTTTCCCAGGGAGCGCGCCTTGCGCGCCATCTCGAGCAGCTTCGCCCGGTCGAGCGAGCCGATCAGCGCCGCGAGCTTCTCGGGCGACAGGTCGCGCTGCTGGATCAGGATCGCCGCGCCCTGCTCGGCGAGAAAGCGTGCGTTCGCCGTCTGGTGGTCGTCCACCGCGTGCGGGAACGGCACCAGGATGCTCGCCATGCCGCCGGCCGAGAGCTCGGCGACGGTCACCGCTCCCGCGCGGCAGATCACCAGGTCGGCCTCGGCATAGCGCCGCGCCATGTCGTCGATGAAGGCCAACAGCTCGCCGACCGCGCCGGCGTCCCGGTAGTGCTTCTTCAGGGCGTTGAGGTGCTTCTCGCCCGACTGGTGCACCACGACCGGCTTTTCCTTGAGGAGTGCGACAGCCTTGGGCAGCACCTCGTTCAGCGCCTGCGCGCCGAGGCTGCCGCCGACCACCAGGATGCGCAGCGGCCCGCTGCGTGCCGCAAAGCGCGTCTCGGGCGGCACGATCGCGGCGATTTCGGCACGCACGGGGTTGCCGGTCCATTCGGCACCCTTCAGCGCGCCGGGGAACGCCACCATTACCTTGTCCGAAACCGTCGCCAGCACGCGGTTGGCGAGACCGGCGATAGCGTTCTGCTCGTGCAGCGCGAGCGGCTTGCCGAGAAGTGAGGCCATCATCCCGCCGGGAAATGCGACATAGCCGCCCAGGCCGAGCACCACGTCGGGCCGGATGCGCCGCAGGTGCCGCAGGCTTTCCCAGAACGAGAGCAGCAGGTTGGCCGGCAGCAGCAGCTTCTGCAGCAGGCCCTTGCCGCGTGCGGCGCGCGCCCGGATCCAGGCTGTGCGGTAGCCATGCGGCGGTACCAGGCGTTCTTCCATGCCGCCGCGCGCCCCCATCCACACGACTTCCCAGCCTGCGGCGCGCAGCTGCGCCGCGACGGCGAGCCCGGGGAAAATGTGCCCGCCGGTGCCGCCGGCCATGATGAGCGCGACCCGGCTCATGCATTCAGTCCTCGCGACAGCTGCCGGTTCTCCCAGTCGATGCGCAGCAGGATCGCCAGCGCGACGAAGTTGACCAGCAGGCCGGAGCCGCCGTAGCTCATCAGCGGCAGGGTCAGGCCCTTGGTCGGCAGCAGGCCGACGTTGACGCCCATGTTGATCAGCGCCTGGATGCCGAGCCAGACGCCGATGCCCTGCGCCGCCAGCGCGGCGAAGTGGCGCTCGTGCAGGCTCGCCTGGCGGCCGATGGCGAAGGCGCGCACCACGATCCAGACGAACAGCGCGATGACCAGCGCCACGCCGGCGAAGCCGAGCTCTTCGGCGATCACGGCGAGCAGGAAGTCGGTGTGCGCCTCGGGCAGGTAGTGCAGCTTCTCCACGCTCGCGCCCAGGCCGACGCCGAGCCATTCGCCGCGGCCGAAGGCGATCAGCGCATGCGACAGCTGGTAGCCGCGGCCGAGGGGATCCGACCAGGGATCCATGAAGCCGAAGATGCGCTGCATCCGATAGGGCGAGGACAGCACCAGCAGCGCGAAGCCCGCCGCCAGCATGCCGACCAGCGCCGTGAAGTGGCGGCCGTTCATGCCGCCGAGGAACAGGATGCCGAAGCTGGTCACGGCGATCACCACGAAGGCGCCGAAATCGGGCTCGCGCAGCAGCAGCCACGACACCAGCAGCATCACCGCGAGCATCGGCAGCAGGCCCTTCTTGAAGCTCTTCATCACCGCGTGCTTGCGCGCGGTGTAGTCGGCGGCGTAGAGCACCGCGGCGAGCTTCACCAGCTCAGAGGGCTGCAGGCTGAGCGCCGGCAGGTCGAGCCAGCGGCGCGCGCCGTTCACCTCGCGGCCGAAGCCGGGTATCAGCACCAGCACGAGCAGCGCGACGCCGAACATGAACAGCCACGGCGCGGCGTGCTGCCACCATTTCGCCGGCACGAGGAACACCATGATCGCCGCGGAAAGCGCCACGCCGAGCACCAGGCTGTGCCGCGCCAGGTACCACGCGGCGTTGTGCCCCGTATAGCGCGCCGACTCGGCGGTGGCGATCGAAGCCGAATACACCATCACCAGGCCGGTCGCGGCGAGCAGCAGGGCCGCCCAGGCGAGCGGCCGGTCGTACTCGGCGCTGGGCGCGCTTTTCGCGAAGACGAAGGAAGCGCTCACGCCGGCAGGTTCCTGACCGCCGCGGCGAAGACTTCGCCCCGGTGCTTGTAGTCGCGAAACATGTCGAAGCTGGCGCAGGCCGGCGAGAGCAGCACCGCGCTGCCCGGCTGCGCGATTGCGGCCGCGCGCTGCACCGCCTCCTCGAGCGAGGCGCAGCGCTCGACGCGCACGCCGGCGAGCGCTTCCTCGATGAGCGGCGCGTCGCGGCCGATGAGCAAGGCGCAGGACACGAGCTGGCGCGCCGGTCCGGCGAGCGGCGAGAAGTCCTGCCCCTTGCCCTCCCCGCCCGCGATCAGCACGGTGGTGCGCGCCAGGCCACGCAGGGCGGCCACGGTGGCGCCGACGTTGGTGCCCTTCGAATCGTCGTACCACTCGACGCCGCGCCGCAGCCGCACGCGCTCCAGGCGGTGCGGCAGCCCCTTGAAGCTGCGCAGGCCGACCGCGAGGCTGCTCGTCGAAACGCCCAGGCTCGCGGCGAGCGCGCAGGCCGCCAGAGCGTTGGCGACGTTGTGGCTGCCGTGGATCTGCAGCTCGTCGATGCGCAGCATCGGCACGCCCCTGCATACCAGTGCGCCCGCGCGCACCCCGTAGTCGTCGTCGTCGAGGCCGAAGGTGACCATGCTCTTGCCCGGAACTGCCATGGCGAGGGAGCGCGGGTCATGCCGGTTGAGTACCTGCACCGCCGCCCCGGCGAAGATGCGCGCCTTGGCAGCGCCGTACTCATCGATGCCGGCGTAGCGGTCGAGGTGGTCCTGCGTGAGGTTCAGCATGGCCGCCGCGTGCGGCTTGAGCGACCAGGTCGTCTCCAGCTGGTAGCTGGAAAGCTCGAGCACCCACGCCGCAGGCGGCGTCGACCTGTTCAGCGCTGCTTGCAGAACGGGCGGCGCGATGTTGCCTGCCACCTCGACATCGAGCCCGGCGCTCTTCAGCAGGTGGCCGGTGAGCGAGGTAACGGTGGTCTTTCCATTGGTGCCGGTGATGGCGATCACCTTGGCCTTGTTGCTCCAGGCGAAGAGCTCGATGTCGCCAACGACCGGAATGCGCTGCGCGACGGCGGACTTGACCAGCGCATCGTCGAGTGGAAGGCCGGGGCTGATGCACACCAGATCCACTCCGTCGAGGAGCGCGTTGCTGAATTTGCCGGTATGCAGCTCGCCGGGGAAGTCCTTGCGGCGCGGCGGGGCGGCACGCGTATCGGCGGCGCGAACCTTGCCACCTTCGCGCTCGACCCAGCGCGCGACCGACAGGCCCGTGTCGCCGAGGCCGAGCACCAGCACCCGCCTGCCCGCGAGCGCGACCGGGGCGGGCCTGGGCAGCAGCGAGAAGGCCGGCTCGCGCATCATCTGAGCTTGAGCGTCGACAGGCCGAACAGCACCAGCATCATGGTGATGATCCAGAAGCGCACCACCACCTGGCTCTCCTTCCAGCCCTCGAGCTCGTAGTGGTGGTGCAGCGGCGCCATGCGGAAGATGCGCTTGCCGCCGGTGGCCTTGAAATAGATCACCTGCAGCATCACCGACAGCGTCTCGGCGACGAACACGCCGCCCATGATGAACAGCACGATCTCCTGACGCACGATCACGGCGATGGTGCCGAGCGCCGCGCCGAGCGCGAGCGCACCGACGTCGCCCATGAACACCTCGGCCGGATAGGCGTTGAACCAGAGGAAGCCGAGGCCCGCGCCGGCGAGCGCGCCGCAGATCACGGCCAGCTCGCCCGCGCCCGCGATGTACGGCAGGCCGAGGTATTTCGAGAACACGGCGTGGCCGGCGACGTAGGCGAAGATGCCGAGCGCGCTGCCCACCATCACCGTCGGCATGATGGCGAGGCCGTCGAGGCCGTCGGTCAGGTTGACCGCGTTGGAGGTGCCGACGATGACGAAGAAAGTCAGCACGATGAAGCCGAACGTGCCCAGCGGATAGGCGACGAACTTGAAGAACGGCACGATCAGCTGGTTGAGCGCCGGCATGCTCTGCGCGAGATACGCCAGGTAGCACGCCGCGGAGAGGCCGATCAGCGCCTGCCAGAGGAATTTCGCCTTGGCCGAAAGGCCCTTCGGATTGCGGTGCACCACCTTGCGGTAGTCGTCGATCCAGCCGATGGTGCCGAAGGCGAGCGTCACCAGCAGCACCACCCACAGCAGGCGGTTGGAAAGGTCGCCCCACAGCAGCGTGGTGACGACGATCGACACCAGGATCAGCGCGCCGCCCATGGTCGGCGTGCCGGCCTTGGTGAGGTGCGAGCGCGGGCCGTCGTCGCGCACCGCCTGGCCGATCTTGTAGGCGGTCAGCTTGCGGATGACGTAGGGTCCGAGGATCAGCGACACCGCGAGCGCGGTCAGGCAGGCGAGCACCGCGCGCAGCGTGATGTAGTTGAAGACGTTGAACAGGCGCACATCCTTCGCCAGCCATTGCGCGATCTCGAGCAGCATTTAGTGCCCTCCCTGCGCGGCGCCCGTGAGGGCGGCGACCACGCGTTCCATCTTCATGAACCGCGAACCCTTGACCAGGATGCTCTTGCCCTCGATGCCCGCCACCAGCTCATCCACCGAATCGAAGTGGCGGCCCGCGGCGCCGAACGCCTCGACGGCATGCCGCGTCGCATCACCTATGGCGTACAGCCTGGAGATGCTCTTGGCGCAAGCGTAGGCGCCGACCTCGCGATGGAACTCGGCTCCCTGGCTGCCGACCTCGCCCATGTCGCCGAGCACCAGCGCGGTCGGCGGCGGGCAGGAGGCGAGCACATCGATCGCGGCGCGTACCGAGTCCGGGTTGGCGTTATAGGTGTCGTCGATCACGGTGGCGCCGTTGCGCGCCTGCTTGATCTGCAGCCGGCCGGCATAGGGGCGGAACGAGCTCAGGCCGGCGGCGATGGCCTGCAGCCCGATGCCGGCGGCGTGCGCGCAGGCGGCGGCGGCGAGCGCATTGCGCACGTTGTGCAGGCCGGGGATCGCCAGCGTGGCCTTCGCCTTGCCGCCGGCACGGATTTCGAGATCGCTCGACAGCGGCATCAGGGTGTATGCGCCGGTCACCGCGGCCTTCGCGTCGAGTCCGAAGTCCACCACCTTGCGGCTGCCAGCGGCCTGGCGGAAGAAGGCGGCCTGGGCGTCGTCGGCGTTGATCACCGCTACGCCGTCCGCCGGCAGGGCGCCGAACACGCTCGCGTTCTCGGCGGCCACCTCCTCCACCGAGCGCATGAACTCGAGGTGCTCGCGCTGCGCGTTGTTGACCAGGGCGACGGTCGGCTGTGCGATGGCCGCCAGGTAGGCGATCTCGCCCTTGTGGTTCATGCCGAGCTCGATCGCGCACCAGCGGTGGTGCTCGCGCAGGCGCAGCAGGGTGAGCGGCAGCCCGATATCGTTGTTGAGGTTGCCGGCCGTGGCGAGCACTTCGTGGTCTCCTGCGTGGGCGCGCAGGATCGAGGCGAGCATTTCCTTCACCGTGGTCTTGCCGTTCGAGCCGGTCACGGCGATCAGCGCGGGGGCGAACCGGGCGCGCCAGCCGCGCGCCAGCGTGCCCAGCGCGAGCCTGGTGTCGTCGACCACGGCCACCGGCAGCGGAAACTCGCCCTGGTGGCGGCGGTCGACCATCGCCGCGCTGGCGCCGGCGCTTGTCGCCTGCGGCAGGAAGCTGTGGCCGTCGAAGCGCTCGCCGCGCAGTGCGACGAACAGGTCGCCCGGGCGCACGCTGCGGGTGTCGGTCGAGACGCCACTGAACACCGGGTCGCCGCCGCTCGCGCGGCCGCCGGTCATCGAAGCGGCCTCGGCGAGGCTCATCATTTCGTCCTCCGCGCGAGGGCTTCGCGCGCGGCGAGGGCGTCCGAAAACGGCAGCCGCTTGCCGGCGATCTCCTGGTAGTCCTCGTGCCCCTTGCCGGCGATCAGCACGACGTCGTCGCTGGCCGCCTGCGCGATGGCCTGCTCGATGGCGCGGGCGCGGTCGGCTTCGACCTGGTGCGGTTTGTCGATGCCCTTTTCGATCTGCGAGATGATCGTCATCGGGTCCTCGCTGCGCGGATTGTCCGAAGTGACCAGCACCTGGTCGGCGAGGCGCGCGGCGACGGCTCCCATGAGCGGCCGCTTGGTCGGGTCGCGATCGCCGCCCGCGCCGAACAGCACCGCGAGCCGGCCGCGGCGCGCCTGGGCGACGGGACGCAAAGCTTGCAGCACTTTCTCAAGCGCGTCCGGCGTGTGCGCATAGTCCACAACGACCAGCGGCCGGTCGCCCACGCGCTGCATGCGCCCCGGTACCGGCGGCAGGTCGGCGATCAGCGCCAGCGCCTGGCGTTTCTCCACCCCGAACGCGAGCAGGCAGCCGAGCACGCCGAGCGCGTTGGCGAGGTTGAAGCGCCCCACCTGTTGCGTGTGCTCGGGCGGCAGGAGCTTCGCCGGAAGGTATTCGTCCACCGCGACCGCTGGAGCGTCGGCGAAGCCGTAGCCGATCGCGCGCACGCCCTTCCCCTTCAGCCGAAGCGCGAGGCGCGCGCCCATGGCATCGTCGAGATTGAGCACGGCGGCGCCGAGGCCCGCGGTGTCGAACAGCTTCTCCTTCGCAGCCGCGTAGGCCTGCATCGTGCCGTGGTAGTCGAGATGGTCGTGCGAGAGGTTGGTGAAGAGCGCGCAGTCGAACGCGATCGCGTTGACTCGACCCTGCTCGAGGCCGTGCGATGACACTTCCATCGCCACCGCCTGGTGCTTTTCATCCACGAATTTCTTCAGCAACGCCTGGATCTCGAGCGCGTCCGGAGTGGTGTTCGGCAGGGGCTGGAGGGAACCGGGGATACCGTAGCCGAGCGTGCCGATGACGGCCGAGCGGATGTGTTTCCGACTCAGCGCGGCGGCGATCCATTGACTGCACGAGGTCTTGCCGTTGGTGCCGGTGACACCGCACATCCAGAGCGACTCCGACGGGCGGCCGTAGAGCTCCGCCGCCAGCTCGCCGGCGTGCTGCTTGAGTCCCGCGAGCGGCGCGTTCGGCACGCGCCATTCCTCGCGCCACGCAAACGCGGCCTGTTCCCACAGGACTGCCGATGCGCCACGGCGGATCGCATCGCCGATGTGCGCCCGCCCGTCCGCCGCCTCGCCGGGATAGGCGAGGAAGGCCACGCCCGGCGCGCAGCGGCGGCTGTCCGAAGCCAGCCGCTCGATCATCGCTCCTTGCGCGGCCAGGAGCCGCAGGATTTCGCTTGCGTTGGTCGGCACGGCTCACCCATCAGGTGCTTTCCCCCGCTTCGTCGCCGGCGCGCGGCAGCTCGAGCGGCTCGAGCGGCGCGTCGTGCGGTACGCCGAGCAGGCGCAGCGCGCCCTGCATGACGTGCGCGAACGCCGGCGCGGCAACCGCGCCGCCGTAGTGCTCGCCGCCCGCGGGCTCGTCGATCATCACCGCCACGATCAGCCGGGGCGCAGACGCCGGCGCCAGGCCGACGAAGGAAGCCAGGTACTTGTGCGCGGCATAGCTGCCGTTTTCCAGTTTGTGCGCGGTGCCGGTCTTGCCCGCGACCCGCCAGCCCATGATGCGGGCGCGCGGGCCGGTGCCGCCAGGCTGCACCGCGGACTCCAGCATGGCGCGCACGGCGCGCGCCGATTCGCCCGACAGCACTTTCTCGCCGCTCGCGTCGCCAGTACTTTTGACCAGCGTGAGAGGCACCAATTCCCCGTCGCGCGCGAACACGGTGTAGGCGCGCGCGAGCTGCAGCAGGCTGACCGAGATGCCGTGGCCGTAGGCCATGGTCGCCTGCTCGATCGGGCGCCAGGTCTTGTACGGACGCAGCCGGCCGGCGGCCTCGCCCGGGAAGCCGAGCTGGGACTGAGTGCCGAAGCCGACGCGCTGGAACATGTCCCACATCGCCTCGCGCGGCATGGCGAGGGCGAGCTTCGCCGCGCCGACGTTGGACGACTTCTGGATCACCTGCGACAGGCTGAGAGAAGCCGCCGGATGCACGTCGTGGATGGTGTAGTTGGCGATCGTCATGCGGCCGGGCGCGGTATGCACGGCGGTGGCCGGAGTCACTTTCCCGCTCTCCAGCGCCAGCGCGACCGTGAACGGCTTCAGCGTCGAGCCCGGCTCGAACAGATCGGTGATGACGCGGTTGCGCAGTTGCGCGCCGGTGAGGCGCGCGCGGTTGTTCGGGTTGAAGGACGGGATGTTGACCAGCGCCAGGATCTCGCCGGTCCGCACGTCGAGCACCACCATGGCGCCGGCCTTGGCGCGGTGCTCGTCCACCGCCGCCTTGAGCGTGCTGAAAGCGAGGCTCTGGATCTTGCCGTCGATGGACAGCGTGAGGTCGGCGCCGTCCTGGCCGGCGCGGATCGACTCGACGTCCTCGACGATGCGCCCGAGCCGGTCCTTGATGACGCGCCGGCTGCCGGGCTTGCCGCCCAGACTGGCCTGGTGCGCCAGCTCGATGCCCTCCTGGCCGGCGTCGTCCACCCCTGTGAAGCCGATCACGTGAGCGGTCACTTCGCCGCCCGGGTAGTAGCGGCGGAACTCCCGCTGCTGATGCACCCCTTTCAAGCCGAGCGCGACGACCGCGTCGGCAGTTTCCGGCGAGACCTGCCGCTTCAGGTAGACGAAATCGCGCGACTGGTCGGCGAGCTTCTTGTCGATCTCCTTCGCCTCGACACCCAGCAGCGCGGCGAGCTTCTTCTTCTGGCCCGGCGCGAACTCGACGTCGCCCGGAATCGCCCAGATGGATTTCACCGGCGTCGACACCGCGAGAGCGTCCCCGTTGCGGTCGAGGATGCGGCCGCGCGTGGCCGGCAGCTCGATGACGCGCGAGTAGCGCGCGTCGCCCTTTCCCTGCAGGAAATCGGTGCGCAGGGTCTGCAGGTAGAGCGAGCGGCCGGCCAGCACCGCGAAGCCGACCAGCAGCGCCGACATCACGAAGCGGGCGCGCCACACCGGCAGGCGCACGGGGCCCGCGTTGACCTTCTTGGCCGCGTTCACCGCGCGCTCTCCGGCCTCACGATGCGCACGCGGCGCGGATCGGGGGCGCGCAGCCCGAGCTTGCGCGCGGCGATGCTCTCGACGCGCGTGTGCAGCGCCCAGGTGCTCGCCTCGAGCTGCAGCTGGCCGTACTCGACGTCCAGCGCGCGGGCGCGGTTCTGCTCGCGCTCGAGCTCGGAGAACTGCTTGCGCGCCCGATGCTGGGATGTGACGAGCCCGATCGCGCAAGCGACGAGAACCGCGAGGAGGAGGAGGTTCAGTTTCGCCACCGCGCGTCGGGCTCGATTCGAATGTTCGGTACGTAAGGCGCCGCGGTGCGCTCGGCCACCCGCAGGATGGCGCTGCGCGCACGCGGATTGCTCTGGATTTCTTCAGGGGATGCCTTGACCGCCCGGCCCATGATCTTGAGGGAGGGTTGTGGCATTTCGCTGGCACGCAGCGGCAAATCCCGGGGCATCTGCGGGCGCGCCTGGTGCTGCAGGAAGCGCTTGACGATGCGGTCCTCGAGCGAGTGGAAGCTGATCACCGCCAGGCGAGCGCCCGGTGCAAGGTGCTGCACCGCCCGCGGCAGCATCAGCGACACTTCCTCAAGCTCCCGATTGACGTGAATCCGTACAGCCTGAAAGGTGCGCGTCGCCGGGTCCTGGCCCGGCTCGCGTGTGCGGACCGCCTGACCCACGAGGCCGGCCAGTTGGCGTGTGCCGACGATTGGTTCGCGGACGCGAGAAGCAACAATCGCCGCTGCAATCTGTTTAGCAAACCGTTCTTCGCCATACCCCCGTATCACCTCCGTGATTTCTTGTTCTTCTGCCTGTGCCAGCCACTGCGCTGCCGAGACCCCGCTCGACGGGTCCATCCGCATGTCGAGCGGGCCGTCGGCGCGAAACGAGAAGCCGCGCGCCGGGTCGTCGAGCTGCGGCGAGGAGACGCCCAGGTCGAACAGCAGGCCGTCGACCTTGCGCTCGCCCAGCACCTGCGAGATATTCGAGAACGCCGCCCTGACGAAGGTAAATCGCGGATCCGCGAGCGCGCGCGCCGCCGCTTCCGCCTGCGGATCCCGGTCGAGCGCGATCAGCTTTCCCCGCCGGCCAAGGCGCTCGAGGATCGCGCGGCTGTGTCCGCCGCGACCGAAGGTGCCGTCGACATAGGTGCCGCCGGCGCGGATGGCGAGCGCTTGAATGGATTCGTGGACGAGGACCGGAAGGTGCATAAGGGGCCCTCAAAGCGAGAAGCCCTCCATGCCGGGGGGCGGCGCCGCCGGGCCGGCGAGCGCCTGGCCGAGCTTCGCCGACCACACGCCCGAATCCCACAGCTCGAAGTAGCGGCCCTGGCCGACCATCATCGCCTCGCGCTCGAGCTTGGCGTGCAGCCGCAGCGCCGGCGCCAGCAGCACGCGGCCCGAGCCGTCGGGCTCGATGTGCTCCTCGAAGCCGAGCAGCAGGCGTTTCCACCAGCTCGCCTGCGGGTTGAAGCTGGGGAAGGCCTCGACCTGCGAGCGCACCGGCTCCCAGGCGGCCTCGGGGTAGATCAGCACGCAGCCGTCCGGGTGCGCGGTGAGCACGAGGGATGCCCCGCCGTCGAGCAAAGCTTCGCGATGGCGCGTCGGGATAGCGATGCGTCCCTTCGCGTCGAGCGTGATGACCGCGGCTCCGTGAAACGATCCACCCATTGGGTAGCTTTTCCCACTTTTTTCTACCTTTTGCCACTCTACGGGGAAACAAGCTAGGGCGTCAAGGAGTTTTGCCAAGTCAGACAATCACTTAGCAACGTTTTTGGAAGTCGAATCTCCTTTTATAAATAGTGTAATTATTCAAAGTGTTAGGTTTTTAACTGAAAGTGGGTTCTCAAGACTTTTCGCACCATGGGGCGGTGCCATAATTTCCCCCCTGATGATCAATAAAGTCGTCGCCAGCCCTGAAGCTGGCCTCGCCGATGTCCCCGATGGCGCCACCATCATGATCGGCGGCTTCGGCAACGCCGGCATGCCGGCCGCCCTGATCGACGCGCTGATCGCCCAGGGCGCGCGCAACCTGACCGTGGTCAACAACAACGCCGGCAATGCCGACGCCGGGCTGGCCGCGCTGATCGGAGCGAAGCGGGTGCGCAAGATCCTGTGCTCTTTCCCGCGCCAGGCGGACTCGTGGCACTTCGACAAGGCGTACCGCGCAGGCGAGATCGAGCTCGAGCTGGTGCCGCAAGGCACGCTGGCCGAGCGCATCCGCGCCGCCGGCGCCGGCATCGGCGCATTCTTCACGCCGACCGCCCATGGCACCAAGCTCGCCGAAGGCAAGGAAACGCGGCGCATCGGCGATCGCGACTACGTCCTCGAGTATCCGATCCACGCCGACTACGCGCTGATCAAGGCCGACCGCGCCGACCGCTGGGGCAACCTCACCTACCGCATGACCGCGCGCAATTTCGCCCCAATCATGGCCGCCGCGGCCAAGTGCACCGTGGTGCAGGTGCGCGAGATCGTCGAGCTGGGCGCCATCGACCCGGAGGCGGTCGTCACTCCCGGCATCTTCGTCAAGCGCGTGGTGAAGGTCGCCGCGGCGCTGAGAAAGGCTGCCTGATGAAAAAGCTCGACCGCAACCAGATGGCCGCGCGCGTCGCGCGCGATATCCCGGAGGGCGCCTACGTCAACCTGGGTATCGGCCTGCCGACGCTGGTGGCCGATTTCCTGCCCAAGGGCCGCGAGATCATCCTGCACAGCGAGAACGGCGTGCTCGGCGTCGGCCCGAAGCCCGCGCCCGGGCAGGAGGACGAGGACCTGATGAACGCCGGCAAGGAGCCCGTCACGCTGCTGACCGGCGGGTCGTACTTCCACCATGCCGACTCGTTCGCCATGATCCGCGGCCGGCACCTCGACTTCGCGGTGCTTGGCGCATTCCAGGTCTCGGCCGCCGGCGATCTCGCCAACTGGCACACCGGCGGCGCCGACGCGATCCCGGCGGTGGGCGGCGCGATGGACCTGGCGGTGGGCGCGAAGAAGGTGCTGGTGATGATGGAGCACCTGACCAAGAAGGGCGAGAGCAAGATCGTCGAGCGCTGCACCTATCCCCTCACCGGCGCGCGCTGCGTCGACCGCATCTACACCGATCTCGCGGTAATCGACGTCAAGCCCGACGGCCTCCATGTGGTGGAGACCGTCGAGGGCCTGTCTTTCGAGGAACTGCAACGCTTGAGCGGCGTGCCGCTCAAGCGACTTGCTACCGCGGCCTAGCTACCGGGTCACTGCCCGTCTTGGCGCATCAGCGTCCGCTCCGCTTTCTCGGCGATGCTTTTCCGCTCGAACCGGTTCCAGTAGTCGGTATAGATTCCCTGCATGCGCTGCTTGTTCTCGGCAAACCACTCCGCCGCCGCCTTCGGCTCCGCCTCGATCAGTTTGGTGCCGGAAATCCATTCCTGGGCTTCCTTCGACTTCAGGTCGGACGCCCGGATCGGCGTCGGGGCGAATCCGCCTGTACCCCAATTGGGCCGCACGATCGTGTAGTAGGTTTTCCCGGCAGTGACGTCGGCCAGCATGAAGTCGGCCGCAGTGCCGTACGCCATGAACACCTTCTGGCCCGGGGTCGTCTCGTAGACGACCTTGTTGCCGGTCGGCAGCTGGCCAATGAAACGCAGCTCGCCGTTGATCACCTCGAACAGGTCGCAGCCGATGGCGGCGGCAACCATCGACGAGCGCATGAACACGACCTTTGCCTTGTCCGGATTCGACCGGGAAATCTCCTGGCTCGGCGCCTCGCGCATCACGGCGCCGCCGCAACCCGACAACAGCAGACAGAACGCCGCTGCCGCGGCTGAAAATCGCATTTGCTCCATTTTCGTCCCCCCCTTGAGTGACCTGCGGGGACTATCCTACTGCGGCTTAATTCCCGCGGAGCGGATCACGCGCTGATAGTCGTCGATTTCCGAACGCACGTAGCGCGCGAACTCCTGCTGCGACATGTCCATCGTGTCGTTACCGAGGTTGGCCAGTTTCTCCTTCACGCCGGGATCGGCCAGCGCCTTGCGCACGTCGGCGTTGATCTTGCTCGCCACATCGGCCGGCATCCCGGCCGGGCCCCACACTCCGAACCAGAGTGGTGAGTCGGCGCCCTTCACTCCCGCCTCGCCGGTGGTGGGCACGTCCGGCAGCGTCGCGTTGCGCTTCGCGGTGCTCACCGCCAGCGGGCGCAGCTTGCCGCTCTTGATGTGCGGCATGCCGGCGGAGATCGGCGCCCAGTAGCAGTCGACCGAGTTGCTGAACAGCGCCTGGATCACCTCGGGCGTGCCCTTGAACGGCACCTGCGTCACCTTGATGTCGGCGGCGGCGACGAACTTCTCGGTGCTGAGGTGCGTGCCGCTGCCGATGCCGGCGTGGCCCCAGTTGATCGAACCGGGCTTGGCCTTGGCCTCGCTCACCAGGTCGGCGACGGTTTTGAACTGCGAGCCGGTGTTCACCACCAGCACGTTGGGCTGGATGGCGAGCGGCACGATGTCGACGAAGTCCTTGGTGGTCTCGTACGGCAGCTTGGCGTAGATGGCGGGGTTGACCGAGTGCGCGTTCGAGTTGATCAGCAGCGTATAGCCGTCGGGCGCCGCCTTCGCGACCACCGCCGAGCCGATCGAGCCGCCGGCGCCGGCGCGGTTCTCCGGCACCACCGGCTGGCCCCACATCTCCGACACCTTCTGGAACACGATGCGGCCGACGATGTCGGTCGAGCTGCCCGGCGTGAACGAGATGACGACGTGAACCGGCTTGTTGGGAAAGCCCTGCGCCGAGGCGGGCGCCGCGACCGCAGCAAGAACGGCAAATAGAAAAACCTGCACGAATCGCATCATTTCTCCTCGTTATTGAGGCTTGATCCCCGCGGCCTGCAGGATCTTGCTGGTTTCCTCGACTTCCTTTTTCACGAAGTCGGTGAACTGGGTAACCGTCAGGTTGCCCGGCACGGTGCCGAGCCGGGTCAGGCGCTCGCGCAGGTCCGCGCTGGCGAGCGCGGCGTTCACGTCCTTGTTGATCTTCGCGGCGACGTCGGCGGGAATCTTGGCCGGTCCCCACAGGCCGACCCACAGGGTGTAGTCGAAGCCCGGGTAGCCCTGCTCCGCGACGCTCGGCACGTTGGGCAGCAGCGGCGAGCGCTGCGCCGACGAGACCGCCAATGCCACCGCCTTGCCGCCGCCGACATGGGGCAGCGCGGCGTTGAGCGGCGCCCAGTAGCAGCACACCCGGTTGGCGATGGTGTCACCGATGGCTTCAGGCGTTCCCTTGTACGGTACGTGCTGCACGTCGATGCCGGTCGCGATCTTGAGCTTCTCGAGGTTGAAGTGCGTGCCGCTGCCCACGCCGGCCGAGGAGAAATTCAGCTTGCCGGGGCTGGCTTTCGCCGCCTTGACGAAGTCGCCGAGCGTTTTCCAGCCAGAGTCCGGGCCGACGATCAGCACATTCGGACCGCCGCCGAGAAGCGCCAGGTTGACGAAGTCGCGCAGCGTGTCGTAGCGCATGTCCTTGTAGATGCCCGGGTTCGCCGCGTGCGCCGATGAGTTGGCGAGCAGGGTGTACCCGTCCGGGTCCGAGCGCAGCACGAATTCGGAGCCGACGGTGCCGCCGGCGCCGGCGCGGTTCTCGACCACCACCGGCTGGCCCCACATCTCCTGCAGCTTGGCGGCGACCGCCCGGCCGATGATGTCGGTCGAGCTGCCCGGCGTGAAGGCGACGACCACGCGCACCGGCTTGGTCGGAAAGCTCTGCGCGAGCGCGCCGCAGGCGAATGCCGCCAGAAAAAAACAAATCAGACGTTTCATCGTTCCTCCGTTACTGCGGCGTGGCGCCGGAATCGATCATGATCTTGCCGAGCACCTGGTATTCGCGCGCGATGAAGGCGTCGGACTGCGCCGGGCTCATCGCCATCGGCTCGGTGCCGAGCTTCGCCAGCCGCTCCCTGATCTCGCCTGATTGCAAAGCACGCTGCACCTCGGCGTTGATCTTGCCGACGATATCGGCCGGCGTCTTCGCCGGCGCGAGCAGCGCGAGCCAGAAGGTTGATTCGCCCTGAGGGAAGCCGGCCTCGGCGATGGTTGGCACATCCGGCAGCGCCGCGATGCGCTTCGGTGTGCTCACCGCGAGCGGCTTCACCTTGCCGTCCTGAACCAGGCCCATGCTCGAGACCGCCGGTACCCAGGCGTAATGAATGCGGCCGGCCATCGTCTCCGTCAGCATCGGCGGCGTTCCCTTGAGAGGTACGTGAAGCGCCTTGACGCCGGCGGCGACGTTGAAGGCCTCCGCGCTGACATGCGCGCCGCTGCCGACGCCGGCGGTCGCGTAGTTATATGCGCCGGGCTTCGCCTTCAGCATCGCGACCAGCTCCTTTACCGAGTTGATGCCCAGGGTCGGCGGCACGATCAGCACGCTCGGCAGGCTGCCCAGCATGGCCACGGCGGAAAGGTCCTTCAGGGTGTCGTAGCCCAGATCCTTGTACAGGACGTGGTTAACGGCGTGCCCCGAAGAAACCACCGCGAGCGTATAGCCGTCGGGCGCTGCGCGCGCGGTCTCGCGGATGCCGATCGAGCCGCCGGCGCCGGGCCGGTTGTCGACGATGACCGGGTGGTTCCAGGCGGTGGTGAGCCGTTCGCCGACGATGCGCGCCATGACGTCGGTGGCGCTGCCCGGCGTGAACGGCACGATGATGCGGACCTGCTTGGACGGATAGGCGTCCTGAGCCTGCGTCGCTCCCGACAAAAGAACCGCGGCTGCCGCCAGCAGCGTTGTGGTGAATCTCATGTTTCCTCCTCCATCGTCAGTTTAACCGGAAGAATTCCATCGGCGCCCTGTGCAGGCGCTCGTGGCCGGTTTCGGTAACCAGCACCAACTCTCCTATTTGTACACCGGCCCGGCCGTCCCGTGTCACCACGTTTGGCTGCAGCACGATCGTCATGCCGGCCTCGAGCGCAAGCTCGGGAACCGGGCCGGCCGGCCGGCTGGCGCTGCCGAGCACGGGTGGCAGATAGCCGCCGACGAAGCCATGCACCAAATCGTCGCAGGTAGTGAAGCCCGCCGCCTCGATGCACTCCGAGGCTTCGACCAGCGCCCCCGCCGGCGCCCCCGCCCTGACCACGCGCAGCATGGCGGAGAAAGCGGCGTCGGCAGCGGCGTAGAGCTCGCGGTAGAGAGCGTTCGGCTCCGACTCGACGGTGAAGCTGCGCAGCACCTGGCCGGGGTAGTCCCGGAACTGCGCGCTGATCTCGCAGAACAGCACATCGCCGCGGGCAAGGCGCCGCGTCGACGGATATTGCGCCGGCACGCAGCAATCGGGCGCTGCCATCGAGGTGGCGCCGAAATAGTGGATCCAGGTGGTGCCGCCCTCGGCCACATAGGCGTTCTCGCAGATGCGCCAGAGTGCCCGCTCATCGATGCCCGCGCGCACCTCGCGCCGCAGCGCGTCGATGGCGCGGTCCGACAGCCACGCGCCGAGCCGCACCCATTCGAGCTCCTCAGGCGACTTCACCAGCCTGAGCAACGTGTAGGCGGCGTTCAGGTTGACCAGTTCCAGGGTCTGCGCGAGCCGCCGTTGCGTGCCGGCCGCGAGCGGGCCGATCACGCCGATCTTCCTCGCGTTCCTGCCGCGCAGCTCGCTCTCAAGCGCATCGGCGGTAGCGGTGCCGCCCCAGCGGACTTCGAACTCCTGCGCATGGCGGCGCGCGAGAGGCACGTGGTTGTGATACTGGACGAAGAGGACGCCGCCGGGCCGCGCCGGATCGAACAGCGCCACCGCCTCCGCGGTCACCTGCCAGCCGGTGAGCCAGGCGACGCCGCTGCCCGCGCGATTTTCCCCGCAGACGAGGATCAGATCGACGCCGGCGCGCGCAGCCGCGTCCGCAAGCCGCGCGCGACGCGCGTTCATCTCTCCACTGGAGAACTGCGGGTAGAGCTGTGAGGCGAGCGCCCGCAGCCGGGGCGGCAGATCCGTCAGGCGGCCTTGGTCTTGCTCTTGTTCGCCCAGTAGCTGCCGTCGGACTTCGAGCTTTTCAGCTTGCTCTCATCCTCGAAGCCCGGCGCCATCGACGCCGTGGTGCCCGGCAGCACCTGGTGATGGTCGATGTTGAGCAGGCGCAGCCAGCTCTGCTGGCCCATGGTCAGGCCGATGAAGCAGCCCAGCTCGACCAGCTCGGGCTCGCTGAAATGCCGGTGCATGCGCTCCCAGAAGGCGTCGTCGGTGTCGAGGCGGTAGACGATCGCCTCGGCGTAGGCGAGCGCCGCCTTCTGGCGTTCGTTGTAGCGCCTGGACTTCTCGAATTGCAGCAGATCGCGCACGTCATCCTCGACCATGCCGCTCGCCGCCGCCTTGACCGAGCGCTGGTTGCCGCAGTACTCGCAGGTCACGGCGCGGGACACATAGAGGCGGCAGAGCTCCTTGATCGGATGGGCTAGCACGCCGTTCTTGAACAGGTCGCGCCAGGAATTGGCGAAGAACCAGAAGCAGGCCTTGACGTGGGCGCGCACCGCCGAGCTCTCGGGGCGCGGCGTGCCTTCGCGCTGGCAGCGCTCCATTTCCTTGCGCATGTCGGCGTCCATCTGCGCCGGATCGATATAGCTGATTCTCTGCTTGGCCATGGTTCAGCTCCTCAAAGCGCGCCGCACGGGCATTCGAGCGACCAGGTGCCGCTGTCGCCGATGATCATCGGATGGCGGTGGGCCGCCAGCGACGGCATCGGCCCCGCCGCGTTCCGGTGATACCCGCCATAGTGCCGCACCGGCAGCCAGTCCGGCAACGATGGCGGAGGCGGCGCGTCGAGCTGCGAGTACGGACCCGCGGCGTAGACCACCTTGCCACCTACCATGGTGAGCACGGACTCGAGGTTCTTCACATCATCGACCGGAATCGAGAAGTAGTCGCCCGTCAGGAACACCAGGTCGGCGAGCTTGCCGGCCTGCAGGGTGCCCTTCTTGTCTTCTTCCGACGACATCCAGGCGCCGCCGGCGGTGTACAGGCGCAACGCCTCGGTGCGGTCGAGCAGGTTCTGGTCGCCTTGCAGCTTGACGCCGCCCAAGGTCTTGCCCGTAAGCAGCCAGTGCACGCCGATCCAAGGGTTGTAGCTGGTGGCGCGGTTGGCGTCGGTGCCGCAGGCGAGCGGGATGCCCATCTCGCGAATGCGCTTGATCGGCGGCGCGTCGGCAGCAAGCTGGGCACCGTATTTTTGGAGAAATGCTTCTCCATCAAGCGACAGGCGGTTCTGGATGTTGATGCTGCCGCCGAGCGCCGCCACGCGCTCCAGCGTCTTCGGCGACATCGTCTCGCAATGGTCGAGGCCCCAGCGCAGGCCCTTCAGCGGCACCTCGCGGTTGACGTCCTCGAGCACGTTGAGCACGCGGCTCGCGGTCGCGTCGAACGTGGTGTGCTGGCGGAACGGCCACTTCAGGCCGGCCAGGTACTTCGTGATCGCCGTGAACTGGCTTTCCATCACGCCCGGCGGCGCGACCACCCAGTCCTTGGCGAAATTCGCCGGGTCGCCGGCGGAATAGGCGATGTACTCGCCCGCGCCGATCATCCGGTAGTAGTCGTTGCCCTCGCCGATCTTCACCATCTTCGACCAGGCTTCGTAGTTGGCGAGCTCCTTGCCCGGCGCCTGCGCGAACAGCTCGTAGCCGATGCGCAGCGTGAGCTGGTTGTCGGCGGCGAGCTTGGCGATGGCGGCGTAGTTGTCGGGGAAGTTCTGCCCGCCGCCGCCGGCGTCGATCACGCTGGTGACGCCGAGCCGGTTGTGCTCGCGCATGAAATGGCGCGTCGAGGTGATCTGCTCCTCGGGCGAGAGGCGCGGCACGCGCAGCCACACTGCCACCAGGCTGGCGAGGCTGGTGGTCGACACCACCAGGCCGGTCGTGTTGCCGCCGGCGTCGCGCTCGACGTAGCCGCCGAAGAGCTTCGGTACTTCCTTCTCCCAGCCGAGCACGCGCACCGCCGAGCGGTTCAGCCAGGCGCGGTCGTAGAGGTGCATGATCATGCACGGCGTGTCGCCGGTGGCGGCGTTGATCTCTTCGAGCGTCGGGAAGCGCTTCTCCTGGAACTGTGCCCAGGTCCAGCCGCCGATCACCTGCACCCAGTGCGGCGCCGGCGTGCGCCGCGCCTGCTCGCGCACGCGGCGCATGCCCTCGGCGAGCGAGGGCACGCCGTCCCAGCGCACCTCGTTGGTGTAGGTCAGGCCGCCGCGGATGAAATGCGTGTGCGCATCGTTGATGCCGGGAATGACGGTGCGCCCGCCGGCGTCGATGACGCGGGTGTTCATGTTCTTGTAGGCGTTCAGCTCGGCCTCGGAGCCGACCGCGAGGATGCGCTCGCCCTTGATGGCGATCGCCTCGGCGCGCGGCTTGCGCGGGTCGAGCGTGTTGACGCGCGCGTTGACGATCAGCGTGTCGGCGGGCTCCTGCACGCCCATCGTTCCGCAACCGCTCAGCGCGGCAAGCCCGACGCTGCCCTTGATAAATCTGCGACGAGAATCACGACGAGAGTCCATCCCCAACCTCCACGTTTTCCGGCTTGAGCTCGATGCCCGAAGCCTTGGCCTGCGCCAGCAACAATGTGGAAAAGTCCTGCTCGGTCATGCCCTGCCCGATCATCTGCTGCAGGACGTCGCGCGTGATGGAAGTCAGCGGCATCGGCACTTCGAACTCGCGCCCGGCATCGAGGCCCAGGTCGAGGTCCTTGCGCAGCAGCTTGGGCGTGAACGTGACGTGGAAGTCGAGGTTCACCAGCGCCGGCGTCTTGTAGCGCGTGAACATCGAGCCCATCACGCTCTTGTTGAGGAAGTCGAGGAACGCGTGCCGCGGCATGCCCACCTTCTGCGCCAGGACGGTGATCTCGCACAGGTTCTGGATTACCACGCCAAGCATGACGTTGTGGCAGATCTTGGCGATGCGCGACAGCTCGCCCTCGCCGACGTAGCTCGACCCGGTCCCCATCATGTCGAGATACGGCCGCGCCTTCTCGTACGCGGCCTTCGGCCCGGAGACTACGAATGTGAGCTTGCCCGCCTTGATTACCTTTGCATTCCCACTGACCGGGGCAGCGAGGTACTCAATCCCCTTGCTCTCCAAGGATCGGCGAAGCTCTGCGGAGCCTTCGAGAGAGATCGACGAGCACTCGACGATCATCTTGGGCTTGCCCTTGGCAAGCGCCTTGCCGATGACCTCCTTGACGTCGTCGTAGGTGGAAACCATGACGAACAGGATGTCCCTGGTGGAGAGCTCCTCGAGCTGGTTGACGACCTTCGCGCCGTACTTCGACAGCGGGTCAGCCTTCGCCTTGGTGCGGTTCCACACGGCGATGTCGCAGCCGCCTTTCGCCAGGCGCTCGGCCATGGCGTAGCCCATGCGGCCCGCGCCGATCCAGCCGAGGGTTTGCTTAATAGGGGTTGGCAATCGGAAGTTCCTCTGCGGGGTACAGCGAGATGATCTTGGCGCCGCTCGGCGTGAGGATGATTTCCTCCTCGATGCGCGCCGCGGAGACGCCGTCGCTCGCCGGACAATAGGTCTCGACCGCGAACACCATGCCGGCCTTCAGCTCGATCGGCTCGCGGAACGAGTTCAAGCGCGAGATCAGTGGCCGCTCGTGCAGCCCGAGGCCCAGGCCGTGGCAGAAGTTGAGGCCGAAGGCGTCCATCTCGCTGGCGAAGCCGGCTGCCTGCGCCTTGGGCAGCTTGGCCGCGACCTTGTCGCTCGACATCCCGGGCTTGAGCATGTCGATGACCTGGTCCATCCACTGCCGCGCCTTCTTATAGGCGGTGCGCTGCGAGGAAGTGGCGCGGCCGACGTTGAAGGTGCGGTAGTAGCAGGTGCGGTAGCCCATGAACGACTGGATGACGTCGAAGAACGCCTGATCGCCCGGGCGGATGAGGCGATCGGTGAAGTTGTGCGGGTGCGGCGAGCAGCGCTCGCCGGAAATCGAATTGATTGCCTCGACGCAGTCGGAGCCCATCTCGTAGAGCCGCTTGGTGGCAAGCGCGACGATCTGCGACTCCTGCACGCCGGGCTTGAGCGCCTCGGCGATGTCCGTGTAGACGCCGTCGACCATCGCGGCGGCCATGTTGAGCAGCGTCAGCTCGTCGATGTTCTTGACCTCGCGCGCGTGCAGCATGGTCTGCTGCCCGTCGCGCACCTCGATGCCTTCCTTCTGCAGCGCGAACAGCATCGGCGGCTCGA
>Ga0137436_1000106_pt1 | contig 26645 bp, 29 predicted proteins | sample EasRivERMGT119_2_FD_102328 | JGI IMG/M metagenome (GOLD analysis project Ga0137436, IMG submission 102328) | Soil microbial communities from meander-bound floodplain in the East River, Colorado, USA - East River MetaG ERMGT119_2 | ecosystem: Environmental > Terrestrial > Soil > Floodplain ...
CACCAGCAGGGGAACCTTGCCCCGTCCGAGGATTTCGCCGACGCGACGGATCGCCGCTTCGCGCCATTGCCCGGCGGAATAGCTCTGGTCGGGGTCGATCAGGTCGATGAGGTGATGCGGCACCGCGACGCGCTCGGCGGCAGTCGGCTTGGCGGTGCCGATGTCCATCCCGCGGTACACCTGCGCGGAATCGATGGAGATTATTTCCAGAGGAACCTGCCTGGAAAGATCGAGCGCAAGGCGCGATTTTCCGCTCGCCGTGGGCCCGAGGAGGGCGTAGGCGATGCCCGCCAAGGTCAGCGGCCGCCGGAGACGTCGACCAGCGCGCCGCTCAGGTAGGACGCCTCGTCGGACAGCAGCCAGAGGATGGTGCGCGCCACTTCCTCCGCCTCGCCTGGCCGGCCGAGCGGAGCGCTGGCGCCGATGCGCTCGAGGCGCGCCGGGTCGCCGCTCGAGGCGTGGATCTCGGTGCGGATGATGCCGGGCCGTACCGCGTTGACGCGGATGCCCTCGGCGCCGACTTCCTTCGACAGGCCGATGGTGAAGGTATCGATCGCGCCCTTGGACGCGGCGTAGTCGACGTACTCGCCCGAGCCGCCGAGCTTCGCCGCGATCGAGGAGACGTTGACGATCGCGCCGCCGGCTCCGCCATTGCGCGTCGACATGCGCTTGATCGCTTCGCGCGCGCACAGGAAGCTGCCGGTGACGTTGATCGCGAACATGCGGGCGATGCGCGCCGCGGTCATTTTCTCGACGCGGGTGCCGAGGTCGACGATGCCGGCGTTGTTGACCAATGCTGTAACACGTCCGATCTTGTTGTCCGTTGTTTCAAAGAGACGTATGACATCGGCTTCGGATGAGACATCCGCCTGGACGGCGATCCCGCCAACCTTCTTTGCAAGCGAGTCGGCGGAAGCCTTGTCCTGCCGGTAGTTGACGCAGACCTTGAAACCCTGCTCGGCCGCGAGCAGGACGGTGGCGGCGCCGATGCCGCGGCCGCCGCCGGTCACGATCATGACCTTGTCAGCGGCCACGCAGGAACAGCTTGTCGAGGTCGGCGAGGGTGAGCTGATACCAGGTCGGGCGGCCGTGGTTGCAGCTGCCCGAGCGCTCGGTCTCCTCCATCTCGCGCAGCAGGGCGTTCATCTCGGCGTGCGAGAGGGTGCGGTTGGCGCGCACCGCGGCGTGGCAGGCCATGGTGGCGAGCAGCTCGTTCTGCCGCGAGGAGAGCACCTGCGAGGCGCCGAACTCGCGGATCTCGCGCAGCAGGTCGCGCGTCAGCGCGGCGACATCGCCGTTGGCGAGCAGGGCCGGCGCGGCGCGCACCGACAGCTCGTTCGGGCCGGTGGCGCTTACCTCGAGGCCGAGGGTTTCGAATGCCTCGCGGTTCTCCTCCGCGGTGGCCACTTCCAGCGCCTCGGCGCGCAGCACCGCCGGCACCAGCAGGCTCTGCCGCTGCACCGCGCCGGCGTCCAGGTTCTTCTTCAGCTTCTCCATCACGATGCGCTCGTGCGCGGCGTGCATGTCGACCAGCACCAGGCCGGCGGCGTTCTGCGCCAGGATGTAGATGCCGTGCAGCTGGGCCAGGGCGTAGCCCAGGGGATGCTGCCTCTCAGCTTGTTGCCCTACGGATTCTTCGCGCGCGCCCGCCGACATGAAAGCCTGGTAGGCGGCCGCGGGTTGCGCGAGGCCGAGCGAGCCTTGCTGGACCAGCCGGTCGCCCGAAAAGCCCGCATACGACACCGGCGCCTCGGCGGCGCTTGGCGCGAGCGCGCGCTTGAGGGTGTGCAGCACGAACTGGTGCACGGCGCGCGAGTCGCGGAAGCGCACCTCGGTCTTGGCGGGATGGACGTTGACGTCGACGCCGCGCGGGTCGAGCTCGAGGAACAGCACGTAGGCGGGCGCGCGCTCGCCGTGCAGCAGCTCGGCGTAGGCCTCGCGCGCGGCGTGCGCGAGCAGGCGGTCGCGCACGAAGCGCCCGTTGACGAAGAAGTACTGCGAGTCCGCGCGCGCGGTGGCCGCCTGCGGCGTGCCGGCGAGTCCCGAGAGCCGCAGGCCCGCCGCCGGCGCGTCGACCAGCACGCTCGAGCCGGAGAAAGCCTCGCCGAGGATCGCGGCGACCCGTTCCGGCGCCGATTGCGAGCGCAGCAGCCGGCTGACGCGCCCGTTGTGCTTCAGCGTGAAGGCGATGCCCGGCCGCGCCAGCGCGACGCGGCAGAACGCCTCGTCGCAGTGGCCGAACTCGGTGGCCTCGGTGCGCAGGAACTTGCGGCGCGCCGGAGTGTTGAAGTAGAGGTCGGCGACCGTCACGGTGGTGCCGGGCGCGCGCGCCGCCGGCTCGATCGTTCCATAGTCGGCGCCTTCGGCCTGGAGGGCGCTGCCGTGCGCGACACCCTGGCGGCGGCTGGCGATCGAAAGGCGCGAGACCGAGGCGATCGAGGCGAGCGCCTCGCCGCGAAAGCCCATCGTCGCCACGCCCTCGAGGTCCTCCAGGCTGGCGATCTTGCTGGTGGCGTGGCGCGCCAGCGCGAGCGGCAGGTCCTGCGCCGCGATGCCCTCGCCGTCGTCCTCGACCTGCAGGCGCTTGATGCCGCCCTCGTCCAGGCTGACCGTGACTGCCTTGGCGCCGGCGTCGAGGCTGTTCTCCAGCAGCTCCTTGAGGACCGACGCCGGGCGCTCGACCACCTCGCCCGCGGCGATCTGGCTCACCAGCAGCTCGGGGAGGAGCCGGATTTTTCCCTGCGCTTCGCCCGTCCTCGCGCTCATGCCGCCAGCTCGGCTTCGGCCCCGCCCGTAATGCGCAGAAGCTCGGCATAGGTCAGGCGAAACACGGTGTGCGGATGGCCGGCCGCCGCCCAAAGCTCGCTGTGCGCGGCCAGGCTCTTCTCGACCAGGATTTTCTTCACGTCGGCGTGACCGACCGGCGGCACCCCGCCGATCGCGAACCCGGTACGCGTGCGTACGAAGTCGGCGTCGGCCTTGCCGACCGGCTCGTGCAGCACGCCGGAGAGCCGCGCCACGTCGACGCGCTTGGCGCCGGAGGACATGACCAGGATCGCGCTGTCGCTGGCCTGCGCGCGGAACACCAGGGAGTTGGCGATCTGGCCGACCGAGCAGCCGAGGAAGTCGGCCGCCGCCTGCGCGGTGCGCGCCGCGCCCGGCAGCTCGACGATCTCCGCCGCCAGCCCGGCGCCGGCCAGCGCGCTGCGCACGCGCTCTACACTCGGATTGGTCAGTACGGCGGAAATTTGTGGTGACATGCGGGAGGCGACATGCTGCGAGTCGGGTCGATTATACAATCGGTGAATGGAGCTCCTGGCCTGGGCGTGGGACCTGGTGGTGCATCTCGACGTGCGTCTCGCCGAGTTCGTGCGCCTGTACGGCGTGTGGGTGTACGCGCTGCTGTTCGTCATCGTGTTCTGCGAGACCGGGCTGGTGGTGACCCCGTTCCTGCCGGGCGACTCGCTGCTGTTCGTGGTGGGCACGCTCGCGGCGGTCGGCAACATGGACATCCTCCTGGTGATGGCGGTGCTGGTCGCCGCCGCGCTGTGCGGCGACAACGTGAACTACTGGGTCGGACGCTGGTTCGGCACCCGGCTGCTGGCGAAATGGATCAACCCGGTCTACCTGCAGCGCACGCACAACTTCTACGCGCGCCACGGCGGCAAGACGATCATCATCGCGCGCTTCATGCCGATCGTGCGCACCTACGTGCCTTTCGTCGCCGGCCTGGGGGCGATGCCGTACCCGCGCTACATCGGGTTCTGCGTCGCCGGGGCGCTGCTCTGGGTGGTCTCGCTGTGCAGCGCGGGCTACTTCTTCGGCAACATCCCGGCGGTGAAGAGCAACCTCACGCTGGTGATCGTCGCCATCGTGCTGCTGTCGATCTCGCCGGCGATGTTCGCCTGGCTGAAAGCCAGGTCAGCGCAGCGCGAGGGGTGAGCCCGGCCGCGGCGGGTGCTTGACGAAGTAGTCGCGGATGCCGTCGAGGATGGCGCGTGCAAGCCTGTCCTGGTAGGCCTCGTCGTTCAGCCGCCTCTCCTCGTCCGGGTTGGAGATGAACGCCGTTTCGACCAGGATCGAGGGCATGTCGTGGGCGGTCAGCACGGCGAAGCTGGCCTGCTCGACGGTGGGCTTGTGCAGCGTGTTGACGTTGCCCAGGCGGGCGAGCACCAGGTTGCCCAGGCGCAGGCTGTGGTCGATCGACGCGGTCTGCGAAAGGTCGAGCAGGGTGCGCTTCAGGTGGTCTTCCTTGCCCTTCAGGCTGACGCCGGCGATCAGGTCCGCCTCGTTCTGCTTCTTGGCCAGCGAGCGCGCCATCTCGGAGGTGGCGCGGCGGTCGGAAAGCGCGAACACCGACGAGCCGCGTGCGTGCGCGCGCACGAACGAATCGGCGTGGATCGAGACGAACAGGTCCGCCTTGACCGCGCGCGCCTTGTCGACCCGCGCGCCGAGCTGCAGGGCATAGTCGCCGTCGCGCGTCAGCATCGCGCGCATGTTCGGCTCGGCGTCGATCAGCGCCTTCAGGCGCTTGCCGATGCTGAGGGTGATGTCCTTCTCGCGCGAGCCGCGGCGGCCGATCGCGCCGGGGTCCTCGCCGCCGTGGCCGGGGTCGATGACCACGGTGGCGAGGCGCGCCACTTTCGGCTTTTCGACCGGATTGGGTTTCTGCTTCTTCGTCTCTTCGAGCAGGGCAAGAAGCGGATCGACCGGAACCTCGGGGTAGATATCGAGCACCAGGCGGTAGCCGTACTCGGCGATCGGCTTGAGCGTGAAGGCCTGCGGCTTCACTTCGCCCTTGAGGTCGAGCACCACGCGCACTACGCCCGGCCGGTTGCGCGCCACGCGCAGGCCCGAGACGTACGGATCGAACTCGGCTACCTTGCTATGCAGCTCGGTGAGCGACTGCGGCAGGTCGTCGACCTCGAGCTCGAGCACCAGGCGCTGGGGGTCCTTCAGGGTGAACAGGGTGTACTGGATCTCCTGCTTCGACTCGATGGTGAGGCGGGTGTAGTCCCGCGCCGGCCAGATGCGCGTGGAGAGGACCTGCGCCTGCGCGGCGCCTACAAAGACGAGGGCAAGGAGGAGTGCCAGTGCCTGCCGGAGGGCGTGCATGCGTCTATAAACGCCTGACGCGCCTCGCCGGCTATCTCGAGGTGGATTTCCAGGTCGGGTGGCGCGAGCAGGCCCTGCGCCCGCTCCGGCCATTCGACGACGCAGGCCGTGGCCGGGTTGAAGTAATCGCGGAAGCCGGAGTTCACCCATTCGGCTTTTTCACTGAACCGATAAAAATCAAAGTGATACAAGTCTAACCTCGAAAGGCTATAAGGTTCAACCACGGCGTAGGTCGGGCTCTTGATCCGGCCGGCATAGCCCAGGGCCCGCAGCAGGCCTCTCGCAACGGTGGTTTTGCCCGCGCCCAGCTCGCCGCGCAGGTGAATTACGCGTCCCGGGCCGATGCCGGGAGCGAGCGCCTCGCCCAGCCGCAGCGTGGCACCCTCGTCCGGCAAACTAAGATTGAGAGGCATGGACCAATTAGCTTCTTCCTACCGGGTGCTCGCGCAACGCATCAAGACTTGGGGAGCCGAGCTCGGCTTCCAGGCGGTCGGCATCGCCGAAGCCGACCTGTCGGCCGCCGAGCCGCGGCTGCTGGAGTGGCTCTCGAAAGGCTGGCATGGCGAGATGGAGTATATGGCGCGCCACGGCGCGCTCCGCGCGCGCCCCGGCGAGCTGCGCCCCGGCACGCTGCGCGTGATCTCCTGCCGGATGAACTACGCCGGCGATCTTCCTGCAAAGCTGGAGGAGGATCTGATTCCCGAAAAAGCATTCGTCGCCCGCTACGCGCGCGGCCGCGACTATCACAAGGTGCTGCGCGATCGCCTGCAGAAGCTGTGCGAGCGCATCGCCGCCGAGGCCGGGGCGTTCGGCTATCGCGCGTTCACCGATTCGGCCCCGGTGATGGAGGTCGAACTGGCGACGCGCGCCGGGCTGGGCTGGCGCGGCAAGCACACGCTGCTCCTCAGCCGCGACGCCGGGTCGTGGTTCTTCCTGGGGGAGATCCTTTGCGATCTCCCGCTTCCCGCAGATCAGGAGGAACAAGATCATTGTGGAACCTGCCAGCGCTGCATCGACGTCTGCCCGACGCAGGCGATCCGCGGCCCCTACCAGCTCGACGCGCGCCGCTGCATCTCCTACCTGACCATCGAGCACAAGAGCGCGATCCCCGAGGAGCTGCGGCCGCTGATCGGCAACCGCGTCTACGGCTGCGACGACTGCCAGGTAGTCTGCCCCTGGAACAGCTTTGCGCAGCCCACGAAAGAGAAGGACTTCGAGGTCAGAAACGGACTGGACAACGCGACTCTGGTCGAGCTGTTCGGCTGGACCGAGGCCGAGTTCGGCGAGCGCATGCAGGGCTCGGCGATCCGCCGTATCGGTTACGAGCGCTGGTTGCGGAACCTGGCTGTGGGACTTGGCAACGCCGCCACTTCTCCCGAAGTGATTTCCGCTTTGAAATTGAGGATGGACGACAAGTCCCCGTTGGTAAGAGAGCACGTCCTGTGGGCCCTCGCCAGGCATGAGCGCCTGGCGGCCTGACGCGCTGCTGCAGGGGTTCGAGGCGCTCGAGCTCGAGTTCCCGCCCGACTACGACGGCGCGGTGTGCGCGACGCTGGTGCGCCTGCCGGCGGGCGAGGCGCGGCGCGGCGCGGTGCTCTACGTGCACGGCTTCATCGATTACTTCTTCCAGCGCCACATGGCGGAGCGCTTCGCGGCTGAGGGCTACGCGTTCTACGCGCTCGACCTGCGCAAGCACGGGCGCTCGCTGCGGCCGCACCAGCACGCCAACTTCTGCAAGGACATCGCCGAGTACCACGCCGACATCACCCGCGCCATCGACGAGATCGGCGCGCCGGTGCTGCTCACCGGGCATTCCACCGGCGGGCTGGTGTGCTCGCTCTACGCGCACCAGGGCGAGCGCCGCGGCGAGCTGCGCGGGCTGTGGCTGAACAGCCCGTTCTTCGACTGGAAGATGCCCGACCTGAAGCGCCCGCAGCTGCACGCCGCCGCCGCGCTCGGGCGCTTCTTCCCGTTTCTCAAGAACCCCGAGGGCCTGCGGCCGGAGTACGGGCAGGCCCTGCTCGAGCACTGGGAGTACGACACGCGGCTGAAGCCGGTCGAGGGTTTCCCGGTCTATTTCGGCTGGATCGGCGCCATCAATGATGCCCACGCCAAGGTGCACCGCGGCCTGCAGATCGGCTGTCCGGTCCTTTCGATGCACTCCGACGAGGCCGACTGGGTGCTCGACTGGCGGCACATCGCGCGCTGGTCGCGCGGCCTGGGCCGCGAGGTGGCGGTGCTCGCGTTTCCCGGCGCGGTGCACGACCTCGTCCTGTCGCGCAGCGAGATCCGCGAGGAAGTGTTCACGCAGCTTTTCGCCTGGGCGGAACGAATTTCAGGGTAAGCAGCGTCGCCGCGACCCAGGCGACGTAGGCGGCGGTGAACACCCACGGCGGGGCCTCGTAGAAGAGGAGGCGCCGCACCCAGCGTCCGATGAACGACTCCGCCTGCACGCTGCCGCGCAGCAGGTCTTCCCAGATGGTGAGGGGACAGGCGACGCCGAGCAGGGCCTCGGCGGCGACGAAGGCGATCGCACCGAGGTGCGCGTAGCGGAACCACGGGTTGCGCACCCAGCTCCAGCCGAGCGCCGCGCCCAGCCAGACCAGCGGCAGGCCGGCGACGATGAAGGCTGCGATCGCGAAGTGGACTACCAGCAGCACGTCGGCCATCATTTGGCGAGCATGCCACACGAGCCACGCTTTCCCCGCCTCGAGCCTGGCGCCATGACGCCGCGGCAGCGTGAGGTCGCGGCCGAGATTTCCGCCGGCCCGCGCGGCGAGGTGCGCGGGCCGTTCCTCGCGCTGATCCACCACCCCGAGCTGGCGCAGCGGCTGCAGCAGCTCGGCGAGCAGCTGCGCTGGGGGTCGAAGCTGCCGCCGCGCCTGGTCGAGCTCGCGGTGCTGGTCACGGCGCGGCGCTGGACCTGCCAGCACGAGTGGTTCATCCACGAGCAGCTCGCCCGCAAGGCCGGGCTGGCCGACGAGATCATTCGTGCAATTTCGCAGAAACAGATTCCTTCCATGGACGCCGAAGCGGCCGCGGTGCATGCGTTCTGCACCGAGGCGCATGCGAACGGGCGCGTGTCCGACGGCGTCTTCGAGGACGCCAAGGCGCGCTTCGGCCTCGACGGCGCGCTTGAGCTGCTCGCACTGTGCGGCTACTACTCCCTGATGGCGATGGTGCTCAATACCGCCGGCTTCCCGCTGCCGGGCAACGCGCCGCCGCCGCTCGCGCCATGAAGGGCGCCTGCCCGTGAAGGGAGCCTGCCCATGAAGGGAAGCTGCGATACGCATTTCCACGTCTTCGGGCCGCTCGACAAGTACCCGGCGCGCGACCCGCAGCTGCGCTACAAGATGCCGACCGCGCCGCTCGAGGACTACCTCGCGCACGCGCGCCCGATGGGGTTCGAGCGCTTCGTGTTCGTGCAGCCGAGCGCCTATATGCGCGACAACAGCTGCATGCTCGACGCGATGCGCGCCATGCCGGGCACCCGCGGCATCGTCGACATCGACGAAGACATCGCGGATGCGGAGCTCGAGAAGCTGGACCAGCTCGGCGTGCGCGGCGTGCGCGTCAACGTCTCGCCGGTCCATCCGCCCGAGCCGGGCCTCGCGCAGAAGCTGCTGCCGCGCATCCAGAAGCTCGACGAGCGGCTGTCGAAGATCGGCTGGCACCTCGACTTCCTGCTGCCGGGCTGGCTGACCGACGAGCTGCTGGAGAGGATCGGCAGGCTGAAGTGCGAGAGCACGCTCGCGCACATGGGAATGTTCCTGGCGAAGGACGGTGTCCAGCAAGCGGGCTTTCAGCGGCTTCTCCGCGCTGTTGGAGGCAAGAAACTCTGGGTGAAGCTCACCGGCGTCTACCGCATGTCGAAGACGCCAGGCTTCGCGGATGCCGCGCCGATGGCGCGCGCGCTGATCGAAGCAGCGCCCGACCGCCTGATCTGGGGCAGCGACTACCCGCACCTGTCGTTCGCGGATACGAACAGCTCGGAAGCGCTGTTCGCGACCCTGAAGGGCTGGGCACGCGACGAGGCGACCCTGCGCAGGATCCTCGTCGACAACCCGCAGAAGCTGTTCGGCTTTTAGCCGGGCTTCTCCGGCTCCATGCTTGCTAGGCTTTGCCGCGCGGGCGCGAGGGATCGGCGATCCACTCGCTCCAGGAGCCGGCGTACAGCTTGCCGCCGGGCAGGCCGGCGACTTCCATCGCTAGCAGGTTGTGGCAGGCGGATACGCCCGAGCCGCAGTAGTGCACGACGTCTTCCGGCTTCTGATCTTTCAATACCGCCTGAAACTCGGTCTTCAACTGCCCGGCCGGCTTGAAGGTGCCGTCAGGCAGCACGTTGTCCATGTTGAATCGATTGTGCGCGCCGGGAATGTGCCCGGCGACCGGATCGATCGGTTCCTGCTCGCCGCGATAGCGCGCCGGCGCGCGCGCATCGAGCAGGAACATGTGCTTCAGGTTTGCCGCCACGCTGCCGGCGTGCACGGTGCCAGCGGTCTTCCTTGCGGCATAGGCCGCACGTTTCGGTTGCGGCACGTTGCTGTCGATCGCACGGTCTTCCTTGAGCCACTTTGCCAGCCCGCCGTCCAGCACCGCGACCGGGCGGTGCCCGGCCCAGCGCAGCATCCACCACAGGCGCGCCGCCGTGGAGCCGTTGGCTGCGTCGTAGCAGACGACCTGGGAGGACGCAGTGATGCCGTGTTCGCCCATCCATTGGGCGAACTCGTCGAATTCCGGCAGCGGATGGCGACCATTCTTGCCGCTCTTCGGCGCGGACAGGTCGCGCTCCATGTGGGCAAACAGCGCGCCGGGGATGTGGCCCTCGCGATACTGCCGCTCGCCCAGGTCCGGATTCATCAGGTCGTGGCGGCAGTCGAACACGCGCCACTCGGCGAGATTGCGCTCGAGCTGTTGCGTGGAAACCAGAGTGGTATGCATGATCCGGATTATGGCCGTAACCCGGGCTGAAATCGCCTCAGTCGAGAAGCTGATCCGACCCTACGTGCGCCGCACGCCGGTGCTCGACCCCGACGGCGACGGCCGGCGCGTGTTCAAGCTCGAGTTGCTGCAGCATTCGGGCTCGTTCAAGGCGCGCGGCGCGTTTACGAATCTCCTTACAAGGAAAGTCCCCGCTGCCGGCGTGGTAGCGGCCTCGGGCGGCAACCACGGCGCTGCCGTGGCCTACGCGGCACAGCAGCTCGGCAAGCCCGCGCGCATCTACGTCCCGACCGTGTCGTCGCCGGCGAAGATCGAGCGCATCCGCTCGTATGGGGCGCATCTGGTGGTCACGGGCGATCGCTATGCCGATGCGCTCGCAGAGTCGGAGAAGTGGGCGGCCGACAGCGGCGCGATGCAGATTCACGCCTACGACCAGGAAGGCGCGCTCCTCGGCCAAGGCACGCTCGGCATGGAATTCGAGGAGCAGGCGAAGCTCGACACGCTCCTCGTCGCGGTCGGCGGCGGCGGCTTGATCGGCGGTATCGCCGCCTGGTATGCCGGCAAGGTGCGCATCATCGGCGTCGAGCCGGTGCTCGCGCCGACGCTTACGAAAGCGCTGGAGGCGGGAAAGCCGGTCGACTCGCCCGCGGGCGGCATCGCCGCCGACTCGCTCGCGCCGAAGCAGGTGGGGCAGCTGATGTTTCCCCTCGCGCAGAAATACGTCGAGAGGGTGGTGCTGGTGGAGGACGCCGCAATCCTCGCTTCCCAGAAGGCCCTTTGGAACGACTTGCGGATCACCGCTGAAGCGGGCGGAGCGGCCGCGTATGCGGCGCTGTTGTCGGGGGCTTACCGGCCTGAGAAAAGCGAGCGGGTCGGAGTGCTGGTCTGCGGTGGCAACACGACTGCGGTGAACTTCTCCTAGCGGCCCAGCTTGTGGTGCAGCCAGTCGTGGAAGTGCACTTCGGGGTCTTCCATCGGCGACTGGTAGGGGCCGGCGTCGTCCTGGCCGGCCTCGTACAGCGCGCGGCGGCCGCGGTCGAGGCGCTGGCAGATCTCGTAGTCTTCGAGCGCGGTCTCGACGTAAGCGGCCTGCTGCGCCTCGATGAACTCGCGCTCGAAGAGGACGATTTCCTCGGGGTAGTAGAACTCGACCACGTTGGTGGTGCGGGTCGGCGAGCGCGGGATCAGGTGCGACACGACCAGCACGTTCGGGTACCACTCGAAGGTCAGCCCGGGGAAGTAGCTCGCCCACAGCGAGCCGTACTTCGGCGTGGCGCCGTGGAGCTGCTTGAGGCAGGCCTCGTGCCACTTGCGGTAGACCGGCGTGCCCGGCTTCTCCAGGCCCGCCTTGGCGGCGACGATCTGGATCGAGTACTCCTCGCCGTAGTCGACGCTGAAGTTGTCGCAGTCGGCGAAGTTGCCCAGGCCCGGATGGAAAGGGTTGACGTGGTAGACCTCGAGGTAGGTCTCGACGAAGGTCTTCCAGTTCATGTCGTACTCGTCGACGCGCACCGAGTCGAGCACGTAGCCGTCGAAGTTCCAGTCGGCGTTGGTGCTGATGCGCGCCAGGTCCTTGCGCGGGTCGCGCGGGCCGGCGAACAGCAGGCCGTTCCAGTTGATGAGCGGCGTCGAATGCAGCCTGACGCACGGCGTCTCCTCGAAGAACGGCGCGCCGAGCAGCTCGCCCTTCAGGTCGTAGGTCCAGCGGTGCAGCGGGCAGACGATGTTCTGCGTGTTGCCGCGGCCCTCGAGCATGATCGCCTGGCGGTGCCGGCAGACGTTGGAGAGCAGCTCGATGCCGCTCTCGTTGCGCACCAGCACCTTCGAATGATCGGTGTGGGCGAGCGTGTGGTAGTCGCCCACCTTGGGAACCATCAGCTCATGGCCGACGTAGTTCGAGCCGGCGTCGAACAGGAGCCTCTTTTCGAGCTCGAAGATCTTGGCATCGAAGTACCAGGAGACCGGCAGCTGGCTCTGCGTCGGCCGGAGTTGCCGAAGGGTCCCGATTTCCGCCATGCGTTGTGAAGCCCCTAGAAAAACAGTATCTTACCAAACGATGAGCAAGCCAGAAACGGGCGCGAAAGGCCGCGCGGAGGCAGGGGCCGCTCCGCTCAGTTTCGAGCAGGCCCTCGCCGAGCTGGAAAAAATCGTCGCGCGCATGGAAAGCGGAGATCTGTCGCTCGAACAGGCGCTTGCCGCGCACAAGCGCGGGCTCGAGCTCGCCCGTTTCTGCCAGCAGCGGCTCGAGTCCGCCCAGCAGCAGGTCAAGGTCCTGGAAGGCGAAGTCCTCAAGCCGCTCGAGAAGCTGAGCGAAGCGGCGGCGCGTGAAGCGGGTGAGGGCGACTGAGGCCGACTTCAAGGCCTGGATGGGGAACGTCCAGGCCCGCATGGAATCGGCGCTCGCGAGACTGCTGCCGCCGGCGCACGTCGCCCCGGCCCGCCTGCACGAGGCGATGCGCTACGCCACGCTCGAAGGCGGCAAGCGCGTGCGGCCGCTGCTGGCGTTCGCCGCCGGCGAGGTGAGCTCCGCCGATCCGCAGCGCCTCGAGGCCGCCGCGGCCGCGGTCGAGATGATCCACGCCTACTCGCTGGTGCACGACGACCTGCCCTGCATGGACGACGACGTCCTGCGCCGCGGCAAGCCCACCGTGCACGTCGAGTACGACGAGGCGACCGCGATGCTGGTGGGCGACGCGCTGCAGGCGCTCGCCTTCCAGGTGCTGGCCGAGAACCAGCTCGCCGACCAGCCGCAGGCGCAGCTCGACATGATGAAGCTGCTCGCCGCGGCCGCCGGCTCGCGCGGCATGGCCGGCGGCCAGCAGATCGATCTCGCGGCGACCGGCAAGCCGCTCAGCCTGCCCGAGCTGGAGTTCATGCACATCCACAAGACCGGCGCCCTGATCCGCGCCGCGGTGCTGCTCGGTTTCTCGTGCGGGCAGAGCCCGCAGGACGGCGAGAAGCACAAGCTGGACAAGTACGCGAAAGCGATCGGCCTGGCGTTCCAGGTGGTCGACGACGTGCTCGACACCGACGCAAATACGGCGACGCTGGGCAAAACAGCCGGCAAGGACTCCAAGGCGGGTAAACCGACCTATGTCTCCCTGCTGGGGCTGCCGCAGGCGCGCCAGCTGGCGCAGGACCTGCGCGCCGACGCCCATGCCGCGCTGGAGGGCCTAGGCGCCCGGGCGCGGCGCCTGGCCGAGCTCGCGGACTTCATCGTTCTGCGAAAATTCTAGGTATGGCGACCATCACCGGCGAGCTACCCGCGGGCAAGGACTCGGCCGCGGCTCGCTACAATCCGTCGATGTACGAGCTGCTGAAGACCATCGACGACCCGGCGCAGCTGCGCGCGCTCGAGCGCAAGCAGCTGGCGCAGCTCGCCGACGAGCTGCGCGCCTACGTGCTCGAGTCGGTGTCGAAGACCGGCGGCCACCTGTCCTCCAACCTGGGCACGGTCGAGCTGACCATCGCGCTGCACTACGTCTTCAACACCCCGGAGGACCGCATCGTCTGGGACGTCGGCCACCAGACCTACGCGCACAAGATCCTCACCGGGCGGCGCGAGGCGATGTCGCGGCTGCGCATGCAGGATGGCATCTCGGGCTTCCCGCGGCGCGCCGAGTCGAAATACGACACCTTCGGCACCGCGCATTCCTCGACCTCGATCTCAGCTGCCCTTGGAATGGCTGTTTCTTCAAGATTAAAAGGAGAAAAAAGGCATTGCATAGCGGTGATTGGCGACGGCGCGATGTCGGCCGGCATGGCGTTCGAGGCGATGAACAACGCCGGCGCGATGGACACCGATCTGCTGGTCGTGCTGAACGACAACGAGATGTCGATCTCGCCGCCGGTGGGCGCGCTCACCAACTACCTCGCCAAGCTGCTGTCCGGCCGCCTGTACTCGACGGCGCGGCGGGCGAGCGAGCACCTGCTCAAGCGCGTGCCGGGCGTGTGGGAGCTGGCGCGCCGCGCCGAGGAGCACATGAAGGGCATGGTGACGCCCTCGACGCTGTTCGAGGAGTTCGGCTTCAACTACATCGGCCCGATCGACGGCCACGACCTCGACGCGCTGCTGCCGACGCTGGAAAACATCAAGAAGCTGAAGGGGCCGCAGTTCCTGCACATCGTCACGCGCAAGGGCCAGGGCTACAAGCTGGCCGAGGACGACCCGATCGCCTACCACGGCCCCGGCAAGTTCAACCCCGCCGAGGGCCTGAAGAGCGTCGCCGGCGGCAAGCCGACCTATTCGCAGATCTTCGGCCAGTGGCTGTGCGACATGGCGGAGCGCGAGCCGCGCCTGGTGGCGGTCACGCCGGCGATGCGCGAGGGCTCGGGCATGGTCAAGTTCTCCGAGCGCTTCCCTGAACGCTATTTCGATGCCGGCATCGCGGAACAGCACGCGGTGACCTTCGCCGCGGGCATCGCCTGCGAGGGCATGCGCCCCGTGGTGGCGATCTACTCGACCTTCCTGCAGCGCGGCTACGACCAGCTGATCCACGACGTGGCGATCCAGAATCTGCCGGTGCTGTTCGCGCTCGACCGCGGCGGCCTGGTCGGCGGCGACGGCGCGACCCACAACGGCGCCTTCGACTACGCGTACCTGCGCACCGTGCCGAACCTGACCGTCATGGCGCCCTCCGACGCCGCCGAGTGCCGCAACATGCTCTACACCGGGTCGCTGCTCGGCACCCCGGCCGCGGTTCGCTACCCGCGCGGCGCGGCGCCGGGCGAAACGAAGGCGGAGATGAAGGCGCTGCCGATCGGCAAGGGCGAGATCCGCCGCCGCGGCCGCAAGGTGGCCATCCTGGCCTTCGGCGCGATGCTGCAGCCGGCCCTGGAGGCCGCCGAGGCCCTGGATGCGACGGTCGCCAACATGCGGTTCGTGAAGCCCTTGGACGCCGATCTGGTGGAAGAGTTAGCGTCCACTCACGATTTGCTGGTGACCGTCGAGGAGCACCAGGCCATGGCAGGGGCGGGCTCCGCTGTGTGCGAGCTCCTGACGGAGAGCAAGTATAAAAAACAGATACTTATACTTGGATTGCCGGATCGCTTCATCGACCACGGCGACCCGGGACGGCTGCTTGCTTCGGTAGGGTTGGATGCCGCCGGCATCCAAAAATCGATCCGAAACGTAATGCCCGAGTAATTTACTCGGATGTTAAAATCGGCCCCTATGAACGCACGCGACCTCGAAACCGCCATCCCCGACGTCCAGTCGACCCCCGACTCGCGCAAGCTCGCCATCGACAAGGTCGGCATCAAGGCGATCCGCCACCCGATCCAGATCAAGGAGCGCTCGGGCAACGTCCAGCACACCATCGCCACCTTCAACATGTACGTCGGCCTGCCGCACCAGTTCAAGGGCACGCACATGTCGCGCTTCGTCGAGATCCTGAACGCCCATGAGCGCGAGATCACGGTCGAAACCTTCCAGGTGATGCTGCAGGAGATGGTCGACAAGCTCGAGGCCAAGGAAGGCCGCATCGAGATGACCTTCCCGTACTTCGTCGACAAGGCGGCGCCGGTCTCCGGCGTGCGCAGCCTGATGGACTACGAAGTGACCTTCGTCGCGCAGATCCTGAAGGGCGAGAAGTGCTTCGCCATGAAAGTGCTGGTGCCGGTGACCAGCCTGTGCCCGTGCTCGAAGAAGATTTCCGAGTACGGCGCGCACAACCAGCGCTCGCACGTCACCGTCACCGCGCACACCGGCGACTTCGTCTGGATCGAGGAGATCATCGACCTGATCGAGAAGCAGGCCTCAGCCGAGCTGTACGGCCTGCTCAAGCGCCCCGACGAGAAGTACGTCACCGAGCGCGCCTACGACAACCCGAAGTTCGTCGAGGACATGGTGCGCGACGTCGCCGCGGTGCTCAACCTGGACAGCCGCATCACCAAGTACGTGGTCGAGTCGGAGAACTTCGAGTCGATCCACAACCACAGCGCCTACGCCCTCATCGAGAGGGATAAACGAAAGCAGTAGCGGCTCTGCTGTCGGGCCTTCTCCTGGTCGAAGACTCCCAAGCCCAGGACTTTGCATCGCAACGCTCGCGCATGGTCGCCGAAGTGGAGGCCATGTACGCCGAGACCCGCGCGGAAACCGGCCTCGCCGCCATGTCGCCCGCGGTGCGCGCCGCCATGGGCAAGGTCGAGCGCCACCGCCTGGTCGCCGACGGCCACCGCGGCGTCGCCTACCGCAACCATCCGCTGCCGATCGGCAGCGGCCAGACCATCTCGCAGCCCTACATCGTTGCGCTTTCCACCGATCTCCTTGGCTTGACCAGCAGTAGCGTGGTTCTGGATGTCGGAACAGGTTCCGGCTACCAGGCCGCCGTCCTCGCCGAGATCGCTTCTCGCGTCTTCTCCATCGAAATCATCCCCTCCCTGGGCGAGTCGGCGCGCAAGCGTCTGGAAGAACTCGGTTACGGCAATATCGAAGTGAAGATAGGCGACGGCTACCAGGGCTGGCCCGAGAAAGCGCCCTTCGACGCCATCGTCGTCACTGCCGCCGCGCCGAAAGTCCCGCCGGCGCTCGTCGCGCAGCTCAAGCCCGGCGGCCGCATGGTGATCCCGGTAGGCGGCAGCAGTGAAATCCAGTACCTGATGCTGGTCGTCAAGCGCGCCGACGGTGGCTACGACGAGAAGCGCGTGCTGCCGGTGAGGTTCGTCCCGCTGGTGCCCGGAAAGGGCTAGAAGCGCCGCTGCAGAGTCAGGGTCTGGCCGTCGTGCCGCATGTCGACGCGGCTGAGGAAGCTCATGCCGAGCAGCGCGATGTCGAGGCCCTGCTCGATGACGATGCCCTCGACCGAGCTCAGCTCGATGGCGCCGACCTTGACCCGCTCGAGGGTCACCAGGTAGACCTGCACCACGCCGTTCGCGGTCTTGGTCGAAGCGCGCTTGCCCTTGCGGTAGTCGATGTTCAGCCGCACGGCATCGGCGGCGGGTATCGCGACCATGGTGGCGCCGGTGTCGACCACGAAGCGCACCGGGCCGCCGTTGATCTGCCCCTCGGAGACGAAATGGCCGGCGGTGTCGGCGGCAAGCGTGACGCTCTGACGGCTGGAGACCGCGGCGGCGTTGCGATGGTGCTGCCCGAGGGACAGCGTGCGCTTTGTGCCGCCCACCTCGATGGTGGCGCTGGTGCCGTCGACCGAGACGACGGTGATGCCCGAGCGGGTCTGCCCGGCGCGGATGGTGACCGGGTCGCCGCCGTCGATGGCGATGACCGCCGCCTTGTCGCTGATCACGCCGATCAGCGCGATGTCACGCGACTGCGCCGCGGCTCCGAGGGAGCAGGCGAGGAGCAGCAAAAGCGCAATAAAATGCGGCATGAATCCCGTTGGTATTTTCCGCCACGCTCGCAGCGAAGGTCCAGGCTATTTTGCCACTTACCTCGAGCGGCGCTCAATTCCCTGGCAGCTGATCGCGCTCGACGAAGGCGCCGCGGTGCCGCGCGATCCGCGGCGCTTCTCCGGCCTGGTCTTCATGGGCGGCCCCATGAGCGTGAACGACGACCTGCCGTGGATTATTCCCGCGCTCGAACTGATCCGCGACGCGGTGCGGTGCGATGTGCCGGTGCTCGGCCACTGCCTCGGCGGCCAGCTGATGTCCAAGGCGTTTGGCGGCGCGGTGAGCGCCGCCCCGGTGAAGGAGATCGGCTGGGGCGAGGTGCGCATCGCCGACAATGCGCTGGCGCGCCAGTGGCTCGGCGCTCGGCAGTCGTTCGAGTCTTTCCACTGGCACGGCGAGACTTTCAGCATACCGCCCGGCGCGACCCGCGTACTGCAAAACGGCAACTGCGCGAACCAGGGCTTCGCCCTGGGCAAGCACCTCGGGCTGCAGTGCCATGTCGAGATGACCGAGGAGCTGGTGCGCAGCTGGATCGCCGGCGGCGCCGACGAGATCAGGGCTTCCGCCGCCAGCCCGGGGGTGCAGCAGCCGGCGGAAATCGAGCGCGGCCTGCAGGAGCGCCTCGGCGCGCTGCACGAGGTGGCGAACCGGCTCTACGACCGCTGGACGGAAGGACTTAGTCGCGGAAGTTGATGAATTGCAGCGGCAGGTCGGTGACCGACTGCCGCACCAGCTGGATCGCCGCCTGCAGATCGTCCTTCTTGCCGCCCGACACGCGCACCGCGTCGCCCTGGATCGAGCCGGCGACCTTCAGCTTGTTGTCCTTGATCAGCTTGACGATGCTCTTGGCCTTCTCCTGCTCGATGCCGTTCTTCACCTTGACGGTCTGCTTCACCTTGTCGCCGGAGATCTTCTCCACCGCCCCCGGCTCGAGCGAGCGCGCGTCGACGCCGCGCTTGGCGAGGCGGCCGCGCAGCACGTCCATCACCTGGCCGAGCTTGAAGTCGTCGTCGGCGAACACCGCCAGCTCGAGCTCCTTTTCCTTGAATTCGATGCGCGCGTCGGAGCCCTTGAAGTCGTAGCGGTTGGCGATTTCCTTGTTCGCCTGCTCGATGGCGTTCTTCACTTCCTGCTGGTTGACCTGCGAGACGATGTCGAAGGAAGGCATGGCAATATCATGCCATGGCCATCGTCGAGGTGAAGGGCGGGCGCGTTGACGCCGAGCAAACGGGGCAGGGGCGCGATCTGGTTCTGCTGCACTCGCTGCTCACCGACCGTTCGGTGTTCGACCGGGTCGCCCCCGTGCTGGCGGCAAAGAGAAAGCTGACGCTGCTCAACCTGCCGGGCTACGGCGGCTCCTCGCCCGCGGGGGCCGACATCGAGAGCTACGCCGACCGGGTCGCCGCGGCTCTCGACGCGCTGCGCCTGCCGCGTGCAACCGACGTGCTCGGCAACGGCTTCGGCGGCTTCATCGCCGTCATGCTGGCCGTGCGCCACGGCCAGCGCTTCGACCGCCTGGTCGCCGCCCCCGCGCTGGCGGGTTTTCCGGAGGCCGCCAGGCAGCCGTTCCATCGCATGGCGGGCCTGGTCTCCTCGCAGGGCATGAGCGCCGTGCTCGACGCGGCCATCGAGCGCATGCTGCCCGCGCCTTTCATCGAGAAGAACCCCGCCATCGTCGCCGAGCGCAAGGCGTCGCTCGCCAAGGCCGATCCTGCGTGCTTCGCCACCGCCTGCCTCGCGCTCGCCAAGCTGGACCTTGCGGCGGCGCTGGGAGGAATCAGGAATCCGACCCTGGTCATCGCCGGCAGCGAGGACGCCACCACGCCGCCCGCGCTGGCGCGCGCTCTCGCCGAGGGAATTCCCGGGGCGAAATTCGTCGAGCTGAAGGGTTGCGGGCACTGCCCCCAGCTCGAGAACCCGGATGGCTTCGTCGCCGCGGTGGAAGGGTTTCTGCCCCGCTAGCGGCCGAGCTGGCGCTCGATGATGCGCAGGCGCTCGTCGATCGACTGACCGGAGCGCAGCTGGGGCAGCGAGGGACTGAGGCCGCGGGCCTTCTCGTCGTCGCGCACCAGGTCGAGCGTCTCCACCGCCGCCTCGCGCAGCGAGCGGGTGCGCGTAAGGGCCTTGAGGTACAAGGCGCGCGAGAAGTCGGTCATCTGGGAATCGCTGCTGCAGCCGTACGAGGGGCGGTCGGCGCTCGCCGCAGTGAGCACCAGGGTGTCGCCGGTCGAAAGCGGGCCGACGAAGCCGCCGGAGAAGCAGGCCGAAACGATCACCACGCGGTTGCGCACCCCGGTCTCGTCGAGCAGCGAGCGCAGGTACAGCGGCGAGAGGGCGTACAGCGGCAGGGCCGGGTGGCGCAGGGAGAGCTCATGGTTGCGCAGGCCGTGCGAGGTGAGGTGCAGGAGCAGCACGTCCTCCTCCGGGTCCATGCGCCTGGCGACCGCGCGCAGCGCATAGGCGATCGAGTTGAGCGTGGCCTCGGGCTGCGGCTGGGTCAGGTCGTTGACCATGGAAAGCGAGCGTCCGGCGGTGCCGAGGCGCTCGTCCAGCACGCGGCGCACCGTCTCCGCCTCGCGGCGGAACACCTCTTCTGCGTCGCCGCCGACAACGATGGCGTAGAGATCGACCGTGCCGGGTCGCTGCGGCGCCAGGCGGTCGAGGGCCGCGCGCAAGGCGTACGGCGGCCGCGGGTCGCCTTCGGCGGGATTGGCGCGCGCCGGCGCGGCGAAGGCGGCGGCCAGAACGACAAGCAGGGCGAGCCGCGCCACGGCGCTAGCGGTTGAGGCGCTTCAGGTCTTCGATCCAGCGCGCGGTAACGTTGCGGATCCACTCCACGTCCGCCGGGCTTTCGTAGCCGGCATAGACCGCGAGGTGCACAGCCCTGCCGCGCACCAGCAGCAGCGACGAGGTCGACAGGAGGTATTGCGGTTTCTCGTTGCTCTTGAGGGATGGCAGCCGCGTGCCGAGCAGCAGCGAGGTCAGGCCGGACTGGCGCGCCAGCTCGGCGAGCGTGCGCGCCTTGCCCGGCGTCTGGTTGTCGAGGAAGGCGAGGTAGTTGGCGTCGCCGGCGGGCGGGCCGCCGTCGCGCAGCAGCTCGGCCGACAGCCGCCCGAACGCGCCCGCGGTCACGCCCTCGCGCTCGAACTCCTTCGGCGTCGAGGCGACCATGAAGCGCTTGAGGTCCGGCGTCTCGCCCTGGGTGAAGCGGCGCAGGTCGCCGTCGCTCAGCGCGAACAGCAGCACGCGGTTCGACGGCGAGGTCATCGACTCGGCGGCTTCCTGCAGCCGCGGCGAGCCGGTGAAGAGGGTGTCGCTGAAGCCCGAGGGGGCGTCGAGGCCGATGCGCGTGTCGCCGACCTGGATGGCGAAGGGCGCGGCGGCGCATTGCAGCGAAACGATGGCGAGGACGGCGGCTAGAAGTCGGAATGAATGCGCCACGGGGGCCATTCTAGCTCCCGGGTATCATTCCGGCTTTCGGAGCTAGACGCACTTGGCGGCAATCCTCAATTCGCTCCCCAAAGGGGAGAAGGTCGGCATCGCGTTTTCGGGCGGCCTCGACACGAGCGCGGCGGTGCACTGGATGCGCGCGAAGGGCGCCGTCCCGTACGCGTACACCGCCAACCTCGGCCAGCCCGACGAGCCCGACTACGCGGAGATCCCGCGCAAGGCGCTCGCCTACGGCGCGGCGAAGGCGCGGCTGGTCGAGTGCCGGCCGCAGCTCGCGGTCGAGGGGATCGCGGCGCTGCAGTGCGGCGCTTTCCACATTGCCACCGGCGGCGCGACCTACTTCAACACCACGCCGCTGGGCCGCGCCGTGACCGGCACCATGCTGGTGGTGGCGATGCGCGAGGACCGGGTCGGCGTCTGGAGCGACGGCAGCACCTACAAGGGCAACGACATCGAGCGCTTCTACCGCTACGGGCTGCTCGCCAATCCGGGCCTGCGCATCTACAAGCCATGGCTGGATCAGCGCTTCATCGACGAGCTCGGCGGCCGCCGGGAGATGAGCGAGGAGAAGGCGTACTCCACCGACTCGAACCTGCTCGGCGCGACGCACGAGGCGAAGGACCTGGAGTTCCTCGACAAGGGCCTGTCCATCGTCAAGCCGATCATGGGCGTCGCCTTCTGGCGCGACGACGTGAAAGTGAAGGCGGAAAAGGTCGCCGTGCGTTTCGCCGAGGGCCAGCCGGTCGCGTTGAACGGCCAGCGCTTCTCGGATCCGGTAAAGCTGATGGAAGAAGCCAATGCGATCGGCGGCCGGCACGGCCTCGGCATGTCGGACCAGATCGAGAACCGCATCATCGAGGCGAAGAGCCGCGGCATCTACGAGGCGCCCGGCATGGCGCTGCTGCACATCGCCTACGAGCGGCTGGTCAGCGGCATCCACAACGAGGACACCATCGAGCAGTACCGCAACAACGGCCGGCGCCTCGGCCGGCTGCTCTACCAGGGGCGCTGGTTCGACCCGCAGGCGATGATGCTGCGGGACACCGCGCAACGCTGGGTGGCGAAGGCCGTCACCGGCGAGGTGACGCTCGAGCTGCGGCGCGGCAACGACTACTCGATCCTCGACACGCAGAGCGCGAACCTGACCTACAAGCCCGAGCGCCTGACGATGGAGAAGGGCGAGGAAGTGTTCTTCACGCCCGCCGACCGCATCGGCCAGCTCACCATGCGCAACCTCGACATCGCGGATACGCGCGACAAGCTGCGTGTCTACGGCGAGGCCGGCTTGCTTGGCGATGGCAAGGGCGGCGTGCCGCTGCTGGGCGGCGACAAGCCTGCTAAGAAGAAGCGCTGAGCTAGCGCTTCGGCTTTTTCCCGACCTTCCCCAGCAGGAGGAACTCGAGCAGCGCCTTCTGCGTGTGCAGACGGTTCTCGGCCTCTTCCCACACCACGCTCTGCGGGCCGTCGATCACCTGCGCGGCGACCTCCTCGCCGCGATGCGCCGGCAGGCAGTGCATGAACAGCGCGGTCCTCTTCGCCGCCTTCATCATCTCGGCGTCGACCATCCAGTCCTGGAAGTCGCGCTTGCGCGCCTCGTTCTCCGACTCGAAGCCCATCGAGGTCCAGACGTCGGTGGTGACCAGGTCGGCGCCTTTGGCCGCATCCATCGGATCCAGGAACGCCTCGCTGAATTTATTCTGTCTGTCAGCTTCAAGTTCATACCCTGGCGGCGTGGAGACGTTCAGCTTGAAGCCGAAGATCTCCGCCGCCTGCAGCCAGGTGTTGCAGACGTTGTTCGAGTCGCCGATCCAGGCCACCGTCTTGCCCTTGATCGGGCCGCGGTGCTCGATGAAGGTGTATACGTCGGCCAGGATCTGGCAGGGGTGGTACTCGTTGGTGAGGCCGTTGATTACCGGTACGCGCGAATTCGCCGCGAAGCGGTTGATGATGTCCTGCTCGAAGGTGCGCACCATGATCACGTCGCACATGCGCGAGATGACCTGCGCGGCGTCCTCGACCGGCTCGCCGCGGCCGAGCTGCGAGTCGCGCGTGAAAAGGTAGATCGCCGCGCCGCCGAGCTGGTGCATGCCGGCCTCGAACGACATGCGCGTGCGCGTCGAGGGCTTCTCGAAGATCATCGCCAGCGTGCGGTCCTCCAGCGGCCAGTAGCGCTGGTACTTCTTGAACTTCGCTTTTATCCACCGGGTGCGCGCGAAGACGTACTCCAGCTCGGTACGCGAGAAGTCCTTGAACTGCAGGAAATGCCGCAGCTTCATGGCGCTGCCTAGGCCGCTGCGCGCTTGTCGAGGAACGACTTGACCAGCGGCACCAGGCGCTCCACCACCTGGCGGCCCTCCGCCTCGCTCATCACCAGCGGCGGCAGCATGCGGATCACGTTGTCGGCGGTGACGTTGATCACCAGGCCGGCGTCGAGCGCCTGCTTCACCAGCTCGCCGCAGGGCTCCTTCAGCTCGACGCCGATCATCAGGCCCATGCCGCGGATGTCGCTCGCCAGGGATCCGACCTGATTCCTCAGCGAAGAAAGGATCACCTCGCCCACGCGCGCGCTGTTCGCCAGCAGGCCCTCATCCTTGATGGTGTCGATGGTCGTCACCACCGCCGTCATGGCGAGCGGGTTGCCGCCGAAGGTTGAGCCGTGGTTGCCCGGCTTGAACACGCCCTTGGCGCGGTTGCCGACGACGCAGGCGCCGACCGGCACGCCCGAGCCGAGGCCCTTGGCGAGCGCCACCACGTCGGGCTGGAAGCCGGCGTGCTGGTAGACGAACCACTTGCCGGTGCGGCCGAGGCCGCACTGCACCTCGTCGGAGATGAACAGCCAGCCGTTGTCGTCGCACACCTGCTTCAGGCCGCGCAGGTATTCCAGGCGCGAGACGTTGATGCCGCCTTCGCCCTGGATCGGCTCGATCATGACCGCCGACACGCTGCGGTTGTGCGACGCCACCTGGCGCACCGAATCGAGATCGTTGAGCGGCACGCGCACGAAGCCCTGCACCAGCGGCTCGAAGCCGGCCTGCACCTTGCGGCTGCCGGTGGCGGAGAGCGTGGCCAGCGAGCGGCCATGGAACGCCTTCTCCAGGACGATGATGGCGGGCTCGGCGATGCCCTTGTCGTGGCCGTACTTGCGCGCCACCTTGATCGAGGCTTCCGTCGCCTCGAGGCCGGAGTTGCAGAAGAACACCTCATCCAGCCCGGTGATCTCGGCCACGCGGTCGGCGGCGGCTTCCTGGTCGGGGATGCGGAACAGGTTGGAGGTGTGGATGACGCCGCTTTGCACCCTCTCGTTTATTGCCTTGAGGAATCTCGGATGCGCGTAGCCGAGGGTGTTCACCGCGATGCCGGCGAGGGCGTCGAGGTATTTCTTGCCGGCCTCGTCCCACAGCCAGACGCCTTGGCCGCGCACGAACGCCACCGGCTGCCGGGCGTAGGTGTTCATGACATGGCTCATGGCTGGCTCCCCAGAATGAAAAACGGCGGCAAAGGCCGCCGTTTCAGGAATCCTATCAGGCGCTAAGGCTCTTGTGTAGGATCAGCGCCATGAGGCTGCTGTCCTGCGCCCGGGTGTTGCTCCTGATCCCGACTGTGCTGCTCGCGGCGTGCGCAACTGCACCGGCCAAGGAGGTCGCCCCCGGCGGCACGCTGCGGGTCGGCATCGGCGTCGGGCCGGTGCCCTCGGCGTTCTGGGCGACGCGCGATCCGGCCAGCGGCGAGCCGCGCGGCGTCACCGTCGAGCTGGCGAAGGCGATGGCGAAGGACCTTGGCCTGTCGTTGCGGCTCGTCGCCTACGCCAATTCGGGCGAAGTCACCGCCGGCGGCCCCAAAGGGGAATGGGACGTCGCCTTCATGCCGATGGATGACGTGCGCGCCCGCATGGTGGACTTCGGCTCGGCCTACTACCTGACCGAGAGCACCTACCTGGTCGCGGCGGGATCGCCGATCCGCGCGCTCGCCGACGTCGACCGGCCGGGGGTGCGCGTGGCGGGCGTCGAGGGGACCACCACGGCGCGCAGCGCCGCCCGCTCGCTCAAGAACAACACGGTGAAGACCTACCGCACCGCCGACGAGCTGCTCGAGCTGATGCGCACGGGCGGCGCCGACGCGATCGCGCTCGGGCGCGAGTCGCTTTCCGGCATGCAGGCGAAGCTGCCCGGGTCCAGGATTCTCGACGGGCATTTCCAGGCGACGGGCACCGCGGTCGCAGTGCCAAAAGGTCGCCCCGCTGCGCTTGCCTATGTGACGGCCTTCGTCGAGAGGGCGAAAAAGGACGGCACCGTGCGCAAAGCGCTTGATTCAGCCGGGCTGAAGGACTCTCCCGTCGCGTTGACGCCCTAGGCGAGGCGCCGCAGGCTCTTCTCTTCTTGCGGCTTGAGGACGCGGATGCAGGGCACGTAGCCCTCGTGCACGATGCCGTGCATCTCCATGCGCTTGTGGGAGTGCAGCAGCTCGCCGAGGTAGGCGATGATCTGCGCGGTGACCGCCTGCCCGGGCACCAGCACCGGGATGCCGGGCGGGTAGGGCACGATCTGGTCGGCGCAGATGCGGCCCTGCAGCTTGCGGTTGACGCGCTCGCGGTCGTCGAACACCGGCACCAGCTCGCCGCCGCAGTAATACGCATCTCTTGGCAAAAATTTTAATTTTGTAAAAGCGGGTATCTCGGGGGTCTGGACCAGGCGGCGCGGCTGGCGCGCCTCGCGCGCGATGCGCATCAGCGCATCGTAGAGCCGCGACACTTTCGAGCGCGTAGTGCCGATGGTCAGCAGCAGGGTGAGCGTGTTGAAGGTCGATTTCTCGGTCTGGATGTTGTAGCGCTCGAACAGCACCTTCTGCAGGTCGTCGACGGTATAGCCGCAGCCGGAGACGTCGATGGTCACCTTGGTCGGGTCGAGCCGGATGCCGTCGTGCCGCACCTTCTCGGGCAGCAGGTCCTCCAGCTCGAGCACGCGGAACACCCGGGTGGAGTTGATCAGCTTGCGGACCTCTTTCGCCAGCTCGAGGGTGCGCGACAGCAGCTTGAAGCCCTCCATCACCGCCTGCTTGCGCGCCACGTCGAGGCTGGCGATGAGCCCGTACTGCGGGCTGGTCGAGGTGTGCATGTTGAAATTCTCGCGGAACAGGTGCTCGCGGAAGCCGGGGTCGTTGACGTGGATCATCGAGGCCTGCGAGAACGCCGACAGCACCTTGTGCGTCGACTGCGTGGCATAGTCGGCGCCCGCCTCCAGCGCGGTGGGCCGGAACTCCGGATGGAAGCGCGCGAAGCCGTACCAGGCCTCGTCGATGATCACCTTGATGCCGCGCCGGTGCGCCGCCTCGACGATCGGCGCCAGGTCGTAGCGCAGGCCGTCGTAGGTGCACGAGGTGAGGATCAGGGCCTGCGCGTCCGGATGCTTTTTTATGCCTTGAAGAAGGACTTTCTTGGGAACCGGGCCGTACAGGCCGTACTTCGTGTTGAGCGCCGAGTCGAGGTAGATGGGGTGCGCGCCCGACAGCACCACGCCGTGGTGCACGCTCTTGTGGCAGTTGCGGTCGAGCAGCAGCTTCTCGCCCGGCGCGAGCAGCGTCTGGAAGATGACCTTGTTGGCGGTGGAGGTGCCGTTGGTGGCGAAGAAGGTGCGCTTCGCGCCGAAGGCCTTCGCCGCCATCGCCTGCGCTTCCGAGATCACGCCCTTGGGCTCCATCAGCGAATCGAGCATCGGCACCGACACCGACAGATCCGCGTCGAACACGTGCTCGCCCATGAACTCGTAGAAGTCGTTGACCCAGGGGCTGCCGCGCAG
>Ga0137436_1000107_pt1 | contig 26614 bp, 3 predicted proteins | sample EasRivERMGT119_2_FD_102328 | JGI IMG/M metagenome (GOLD analysis project Ga0137436, IMG submission 102328) | Soil microbial communities from meander-bound floodplain in the East River, Colorado, USA - East River MetaG ERMGT119_2 | ecosystem: Environmental > Terrestrial > Soil > Floodplain ...
AGCAAGCCGTCCACCGGCTGCGGCAGGCTGACTAGCAAGTCGGCGAAACCGTCGTCGTCCCAGTTCAGCACCGAGATCGACGCGCCAGCGCCCGCCAAATGCCCGAAGTTCGCCAACGTCGCCTGGCGCACGCGGTCCTGGTTGGCGGCCGCGTCGATCTGGTTGAGCCAGGCGCGGTTGATTTCGCGCGGCAACTCGATGCCGTCGCCGTCCCCGCCGAGGACCACGCTGATCACCAGGTCGTTGCCGGAGTTCTCGGTGCGGACGAACACCAGGTCGGTGAGCCCGGCCTGGGTGCCGCCAAGGCCGACGCCGTTGATGTCGCCCATGCGCGCCGCCGCGCGGCCAACGTCGGCGTTGATGAAGATGTCGGCTTCCTCGCGCACGTCGGTGACGGTATCGAGGGACACCGGGCCGAGCAGCACGTAGCTGCCGTTTTCGCCGTGCACCAGAAGATCGCCCTGCCCGTCGCCGTTGAAGTCGGGCAGCTGCACGGCCGAGCTCAGGCTCTCGCCTTCGGCATCGCCGCGCAGCGCGAAGGCGTCGCGCATCGCTGGCGCGGCGTCGGTCGCCACATCGATGCCCGGAATTACACGCGGTCCGAAGTCGGGTAGCTTGGGCGGCGCGATGTCGTAGCGGTAGGGACGCTCGGGCAGCAGCGTCTCCTCGCCCGCCACGTCGTCGGGCTCGACCGGGCCGAGGCCGGTGCCGATGAAGAAGCGCAGGTCATCGCCCGCCGGACCGGAGGCCGCGAGCTTGGTGTAGACGGTATCGGGATCGCCCTCTTCGGCGCCCTCCACCGTATGCGTGCCGAGCGGCCCGAAGAAGATCGACTGTGGGCCGCCGGAGCCGACGAAGGCGGCGCGGCCAGGCTCGAACACCAGGTCGGGGGCGCGGTTCAGTCGCTCGCCGAGGTCCTCGCGCTCGCCGCCGAACCATACCCCGGTCGCCTGGTGCTTGAGCGTGGTGAGCTCGTTCAGGCGGTCGGTCTCGAGCATGACGCCGGCGCCCAGGTCGGCGAGCCCGTCGCCGTTGAAGTCGCCGATGCCGCGGAACGCGCCCGCCGGCAGCTCGAGCGCGCGGCCGTCGGCGATCAGGGTATTGATCGACACCGCGCCCGCGACCATCAGAGACGGATCGCCGAACACCAGGTAGCTCACGGTGCCGCCGGCGATCAGGAAGTCGTCGGCCGTATCGCCGTCGACGTCGCCGACGGCAAGCAGCTCCATGCGCGTGAAGGTGCCGGTGATCTCGGCGCCGGAGCGCGGCGCGCCGGCGTCGGCGCTGCCTTCGAAGAGGCGCAGCTTGATGTTGCTGAGCGCGCCGAAGTGCAGCGCGCTGTCGTCGTCGTCCTCGGCGGCAATGTCGGCAGTCAGGTCGCCCAGCCCGGTGACGCGGTTCGCTCCCCCGCTCACACCGAAAGTGGAAGTCGCGTCGAGCGCCCAGAACTCGCGCGAGCGTCCGCCGAACACCTGCAGGCCGGAGCCGCTGGAGACCACGAAGTCGTCGATCGCGTTCGATCCGGTGGCACGCTGCACCAGCGCGCCGCTATTCGGCGTCTGGTCGAAGTAGACGTAGCTCGCGCCGCCCGCCGGATCCCAGCCGAACGCGAGCAGGCCCAGGCCGTCGTTCTGGAAGTACTCGAGCCGCACGCTGTGGAAGCCGCGCGAGAGCGTGACCAGCTCGGTCGCGGTGAAGGCGTCGGGCGTGGTGTCCGGGTCCGGCCCGTCGACCGCGACCTGGTTGTTGTCGAGCCTCAGCACGTCGTCGATGTAGAGGCGATGGCCGTCGTCGCTGACGACGATGAAGGTGACGTCGTCCTCGTCGCCGCTCAGCGGGTTGAAGTACAGCTCGCCGGTCCAGCGCGCCGCGAAGTGGCCCTGCGCCTGCGTCACCACGTAATCGAAGGACGAGAAGTCCGGCGCGAAATGCCCGAAGCCGGCAGGCGAGCTGGTGTAGGACACGCGCTGGTCGATGCGCGTCACATCCGGCCCGAATCCCTGCACCGGCTCGACCGCGCCTTCGCCGGAGAATTGCGCCGGCAGCCCGGCGTTGAAGTTCGTGGCATAGACCAGCAGCGGATCGGCGACGCCGTTGCCGAGGAACACGCGCAGGTTGTCGATCGCCCACGATTGCGCGTCGCCGCCGGTGTAGCCGGCGCCGTCGGCGTAGAGCTCGACGGTCAGCGTGGCTGCGCTGTGCGCGAGCGTGAGGGGCGCACGGCCAAAGTCATAGAGGCTGTCGGCGCCCGTGCCGAAGCCGCTGTTCACGCCCTGGCTCAGCAACTGGCCCGCCACCGGCACGAAGCTCTGCAGGCTGCCGTTGTTTGCGAAGGTGGCTTGCAGCACCACCGTGCCGTCAACCACTACGTTGAAGCGGTCCGGACCGGCGTTGCCCTTCCAGGCGTCCAGCAGGGCAAGCAGGAACTCGAGGCTCACGCTGTCGTGCTCGGGAAGGTCGCTCAGCGTAAGGATGGTCTTGGCGCCGGCGGGCCCATCGTTGCGCAGGAACTCGCCGTCGGACAGGTTGGGAAACTGGTCGAGGGCGATGGTGTCCGGAACGTCGAAGAATTCCGCGACCAGCCCCTTGGCCGTGACCGAGGTCAGCTCGCCGGCGCCGCTCACGTCCACCGGCCCGGCGGCGACCGGAATGAAGAGGTCGCGCTCCGCGATCACGTCGATCACGCCGCGCGCGTCGCCGAACAGCACGCTCGCCGGCACGGTCGTCTTGATCGCGCTGCCCGGCGGGATCCAGCGCAGCGCGACGCCGGCAAGCCCGGTGTTCTCGAACATCTCGACCCGGATGTCGTGGAACCCGGCGCTCAGAGTGACCTGCGCCGAGAGCTCGACGGACTGGTCGCGCACGCCGTCGTTGTCGATCACCAGCACGTCGTCGATCCACAGGCGGCTGCCATCGTTGCTGCCGAGGAAGAACTGGTGGCTGCCGGCCTGGTCGATGCGGATCTGGCCGCTCCAGCGCACCGCGAAGTGGTCGGTGAGCTCGGAGAAGCCGGCGAAGCCCGGTCCGAGGGTGTTCGCGAAATTGATCTGCGCGTCGATGCGCGTGTGGAGCGGCGTCAGCAGGTCGAGATCGATGACGTCGAGGTCGTGCGCCGCGAGCGGCAGCTCGTCCCCGAGCAGGTAGTACTCGCCGAGAAGGCCCGAGTCGGCTTCCACGTTGATCGTGGTCCAGTCGTCGCGCCCGTACAGGATGTACACGCCCTGGGTTGGCGCTGCCACGCCGCCGCGCGTGAGGGCGATCGCGATGTCGTCCTTGCCGTCGCCGTCGATGTCGCCCACGCCGCGGATTCTGGATTGATCGCTGTCGGTGCCCGACAGGATCGGCGCGGTGAGCTGCAGCGTGACCACCGGCCGGCTGAGGTCGAGGCCGTCCGGGCCACCGAAGGCGATGCGCGCAAAGGTCTTGGCGTTGTTGGGATCGTCGAGATCGAGCACGCGGTCACGAATCGAGACCACCGCGTCCTCGAAGGAGTCGCCATCGATGTCGCCGATCGGGATCACGACCGGCTGGCCTGACAGGTCTACCGCCGGGTACTCCGCGTCGTTTTCCGTCGCTGGAATGTGCAGCGTGCCGCCGAGCGTGCCGCCGAACTCGATCTGGCCGTCGGGCGCGCCGGCCGCGCCGCCGAACTTGATGCGGTACAGGCCTTCGCCGAAGGGAATCTGCAGCTTGTCGGTGCCGGCAAAGCTGCCGGACTGGCCCGCGCTCGATGCGGTCTCGAAGCCCAGGCCGCCGCGCAGCGTGGCGTGATTCTTGTTCGGGCTCAGGTCGAGCGTCTGCGCATCGGCCGCGAGCGGATCTGCGTCGGTAGGCTCCTCGAAGCGCCAGTAGCCCGACAGGCCGGTCTCGGTGCCGGCGAGGACGCGGTTGTAGTCGCGCCCGATCTCGGCGGCGGTGCGCACCACGTTCCAGACCCGCACCTCGTCGATCAGGCCCTCGAAGTTCTGGCCGAGGTCGGCATCGCCCGGATTGGGCCGGCCGCCGATGATGAAGTTCTCAGACGTGCTGGTGTCGACGATGGTGCTCGCGGTGTGGTTCGCGGTCTTGACCAGCGCGCCGTTGCGGTAGATCGAAATGTCGCCGCGGTCGAAGGTGACCGCGACATGCGTCCATTGACCCTGGGCTGCGAAAATTCCGGTGGCGATGCGGTTCACCGTCGAGGCGCCGCTCGAGAACCCGACGAAGATCTCGCCCGTGGTACGCCGCACGATCTCGTACTCGCCCTGCCGCGCGAGCACAATGCCGCCGCTCGTGGCGCCGGTGCCGAGTCCCGAGCCAGCGCCCGCGGGGTTGATCCAGGCCTCCAGCGTGGCGCGCTCGATCATGTTGAGCGAGGCGCGCACGCCGGTATCCATGTAGTCAGCCTCGTCGCTGCCGGCGATATCCTGGCTGTCGAAGCTGAAAGACTTGCCGCGCGCCACGCCGGCCTTGTCGTCGAGCAGGTTGACCACGTGCAGCAGGTAGAACTCGGGCACGTCGGACAAGCGCTCGCGCGGCACGAGCGACACGCCGGCGCCCGGATCGGTGTCTTCCGCCGGGAAGAGATGGAAGACCAGGTTCTCGCCCGGCACCTCGATCAGCCCGCTGACCGTCTCCACGGTCGGCACGATCTCGATCATTTCGTTCGTCAGCAGCGCGCGCGCGGTGTCGCCGAACTGCGCCATCGCTTCCGGCGCCGGCAGCACGTACCAGTCGTCGAAGTCGTTGACGTGGAAGTTCACGAAGTCCAACGCGCTGCCGGTGCGCACCTGCGGCAGTGTGCCGGCGAAGCTGAACACATCGTTGCGCCCGGAGACGCCGTTGATGTTGTTGAACTCGAACTCGTCGGGATTGAGGATCGCGTTGCCCGCGATCAGGTCGGCCCCAGGGCCGCCGTTGATCTCGTCGTCCCCCTCGCCACCCATGATGAGGTCGGCGCCGTCGCCGCCGTCGATGATGTCGTCGCCCGCGCCGCCGTAGAGCCGGTCGGCGCCGTCGCCGCCGTAGATCTCGAGGTTGGAGATCAGCGCGCGCTGCTCGAAGCTTCCCGGGCTGATGCCCCATTCGCTCACCACGCCGGGGTACATGAACTCGGTATTGCCGTGGACCACGTCGTCCCCGGCGCGCGTCTCGATCACCGTGTGCTCGACGCTGAACGCCTGGTAGAAGGCGAAGGTCTGGCGCGCGACCGGCGAGCCGCTGGTGAGCGGCGCAAACTTGAGCTGCAGGACGGCCGGATTGCCTTCCTCGGCGCGCAGCTCGAGCGTCGCACCGGGCGCGGCCAGCCGGATGATGCCATTGGGCGATTCGACGAAGATCGGGCCGCCCAGCACGCCTTCATCGATCAGCGCGTCGATCGCGGTCTGGATGTCCGCGACCAGGTCGGCGATGCCGTTGTTGTTCGCGTCCGGGTTGATGACCACGTCGACGAACTCGCCGCCGTTGTAGCTCAGGCTGAACGTCGGCGGATCGAGCAACGGGTTCGGATCGAGCTGGCCGTTCTCCGGCGCGCGGGCGAGCGCGCTGACCGCCTCGCCGTCGGGCACGAAGCGCTGGTTCGCGGTATCCCACACCAACGCCGTGAATTCATAGCGATGCAGGAAGCGGTTCCAGCGGATCGCGACGTCGTCGGGCACCGGCCGGCCGAGATCGTCGAAGTCGCCGCCCCAGTAGAGGACGCGATCGTCGCCGGCATCGCCCTGGAAGCGGTCGACGACGGTCGGCAGATAGGTTTCGGTCGTGCCCCGGACCAGCGGCAGCAGGTCGGGCATCAGCTGGAAGGTGTCGTCGCCGTCGCCGCCGAGGAGCAAGTCTTCAGCCTGGCGGTCGTAGCCGCCCGACAGGACGTCGTTGCCCGCCTGGCCGAGGATCCAGTCCTCGCCCGAGCCGCCGACCAGCCGGTCGTTGCCGGTTCCGCCGAGGATCACGTCGCGGCGCACGATCTCGCTGCGGGAGGTGAACTTCTCGACCTCCGGTTCCTGGTCGTCGATCTGCAGCGTGAGGTCGTACTCGGTCGGGATGCTCTTCGGCGAGAGCACCTTCAGCAGATATTCGCCCGCCGGCTGGTTCGGAATTTCCAGCGTGCTCTCCTGCTTGCCGGAGAGATCGAGCACCGCGGTGCCGATATAGTCGCGGTCGTCCTCGTCGTCGGTTTGCGGCACCACCACGCCGACCTGCGACACCAGCTCGTAGCGCGCCGGGGCGACCTGCGACGGCGAGTACACGCGCAGGTAGTAGCGCCCGGCGGCAAGGCCTTCCAGGCTGACGGTGCGCGCGAGATCCGCGAGCTCGATGTCGTCAACCTCGAGCCCGCCGTCCTCGTTCAGGATCTGCAGACGCAGGTCGTCGCCTTCGTTCACCTTGAGCAGGCCGATGCGGTCGTTCTCGGTGCCCGGGTCGGTGAGATCGAAGCGGAAGAAGTCCTCGTCCAGCCCGCTGTGCAGCGACAGGCCGCGGACGCGGCTCAGGCTGTAGAGGCTATTTTCATCTTTCAGCTCGAACGCAGTCGCGGGGCTGTTGCCCGCGCCGCCGGCCTCGGTCGCGTCCTGCGAGATGGCGACCAACGCCTCGTCCTCGAAAGAGATCGCGCCGTCGGGCCCGACGCTGTAGAGCTCGAGCACGAGCCCGTCGAGGTCGGAAGCGCTGGAGAGCAGGATCTGCGCGTTGCCGCTGGCCGGCGAAGCGAGGCGGAAGCGGAACCAGTCGACGTCGAGCGGATTGTCGATCGTCAGGCCTTCGAGCGTGCGGCTTTCGGTGAGCGCGGGATTCTCGGCCGACGGATCGTCGGCCACCACGGTGGCGAACTGCGGCAGGTCGTTGCGCTTGCCGAGCTCGGCCTTGTCGACCAGGATGGCGTTGCCGCTCGCGATCACGACCTTGTCGTCGCCCGCGCCGGCGTCGATCCACACAGTGCGCTGCACGGTGGGGCCGATGTAAACCTCGTCGTTGCCCGCGAGCGCGTCGATCAGGATGACTTCGAAGTCCGCCTCGGGCGGCAGCAGCGTCTCGGCCAGCTCGCGCTCGACGAACTCGAAGTCGTCGATGACTTCGCTCACATCCGGCGCATCCGGATTCTGTCCGCTGCCGCGCGCCTGGAACGCCTCGATGTCGGCGAGCACGTCTTCCGGGTTCCAGATCGGGTTGCCGTCGGCGTCGAGCGCGTTGAACTCGAGGTTGACCTGGGCGCTGAAGGAAACGTTTCCGTCGACCCTCGTCAGCATCGTCACCAGGTGGTGGTCTCGCAGGAAGCCCGCGCCGGTGACGTAGTCGACGGTGATGACGTCGTCGGCGTCGGAGGCGCCGACGTACCAGACCTGACCGGATTCCTTCGCGAACTGCTTCCACTCGTCACCGAGCAGCCCGCCGTCGAGCGATTCGAACAGCGTGCCGTCGGCGCGCCACAGCCGATCCGGATCCGACACCGGCGCGCCGTTGCCGAACATGAACGCGAGGCCGGTGCCGCCATAGAGCTCGTCGTGTTCGCCGGAGCCCAGCATGCGGTCGAGGCCGGTGTCTTCCAGCTCGTACGGCTCCGACACGCCATCGGCATCGAGGAAGCCGTCGCTGTCGAGATCGCCGTCGTCGTCGCGTACCGAACCGACGAACACGCCGAATTGACGCAGGCTCAGGCTGAGGCTGCCGCCGTTGCCGATGCGGCGGAACACGACGAAGCCGCCCTCGGCGACCGCTTCCACCAGGGTGCCAAGCTCGGCCGTATCGAGCGCGATGTTGAGGTCGTCGATCAGCCCTTGCAACGTGGTGTTGTTGGAGGCCTGCGCCTCGGTGACGGTCACGCGCTTTGCCGGGAGGCCATCCACCGAGAGCGCGAAATGCATGTCGGCGCGCAGCCGCCCGTTCAGCGGGCCGGGCGCGAAGCCCTTGATCTCGGCAGGAGCGGACTCGGTGCCGGTGCCGGTGGTACCGCCGAAGAAGCGCAGCTGGGTCACCGTCGGGTCGGGATCGCGCGTCCAGGCGAAGAGCTCGTTGGTGCCCATGCCGCCGATCAGGTCGTCCTCGCCCTGCCCGCCGAACATCACGTCGTGGTCTTCGTCGCTGCCGCTGAACGTGCTGTCGCCCCAGAGGCGGTCGTCACCGCCGAGGCCGTACATCACGTCGCTGCCGCCGCCGCCGTCGATGCGGTCGCGTCCCTCGGTGCCGACGAGATAGTCCTCGCCGGCACCACCGTCGATCTGCGCGACGTAGTCGGTGGTGCGCGCGGACAGGTCGGTGACGTCGAGCTGCTCGACCGCCTGGCCGGAGTTGTCCAGACCGGCGCCGGTGCGAAACTCGATGCGGTCGTCGCCCGACAGGCCGCCGATGCGGATCTGCTCGACCAGCGCGTTGCCTAGCGGGTTCTCCGCGCTCGGCGCCGCGCGCCACGGCAGGAAGATATCGCGGTCGTTGTAGTCGAAATGCAGGATGCCGCGCGGCCGGCCGTCGGCGCGGCCCTCCCCGGTCTGGCCGACGATGATGCGGTCGGAGACGATCGGCGTACCGATCACCAGCAGGATGTCGATCGCATTGTCGTCGGTCACTACCTCAGAGGGCGAGTTGCGGAAGTGCCCGTCGATTACGTCGGTGATGTTGTTCGTGTAGAGCGGGCTGACGTCGGCCACCAGCAGGTCGATGCCCGAGCCGCCGTAGAGCGTGTCGTTGCCGTCCTGGCCTTCGAGCCAGTCGGTGTCGGCGCCGCCCCAGAGGATGTCGTTGCCGCCGCCGCCGAACAGCTGGTCCTGGCCCGGGCCGCCGACCAGCTGGTCGGGCGAGCCTTCCTGGTCGGCCTGGTTCTGCTCGGCGTAGCGCGGCCCGGCGAGCAGGTCGCCGTGCAGGTAGTCGTTGCCGGCGCCGCCGAGCAGCACGTCCTGGCGCAGATTGCCCCACAGCCAGTCGACGCCCGAGCCGCCGTCGCCGAAATCGCCGCGCAGCAGGTACTCGCCCTCGAAGCCGTCGTCCTCGAGCGTACGCGCGGCCCAGGCGTAGATGAAGTCGGTGCCGTCGCCGCCGTAGAGGCGCTGGCCGCTGGTCTGCAGCAGGCGCCCGTCGGGCCCGGGTACGACGAATAGCGCCGGCGTCGGGCCGCCGAACAGGAAGTCGTCGCCGCCGTCGCCGTAAACCTGGTCGATGCCCTCGTCGCCGACGATCGGGTCGTCGCCGGCCTCGATCTTGTAGTCGCCGATCACGACGTCGAAGTTGCCGCCGCCGCGCACCACGTCGTCGCCGCCCTGGCCCTGCACCTCATCGGTCCCGGTGCCGCCGTCGATGTAGTCGGAGCCCGGCCCGCCCAGCACTACGTCATTTTCGGCGCCGCCGAACAGATGATCGTTGCCGAGGCCGCCGAGCAGCGTGTCTTCGCCGTCGTTCAGGTCGCCGTCGACGGTCTGGTAGTTGAGCACCACCGGCGCGATGCGCGGGGGCGTAAACCCGGTGGGATAGATCCCTTCGTTGACGTCCCAGCCCTCGGGGTTGACGAAATCGAGCGGATCGTCGAAGGCAGAGTGCGCATGCTTGTCGAAGCCGCCCCAGCCGACGTCGTTGCCGGCGCCGCCGGTAATCTGGTCGTCGCCGTGAGCGCCGACCAGGAAGTCGTCGTCGTCGTCGCCGAACAGCTCGTCGTCGTCGTCGCCGCCGAAGATGTCGTCGTCGCCGGCGAGGCCGTGGATCTCGTCGAAGCCTGACTCGCCGAAGAGATGATCGACGCCCAGGTCACCGTAGATGATGTCGTCGCCGAGGCCGCCGTGGATCTCGTTCGCGCCGGCTGGATCGCCGCCCGCCGCCGACAGGTGCCCGTAGATCGTGTCGTTGCCGTCCTGGCCGAAGATGTCGTTGACGCCGCCGCCGCCGCGCAGCGTGTCGTCCCCAATGCCGCCGTCGATCACGTCGTCGCCCGCGCTGCCCCTGAGGGTGTCGGCGCCGCCGAAGCCGAGGATCACGTTGTCGCCGCTGCCGTGGACCGTGATCGTGTCGCCGCCGTCGTCGCCGGGGCTCGAGTCGGAGAGGTCGCTGAGCAGCAGGCTCAGCGTGCCGTCGCCGATCACTGTGTTGTTGCCGCCGGCGATCGTGATGTGGTCGCCGCCCGCGTTGCCGCGCACCACGCTGTCGCCGGCGCCCAGCACGATGGTGTCGACGCCGTCCTCGCCGAGCACGAAGTGGTTGCCGGCGCCCGCCGTCAGGTGATCGTTGCCGTCGCCGAGCAACGCGAACAGGTTGCCGTTGCCGCCGGTGACGGTGTCGATGCCGCCGCCCGCCGCGCTCGATGCCGTCGCCACCTGGCCGGAAGCGAAGGTGACCGCGCCGTGGTCGCCGAGGACCACGTTCTTGCCGTTGCCGAACGTGAGCTGGTCGTTGCCGCCGCCGAGCAGGACGATGTTGTTGCCGTCGCCGACGGTCACCGTGTCGTTGCCGTCGGCCGTGGTGCTCGTCGCAGAGGTCACCTGCACGCCGGTGCGCACTACCGTGCCGTTGTCGGCCAGGATGACGTTGTTGCCGCCGCCGGCATTGATGTTGTCGTTTCCGCCCTGGCCGTAGATCTCGTCGGGATCGTGCAGCGCGGTGATGGTGTCGTTGCCATCGGCGCCGGTGTCCGGGTCGCCGGGCTTGTCGTCGCCGTAGATGATGTTGCTGCCGGCGCCGCCGTGGATCGTGTCGTTGCCGCCGCCGCCGTAGAGGAAGTCCTTATCGGCCTCGCCGTGGATCGTATCGTTGTCCTGCTCACCGTAGACGGTATCGACTCCCGCGCCGGCGAAGATCGTGTCACCGCCCGTGCCACCCTTGATCAGGTCCTTGCCGTCTTCGCCGAACAGGGTGTCGGCATCGTCGCCGCCCTCGATGATGTCGTCGTGGGTACCGCCGCGGATCGTGTCGGTCCCGGCATTGCCTTTCACGTTGTCGAACCCGGCTTCGGCCCAGATCTGATCGTTGCCCGCGCCGCCTTCGACCGTATCGTCGCCGCCGCCGGCATAGATGACATCGTTGCCCTCGTTCCCGAAGATGTCGTCGGCTCCGCCGGTTGCGCTGCTGGTCTCGGTGATGGAGGTGATATTGAAGTACTGGTTCGCGCCGCCCAGCGTCACCAGCACGCCGTCGCCGATGAGCACATCGTTGCCGAGCCCGCCTTCGAGCTCGTCGGCACCGCCGCCGCCGACGAGCACGTCGTTGCCCTCGCCGCCGGTCACCGAGTCGGCGCCGCCACCGAAGCTGGAGGCCTTGAAGGACAGCCCGTCCTCCTCGATCTCGCCATCGTCGGCGAACACCAGGTCGTTGCCGCCCTTGCCGTCTACGGTGTCGTTGCCGAGCCCGGCGTAGATGACGTCGTCGAGGTCGCTGCCCTCGATCTCGTCGTCGCCGGCGCCGCCGCGGATGAGCGCGATACCCGCGCCAGCCTTGATGATGTCGTTGCCGACGCCACCTTCGATCTCGAAGCTGATCAGCGGATTGGTGAGGCCCGAGAGATCGATGATGTCGTCGCCCTGGCCGCCGAGCACGATGATCTTGCTGGAGACCGCGTAGCGCTGCGCCTCCCCCTCTTGGTATAGACCGTCCTTCGGCTGGTCGCCGAGGCCGTCGACCAGCGTCGACCACACGAAGACGTGGCCCGGGTCCGCGTCCTTCACGATGAAGTGCTCGCTGTGGTCGCTCTCGTCGCCTTCCAGGCGCTGGTCGGCGAACTCGCCCATGTTCAGGCGCAGCACGCCGTCGCTGAGCTCGTTGGCGAGCGTCGGCACGCGCGTGAACGGGATCTCGAAGTTGAGCAGCTCGATCTCGGGCGTAATCGGGAACTCGAAGTCGAGCGTGACCAGCAGCAGGTTGATCTCGAGGTACGCGAACAGCTCGAGGAACAACCGCCCCTCGACATCGAAGATCGCGAGCGGCGCCAGCGCCGGCTCGCCGTAGCGGAACTCGTTGAGGAAGTTGTTGGCGATCTCGTACAGCCGGATCCTGCCGTCCTCGTTCGGATCGTGCAGGAACATGAACGTCTCGAATCCGACGCGCAGACCGACCCCGGCCTTGGCGAACACCACGTTGAGCTCGGCCGACGCCGTGATGTTGGCGGTCAGCTCGAGGATCGCTTCCTCCGCGTCGAGGTACAGGCCGTCGAACAGCGCCAGCGGGTCCCGGAACCCGCTGTCGAAGAAGTTGCGCAGCCCGAGCGTGTCGTAGCCGAAGGCCGGCGGGTCGATGACGATGCCCGCCCCGACCCCGAGCGCGATGCCGAACGGGCCGTAGATCGGGAAGAACTGCGAATAGTTGAACTCGAACGAGAACTCGGGCAGGTCGATCTCGATCAGCGAGATGTCCTCGCCCATCAGCAGGCCGAAGATCTGGCTCGGGTCCTGGAACAGCGGGAAGCTGATGAAATCGCCAAAATCCCCGTCGGCCAATCCATTGGTGAACTCGGCGCTCTGCTGGCTCGACGCGGGCGCGCCTTCGGCGAGGCCGTCAAGGATGGCGGAGATGTCGTCGGCGTCGATATCGGGCAGCGCGATCTGGCTGCGGTCGAAGTCGCCGTTCCAGAGGCCGTCGTCGGCATCGGGATCGAAATCGTCCGGTCGCTCGAAAACGGTGAAATCGCCGAACGGCAGGATCAGCGCGGGATCGTCCGGGTCGATCTCGGGGATGCTGTTGATCAGCGTGATGACGTCGGCGATGGCGTAGATCAGGCCCGGGTCGACGAATCCGGTCATGCCGGCGAGGTCGACGAGCGAGATGTCGCGCCCGGCGAGGTCCGAGACCACCGGGATCGGGAATGTGACCACGTCGATCACCGGCTGGAACGGCTCGGTGAACTTCTTCACCTCGCTGACGATGGGCGAGAGGAAGTCCGAGATGAAGCTGCCGAGGTCGAGGCCGACGTCGCGGAATTCGACCGTGTGCAGGCCCTCGGCGATCGAGTTGACGATCTCGTCGAAGCCGACCAGGTCGCCCGCCGCGCGGTCGCCGATATGCCAGTCGAGGAAGAAGTCGCCGACGATCTTCGGGAACACGTTGCCCGAGCCCGGCACCAGGTCGCTGTTGAGCTTGAGCTGGAGCGCGAGGTTGACGATCGCCTCGGCCGCCACCCCCATGTCGATGCCGAGGTCGCCGAAGTCGGCGATGCCGAGGAGCGTATTGGTGTCGGGTGATCCGTCGTCGTTGCTGTCACGGAAAACGTCGACCCCGAACGTTGCACCCAGGTGGGTCTCGTTGTTCTTGTTGTCGGCGTCGAGCTGCAGGAACAGCAGCCTGCCGGTGATGCCGGCATCGGGCAGCGTGACGTCCAGGTTCAGCTCGAGCTCGTTCTCCTCGGCGGTTTCGATGTAGAACCCGCCGCGCGAGACGCCCACGCCGAAGCCGAACTTGAGCTCCCAGTCGATCGCGACGTTGATCTCGCCCCGCGTCTCGAGGCCGAGGCCGGGAATGCCGATGTCGAAGTCGAGCCCGGTACCGGCGTCGAGCAGCGTTCCGCCCAGGCCCAGGTTCCACTGCATGAAGATTTCGTTCAGCGACGGCGCATCCGGGCCGCTCACGTCGACGTTAGTGAGCAACTGGATGTCGGAGACCGTGATATCGCTGCCCGGATCGCTGCCGTCGAGCAGGATGCCGAGGCCGTTCGGGTTCTCCGGCGTGCTCGGCCCGAGCAGCTTGAAGAGCTGCTCGGAAATGTAGTTCTGGTCGGGATCGGCGGCGGTGGCCACCGCGTCGCGCAGCCCGGCGATGAAGTCCTCGCGGAAGTCGCCGATCACGTCGGCCGCATCGCCGAGCTGGTCGCCGACCAGTGGCAGCGTGAATCCCGCGATCTCGCCGCCGAAGAGATCCTGCAGCAGCCCGAGGAAGCCGTCGACCCCGTCGATGATCAAGAGCAAGTTGTCGAGCGCGCTGAACTGGCTGAAATCGACATTCAGGATGTCGTCGGGCACGAACACGAACGTGTCGCCGCCATCGACCACGAAGTCGTTCGCCCCAGTGGTCGGGTCGAGCGTGCCGCCGAAGTCGAGTTGCTGGCCGTCGGGCGCGTTCAGATCGAACTCCAGCAGGCCGCCGACCGCGACGTTGCCGCGGAAGTTCGACTCGTTCGGGAAGTACACCGGCAGCTCGGCGTCGATGCTGCCCTGGATATCGAACTCGACTACGCTCTCCGGGGCGTCACCCAGACCTTCAATCAGGTCGAAGAACGAAATGCGCGCGTCTGCGGTGCCTTCGTCCACGGTCATCGCGCTGCCGAGCAGGCCGAGGGTGAAGTCGCCGCTCAGCTCGGCATGGCCGTCGACGATGCGCGCGCCGATGCCGGCCAGCGCGGCGGTGAAGGAGATGTCGTCGGCCCCGGCGCTGAGCGAGCCGTCGATGCCGGTGTCCCCGAACACCCACATCACGTTCTCGATCTCGAAGTCCTCGTCGTTGACCAGGCCGTCGAGGTTGATGCCGATGGCCAAGTGCATGTCGAGCGTGCCCTCGGCGTGCAGGTTGGCGTTGCCGGAGAGATCCAGCGTGCCGTCGGGCAGGAGCGAGAGGCTGATCGGCATCGACTCGGAGAACTCGGGCGAGAAGGTGAGATCGATACGCAGGATGTTGCCGTCCACCAGGCTCAGGCCGAGCACGTCGCTGCCCGGGCCGGTCATCGGGATGCCGAAGGCTTCCTTCAGCTTGTTCTCCAGCACCTGCACCGTGCCGCCCGGGTCCGCCGCGGCTTCCTCGACCGCGGCTGCGAAGTCGTCCGCGAAGGTCAGCAGGTCGTTGATGCTGATGTCGATGACCGGGATGTTCTCGTTGAGGAAGCCGAACTCCTCGAACTGCTGGAGGAAGCCCACCAGCGCGCGCAGCGCGGCGATGATGTCGTCGAAGCCGAGGTCGTCGAAGCTGAGCAGATCCTCGAAGTTCTCGGTGGTGATGTTGTAGCCCTTGTCGCCGTCACCCTCGCCGTCGATGATCTCCGCCAGGCTGGTGAGCTCGACCGTCAGGGTCGGCTCGGAGCCGGTTTCGATGTCGTTGAAGGCGGGCGTAATCGACACCTGCACCTCGAGCTTGCCGCTCCCGTCGATGGTCGGGCCGACGAAGAAGTCGCCGATGTTGTCGATGTTGTCGATCAGGTCCTTGAGCGAGATGTAGTCGTCGTCCTCTTGGGGATCGAAGTCGTCCGGCGCATCCGCCGGCTTGAGGCCAACGTCGACGAAAACCGTCAGAGGCCCGTCGCCGGCCAGATTGGAGATGCCGCCGTGGCCGTGGATGCCGACAAAGCCGAAGCGCGCGTCGGCTTCGAGGCCGTCGGTGGTCGAGCCATCGCCATCGGTATCCGTGACTACGCCTGCCGCATTCTTCTGCGGCGTGACGATCGCCGCGGTGGCCTTGGCTTCCGCGTTCGAGATGCGCAGGCGATCGAGCGGGTCGACGCCGCCGAGCAGCCCGCCCTCGATCATGAAGTCGCGCGGGTCTTCCTCCGGCTCGGGCTCGACAAAATCGACGCCGAAGATCGCAAGGTCGAACGCCGCGGTGGAGCCGATGGCGTTGTCCACCCTGAAGATGGCCGACGTCTGTTCCAGCGTGTCGGTGAGCTTGATGCGGGTGTTGTTGTCGCTGAAGGTGCCGGTGACGTCCCCACCGGTCTGCGAACTGATCGCGCTCAGCACTTCTCCCAGCGTGTCCACGCTCGCGTCGAAGGTGATCGCGTGGTGCACGCCGTCGGAGGTCGTGATGATGAGGTCGTTCGAGTTGCCGATGTTCGAGGTCTGCAGGCCAAGTTGCAGCGCCGGGTCGCCGCCGGCCACGGTGATGGTGAGGCCGGTCGCGCCGTCCTGCAGGGTCTTGAAGATCAGGTTCTTGCCGAGCGAGGTGACCTCGATCTGGTCCTCGAAGCCGGCGTCGTCAAAGGCATTCTGCACATCGACGACGACGTCAAGGATGTTGCGGTTGGTAAGGGTGTCGTCCGCGTCGATGTGCACAGCGACCGGCCCCGCGCCGTTCAGGCTCACGTTCAGGGTCGCGTCGCCGGACAAGGCGCCCACCTGCCCCGCGACGTCGGCCTGCCCCTTCACCTTGTGCTTGTCGCCGTCAGCCGCATCCGCCACGGAGCTGCCGTTGCGGAATCCCATCTGCGTCTGGAAGGGATCGCCGTTCTGGATCTTGACCTGGAACGTGCCGACCCCGCCGCCATTCACCGCCACCAGCGCGAGCTTGTTGGTGGTGCCGATGCGCTCCGCGGTGATCTTGCCGCTCAAGCCGGCGGCGTTGAGCGCGGCGATCAGGTCGTCACGCAGGTCGTTAACACCGTCCAGGGTGCCGCCGTTCGCGCCGGTGCCGTTGTTCTCGGTGTCGTCGTTGTCGACCTCGACTTCGTAGTCGTCCTCGGACGGCGCGCCGTCGAGCGAGACCTTGAACTTGGCGTTGCCCGACAAGCGCCCGTAACTCGTCACCACCTCGTTGGCGCCCGCAACCACTCGCTGCTGGCTGAAGACGATGCCGTCGCCGCCCTTCAGGGCCGACAGCAGCGTACCGTTTTCGAGCGTCAGTGCGCCGGCGTTGCCGAGATAGATACCCAGAGTGAGGGTGATTCCGCCGCCCGCGGAGAGCTGGATGTGGCTGTCGCTCGACAACTCCGCGACCGGCGCGAGCGCCTGCAGCAAGTCGAACTGGATCGGCAGGTCGAGCACGCCGAAGTTCGTCGCGCTGTTGATGTCTCCGATCGAGAGCTTGATGTAGATCGTGTCATCGGCGGCGACGTAGCGGATCTCGTCGTCGTCGGTGTTGAGGGTGTTGTCGTCGCCGTCGCGATCGAGGCCGATGATGTCGGCGAGCACGATGGCCATCTCGCCAACCGAGTCGAAGGTCGGACGCCCCTGGGCGTCGAGCAGCTTGTTCGTGCCTGTCAGGTCGTCGTCGTCGTCGTGGTCGTCGAACAGCAGCGTGTCGGAGAAGATGTCTGCGAACCCGAGCACCTCGTCGAGCGCCGGGCCGATGAAGGGGATGTCCTCGGCGTTGAAGCTGCGGCGGAACTCCTCCAGCCAGTTGGAGACGGTGCCGAGCAGGCTGACGAAGGTGCCGGCATCCATGTTGGTGAAATCCGGCAGGATGTCGTCCAGGCCGGGCGCGCTCAGCGTGATGCTGTCCGGATCCTCGAGGTTCGCCCACAGCAGGTCGATGAACTTGCCGTCATCGAGCTGGATGTTGAGGAAATCGATTACCAGCGGCAAATGCAGCGACAGGCTCGCGTCGGTGTCCGGATCGGCGTTGCCGTCCCCGTCTACGCCCGTGAGGTCGACGGAAATCGCCGCCAATGCGCCCACAAACTCGCTCAGGTTGATACGCCCTTCGCTGTCCGGAGCGGTGCCGGGATCGTTCAGAGTCACCAGCAGGCCGGCTTCCGCCTCGGCGGTGCCGCCGACCACCTCGATCGACAGGAAGCCGAACCGCGCCAGGGCGTTGATCGCGCTCGCCTCGATGTCGATGGTGGCGAAGGCCGACGGGTCGCGCAGGAAGAACCACTGGTCCGGAGACTGGCCGGCCAGGATAGCGCCCAGGTCCACGCCTAGCGTCAGCTCGAACCCGAGCGCGCCCTCGATGCTGCCGTCGGCGTCGAGCTCCAGGTCAACGAGGCCGGTCGAGTCAGGGTTGAAGCCCAGGTCGAGCGCCTCGTCGAAGTCGAAGCCCTCGCGGAAGGTGAAGGTGTAGGTGAGCTCGCTGCTCTCGGCGTCGTAGTTGATGAAGTCGCCGAGGTCCGCGACGTCGATGATGTAGCCGGCGGCAAGGTCGGTGAGCGAGGCGGCGAGGCCGGTGGCCAGCTCCTGCGCGGTATGGAAATTGAGCAAGCCGTTCGGCGCGCTCGGCAGGTTGAGCCGCAGGTTCTTCAGCACCTTCTCGTCGAAGGCGTTCAGCACGTCGACCAACCCGGCCAGCCCCTGGTCGATGAGCGGAATGTCGAAGTCGACGGTGTCGACCAGGTCGTTCAGGAACGTGCGCAGTTGCGTGAACTGGTCGTAGAGCTCCTGCGGATCAAGCGCAGCGAAGAAGCGCAGCGCGTCGCTGGTTGCGTCATCGCCCAGCGCGATGTCGAAGGACGGGGTGTCGATGTCAGCCCAGGTGAGCGTGGCCTCGGCGTCGGCCAAGCTGAAGATCGGCCCCAGGCCCGGTAGCGCCGGGCCGATGCCGAGCGTGGTCTCGAGCACTATGTCGCTGGTGCCGGGGCTCGAGGTGGCGAAGTCGAGCGGCGCCTCCAGCGCCGGGTCGCGCAACTCGGCGAGCCGCGTCTTGCCGTCGGCGGGACCGTTGCCGGGCTCCGCGAGGCTGAACTGATAGGTGAGGCCCGGATCGAACTCGACCGAAGCGTCATCGACTGTGACGCCCATGAAGCCGAACTGCCCTTCGCCAGACAGATTGACTGCATTCGCGCTCAGGCGGTCGATGCTGATGAGCGGGCCGCCGCCGGTGCCGATGAAGAAGCCGCTGGCGTCGACGCCGAAGGTGAGGTCGAGCTTGAGATCGAACTCGAGCTCGGCGCGGCCGTTCAGCGCGATGGTGCCCTGGTCCAGGTTCTGCAGCTCGAGCGTGGCCGGACCGTCCACCTCCACGCCGACCACGCCGGTGAGCTGGGTCTCGACTTCCATCTCGAAGGTGATGACGCCGGCGGACTCGGTGAAAGAGACGTTGCCGGCGATGCCGTCGAGCGCATCGAGCGCGTCGCGCAGCTCGTCCAGCGTGCTCACCGTGGCGGCCAGGTCGGCGATGTTGCCGTCGAACAGGCGGCGCAGCAGCGAGCCGCCGTTGTCGATCTGCGCGGCGCCGCCGGGGACCGCCTGCGACACGTCGAAGAAGCGGGCGTGGAAAGCGCGGAAGCCGGTCGGCTGCGTGCTATCGAACACCACGCCGTTCAGTGCATCGGCGAGCGACGCGGCGTCGATGAAGGGAATGTCGATGCCCGGCAGCGCGCCCTCGATCAGCCCACGCAGCGCCTCGGCGAAGGACTCCAGGCCGCCGATCGCCGCCTGCACCTGATCCAGGATTGCGGTGCTCAGGTCGGGCGAGGTTTCAATGCCGTTGAGGTGCATGCGCTGCACCCTCACGTCATCGAACGCGTCGAGCCCTTCGACCTCGAGATCGGCGCCGCCGCCCGTGGTGGACACCGCGATCGCGTCCAGGCCCGGCAGCGCGAGAGTATCGGCGCCGGCGCCGCCGGTGACCTCGATGCGGTTGGCCACCGAGATCGGGCCGTTCGTGCTGTCGAGCGTGATCGTGTCGTCGCCGCTCAGGCCGTCGATCTGGATGGTGCGAACCGATGAAAGCTGGACCTGCACCGGCGCGAGCCCGCTCGCGTCGTCGAGGGTGACATCAAGCAGCCAGGGCTGGTCAGCGTTGCGCACCAGCGTGATGAAATCGTCGACGCCCGCGCGGCCCTCGATCACGAGCACGCTGTCGGTCGCGAGCGAGGCGGCTGCGCCGCGCACGCTGAACACGCCGCGGCCCAGCGTGCCGGCGAACAGCACGTCGTCGGTCTCGTCGTACGTGATGTCGGTGACCAGCACGTTCGGCAGCCCGGCGCCGAACTCGGCCCACGGGCCCGTAGCGCCCGGGTTGATGGAGCGGAACACGCCGCCCCATCCGCCGACCAGCACGACTTCGGTATCGTCGCCGGCGCCGGTGGTGGCGCCGCCGTCGAAGAACATGTCGATGCTCGCAAGCTCGGTGCGCCTGCCGCCGACCTTGATCAGGTCGCCGAGGTTACCGGTGACTTCGGTGAAGGTAGTGGTGGTGGTGCCGTCGTTCGCCAGCTCGCCGCGCCACACCTTGCTGTTGCTGTCGATGACGTAGAAGCGGCGCCAGTTCTCCGGGTTGAGGACGATGTCGCGAATCTCCGCGCCGCCCGGCGTGCCGGTCTGCCAATTGGCGATGGCGACGAAGCTGGCGCCGGCATTGATCTTGACGAAGAGCTGCCCGGAACCCGCCGCGGTGCCGACCGTGGCGGCGTACGCGATGTCGGCCTGCGGTACGAGCACGCCGCCGCCATCGCGCTCGCGGCCGCCGTAGGCCAGCGCGGTGACGAAGCCGACGTTCGCCCCCGCTATGGGCGCGAACGTGGTGCCGGAGGCGACCGGCCCGCCGTTCTGCAGCGCGAGGTCATCCATCGGATCGTCGGGCGGGTTGCCGTCGGGCGCGGTCTGGTAGAGGTGGCCCGCCCCGTTATTGAAGTTCCCGGTACCGACCAGGAAGCGGGTCGGGTCGACCGCGTTGACCACGTACGGGTTGGTGAACTGGATGGTGTCGAAGGTGCCGAGCGGGACGTTCGGGGTGCCGGCAGCGATGACCACGCCCAGGTCACGGTTGTTGATGACCGTTCCGGTATTCGTGTGCGCGCCGAAGTTGCCGAACGTCTGGAAGCTCGAGTACTGCAGCGCAGTCGCGCCATTGATGTGCGACACCTGCACGATGCCGCCATCGGCGAGCTGCAGCGAGTTCCAGGTCGTACTGCCGGGGGCGCTCTGGCGGGCGGCGCCGTTGTCCTGCGCGCCCACCACGGCGAGATCGTTGACGTTGTCGTACGCCATCGACGTGACTTCGGTGAGCTGCAGGTTGCCATCGAGCGGCGTCCAGGCGCGCGCGCCGGGAACCGAGGCAAGGTTGTTCGGGTCGTGCAGGCGGTAGATGCCGCCGTCGTCGGCTTCGAGAATGTCGCCATTGCGCGCGAACACCATGGCGCGCGAATCGGCGTGCGGTCCGGTGCCGCCCGCGCCGTCGTCGGTAATCGGCGTCCAGGCCGTCACCCCGGTGGCTGTGTCGTTGACCTGGCCGCGGAACAGCCGCCCGGTGAAGTCGTCGGCGCCGATCGCATTCGGAAAGCCGGTTGGATCGATCTGACGGTCGCCGCCGACGAACACCACGTTCGCATCGGTGCGGGAAGCCAGCATCGACATGTGCAGGTTCGCCTGCCCGCCGGGATGGATGCTGCCGTCCGCATCACCCGGCAGGGTCATCGAGACCCAAGCCAGCCCCGTGCCCGCCAACCGGTGCATGCCAACGATGCGCTCGTTGTCGGTGGAGTCGACGGTATCGCCGGCGACGTGCGCGATCGTCAGCGCGGACGAGATCGTGACGACGTTGGTCGCGCGGTTGATTGCGGTAATCGTGACGCGCTCGACGTTGCCGAACGGATCGACGTCGACCGTGTCGTCGCCGACGTCGAAGCCGGCAGTACTGGTGAACTGCAGCGTCGTGGCGCCGATGGCGGCCGGCGCTGCGAGCGTGGTCGTGGGAATGTTGACGATGGCGGCGTAGACCGGATGCTCGCCGGTGACCCCGTCCGTCGCCTGGCTGACCGACAGCTTCACGCGCAGCGAGCTGGCGGCGCTCAAGCCAGCGCCGGCGTAGGTCAATCCACCGTCGGTGCTGACGAATACGCCGCCGTTGTCGCCGGCGACGCCGACGTAGACCTTGAGCGGATCGGTCGGGTCAGCGACTACGTCGGTCCCCTGGCCTACCGGCAACTGCGTTTCTTCCTGCTCGAAGGTGAGGTTCAGCGTGAGCCCGGTGCCCGCGCCGCCGGTAGAGGTCGCAGCCGGATTGGCGGGCTGTGTGGTGTACTCGCCCTTGTCGACCAGCTCCAGGCCGGTCACCGCGCCGCCGCCGTCGACGGCGGACACCCTGAGGGTGGCGCTCAATATCGAGGCGCCGCCTTCCACGTTGATGAAATCGTCTACCGCGTAGCCGGTGCCGCCCGCCTGGATGGTGAAGGCCGAGACGCGCGTTTCGTCGATGCGGGTATCGCCGTCGTTGTCGATGCCGTCCGCAAGGCGCGGCTTGTCGGTGATCTTCTCGAAGAACAGGCCGCCGTCGGCGCTGTGGAACACGCCGCGCTGGCTGGTGATCACGAGGTTGTCGCCGTTGGCGTAGATGCCGGTGATCGTGGTGCCGTTGAAGAAGGCACGGCCGATCTGCGTCCAGCTGTCACCGCCGTCGGTCGACTTCAGGATGCCGATGCCCTCGCCTTCGGTGCGGAAGCTGCTGACGCGGCCGGTACCCGCATAGATCGTTTCGGGATCGACACGATCACGCGACAGCGCACTGATGGAGAGCGATGCAAACTGGTCGGTGAGCGGCTCCCAGACATCGGTGACCACGTCCACGCGCCGGTTGAGGGCGCGCCCTGCGTCGGTGTCGTTGGTGGCGGTGGGCTGAGTCTCGCCATGGCCGGTCGTGGTGAGCTGGGAGGCCGGAATATTCCGCGCCAACAGGAAATCCCTGACCGTGTTGGCGCGATTGACCGAAAGTGTCTGGTTGAAGCCCGCATCGCCGACGTTGTCGGTGTGGCCACCGATCTGGGCGTGGGCGCCGGGGTTGCGCTGCAGGAACCCGGCATAGCGCTCCAGGATCGCTTCGGCCTCCGGCGTCAGGGCCGCGGAGTCGAACTCGAACAGCACGGTGCGGTTGCCGTTGCGCCACACGCCGCCGTTGACGCTGCCGACGAAGATGGTGCCGTCGTCGTTGGTGACAATGCCGTTGATGGCGCCGGCCACCGGCTTGTTCTGCGCGACCATGCCCGCGACCTGCCCGCCGGTGACCGGTCCGGGGCCCTCCGGGGTCCATTGCGGCGCGCCGGCGACAAAGGCGCTCGCGCCGCTAAAGAGAGTCGTGTCGAGAGACGCGCCGCTCAAGGCGGCCTGCTCGATCGAGGACAGCGCGACGACCTCGGTTCCGGCGGTGAAGCTCGCGTCGGTGATCGTCAACGCGCCGGTACGCGCGGCTTCGAAGCGATCGGTGCCGTCGCCGCCGTCCAGGGTGAGCGTCGCAGTGAACCCGGGTCCGAGCGGATCGAGCCGGATGATGTCGTTGCCGTCGCCCGCGTCGATCGTCAGGCTTGCGCTCGGCGCTGCGAACGTGACGCTTTCAAACGTCCCGCCCACGGATTCGATGCGCAGCTGTCCGCCGGCAGCGGTCCGCAGCCGGAGCACGTCGTCGCCGCCGGTTGCGGTGAAAACGCGGTCCGTGGTGTTGGAGTTGTCGACGATAGGCTCGAGCCCGAAGTAGCGGATGATGTCGTCGTCGAGCTCGACGCTGCCCGACTGCGGCCCGCTCGCGATGTAGCTTGCGCTGGCGTAGCTGCCGCCTTCGATCACCAGCGTGTCGAAGCCGCCCGGGCCGCCTTCGAGGTAGCCGCTCAGGCTGCCGCCGGGCTCGAAGATGAACGTGTCCTGGTTGTCGGCGCCGCCGAGCAGCACGTTCACGCCCGAGTACGCGATGCCGTTCAGCTCGACTTCGTTCTCGCCCGTGATGCGCCATTCATTGTCGCGGTCGCTCGAGCCGATGAGGGCGTCGAGCGTGCCGTCGAGCGAGGCGATGCGGCGCACTTCCGGGTCGCCGCTGTCGAGCTCGACGAAGCCGCTGTCTACGGTCTGACCGGCCCACGCCGCCGCGCGGAGGGACGCGCGCAGGGCCTCGGAGACGACTGCGGGGCTGGCTTGGGTCTGGGTGGAGGCCGCTGGGTCCGGCTGGCCGCCCGCGGTGGCGAGAAGCTCGGCTGCGTTCGGCGTTGCGCCGTCTGCGGAGAGGAGGAGCCTGGGCTCGAGGGTTTCGAACTGGAACTTGCGGCGGAAGGGCGGCTTCTCGGGGCGGAAGCGGCGGACGAGGTGCTTTTCGAACGGGGCGTTCACAGCGCACGCCCGCCTGCGGTGATTTTCGAGCGTAGGCGAGCAGGACGGGCACCAGACCCGTGCGCATTTTTCTTGCCGACGCAGCTGTCGCGCCTGCCGTGCAAGAACTCTCCCCCCTTCGCCCTAAGGAGGATGAGGAAACCAGTCAAGAAGAAAGTACAGGTCGGTGGCAGCGAACGCGCACGTTGTGTCCCCACGTGCGGGTTACCAACTCCGACTTTTCCCCCGCGTCCCCAGATCCGTTAAAAATTGCAAAGAGTCAAAAATTGCAAAGAGAAGAATAATCTCCGAACGTTACTTTTAAAAGAGCATTTGAAAGTATTTCGGATAAGACGACTGCGGGCGCATGGCGTGACATCGTTCACGGTGCAAGGCGCAGGTGCGCGCGTGAAAAATCAGCTTGAGGAAAATAATTCAACGCGTTTGCACGATCTCTTCAGAGATCGCATCAACTGTGACACGTACACGGCGCTTGCATCTGGCTTGCGGGCTCGGGATATCGCGACGAGCGAATCGCATCGGGCTTGGTGCCGGTTGTCCGAATCGAACGGACGACCTACCGCTTACAAGGCGGTTGCTCTACCCCTGAGCTAAACCGGCACTGGGCGCGGATTATGCGCCCGCTCAGGGGAAGCTACTTGATGCGCCGCAGCGTCGGCTTGCCGCCGCCCGAGGGCTTCTTCGGGTCGGGCGTGGTCGGCGCCGGCAGCGCGGTGGGCGGCTTGGGCGGCACCGAGTTCTCCGACTCGGCCCTCGACTGCACGCTCGGCTTGGGGCCGTCGATGTCGAAGGTCATGCCGTGCCCGGTCTCGCGCGCGTAGAGCGCGTAGACGTTGGCGATCGGCACCGAGATCTGGCGCGCGACGCCGCCGAAGCGCGCCGAGAACTCGATCAGCTCGTTGCCGATCTGCAGCTTGTGCACCGCGTTCGGGCTGATGTTGAGGGTGATCTCGCCGTTCTTCACGTACTCGGCGGGCACCTGGGTGCGCGAGTCGACCTTCACCGCGACGTGCGGCGTGTAGCCATTGTCGACGCACCACTCGAACAAGGCCCGCAGCAGGTACGGCTTGGTCGGTATTTCGGCCACTTACTTCCTCATCACCTTTTCCGAGGGCGTGAGGGCTTCGATGAACGCCGGGCGCGAGAAGATGCGCTCTGCGTACTTCATCAGCGGCGCGGCGGTCTTGCCGAGCTTGATGCCGTAGTGGTCGAGGCGCCACAGCAGCGGCGCCAGCGCCACGTCGAGCATGGTGAAGTCGTCGCCCAGCATGTGCTTGGTCTTGGTGAACACCGGCGAGAGCTCGATCAGGCGGTCGCCGATGTGCTGGCGCGCCTTCTCCATCGGCTTCTCCTTGCCCGACTCGAGCGCCTCGACGTGGTCGAACAGCTCCTTCTCCATGTTGTAGAGCATCAGCCGCGCCCGCGCGCGCATCACCGGGTCGGCCGGCATCAGCTGCGGGTGCGGGAAGCGCTCGTCGATGTACTCGTTGATGATGTTCGACTCGTACAGGATCAGGTCGCGCTCCACCAGCACCGGCAGGCGGTTGTAGGGGTTCATCACCGCGATGTCCTCGGGCTTGTTGTACAGGTCGACGTCGATGACCTGGAAGTCCATGCCCTTCTCGTACAGCACGAAGCGGCAGCGATGGGAGAAGGGGCAGGTCGTGCCCGAATAGAGTTGCATCATGGTCTAGGCTTCCAGCGAATGCCGCGCCATGGGCGCGGCGGGTTCTACTTCACGTCCTTCCAGTATTCCTTCTTCAGCCAGTACGTCAGCGGGAAGATGACCAGGGCGAGGACCAGCAGCACAACGACACCGAGGCTCTTGCGCTGCGCGGCGGCGGGCTCGCCGACCCAGGCCAGGAAATTGACCAGGTCGCGCACCGTGGCGTCGTACTCGGTGCGGCTCATCGCGCCCTTGGACTTCTCGCTGAATAATTTCTTCTCCGCGTCGTACCCCATCTCGCCCTGCAGCTGCCAGAGGGCATGCGGCATGGCGACGTTCGGGAAGACCGCGTTGTTCCAGCCGGTGGTCGTCTTCGGGTCGCGGTAGAACGTGCGCAGGTAGGTGTACAGCCAGTCCGAGCCGCGCGAGCGCGCGATCACCGACAGGTCGGGCGGCACCACGCCGAACCACTGCTTGGCGCTCGCCGGCATCGGCCCCTTCATCGTGTCGCCGATCTTGTCGCCGGCGAACACCAGGTTGTCGCGGATCTGCGCCTCGGTCAGGCCGAGCCCGGTGAGCGACTTGTAGCGCACGTACTGCGCGCTGTGGCAGCCCAGGCAATAGTTGACGTAGGTGCGCGCGCCCGACTGCAGGCTTACGAGGTCCCGGGCATCATGAGGAGAGCTATCGAGACGGTACCCTCCCTCCGCAGCCAGCGCCATGAGGGGAACGAACAGCAGGCAGAAGATGATGCGCTTCATACGGTCACCCGCTGCGGAACCGGCTGCACCTTGTCTTTGGCGGTGTACCAGGGCATCAGGAAGAAGAACGCGAAGTACAGGATGGTGCACACGCGCGCCACCCAGGTGGCGCGGTCCTTGGTGTCGAGGAAGAAGGCGTCGAAGCCGAACTGCCCCCACACCGTGGTCGACTTGACGCCGAGGTAGCCGAGCAGCAGGAACACCACCACGAAGATGCCCAGCGCCCACTTGTAGTACGCGCCGCGGTAGCGGATCGACTTCACCGGGCTGCGGTCGAGCCAGGGCAGGAAGAACAGGATCATGGTGGCAATGCCCATCACCGCCACGCCGGGGAATTGGGACGGCGCGATTCCGAGCGTCTCAGAACCTATCGGCGGGATGGCGCGCAGGATCGAGTAGTAGGGCGTGAAGTACCACACCGGCGCGATGTGCTCGGGCGTCTTCAGCGAGTCGGCCGGGATGAAGTTGTTGTGCTCGAGGAAGTAGCCGCCCATCTCCGGCACGAAGAACATCACCGCGCAGAAGATGAACAGGAACACCACCGCGCCGACCAGGTCCTTCACCGTGTAGTAGGGGTGGAAGGCGAT
>Ga0137436_1000109_pt1 | contig 26161 bp, 38 predicted proteins | sample EasRivERMGT119_2_FD_102328 | JGI IMG/M metagenome (GOLD analysis project Ga0137436, IMG submission 102328) | Soil microbial communities from meander-bound floodplain in the East River, Colorado, USA - East River MetaG ERMGT119_2 | ecosystem: Environmental > Terrestrial > Soil > Floodplain ...
CGACGGATGGAAGCGCATGCCGCCCTTGTAGGGACCCAGGGCGCTCGAGTGCTGCACGCGCCAGGCGCGGTTGACACGCACCCGGCCGGCATCATCGACCCAGGCGACACGGAACTGGATCACCCGCTCGGGCTCGACCAGGCGCTCGAGCAAGCCTTGCTCAAGGTAACGCGGCTCGCGCTCGAGAAGCGGCCCGATGCTTTCCAGCACCTCGCTTACCGCCTGCAGGAACTCCGGCTGGTGCGGGTCGCGCGCCTGCACCGCGGCGAGGACTGCCGCGGACGGCATGTTCGGCGGCGCACCCATCAGTCGATCGCGACCGGAGGGTCGGTGTCCGTCTGCCAGTCGAAGGGCGGGCCCTCGGCCTGGCTCAGCATGCGCTCGATGTATTCCATGTGCTCTTCCTCCTCGCCGGCGAATTCCTTGGCCATCCGGCGGACCTGGTCGCCAGAGGAAGGCGACGCGGCGATGCGCTCGAAGTAGCGCCAGGCGCGCTCCTCGTTGGCGAGCGCGATCTTGAGCGCTTGGTGCGCAGTCGTCAGGTGGTGCGTGGCATCCAGCGGCGCGGATTCCGGGCTTTCGGGATCGAACCAGCAGTACTCCCGCGGCTTGAGCTTCGGCAGGACCATTCCGGCGGCCCTGGCCTCGAGCTTGCCGTGGTGCTCGGACTCCATCCCCGAAAGTCTCAGGAAGAGCTCGGCGACGTCCCGCTTGCGATGCGTCTGCATCTGCTCGGCGAACTGCTTGTAGCGCGTGGCCGCCTCCGCCTCGAGCGCGAGCGCGTGGGCGAGGAAATCCTCGATATTCCTGATGGCTTGCGGCGTGCTCGCCTTGCGCATGGCTCTGCCCGCCTACTTCGTCAGCAGCCCGAGCCAGGACCAGTAGGTCGCGGCGAGGAGCAGGATCAGTGCGTAGCCCGCCACGGTCAGCACCAGCCCGCTGCGCACGAAGTCGCGCACCACGAAGGTCTCGGTGCCGTAGGCCACCATGTTCTGCGGCGCGTTGACCGGCAGGATGAAGCCGAAGCTCACCACGAACTGCAGGATCATGGTCATGCCGATCAGGTTGAGGCCCGGGGTCTGCACCGACTGCAGCACCGCGATCATGATCGGGATCATCGCCGAGGCGAGCGCGGTGGCGCTGGCGAAGCCCAGATGCACCACGATGAGAAACAGCGACAGCAGCGCGAGGATGGTGAACGCCGAGGCGTTCGCCAGCCCGAGGTTCTGCACGATCACGTTGGCCAGCCAGGCTGCCGCCTTGGTCTGCAGCAGGGCCGTGCCAAGCGAGATGCCGACGCCGAACAGGATCACCGTGCCCCAGGGAATCCTCGGCTGCGCCTGCTTCCAGCCCATCACGCCGATCCAGGGCAGGAACATGACCGCGATCGCGGCGACCGTGGTGCTCGAGGTGTCGAACGGGTGCAGGATCTTCTCGGTCGACCAGAGCGCGAGCAGCGTCGCGGAGATCGCGAGCAGCCGCCATTCCGAGCCTTTCACCGGCCCGAGCTGCGCCAGCGCCTTGCCGATGGCCTCGCGGCCGCCGGCGATCTCCTCCATCTCGGGCTTCATCAGCCACATCATCGCGAAATAGAGAATGATGGACATCGCGATCGCCCAGGGTGCCGCAGCGAGGAACCATTCCGGGTACGTGACGGTGCCCTTGAGCGTCTTCTCCATGAAGCCGATCGCCACCATGTTCTGCGCCGCGGCAGTCTTGATGCCGACGTTCCAGATCGAGGCCGCCTGCGCGGTGGTGATCATCAGCAGGCCGGCGAAGCGCGAATGCTTGTCGACGCCGAAGGCGAGGATGATCCCCATGATGATCGGCACCAGGCAGGCGACGCGCGCCGTGGTGGAAGGAACCAGGAACGACAGCACAATGCCCACCAGGATGGCGCCGATCACGACGTGGCTCGTCTTGGCGCCGACCTTCGAGAGCACGAAGAGCGCGATCCGCTTGTCGAGGCCGGTCACCGTCATGCCGGCGGCGAGGAAGGTCGCCGCCGCCACCAGCGCGAGCGCCGTGTTGGCAAAGCCGCCCAGGGCGAGCCCGAGCGCGGCGCTGGTGCCGAGCAGCGTATCGGGCTTCGCGGCATTGGGCGCCAGGCCGAGCAGGAAAGCCATCAGCGCGGTGATGAGCACCGCGCTGATCGCGTAGTCGACCGCCTCGGTCATCCACAGGATGACGGAGAACAGCAGCAGGCCCAGCATGATCTGGCCGGCGTAGGGCAGCCCGGCCGGCGTCGGCAGGACCATGACGACGACCAGCGCGGCGAGGGCAGCGGCGAGGCCCCAGACGTTGACCGATTCCGCGGGCGCGGACTTGGGGGCGGTGATGGCGGACGAGACGGCGGACATGTCGACTCCGTGCGGTTCTGCTATGAGCCAACTATGCAGCCGACGAAGGCGAGCCTGTTGATTTAGGTCAACAACCCGCTTCTCCGCGGCGACGAAAGCCGCGTGTCCCTTGCTCCTTCGGGGCCCTAGCAGGTGACGAGATCGGTGTGCGCGAAGCCTTTGGTGTAGTCGAGCACGGAGATCACCGTCGGCGTCACCTTGAAGATGCGCACCTCCTCGGGCGCGGGGATGGAAAACCCCGCCGGCACCTCCTGCGGCGGGTATTTCGCCATCAGCATGCGGATTGCGTTCTCCGCCTCGGTGCGATCGAGCACCGGGCGCGCGTGCGCCGCCATCGAGATCCCGGTGATCTGCATCACCGGCTGGCTGTCGTCGTCGATCGCAAGCGACACGCGGTCGTCGCGCGCCAGGTTGTTCGCCTTCTGGCTGTCGAGGCCGCAGAGGAAGTAGAGTGTGAGGCCGTCGTTCGCATAGCCGACGGTGGTCGCCTGCGGCCAGCCGTCCGGCCTGAGGGTGGCGATCGTCATGTTGCGGTGCCGATCGAGAATCGCGAGGATTTTCTGCCGGATCTGCGTGTCCATATGCTTGGCTCCAGTCATCCGCGTCCATTGGACCGCGCCGGCGACGCCGCGGCTTGATATCGGTCAACTCCACCCCCATCCAGGTCCTAATGTCATGAATCAACAACCACCATGGGAGAACTCGCAATGCGCAAGGTCTGGCTGATCGCGGCGGCGCTCGCCGCGCTGGTGCTGCAGGGCTGCGGCTACAACGAGCTGCAGCGCGGCGACGAGCAGATCAAGGCCGCCTGGTCGGAGGTGCTGAACCAGTACCAGCGCCGCGCCGACCTGGTGCCCAACCTGGTGGCGACCGTCAAGGGCTTCGCCGAGCAGGAGAAGGAGGTCCTCACGCGCGTAACCGACGCCCGCGCCCGCGCCGGCCAGATCCAGGCCACCCCGGAGCTGGTCGACAATGCCGAGGCCTTCGCCAAGTTCCAGGCCGCGCAGCGCGAGCTGGGCGGAGCGCTGTCGCGCCTGCTGGTGGTGGCGGAGAACTACCCGCAGCTCAAGTCCGACGCCAACTTCCGCGACCTGCAGGCGCAGCTCGAAGGCACCGAGAACCGCATCGCGGTGGCGCGCAACCGCTACATCAAGTCGGTCGAGGCGTACAACGTGACGGTGCGCTCGTTCCCGACCAACCTCACCGCGATGGTGTTCGGCCACAAGCCGAAGCCGAACTTCACCGTCGAGGACGAGAAGGCCATCGCCGCGCCGCCCAAGGTCGACTTCGGCACCAAGAAGTGAGCACGATGCGGCCTGCGCTGCTGGCGGTTCTCCTGCTGTTTTCCCTGGCAGGAAACGGCCAGGTCGCCGTCCCTCCCGTCGCGCGCGTCGTCGACCAGACCGGCACGCTGAGCGCCGAGAACCGCGCCGCGCTCGAGCGCATGCTCGAGCAGCTCGAGCAGCGCAAGGGCGCGCAGATCGCGGTCGTGATGGTGAAGACCACCGCCGGCGAGCCGATCGAGCAGTACGCGCTGCGCGTGGGCGAGCAGTGGAAGCTCGGCCGCAGGAAGGTCGACGACGGCGCGGTCCTCGTCGTCGCCAAGGACGACCGCGCCCTGCGCATCGAGGTCGGCTACGGCCTGGAGGGCGCGCTCAACGACGCCACCGCCAAGCGCATCGTGAGCGACATCATCGTGCCGCGCTTCAAGGAAGGCGACTTCTTCGGCGGCATCAGCGCCGGCGTGGATCGCATGATCCGGGTGATCGACGGCGAGCCGCTGCCGCCGCCGGCGCGCAGCGCGCCGGCGGTCGACGGCGACGTGTTCCAGTTCCTGCCCGTGGTCCTCATAGCGGCGCTGGTCATCGGCGGCCTGCTGCGCGCCATGCTCGGCCGCGCGCTCGGCTCCCTGGCCACCGGCGGCGCCGTGGGCTTGCTTGCATGGCTGCTGGCCGGCACGCTCCTGATCGGCATCGTCGCTGGCGCTCTGGCCTTCGTATTCACCCTCGTCGGCGGCTTTGGCGGCCGCGGCGGCGGGCTGCCCGGCGGCTTCTACGGCGGCGGCTTCGGCCGCGGCGGCGGCGGCAGCTGGGGCAGCGGGGGATTTCGCGGCGGCGGCGGCGGCTTCGGCGGCGGCGGCGCTTCCGGCAGATGGTGACGCGCACCCTCCGCCACCTGCTTTCCCTACCGGGGGCCGTTGCACGGGCCTTTCCCGCGCACGCGTTCCGGAATATCGAGCAGGCGGTACGCGAAAGCGAGAAGCTGCACGATGGCGAGATCCGCTTCGCCGTCGAAGCCGCCCTGCACCCGGCGCAGCTCTGGCGGGGCCTCACCGCCCGCCAGCGCGCCATCGAGGTCTTCTCCCAGCTCGGCGTCTGGGACACCGAGCGCAACAACGGCGTGCTGCTCTACCTGCTGCTGGCCGACCGCGATGTCGAGATCGTCGCCGACCGGGGGTTTAACGACAAGGTGGGCGCCGAGGAGTGGGAAGGCGTCTGCCGCCGCATGGAAGCAGAGCTGCGCGAAGGCCGCCACACCGACGCCGTCATCGCCGGCATAGAAAATCTGTCGCGCGTCGTCGCCCGGCACTTCCCGCCCGCCGCCGGCGCGCGCAACGAGCTGCCCGACAAGCCGGTCACGGTTTGACGCAGGTCAAGAGGGCCGCGGCGCGCCGTGGCCCAATGAAGGCATGCAACTACAGATCTCGTTCCACGGCGTCGAGCAGTCCGACACGCTGCAAAAGGCCATCCAGCAAAGGGCGACGAAGCTCGCGCGCTTCCACGACCACATCATCAGCTGCCGGGTCGTGGTCGAGCTCGCCGCGCGCCACCAGCGGCATGGCAACGAATACAACGTGCGCCTGGACATCAAGGTGCCGGGCGCGGAGATCGTGGCGAATCAGGAAGGCGACAAGGACCTGCAGGTCGCCCTGCGCGACGCGTTCGACGCCGCCAGGCGCAAGCTGGAGGACCACGCCCGCCGTCAGCGCGGCGACGTGAAGCAGCACTCCACCCCCGGGACCTGAGCGGTCCGTCCCGCCCTTCCACCTCGCACGCAAAGGAGCACGGTATGAGCACCCTGATGATGCTGTCGTTTCTCGCGGTTCTGGCCGCTATTGCGGCCCTGTTCTGCTACGCCGCCGTGGTCGACGGGTGGCGCCTGTTCCACAGCGATGGCCGGCTTCGCCTGGACGAGGCCCTTCGCGGCCAGGGCCTGGCCCTGCCCCCGCTCAACACCGAGCGTGCGGCGCGCGACGCCGCGGTGGCAACGCGGCGCTGCCTGGCCTGCGTGTCGCATGCCCGCTGCGACGATCTCCTCGCGCAGCGCGAATGGAATGCGCTGCGCGAGATCTGCCCGAATACGCCCTACATCGACCGCCAGCGGCCCGACTGAAGCGCGCAGCGGCGCGCGGCCGGTTCAACCCGCCGCGCCGAGCGCGCGGTCTGCGGTGATGCGCCCGTCGACGATCTCGACCAGCCGCCGGCACTGCGCGGCGAGCTCGTGGTTGTGCGTGACCAGCAGCACCGCGGTGCCGTGCTCGCGGTTCACGGCGCGCATCAGATCGAACACGCCTTGCGCCGAGGCGGTGTCGAGGTTGCCGGTCGGCTCGTCGGCGAGCAGCAGCGCCGGGCGCATGGCAAGCGCGCGCGCCACCGCCACGCGCTGCTGCTGGCCGCCTGAGAGCTGCGAGGCGAGGCGGTCGCGGAACTGCCCCAGCCCCACGCTCTCCAGCAGCTGCTGCGCGCGCTTGCGCATCTCTGCGTCGGGCCGGCCGCGCTCGAGCAGCATCGGCATGAAGACGTTCTCCAGCGCGGTGAACGCCGGCAGCAGGTGGTGGTACTGGAAGATGAAGCCGATGCGCCTGCCGCGCAGGCGCGTGATCGCGCGCTCGTCGAGCCCCACGGCGCCCTCGCCCTCGACATAGAGCTGCCCGGCGCTGGGCCGGTCGAGCAGGCCGACGATGTTGAGCAGCGTGCTCTTGCCCGAGCCCGAAGGCCCCATCAGCGCGCAGAACTCCCCCTTGCCGAGGCGCAGGTCGATGCCGTGCAGCACCTCGGTTTCGAGGGGCGTGCCGGCGTTGTAGGCCTTGCGCAGGCCCTCGATGCGCAGGACCTCGTCAGCCACGGATCGCAACCACGGGATCGAGGCGCGCGCCGCGCATCGCCGGCAGCACCGCCGAGGCGAGACCGGTGAGCGAGGCGATCAGCGCCGCGCCGGCGAAGATCAGCGGGTCGTAGCCGATCGCGAGCAGCGGCACGCCGGCCGAGTCGACCACCAGCCGCTCCCAGAGCGCGATCGCCGCCGCCGCGATGACGCAGCCGAACAGCGAGCCCACCAGGCCGAGCGCCGCGCCCTGGATGAGGAACACGCGCAGGATCTGCCCCTGCGAGGCGCCCATGGCGCGCAGGATGCCGATCTCGCGCGACTTCTGCACCACCGAGACGATCAGCACCGCGGCGATGCCGAGGGCGATGGCGAGCGCAACGAAGACGCGGATCGCGGTGTTCGCCACGCGCTGAGCGTTGATGGCGGTGAAGAACTGGCTGTTGGTCCTGATCCAGCTCTCCGCCTGCAGGCCGCTGCCGGCGGTGATGGCGAGCGCCACGTCCTCGGCGGCGTAGATATCGCGCACCGTCACTTCGATGCTGGAGGCGCCGCCGGTCAGGCCGAGCAGCGATTGCGCGGTGTGCAGCGCAACGTAGGCGGCGCGCTGGTTGGCGCCCTTGCTGCCGAGGTCGACCAGGCCGGTGACGGTGAGCGCCGTGCCCTGCCCGCTCGCCGGCACGATGCGCAGCTTGTCGCCGACCACCACGCCGAGGTCGGCGGCAAGCTCGGTGCCGACGATGACGTCCTCGGCGCCGAGCCGCAGCGAGCCGCTCGCGATTTTCTCCGGCAGCGGCACGATGCGGAAGTACGCCTCCGGCTCGATGCCCGACAGCGTGACCGAGCGCGTCGCTTCGCCGCGCACTGCGAGCGCCGAGCCGGCGGCCATCGGCGCGGCCGCGGCCACCGCCGGCATGGCGGCGGTCTCGCGCAGGATGCGCTGCCACTGATCGATCGAGCGCACGCGCTGGAACGGCTTCTGCACGATGGCCGCCGCTGCCACGCCCGGCTCGTCGCGCAGCGGCCGGGCGACGTCCTTCGGCGGCAGCAGCACGATGTGCGGCTGCGAGGAGAGCACGCGGCGGATGATGTTGGTCATCTGCGCGGAGAGCGCCGCCGACATGAAGACGATGACGCCGACGCCGATCGACACGCCGAGCACGATGGCGATGCTCTGCAGCCGCCCCTCGCGCAGGAAGCGGCTGGCCGCGATCCACTCGAAGGGCAACCAGGGGCTCACGCCCGGCGGCCTGATCTATTCACGCGCGCGCGCCCGCACCGCGCGGCCGGCGCCGATGCGGGCGTTTTCCACCGGCACCACCAGCTCGCCCTCGGCCAGCCCGTCGAGCACCTCGACCACGCGCTCGCCGCGCAGGCCGAGCTTGACCGGGCGGCGCACGGCGCGGCCGCTTTCCACCGCCAGCACCCATGGCGCCGGCGTGGTCGCGTCGTGCACCGCATCCGCCGGCAGCGTCAGCACGCCGGCGCGCCGCTCGATCTCGATGTCGACCGAGACCGTCATGTCCTCCTTCAGGTACTCCGGCGGCTGCGGCACGCGCAGCTTCACCTCGACCGTGCCGCGCTGCGCGTCGACGCCCGGACTGATGAAGGAGAGCTGCGCCGCAAAGCGGCGCTCCGGATAGGCATCGGCCGAGGCGAGCGCGCGCTGGCCGAGGCGCACGCGGCCGAGGTTGCGCTCGTCGACCTGCAGCACGATCTCGGTGCCGCGCGCCGGCGCGAGCACCATCAGCACCTTGCCCGGCTGCACCACGTCGCCGGGATCCACCTCGCGCGTGATGAGGATGCCGCTGGCCGGTGCGCGCACCAGCATGTAGCCGAGCCGTGCGCGCGCCGCTTCGAGCTGGGTGCGCGCCACCTCGGAGGCGCGCTGCGCGTCCTCGAGCGCGGCCTCGCCGACAAAGCCCTTCTCGCTCAACTTGCGGTTGCGCTCCAGCACGGCGCGCGCATTGTCGTACGTCGCCTTGGCCTGCGCCTCCGCGGCGCGCGACTCGCTCGACTCGAGCACCACCAGGCGCTGGCCCGCCTTCACCGTGTCGCCCTTCTCCACCAGCACCTCGGCCGCGCTCGCCGTGACCTGCGCCGCCACCTCGACGCGATGCGGCGTGACGATGCGCCCGCTCGCCACGACCGACTGGACTACGTCGCGGCGCGAGACCCTGGCCGCCTCGACCTGCGGCCCGGCGGCCTGTTGATACGCGACATAGGCGAGTACACCCGCGGCGGCCGCCGCCAGGACGACATTTCTCTTCTTCATCAGCGCGATGGTCGCATGCAGCCGGCTCAGCCGTCCCAATTGCGCGAGCGGAGCAGCTCCACGACCCGCTCCGCGGAGAGCAGCGGCGTGCCGCGGTCGCCGGCGCGCTCCCTAGGCGCGCACCAGCAGCACGGGGACGGACGAAGTCCTGATCACCTGCTCGGCGTCGCTGCCGAGCACCAGGCGGCGCACCCCGCGCCGGCCGTGCGTGCCGAGCACGATCAGGTCGCAGCGCTGCTTTCTCGCCTCGCGCACGATCGCGTCGGCGGTCGGGCCGCCGACGGTCTCGCGCATCAGCAGCGTCGGCTTGACGCCGGCCTTGCGCGCCGTCGCTGCGGCGCGCGCGAGGATGCGCTTGCCGCCCTCGCGCAGCATCGGCAGCAGGTCGACCGCAGCCGGCCCGTCGACGGGCATCAGCGCGTAGTAGTCGTTCACCACGTTGAGCACGAAAAGGCGCGCGCCCTCGCGCTTTGCGACACGCAGCGCTTCGCGCAGGCCTTTGTTCGAAGTGGGGCTGCCGTCGACCGCAGCCAGGATCCGCTTGTAGGCGCTCACGACATCGTCTCCTTCGCCGTGATTTTCGCTTCCCCCTCCGGCGCGAAGCCCGCGTCGAGCTGCCGCTTCCAGGCCTGTAGCGCGGCGTCCTGCAGAAAAGTATTCATGCTCGTCTCCATCAAGGTGGCGGTGTCTATCGGATTGCCCATCGCGCCTGGTCGATGCGGCTGCGCGCTTCGTGGAAGGCGGCGTCGATCGCCGCCCCGGCATCCTGCATCGCCGGACCGGGCAGCAGGATCTGGCTCTGCGGCCAGTGCATGTCCAGATACAGGGAATGGCGCGTCGCGCCGGCCTGCGTGCGCATGGAAAGGGCGGTGTCGCAGCGGGTCATCTCGGGATAGCGCGCGCGCAGCTCGGCCACCTCGTGCTCAATGCGGGCGCGGATCGAATCGCCATCCATGACTAGAAGGCTACGGCGGCGGCGGCGCCGGCCTTTGATCTTGGTCAAGGGCGGGCGGCGACGCTGACCCAGACTTCACCCATGGAATCCTTCGGCTCAAGGAAGCTGCTGCGCTGGGTGGCGGTCGTCCTGATCGCGCTCGGCGCCGCGGCCCTGGCGTGGCGCCTGACGCGAACCGCGCCGCCGGCGCCGCTGCCGGTGTCCGTGGCCGAAGTCGAGGTGCGCGTCTCGGGCCCCGGCACGGTCCAGGCACGGGTGCCGGTCACGATCAGCGCCCGGGTGTCGGCGCAGGTAGTCTCGCTGCACGCCGACCACGGCGACCTGGTGAAACGCGGCCAGCTGCTGGCGGTGCTCGACGACCGCGACCTGGCGGCCAAGCGGGCCGCGGCGGCGGCAGCGAGCCGCTCCAACGAGAGCAACATCGCCGCCGCGGTGGCGAGCCTCGCCAAGGCGCAGGCCGACCTCGACCTGGCGCGCAACAAGCACCGGCGCGACGCCGACCTGCACCGCTCCGGCTACATCTCCCAGTCGGCGTACGACGCGTCGCTGCTCGGCATCGCATCGTCCGAGGCCGCGGTGGACAACGCCGTGGCGCTGCTCGCCGCGCGCCGCGCCGAGGGCCGCGGGGTCGCCGAGGAGGCGCGCTACGCCGACGCGCTGTGGTCGAACACGCGCCTCAGCGCGCCGATGGACGGCCTGATCATCCAGCGGTCCGCCGAGGTCGGCAGCATGGCGGCGCCGGGAGCGGTGATCTTCCGCATGGTCGACCCGGCCACGCTGTGGGTCGCCGCGCGCATCGACGAGGCTCTCGCCGGACGCATCCGCGAGGGCATGCCGGCGCGCATCACCCTGCGCAACGGCGACCAGCACGCCGGGCGCGTGGCGCGCATCTCGCGCCAGTCGGACGCGGCGACGCGCGAGCTCGAGGTCAATGTCGCCTTCGACGCGCCGCCGGCGCGCTTCTCGATCGACCAGGAGGCCGAAGTGAGCATCCTCGCCGGCGTCGAGCGCGGCCTGGCGGTGCCGGTGGCGGCGCTGGTACAGCGCGACGGGCGCATCGGCGTGATGGTGATGCGCGAGGGGCGAGCGGCGTTCCAGCCGGTAAGCGTCGCCGCCAGCGACGGCAGCCTGGCGATCATCGCCGAGGGCCTCGAGGTCGGCACCCTGCTCGCGGCATGGACCTCGCGGTAAGGGACATCCGCCGGCACCTCGGCAAGTTCGCCGCCACCATCGCCGGCGTCGGCATGCTGCTCGCCATCGTGCTGGTGATGAACGGCATCTACCGCGGCAACATCTTCGACGGCATCTGGCTGATCGAGAACACCGGCGCCGACCTGTGGGTGGTGGAGTACGGCCGCGGCGGGCCGTTCAACGAGTCCTCGCGCATGCCCGGGGACGCGCATCGCAGCATCGCCGCCGCGCCCGGCGTGGCGCGCGCCAGCCCGTTCATCAGCTACGCCGCGCAGCGCGATCTCGACGGCGCGAGCCAGCAGTTCACCATCATCGGCTACGACGTGTTCGGCGGCCTCGGCGGCCCGGGGCGCCTGGTCGCCGGGCGCGCGATCGAGGCAGCGCACCGCGAGGCGGTGGCCGACGCGCGCCTCGGCCTCGACCTGGGCGAGAGTTTCCGCCTCGGCGCGCACGACTACGCCGTGGTGGGCCTGACGCGCGGCGCGGTGGATCCCGCCGGCAACCCGGTGATCTACCTTTCGCTGCCCGACGCGCAGGAGGTGCTCTACCAGCAGGACAGCCACGCCCTGGTCGCCGCTCGCGCCGCGAACCTGCAGCGGCTGGAGCGGGCGGGCTATCCGCCGCAGGAAGCGGAGCGGCTGCTGCCTCTGCTCGCCACCTCCACCGCGGGCGTAAACGCGGTGCTGGTCCGCATCGCGCCCGGAGCCGATGCCGCGGCGGTGAAGCAGCACATCGAGCGCTGGCTGCACTTCAGCGCGTACACCCGGGCGGAAGAGCGCGACCTGATGCTCGAGGGCCGCCTGAAAAAGATGAGCGCGGTGCTCGGCCTGTTCCGCTCGCTGCTGGTGGTGGTCTCGATCGTGATCATCGCGCTGATCGTCTACGTGCTGACCATCGAGAAGATCCGGCCGATCGCCACGCTCAAGCTGATCGGCGCGCCCAACAGCGTCATCGTGCGCATGATCCTCGAGCAGTCGCTCGCCCTCACGCTGGGCAGCTTCGCGGTGGCCTACGGCCTGATGAGCCTGGCGCGCGACCGCTTCCCGCGCACCCTGATCCTGCTGCCCGAGGAGATCGCCATCACCTTCGCGGTGATGCTGGCCGGCGGCGTGCTGGCGAGCTTCATGGCGATCTGGCACGCGCTGCGCGCGCCGCCCTCGCTCGCGCTCGGCGGCTGACGTGGCGGTGCTCGAAGTGCAGGGGCTGTCCAAGGTGTTCGGCAAGGGCGAGCTGGCGGTGCACGCCGTGCGCGAGGCCAGCCTGTCGGTCGAGGCGGGCGAGCTGGCGGCGCTGATCGGCCCGAGCGGCTCGGGCAAGAGCACGCTGCTGCTTTGCATCGCGCTCATCGACCCGCCCTCCGCCGGCTCGATCGCGGTGCGCGGGCGCGAGGCGTGGCGCGACGGCAGGAGCGCGCTGGACGCGCGCCGCTTCCGCCGCGAGAACATCGGCTTCATCTTCCAGGGCCACAACCTGATCCCGTTCCTCACCGCGCAGGAGAACGTCGCCCTCGCCATGCAGCTGAACGGCGTGCGCAGCCGCGAGGCGGCGCGGCGCGCGCGCGAGCTGCTCGGCTACCTCGAGGTGGCGCACCGCGCCGACGCGCTGCCGGGCACGCTCTCGGGCGGCGAGCGCCAGCGCGTCGCCATCGGCCGCGCGCTCGCCAACCAGCCGCCGATCATCTTCGCCGACGAGCCGACCGCGGCGCTCGACACCGAGCGCGGCTTGAAGGTGATGGACCTCTTGCGGCGCGTGGCGCGCGAGAAGCGCTCGGCGGTGATCGCCGTCACGCACGACCTGCGCATGATCGAGGGCTTCGACAGCGTCTATGAGATGAACGACGGCCGCCTGGCGCGGAAGGAGCGACAGTGAGCGATCTGAACGACCCGCGCGTGCTGTTCGCCGCCGAGCGCACGCTGATGGCCTGGAGCCGCACCGCGGCCGGCCTGATGGCGTTCGGCTTTCTCATCGACCGCAGCGAGCTTCTGATGCCGGGAGCGAGCGCGCGGTCGGCGGCTGGAATGTGGATCGGGATCACCTTCGTCCTGCTCGGCGTCGCGCTGTGCGCGCTCTCGGTAGTGCAATACCGCCGCGCCGTCGCCGAGCTGCGCCCGGCGGAGATCCCGCCCGGCTACTGGGTCAACCTGTCGGTCGCGGCGAGTGGCCTGATCGGCCTGCTCGGCGCCGCCCTCGCCGTCTACCTCGCGGCGGGCTGAGCGCGCGCCACCAGGTCGATGAGGGCGGAGCGGCCGGCGTGCCGCCAGCCTTCCTCCAGCTCGGCCTCGTACTCGCGCAGCTCAAGGATCTCCAGGCCGGCGAATGCCGCGCGCAGCATCGGCGCGGTGTAGAGATTCTCGACCTGCGAGGGCCCGCCGGTGCGGTATTCAAGCTGCTTCGGCGTGTAGCCCTCGAGCAGCAGCAGCCCGCCTGGCTTCAATGCCTGCTTCATGCGCTCGAACATGCGCTCGCGCATCGCCGGGCCGGCGAACTGCACGAAGATCGCCGCCACCACGTCGTAGGCGGCGCGCGGCCAGCTCCAGTCGTCGACGCTCGCCACCTGGTAGCGCACCTGCACGCCGCGCTGCGCGGCCAGCCGCTTCGCTTTCTCGACCGCGGGCGGCGAGAAGTCGAAGGCGTCCACCTCGAGACCCTGCCCGGCGAGCCACACGCTGTTGCGCCCCTCGCCGTCGGCGACGCAAAGTGCGCTCGCGCCTGGCCTGAAAAGATCCTTCTTCGAGGCGAGAAACCGGTTGGGCGCCGTGCCGAAGATGTAGTCCGGCTCCGCGAAGCGCAGGTTCCAGCGCTGAAGTTCCGGATCGGCCGTCATAGCGCGTTGAGCGGGATCTTCAGGTAGGAGACGCCGTTCGCCTCGGCGGGCGGCAGCTCGCCGGCGCGGATGTTGACCTGGATCGAGGGCAGGATCAGCGTCGGCATCTCGAGCGTGCGGTCGCGCGCGGTGCGCATGGCGACGAACTCGTCCTCGCTCACGGCGTCGCGAATATGGATGTTGGCGGCGCGTTGCTGCGCCACGCTGCTCTCCCACTGCGGCCCGCGTCCGGGCGGCGGGTAGTCGTGGCACATGAACAGGCGCGTCTCCGCCGGCAGCGACAGTAGCCGCCGCACCGAGCGGTACAGCAAGCGCGCATCGCCGCCTGGAAAATCGCAGCGCGCGGTGCCGACGTCGGGCATGAACAGCGTGTCGCCGGCGAACACCGCATCGCCGATGCGATACGCCATGTCGGCGGGCGTATGGCCCGGCACGTGCAGCGCCGTGCCGGCCAGCTCGCCGATGCGAAACGCCTCGCCGTCGGCGAACAGGTGGTCGAACTGCGAGCCGTCGAGGCGGAACTCCGGCTCCAGGTTGAATACCTTCTTGAACACCCCCTGCACCGCGCGGATCCGCTCGCCGATGGCGATGCGGCCGCCGAGCCGCTTGCGGAGGTAGGGGGCGGCGGATAGATGGTCGGCGTGGGCATGGGTCTCGAGGATCCACTCCACCTTCAGTCCCTGGTCGCGCACGAAGCCGATCAGCCGGTCGGCGGAGGCGGTGGCAGTGCGCCCGGCCTTCGGGTCGTAGTCGAGCACCGGGTCGATCACCGCGCAGGCGCCGCCCGGCGCCGCATACGCCACGTAGCTCACGGTCCAGGTGGCCGGGTCGAAGAACGCTCGGACGGTCGGCTTCATGGATTCATTATATTGACATATATATTGTTCGTCAATAGAATGATTGGCATGATCGAGCTCGAGTCGATGCACGCCGCCGCCGAGGATGCCAGCCGCCTGATGAAGGCGCTCGCCAACCCCGACCGCCTGATGCTGCTGTGCCGCCTGTCGCAGGGCGAGGCGAGCGTCGGCGAACTCGAGGTTGAGCTCGGCATCCTGCAGCCCACCCTGTCGCAGCAGCTCACCGTGCTGCGCGGCGAGGAGCTGGTGGAGACGCGCCGCGAAGGCAAGCACATCTTCTACCGCGTGCGCAGCAGGCAGGCGCTGGCGGTGCTCAAGGTTCTCTACGAGCAGTACTGCTCGGGAAAGGCAAGGAAATGACGATCGACTGGTCGCACTTCACCCCCGCAATGTCGCTCGCCGGCGGAGCGCTCATCGGCTTCGCGGCGGCGATGCTCCTGCTGCTGAGCGGCCGCGTCGCCGGCATCAGCGGCATCGTCGGCGGGCTGCTCGCGCCGCACCGCGGCGACGTCGCCTGGCGGCTCGCCTTCGTCGCCGGGCTGCTCGCCGCGCCGGCGGCGATGCTGATGCTCGGCGAGGGCCGGGCGCCGCGCATCGACGCGGGCTACGGCACCCTGGTCATTGCCGGCCTTCTGGTCGGCGCCGGCACGAGCTACGGCTCGGGCTGCACCAGCGGCCACGGCGTATGCGGCCTGTCGCGGCTCTCGCCGCGCTCGCTCGCGGCCACCGTCGCCTTCATGGCGGCGGGCATGCTGACCGTCTTTGTCGTGAGGCATCTCGCATGAACGCCCTCTACTGCTTCGCCGCCGGGCTGGTATTCGGCGCCGGCCTGATCCTTTCGGGCATGACCGACCCGGGCAAGGTGATCGGCTTCCTCGACGTGGCTGGAAACTGGGACCCGTCGCTCGCCTTCGTCATGGCGGGCGCGATCCTGGTCGGCTTCTTCGCCTTCCGCGCCGCCGGCCGGCGGGGCCGCACCTTCCTCGGCGGCGCGCTGCACCTGCCGACGCGGCGCGACATCGACCTGCGCCTGCTCGGCGGAGCCGCGGTGTTCGGCATCGGCTGGGGCCTGGCGGGCTTCTGCCCGGGGCCGGCGCTGGTGTCCTTCGCTTCCGGCGTCGATCAGGCCGCGGTGTTCGTCGCGGCGATGCTTGGCGGGATGCTGGTCTACCGGGCGGCGGAGCGGTTGCGCTAGCTCAGGCCCTCTTCAGCGGGCAGGTGTCGAAGCCGAGCAGCGCGTACTGGCCTAGTCCTCTTCCTGCATCCACCACGGGCCGGACTGGCGCATCTGCTTGCGCTGCTCGGGCGTGAGGACGGCCTCGATCTGGCTGCGCGCCTCGAGGCGCGACTGCAGCATCTGCCGGCGCAGGTCGTCGACTTTCTTCTGCTGCTCGCCGACCGCCTTCGCGTCGACCTTGTCGGCGTTGTACATGCGGCGCAGCTTGAACTGCTCGGAGCGCAGCTGCCCCATGGTGCCCCAGTTCTTGCTGCGGTTCTCTTCCTGGATGGCGAAGATCTTGTCGCGCTGGTCGTCCTTCAGGTCGAGCGCCGCGAGCGGGCCGCCGTAGCCGCCGCCCATCATGCCGCCGCCGGGACCGTAGCCGCGCATCATGCCCTGCCCGTAGCCGCCCATCATTCCGCCGCCGCCGGGGCCGTAACCCCCGCCGGGACCGTAGCCGTAGCCCTGCGCCGACGCCATGCCTGCGGCTGCCAGCCCGAGGGCGATCGTGCCAATTCTCAATGTCTTGCTCATGTGCCGCTCCTGTCTGTGGAAGGGTTGCAGTTCATTCTTCCCCTTCCCTGCAAGTCGGTCTTGACTCAGGTCAAAGGATGCTCGGCATCGTGCTGCGGGACGGCCGCCTGCCAGCCCAGCTGCGCGGCGATGGCGTCGCGCAGCGAGTGCGCGGCGAGCGGCTCGCCGTGCACCACCCAGGTCTGCCGCGGCGCTCGCTTGAACTTGCCGAGCCAGCCGAGCAGCGCGCTGCGGTCGGCGTGGGCGGACAGGCCGCCGATGGTGAACACCTTGGCGCGCACCGGCACTTCCTCGCGGAACAGCCGCACCGCCTGCGCGCCGTCGACGATGCGCCGGCCGAGCGTGCCGGCGGCCTGGAAGCCGGCGAACACGATCGCGCACTCGGCGCGCGGCAGGTTGTGGCGCAGGTGGTGGCGGATGCGGCCGCCCTCGCACATGCCGCTGGCGGAGATGATCACCGCGCCGCTGCGCACGTCGTTGATGCGCTTGGATTCCTCGAGGTCCTCGACGAAGCGCACGCGCACCACCTCCGGCAGTGTCGCGTGCTTGAGCGTGATGCGCGTCGCGGCGAGCGCCATCGGCGAGTCGACGTAAACGTCCATCACCGGCGGCAGCCGGTTCTCCATCTGCAGCTCGCCGAGGAAGCTGAGGATGTCCTGCGTGCGCCCGACGGCGAACGCGGGGATGAGCACGTTACCCTTGCGGCTGCCCAGCGTGTCGTTCACCGCAAAGGCGAACTCGTCCATGGTCTGCACCAGGCTCTTGTGGTCACGGTTGCCGTAGGTCGACTCGACCACCAGAACGTCGGCCTCGTCGATCGGCGTCGGATCGTCGACCACCGGATGACCCGGCTGGCCGAGGTCGCCGGAGAAGACGAGCTTCGTGCCCTTTACCCACAGCTCGATGATCGACGAGCCGAGTATGTGGCCGGCGTCGCGGAAGCGGCAGCGCACCGAGGCGTGCGGCTTGACGTCGGCGTCGTAGGCGACCGGTACGAGCCGGCGCAGGCTCGCCTCGGCTTCCTGCTGCGTGTAGAGCGGCTCGCCGCCTTCCCAGTCGGCTTGCTTCTCCTGCAGGTAGCCGCTGTCGGGCAACAGCACGCCCAGCAGGTCGCAGCTCGCCTCGGTGGCATACACCGCGCCCTTGAAGCCCTGCTGCACGAGGCGCGGGATCAGGCCGGAATGGTCGATGTGCGCGTGCGTGAGGAGCACGAAGGCGATGCCGCGCGGCTCGAAGGCGAAGCGGCGGTTCTTCGCCTCCGCGGCGCCGCCGCCCTGGAACATGCCGCAGTCGATGAGGAAACGGATCTCGCCCGTGTCGACGAGGAAGCACGAGCCGGTCACCTCGCCGGCCGCGCCGTGGAAGCCGAGCTTCACTTCGCGGGTGGCGGCGGCCGGCGCGGCACGTCGAGCCGGTAGTGCGAGCGGTCGAGGAACTCGATGATGTCCTCCAGCTCGTCGGGCGAGAATTGCCGGTTGGTCATGCCTGCGCGCTTGCCGACCTCCGCGCGCAACGCGCCGTAGCTCTGGATGACCGACTTTTCCCGCGTGTGCAGCCGCTCGGTGTGGCAGGTGGCGCAGTGGGTGTCGTAGAGCAGCCGGCCGCGGTCGATGTTCTGGGCTCGCGCCGCGCCGGCGGCGACCAGGAGCGCGGCGAGCAGGCTAGCGGATGTGATGGCGCGCATGTTCGAGGTACACGGTAAAAGCGCTCGACGCCCCCGCCAGCGCCCAAAGGATGAAGAACCCCATGGAGTACGCGGTGAGGCGGCTCAGGCCGAACGGCCCGAACAGCGTGAAATCGACCGGGTCGAAGAAGGTGAAGAACACCGCGTTGGCGATGCCGGCGATGACGAACGACGGCCACAGGATGAGGATTGCATGATGCTTCATGAAGTCTCCTTGACGATGCGCCAGCTGCCGCGCGGGTCCTCGATGACGATGGTCCAGCGCCCGGGGGCGAGCGGCGGCAGCGCCGCCTCGTAGACGCCGTCCACCGGCGCGAGGCGCAGGCGCTGGTCGTAGCCGGCGCGCGTAGCGTGCGCGAGATGGACGAACAACGCCTCCGGCGCGGCCCCCTTCAGCTTCACCTTCAGGGAATTGCCCTGCACGGAAACCTCGGCGGCAATCCCCGCCTTGCGCGCCGCCTCTTCGCGCGCGAGCCGCTTGTTCGTGGCGAGCCCCTGCTTGTAGTAATCGTCGGCTACCAGTCCGTCGGCCGAGGCGAAGGCGATCCACGTCGTGACCGCGCCGGCGACCAGCACTGCCGCCGGCCCCGACATCAGCAGCCAGGGCCAGGGCTCGCGCCACCAGGGCTTGGTCATGCGCGCCTCGCGGGGTACAGGGCGAAGAGCGCGCCGGCCAGACCTGCGGCGGCCAGGCCGAGGTCCTCGTGGATGCCGAAGAGCAGCGCGCCCAGCGTGCCGACCGCGGCCCAGAGCAGCGGTGCGACGAAGACATAAGGCCGGTACGGCGGCCGCAGGAAAGCGAGCACGCCGAAGGTGACGCCGCTCCACGCCCACAGCAGCGCGAGCAGCGCCGGGATCGCGCGCACCGAGCGCAGCGGCCGGGCGAAGACCAGCGCCAGGACGGCGATGGCGAGCCCGATGAGGGCGATCTGCGCCGGCCAGACCGCCAGGTTGTAGCGGGCGAACAGCCTGAAGAATTCCGGCGCGGTGAAGGGCAGCGTCATCGGACGATGAACACCGAGGGCTCGCGCACCTCGGCGCCGTCGGGGCCGAGCGCGCGGACGTGGAACTCGATCGGATGCGAGCCGGCGGCGGTGCCGTAGGGCAAGGCGCGCACCTTCACCGGCACCATGCGGCTCGAGGCCGCGGGCACGCCGGTGATCGGCTCCCCCGCGATGTAGGCGCCCGGCAGGCCGCTCACCTCGATGACGAAGGCGCGCGCCCGCTCGGTGGTGTTCATGATCTGCAGCCGGTAAAGGTTCTCCACCATCCCGCCCTCGACCTCGCGCGACATCGCGGCGCGGTCGCGGATTACGTCGACCTTGAGCGGCACGCGCAGGTACAGGCTCGCGCCGGCCGCCACGACGATCCCCGCCAGGACCGAGAAGTAGACCAGCACGCGCGGGCGCAGCGCCCGGCGGAACATCGCCTTGCCGGACCAGCCCTTCTCCATGGCGTTGGTGGTGGAGTAGCGGATCAGCCCGCGCGGGCTGCCGACCTTGTCCATCACCTGGTCGCAGCCGTCGATGCAGGCGGCGCAGCCGATGCACTCGTACTGCAGGCCGTCGCGGATGTCGATGCCCGTCGGGCAGGCCTGCACGCAGATGCCGCAGTCGACGCAGTCGCCCTTGCCGGCGCCCTTCCCCCTGGGCTCCCCTCTTTGCCGGTCGTAGGTGATGATCATCGTGTCCTTGTCGAACATGGCGCTCTGGAAGCGCGCGTACGGGCACATGTACTTGCATACCTGCTCGCGCATCCAGCCGGCGTTGCCGTAGGTGGCGAAGCCGTAGAAGAACACCCAGAACGCTTCCCACGGGCCGAGCGAAAGGCTCATCGCCTCGCGCCACAATTCGCGGATCGGCGTGAAGTAGCCGACGAAAGTGAAGCCGGTCCACAGCGCGATGGCGATCCAGGCGCCGTGCTTCGCGCCCTTCAGGAAGAACTTTCTCGGGCCCAGAGCCTGGCCGTCCAGCCTGATGCGCGCGTTGCGGTCGCCTTCGATCTTCCTCTCGACCCAGAGGAAGATCTCCGTATAGACGGTCTGCGGGCAGGCGTAGCCGCACCAAAGACGCCCGGCCACCGCGGTGAACAGGAACAGCGACAGCGCCGAAATGATGAGCAGCGCGGTGAGGTAGATGATGTCCTGCGGCCAGAACACCAGGCCGAGGATGTAGAACTTGCGGTGGGCGATGTCGAACAGCACCGCCTGGCGCTCGTTCCACTGCAGCCAGGCGCCGCCGTAGAAGACCAGCTGGGTGGCCCAGACCAGCGTCCAGCGCCAGGCGGCGAACCAGCCGTGCACCGCGCGCGGGTAGATTGCCTGCCGTACCTCGTAGAGAGAAATGACGGCCGTCTGCAGGTCGTTCTTCACGCCTCGAACGATAGAGCCGCGCCGGCGCGGAAGTTTGATCCCGGTCAAATCGGACGGCGGCCGGGGCCGCAGACTGGGCTAGCATGAGATGCCTTTTAGTCCTCAACGACCCTCCCTACGGCACCGAGCGCAGCTACAACGCGCTGCGGCTCGCGCGCAGCCTGTCGGGCAAGGAAGGCGGCGAGGTGCGCCTGTTCCTCCTCGGCGATGCCGCCGCCTGCGCGAAGAGCGGGCAGAAAGTGCCGCAGGGCTACTACAACCTCGCCGATATGCTGGCCGGCGTCACGCGCCGCGGCGCCTCGGTGGGCGTCTGCGGCACCTGCCTCGACGCGCGCGGCATCGCCGACGGCGACCTGGTTGCCGGATCCGCGCGCAGCACCATGGACGAGCTCGCGGAGTGGACCGCCTGGGCGGACAAGGTGCTCGTCTTCTAGGACGAACGCCGGGCCCGCGTCCGCGTCAGAACCAGCCGGCCCGCTCGCTCCGTCTACCGGCTGGCGAAGCAGCACGGCTTCCTGCCGAACCAGTATTTCCTCGTCTTCGAACCAGAAGGAAAACGCTCATGAAACGCGCAATCTTGCTCCTCGCAGGTCTTGGCGTCCTCGTCGGCGCTGCTTTCGCCCACCCGGAAGGCCTGCAGCACGGCGGGATGATGAGCGGCATGGGGCCGATGGCCGGCATGCACGGCGGCGATGCGCAGTTCCAGGACGACATGCGCCTGGTGCACGAGATGCTCGCGAGCTATCGCAAGCTCAAGCGCAGCGTGACCAACCTCCCGGACGGCATCCGCACCGTCACCGAGTCCGACGACGCGCAGGCCGCCGAGGCCCTCAAGGCGCACGTCGCCAGCATGCAGAAGCGCCTGGCCGAGGGACGGATATTCAACCTGTTCAGCCCGACGCTGCCCGTGCTGTTCGAGAAGAAGGACCGCATCAGGACCACGGTCGAGACGACCGCGCGGGGCGTGATCGTCACGCAGACCTCGGACGACGCCGAAGTCGTCGCCGCCCTGCAGGCGCACGCCGTCGAAGTCAGCGAGCTCGCCAGCGGCGGCATGGCGGCCATGCACCGCGCGATGGCGGCGGCCAAGCGCGCCGCCCGCTAGCGGCTCACTTCGCCGGCTGCGACAGCGACAGCACGTAGGCCGCGAGCAGGTGGATCTTGGCCTCGGTGAGCAGGTTCTTGTGCGCCGGCATTACGCTGTTGCGGCCCTTGGCGATGGTTTCCATCACCTGCGGCTCGTCGGAGCCGTGCAGCCAGGTGCGGTCGGTCAGGTTCGGCGCGCCGAGCGCCTGGTTGCCCTTGCCGTCGGAGCCGTGGCAGGCGATGCAGTTCTTCATATAGAGCTCGCGGCCGAAGGCGACGCGCAGCGGGTCGGTGGTCAGCCCCGAGAGCGAGCGCACGTATTGCGCGGCGTTCCTGACCCCCTCGGCGCCGAGCGCCTCGGCGAACGGCGGCATGATGCCGTTGCGGCCCTCGGCGATGCTCGCCTTGATGGTCTTCGCCTCGCCGCCGTACAGCCAGTCGCGGTCGGTCAGGTTGGGGAAGCCGCGCGAGCCGCCGCCGTCGGAGGCGTGGCACTGCGCGCAGCCATTTAGGAACAGCTTCTGGCCGACGGCGAGCGCCTCGGGCGATTTCGCCAGCGCCTCCAGCTCGGTGGCGGCGAACTTCTGGTAGAGCGGGCCGTACTGGCGCTCGGCCTGCGCGTTCTCCTGCTCGAGCTGGCCGACCTGCGACCAGCCGAGCGTGCCCTTCCAGCTGCCCAGGCCCGGATACAGCACCAGGTAGACGACGGAGAAGGCGATGGTCAGGTAGAACAGCCAGCGCCACCAGCCGGGCAGCGGGTTGTTGTACTCGGCGAGGTCCTCGTCCCAGACATGGCCGGTGGTCTGCGCGCCCGGCGCCTTGGCGCTCTGCGACCAGAGCAGCGCGGCGCAGGCGGCGATCGACACCAGGCTGAGCAGCACGACGTAGACGTCCCAGAAGGCGGAAGTGAATTCGCTCAAGCGTCGTCCTCCTGCAGGAGGCTGCGTCCCTGCGCCTCCAGGCGCGCCTTGCGCCCCGGGGCGTAGGCCCACCACACGATGCCCAGGAATGCGGCGAACGCGGCGAGCGTGATGGCGATGCGCAGCAGGTTGATGTCCACGCTCAGCGACCTGCGCCCTTTACCGCGGTGCCGAGCACCTGCAGGTAGGCGATGAGCGCGTCCATCTCGGTTTTTCCTTTCAAGTCGTCCTTCGCCTTTGCAATATCTTCGTTCGTGTAAGGAACACCCAGCCTCCTGAGAGCCTTCAGCTTGGCCTCGATGTCCTCGGCGTTGGCGGCGGTCTTCGCCAGCCACCAATAGGACGGCATGTTCGATTCGGGCACCAGGTCGCGCGGGTTCATCAGGTGCAGGCGGTGCCACTCGTCGGAGTAGCGCCCGCCGACGCGGTGCAGGTCGGGCCCGGTGCGCTTGGAGCCCCACTGGAACGGGCGGTCGTAGACAAACTCGCCCGCCACCGAGTACGGACCGTAGCGCTCCACCTCGGCGCGGAAAGGCCGCACCATCTGCGAGTGGCAGTTGTAGCAGCCCTCGCGCACGTAGACGTCGCGCCCGGTGAGCTGCAGCGGGCTGTAGGGCTTGAGGCCGGCCACCGGCTCGGTCACCGACTTCTGGAAAGACAGCGGCACGATCTCGACCAGGCCGCCGACCGCCACCACCAGCACCACCAGGACGATGAGCAGCGCCTGGTTTCTCTCGATCAGGTCGTGGGTGAGCTTCATGCGTGCGCCACCGCCGGTATGAGCGCCTCCGCGGGCCTCGCGTCGCGCACGGTCATGAACACGTTCCAGGCCATCACCAGCATGCCGGCGAGGTACAGCACGCCGCCGAGCAGGCGGATGGCGTAGAAGGGATAGGTCGCCTTCACGCTCTCGACGAAGGTGTAGGTGAGCGTGCCGTCCTCGCTCACCGCGCGCCACATCAGGCCCTGCATCACGCCGGCGATCCACATCGCCGCGATGTAGAGCACGATGCCGACGGTGGCGATCCAGAAGTGCAGGCTGATCGCGCGCACGCTGTGCATCTCGGCGCGCCCGAACAGCCGCGGGATCAGGTAGTACATCGTGCCCATCGAGATCAGGCCGACCCAGCCGAGCGCGCCGGCATGCACGTGGCCGACCGTCCAGTCGGTGTAGTGCGACAGCGCGTTCACCGTCTTGATCGACATCATCGGCCCCTCGAAGGTCGCCATGCCGTAGAAGGACAGCGAGACGATGAGGAACTTGAGGATCGGGTCGTCGCGCAGCTTATGCCAGGCGCCCGACAGGGTCATGATGCCGTTGATCATGCCGCCCCAGGAGGGCGCGAGCAGGATCAGCGAGAACACCATGCCGAGGGACTGCGTCCACTCCGGCAGCGCGGTGTAGTGCAGGTGGTGCGGGCCGGCCCACATATAGGTGAAGATCAGCGCCCAGAAGTGCACCACCGACAGGCGGTAGGAGTAGATCGGGCGGCCGGCCTGCTTCGGGATGAAGTAGTACATCATGCCGAGGAAGCCGGCGGTGAGGAAGAAGCCCACCGCGTTGTGCCCGTACCACCACTGCACCATCGCGTCCTGCGCGCCGGCGTAGGCGGAGTAGGATTTCCAGAATGTCGCCGGCATGGCGGCGCTGTTGACGATGTGCAGCAGCGCCACGGTGATGATGAACGCGCCGAAGAACCAGTTGGCGACGTAGATGTGCGGGATCTTCCTCTTCCACAGCGTGCCGAAGAAGACGATGGCGTAGGAAACCCATACGACGGCGATCAGGATGTCGATCGGCCACTCGAGCTCGGCGTACTCCTTGGACGAGGTGATGCCCATCGGCAGCGTGATCGCCGCCAGCACGATCACCGCCTGCCAGCCCCAGAAGGTGAAGGCGGCAAGGCGGTCGCAGAACAGGCGCGCGTGCGAGGTGCGCTGCACCACGTAGTAGGAACTGGCGAACAGCGCGCAGCCGCCGAAGGCGAAGATCACCGCATTGGTGTGCAGCGGGCGCAGCCGGCCGTAGGACAGCCACGGCGCGAGGTTCAGCTCCGGCCAGAGCAGCTGCGCGGCGATGATCACGCCGACCAGCATCCCGACCACGCCCCAGACGATGGTCATGATCGCGAACTGCCGCACCACCGTGTAGTTGTAGCTGGTCTGCGGGACGGCCTGGCGCCGAAGCCCCATCAGGTTCGCGATCAGGACGGCGGGTCCGTACTTGCTGGGATTCTCGGCAGGCATGAGGCCGGAATGGTAGGGGCCGCTGCAGCCTTTCTTTTGACCTACATCAAGACTGCTCTAGCAGGCGCCGCCGCTGTTCGAATTCCGTTTCGTTGATTTCGCCGCGCGCGTAGCGCTCGCGCAGGATCTCCAGCGCCCTGCCAGCCGCGGGCCTTTGCGCCGTCCCGCGCATCATGAAAGCCATCAGCGCAAAGCACACGATCACGAAGATGATCATCATTCCGGGACCGAACAGCATCCACGGCCCGTGCCAATAGTCGTTCCACCACATGGAAAACCTCCTTTCACTGCGCTGCAGCTTGCCAGCGTCGCCGAAAAGGCTGTTGATCTAGATCAGACCCCCACGCCGCGGCTGGCCCTGGCGATGCTGGCGCACTGAGGCTCGATAGCAGCCGCAATCGAGGACATCCGGACAGACCGCTGCCTGCGTCGCGCGCCCCCGGTTTGATCCTGGTCAATATCGAGCGCCCGCGGACGGGCAGCATTGCCGGACGCCGCGTACTTTTCCAGAAGGGAGCGTTGGCATGGAGTGGGCCCGGCGCGAGATCTGGGTACGCAAGCTTCTCTATCCGGGCCACACGCCGTGGTCTCCGTGGCCGGCGGCTACTACGTGCAGGCGGCGGCGGCCCTCGGCGCTTCCGCCGGCAGCGGCTTCCTGCCCGAAGCGCTGCCGCTCGCCGCGCTCGCGCTCGGCCTGCCGGTGGGCGCGCTCACCACCAACATCCTGATCATCGACGACATCCGCGACCGCGAGTTCGACGCCGCCAAGCGACCGGAATAGCGTGCGGCAATGGCCGCCATCCGAAGAAACGATTTCACAGCCGCGCCCGGCTGCCGTGAAATGACGGCGGGCTACGCAACCAGGAAAGGCGAGAAACCATGGACATGAAGACCACAGACAAGAGCCCGGGCCAGTGCCCGTACACCCACGTCGCCGGCGTCGGCCGGACCAACCGCGACTGGTGGCCGAAGCAGCTGCGCCTCGAGCTGCTGCACCAGCATTCGGCGAAGTCCGACCCGATGGGCAAGGGCTTCGACTACGCGAAGGAATTCAGGAGCCTCGACTACAAGGCGCTGAAGAAGGACCTGGTCGCGCTGATGACCGACTCGCAGGACTGGTGGCCGGCGGACTTCGGCCACTACGGCCCGTTCTTCATCCGCATGGCCTGGCACGCCGCCGGCACCTATCGCGTCACCGACGGCCGCGGCGGCGCCGGCCGCGGCCAGCAGCGCTTCGCGCCCCTCGGCAGCTGGCCCGACAACGTCAACCTCGACAAGGCGCGGCGCCTGCTCTGGCCGATCAAGCAGAAGTGCGGCAGCAAGATTTCCTGGGCCGACCTGCTGATCCTGACCGGCAACGTGGCGCTGGAGTCGATGGGCTTCAGGACCTTCGGCTTCGGCGGCGGCCGCGCCGACGTATGGGAGCCGGATGAGGACGTGAACTGGGGCGAGGAGATCGCCTGGCTGGGCGCCGACAAGCGCTTCAGCGGCGATCGCGACCTGGGGCCGTTCGGCGCGACGCACATGGGCCTCA
>Ga0137436_1000110_pt1 | contig 26108 bp, 18 predicted proteins | sample EasRivERMGT119_2_FD_102328 | JGI IMG/M metagenome (GOLD analysis project Ga0137436, IMG submission 102328) | Soil microbial communities from meander-bound floodplain in the East River, Colorado, USA - East River MetaG ERMGT119_2 | ecosystem: Environmental > Terrestrial > Soil > Floodplain ...
CGCCCCAACTCCGCCCTCGCATTCGCCTCGACCTTCTTGAACCCGCGCCGCTTGGATTCCGCTACCGCCCGTCTTCCGGCACGGATGGCGGCTTCGGATCGTCCGAGCCGCTCGAGGATGCCGATCTCGAGCACGCGAGCCTTGCACTCGTTCTGCGGATCACGGACGCGGCGGTAGGCGCGGAGTGCGACCGCCAAGGCTCGCGCGGCCTCGTCGTGCCGCCCGCTGATGGTCAGGAGCTTCGCGCGCTGGTGCTCGACCATCGCGCGCGAGCGGAGGTCGCCTTTCGGGAGCAGGCGCGCGGCGTGCTCGATCATCGCGTTCGCCACGAGGAGCGATCCGAGGTCGCGCCAGATGGAAGCGGCGAGCACGAGCCCTCGGACGGCGAGGGTCGGGGTCGCGGGGTCCTTGAGGAGGTCCTCGAGGAGACTGCGCGAGAGCCGCGTCCAGCCGAGGCCGCGGCAGTACGTGGCGAAGTCGAGGCTCGCGCGCTGGAGGAGCACGCGCTGCTTCTCGCCGAACGGCTCGATCTCGCGCAGCGCCAGCGCGCACCCGATCGCCTGGGCGAACTCCCCGCGCCGCCAGTGCTCCTCGCCGCGCTCGACGATCTCCTGGAGGGTTCCCGAGACGGGCTGGATCCCCAGGCGAGCCGCCTCCACCGCATCGAGCGCCCAGTCGGGAGGGAGGTCGTAGGCGACGGCAAGCTGGAGCAGCTCGGCCGCTCCGGGCTGGAGCTTCCCTTGTTCGATGCGGAGAAGAGTGGAGTGGCTTATGCGCCCTCCACCCTTCACCACACGCTCCGCCGCCGCACGCAGGGACATTCCGCGTCGATGCCGTGTGGCCTCGAGGAGAGCGGCGACGGAGGACCTTGAACCCGGGTTCACCATCTGCTCGGTTACATACTCAACGTGGTGCAGATCGGCAACAGTTTTTTGTTGCGAATCTGCACCACGCCGACAGGCTGGAGGTAATAGAAGTTGCGAGCTCATCACTCGCTCAGCACCGCTTCCTTGACCCGATCGCGGGCGCCTTCCTCGTCGCCTTCCTCGTATCCCTCGAACGAGGGAGACGTCCACGAGCCGGAGGCGAGCTCGACCCATCCCACTTCGTTCGCTTGCACCCAGCTGATCCAGACGTGGCCGCCGGCGGCCTGGATCCTCGCGTCGAGCAGCAGGGTCGAAGACGTCGTCGCCACGATTGTCCGCATGCCGATCGGGTCGGGCTCGTCGTCGATGGCGACCGCAGCGACGCTCTGGGTCGTGGATCCCTCGATCTCGTAGACGACGCGCGTCGTTTCGCCGTCGACGAGCACCTCCGGATTCCGGCTGCTCTCCGAGGCTTCGCTCAGGACCTCGACCGTCCCCCACGACCCGCCGGCGGAGCGGCGGCGCAGGTGGATCGCATCCGTCGCGGCGTCGCGGGTCCAGACGACGCAGACCGCGCCCGTCTCTGCGATCGCCAGGCGCGGGCCGACGTCCTCGGTCGAGTCGGGGAGGACGTCGTACGTCAGCGGGGGAAGCTCCCCGCGGTCGACGGTCAGAGTGATGTCGTGGTCGGTTCCGTTCCACTCCGCGGTGACGGTTTCGATGTAGCCTGTCACCGGATTCAGGGCGGAATCCGGCTCGTCCGCCAGGGACGGCTGGAACGCGGGCAGGGTCGCAAGTAGCGCGAGAGCGAAGGGTCGGGTCATGGGCGGGATCTCCTTTCGATCCCTCCTGACCGCGACCTCGCGGAAGGTCACACCCGATGGCCGGGATGCCCACGACGCGGTGGTCGCTGGTGCTCAAGCTGGCGGCGTTCGACCCGGAGGTCGCGCGACGGGCCATCGCGGCGCTGTACATGATCTATCGCGAGCCCGTGCGGCTCTTCTTCGAGCGCGAGTGCGGCGATCGCTCGAAGGCCGACGATCTCACGCAAGCTCTCTTCGCGGACCTGGTCGAGCGGGGCCACTCGTTCCGGCCCGATCCCGAGCACGGCCGGTTCCGGAACTACCTGCTGGCCGCGGCACGCCATCGGCTCCAGAACGATGCACGGCGGGCCCGTGTTCGGAAGGAGGAGCCGCTTAGGGACGAGGCGCTCGGTAGCCTACGGGCGGAGCGCACTCCCGAGGACGAGTTCAACGCCGCGTGCGCCAAGCAAGTCTTGCGGATCGCGCTTGCGGACCTCGAGAGCGAGTACGAGCAGCGCGGCGCCGCGCGCGTCTTCCACGTCTTGCTCCCGTTCCTCCTGCCGGACGGCAACGAGCCGACCTACGAGGCGATCGCGGTGCGCTTGGGCAAGCGTGCCGGTGCCGTGAAGATGGACGTGTTGCGCATCCGAAGGCGCCTCGGCGAGAAGGTGCGCGACATCGTGGCGGTGACCACGGCGGACGACGAGGTCGAGGACGAGCTGCGGGCGCTCGCGTCCTTCCGGCAGCGGAGGGGGCCGTGAGTCAAGACGTGAGCGGCTGCAGCCGCTGCGGTGCGGCCGCGATCCGCGACGATCTCGCGGCCTGCCCCAGCTGCCTGATCGAGGGGCTTCTCGAGCCGCCGGTCCTCCCCGACGCTCCCGACGGAGCGCCGCGCTTTCCCGGCTTCCACGTCGTGGAACGGTTGGGCACCGGCGGGATGGGTGCCGTGTGGCTGGCGCTCCAGCAGACCCCGGCGCGCGAGGTTGCGATCAAGGTGATTCGCGACGACCTCGACGGCGAGGCCGTGGTCGCACGGTTTTCCCACGAGCTCGAAGCGTTGGCGGCGATGGATCACCCGTGCATCGCGCGTGTCTATGCCGCGGATCGGCTGCCCGATGGCCGCCCCTACTTCGTGATGGAGTACGTGGAAGGCGAGACGCTCGACCGGTATCTCGCCGAAGGCACGATCCCGCTCGCACGACGGCTCGATCTCTTCGAGGACGTCTGCGACGCGGTGGCGCACGCGCATCAGCGCCTGGTGATCCACCGGGACCTGAAAGCATCGAACGTCCTGATCGCGCTGTCGAGCGGAAAGCCGGTCCCGAAGCTGATCGATTTCGGGATCGCCCGTGCGATCGGGCGTGCACCGGGGAAGTCGACGATCGCTGGGGAGATCTTCGGCACGCCCGCTTCGATGAGCCCCGAACAGACGCGGCCCGGGGAAGCTACCGACACGCGGACCGACGTCTACGGCCTCGGAGTGATCCTGTACGAGCTGCTCGCCGGGCGACCGCCGTTCTTCGAGGCTGCTCTCACGGCCCGTCCGATCGACGAGGTCCTGCGCATCGTGCGCGAGCAGGAGCCCACGCCGCCGAGCGCGTCTGCGGTGAGCAACCCGAAGGCGATCGAAGGCGACCTGGACGCGATCGCGCTCAAGGCGATGGCCAAGGAGCCTTCGCGACGGTATCCGTACGCGGACGTGCTCCTCGAAGACCTCCGGCGCCATCGCCGATCGGAGCCGATCCTCGCGCGACGGGCCGGCCTCCCCTACCGGGCGTCGCGTTTCGTCAGGCGGCATCGCTGGGGCGTCGGCGTGAGCGCTGCCGTCGCGACGATCGTCGTCGGCGCGACGGTCGCGCTCGCGATTCAGTACGTTCTCGTGCGAAGGGCACGCGATTTCGCGGAGGAGCGACGGCAGGACGCCGTTGCCGTCTCCGCATTCATGACCGGCTTCCTCAGGCAGGCCGCTCCCAGCTCCGCCGCTCGGGCCTCCATGACCGTGAGGGAGGCGGCCGATCGTGCCGCGGATGCGGCGCTGCACGACTTCGCCCCGCGGCCGAGCGCTCGCGGGGTCCTGTTGACCGCGCTCGGTCAAACCCAGATCGCGCTGGGGAACTATGCGAAGGCCGAGGGCCTGCTCCTGGAGGCGACGACGATTCTAAGGACCGCAACGGGCCCGCGGAGCGCGGAGTACGCCCAGGCGCTGCTCCATCTCGCGAACCTGGAGACGCGCCTCCGTAAGCTTGCGGACGCCCGCCGGCACCTCGAGGAGGTGCTACCGCTTCAGGCGGAAACCTACGGAGCCCAGAGCGCCCGGGTCGCCGAGGTGCTCGCCGATCTCGGAGATAACGCGTTCTATACCGACGATCTGGAGGCGTCGCGCGCTTTCTATGAGCGGTCGCTCGCCATCGAGCGCGTCGTTCGGCCCGACCACAATCCGCGCATCGACAGGCGGCTGAGGGATCTCGGCGACGTCGCCGCGGCGCTCGGTGACTTCGACGGCGCGATCCGTTACTACGAGGACGTTCGGCGGAGCTTCGCGGCGCGGGACATGACCGAGACTGCGGACTACGCGGTGCTGCAGAACAACCTCGGCGATCTGCACATCAAGATGGGGCGCTGGGACGTGGCGCGGCCTGCCCTCGAGGAGGCCTTGCGACTCTCGGAGCAGACCCAAGGTCCCAACCACCCCGACATTGCGGAAACGCTGTGCCTCCTCGCACGCGTCGAAGCGCACGACGGGAACGTGGATCGCGCGGAAGCGTTCTATCGCCGCGCGCTCCGGATCACGGCGGACCCGGAGGGACAGGGGGCGCGCGCCTCCGCCGAAGAAGGCCTCCGGGAGATCGGGCGCTAGCTGCTCTCCAACGACGGAGGGCGTACGATGCGTGGAGCGAGGTGCGTCGTGTCGCGGGTGCTCCGTGAGGTCGTGGTCCTCTTGGTGGGATGTGCGGCCTGCGCTGCGGATCACCCGGCCAAGGAGGATCGCTGGATGGCTTCACGCGAGCTGATGGTCGTGCAGCAGCTCCAGGCGCGCGGGATCTCCGATCCGCTGGTGCTCGCCGCGATGCGGAAGGTGCCGCGGCACGAGCTGATCCCCGAGGAGAACCGCGGCGACGCGTACGGCGACCACCCCGTGCCCATCGGCGAGGGACAGACGATCTCTCAGCCGCTCATCGTCGCGTACATGACGGAGTGCCTCGAGCTCAAAGGCGGAGAGCGCGTGCTCGAGGTCGGGACCGGCTCGGGGTACCAGGCCGCGATCCTCGCGGAGATCGCGGGCGAGGTGGACACGATCGAGATCGTTCCCTCGCTCGCCAAGCGTGCCGCGGCGGACCTCGCGCGGTTGGGCTACTCCAACGTCTTCGTGCGCCAGGGCGACGGCTACCGCGGGTGGCCGGAGAAGGCGCCGTTCGACGGGATCATCGTCACCGCGGCGCCGCCGACGATCCCGAAGCCGCTGCTCGAGCAGCTCAAGGTCGGGGGCCGCCTCGTGGCACCGGTCGGCGTCGATGTTCAGCAGCTCGTGCGCATCACCCGGACCGAGTCGGGGTTCAGCGAGGAGAAGCTCGTGCCCGTCCGCTTCGTGCCGATGACCGGCGAAGCGCAGAACTAGATCCGGCGGATGTATTCGAAGTCGACGGGCTGGCCCTTGACGCCGCGCTCGGGGGCCGCGATCCAGTTCGCCATCTTCCCGCGCTCGAGGACCGGGTGCATCAGGTTGTTCACGTACTCGCGGTCCGCGGCCGACGGAAGCCACGAGCCCTTGCGGCGCTCGAACTCCTCGCGGGAGATCGGGTTCCCCTGCGGGTCGAACGCGTGTCCGGAGTAGATCCCCATCGTCCGGTTGAACCGCCGGCTGGGAAGCGTGATCGTGTAGTTGACGCCCGCCTCCGCGATCATCTTGTTCCAACGATCCACGCCGCGCTGGTTGTCGTCGATGTAGGAGTCGCGGAGCACCTCGTTCATCGCGTTGCGCATCGGGATCGCGCGCTCGGTCAGCTTGCCGTCCTCCATCACGGGGATCTGGTAGCTTCCGGTGAGTGCTATGTGGTCCTCCCACTTGTCCTCGTGCTCGCGACCCTTCAGCCCCGACGCGAAGTAGTCGGCGGCGTTCGTCGAGATCTCGCCCCCGAACAGGTCGAGGCTCGAGGAGTACCAGAAGTTGACGTACTTCTGGAGCGTGTCGAGATCGATCCCGCCGCCGGCGCGAGCGTCTTCGTTCTTGTCCTGCTTCATGAGATCGCACGCGCGCTTGACGATGCGCCCGATCCCGGTCTCCCCCACGAACATGTGGTGGGCCTCCTCGGTCAACATGAAGCGGGTCGTGCGGGAGAGCGGATCGAAGCTCGACTCGGCCAGTGCTAAGAGCTGGTACTTGCCGTCGCGGTCGGTGAACATCGTGAACATATAGAACGAGAGCCAGTCGGAGATCGGCTCGTTGAACGTCGACAGGATGCGCGGCTTGTCCACGTCTCCCGAGCGCCTCTCGAGCAGGTCCTCGGCCTCCTCGCGGCCGTCGCGCCCGAAGTACGCGTGGAGCAAGTACACCATCGCCCACAGGTGCCGCCCCTCCTCGACGTTGACCTGGAAGAGGTTGCGGCAGTCGTACATCGAGGGGGCGGAGCTGCACAGCAAGCGCTGCTGCTCGACCGACGCGGGCTCGGTGTCTCCCTGGGTCACGATGATCCGGCGCAGGGCGTTCCGGAACTCGCCGGGGACCTCCTGCCACACGGGGTTTCCGAAGAAATCGCCGAAGCCGATCTTGCGCTGGTCCTCGGGCGGGGCGAGGAAGATGCCCCACTTGTAGTCCGGCATCTTCACGTAGTCGAAGTGCGCCCAGCCCTTCGCGTCCACCGAGATCGCCGTGCGCAGGTAGATGTCGTCGGCCTGGAAATCCGCGGGCCCCGCCTCGTTCCACCAGCGCATGTAGTCTGGCTGCCACTTCTCGAGGGCGCGGAGCAGCCGCTTGTCCTGGGAGAGGTTGACGTTGTTGGGGATCTTCTCGAAGAGCTGCATCACGTTCTCCTGAAGTCGAAGGCGGGCCGCCCGGGCTTCCCGTAGAGGGTGAGCGCGCCCTTGTCCCCCACCGCGTTGGGGCGCTGGAAGATCCAGTTCTGCCACGCGGACAGGCGCGAGAAGATCTTGCTGTCCGCCGTCTCGCTCCCGGGGAAGCGCAGCGACGCCTCCATGCCGGTGAGCGCGTCCGGGGAGAGGCTCACGCGCTCCTCGACCGCGACGCGGACCTCTTCCTCGTAGTCGATCTCGTCGGCGACGACCGTGACGAGCCCCGCCTCCTCGGCATCGGTCGCGTCGTAGGTCTTGGGCTCCGCGGCCAGCGTCGCGGCGCGCTCGGGATCCCCGAGGAAGCGCGTCCCGAGACGGCTCGCCCCGTGGGACATCGGGTACGCCCCCGCGTTCATCGCGGTCAGAGCGATCGCCACGGGCCGGTCGACGTCGTAGAGCATGTAGGAGCGGTCGGCGGCGAGGGCGACCTCGAAGAGCGTCCCCGCGAAGCACGATCCGGGCTCGATGAGCGCGAAGAACGAGCGGGCGGTGAGATCCAGCCGGCGCAGCGTGCGGGCGACGAACAAGCGCGTCTCGCTGACGAGCCAATCGGAGGCGAGCGCAGCGAGGGTGGCGTCGAGCGCGACCATCGCGTCCACGCTCCCCTGCGTCTTCAGGAGGACCAGGCCGATCTCCTCCTCGTTGTGCCGCAGCTCCAGGAGCGCCTGGTCGAGCTCGCGAAACGCCTGCAGCGGCCACCAAGCGGCGCCGAGCTTCCGGATCGCAGCAGGCGTTTGCGGCAGCCCCGCGGGCGGGCCCTCGATCGTGAGCGTCGCCACGCGCTTCGCGCGGTCGATCGCGAGCGTGACGTGCCTCCAGCGGATCGTGTCGCCGTCGCGCTTCGCATCCAGCGCCGGGAGCGCGATCCCCTCCTTGGAACGCGGGGGCGAGGCATCCGCCATCGAGCGCGCGCGCCGCTCGGTCGCTTCGGCGAAGCGCGAGCGCGTCGCGACCTCGTCCACGAGCCCCCACTGGACCGCGCGTTTCCCCTTCACGCCCTCGGCGACCGTGCAGAAGACGTCGGCGAGGTCGCGCCGCACCTTGCGCTTGTCCACGAGGCGCGTCAGCCCGCCGGTCCCGGGAAGGACGCCCAGCAGCGGAACCTCGGGGAGACTCACGGCGGAGTTCCCGTCGTCCACGAGGAGGATCTCGTCGCACGCGAGGGCCAGCTCGTAGCCGCCCCCCGCGCAGGTACCGTTGAGCGCGGCCAAGTAGCGTTGTCCCGAATGCTTCGACGCGTCCTCGATCGCGAGGCGCGTCTCGTTCGTGAACTTGCAGAAGTTGACCTTGAAGCCGTGCGTCGACGCCGCGAGCATGTTGATGTTCGCTCCGGCGCAAAAGACGCGCTCGAGCGCCCCCGTCACGACGACGCAGCGCACCTCGGGGTGCTCGAAGCGAAGCCTCTGGACCGCGTCGTACAGCTCGAGGTCGACGCCGAGATCGTACGAGTTGAGCTTGAGGCGGTAGCCCGGGCGGAGCGGCTTGTCCTCGGCAACGGCCATGACGAGCGTGGCGACGTCGCCGTCGATCGAGAGCCTCCAGTGCGCGTACGCGCCCGGATCGCGCTCGAAGGTGACGGGATCCGGCTTGACGGTCGTTTCCACGAGGGACTCCTTGGTTGCGGCGAAGCGGGAACTATACTGCACCGCCTCCCCCGTGGCTCCCCCAAACCGATGCACTATAGTGCAGGCATGACGCTGCTCGAGCGCGTGGCGATGCGCGTGCGCCGGTTGAGGGAAGCCCGGGCGATGAGCCGGCCCGACCTCGCCGTCCGTTCCGGGCTCTCCGTCCGGTTTCTCGCCCGCATCGAGGCGGGCGACGGCAACATCTCCCTGCTCCGGCTCTCTCATCTCGCGGAAGCGCTCGGCACGACTCCCGAGGCCCTGCTGCGCGCCCCGCGCGAGCGAGGCGAGGTGATCGCGCTGGTCGGCATGCGCGGCGCCGGCAAGAGCACGCTCGGTCCCGCCCTCGCCGCGCGCCTCGGCCGTCCGTTCCTCGAGATGGACGCGCTCATCCAGGACGCGGCGGGGCTGCCGCTCGACCAGATCTTCGAGCTGCACGGCGAGCGCCACTACCGCAGGCTCGAGCGCGAGACCCTCCAGCGGATCCTCGAGCACGAGCGCTCGGCGGTCGTCGCCGCGGCCGGCGGTGTCGTCAACGAGCCGTCCACCTGGCGCCTGCTGCTCGAGAAGACGACGGTCGTGTGGCTGCGCGCGCGACCGGAGGACCACTGGAGCCGCGTCGTCGGGCAAGGGGATCGACGGCCGATGGCCGATCATCCCGACGCGATGGCGGAGCTCCGCGCCATGCTCTCCGCCCGCGAATCGCGCTACGCGCAGGCGCACGTCGTCGTCGAGACGTCGGGCCGGTCGCCGGAGGATCTGGTCGCGGCGATCGCGGACGAGGTCGCGCCACCCGAGGCGAAGGCATGATCGCGCTCGAGGCGGCCGTCGCCGGGAGCTGGTATCCCGCCCGAAGGGACGAGCTGGCCTCGCTGGTGGACCGCCTGCTCGACGGGGCCGAGCCGCGGGGGCCTTCGGCCGGAGGATCCGTCTCGGCGGTCATCGCCCCCCATGCCGGGTACGCGTTTTCGGGGGGTGTGGCGGCCTCGGCCTTCACGGCCCTGACCGAGGTGGCGCCCTCGCGCGCGCTCCTCCTCGGCCCCAGCCACTACTACGGATTCGCCGGTGCGGCCGTGCCGGACGCCGCGATCGCCCAAAAGACGCCCCTCGGAGAGTCCCCCCTCGACCGGCCGGGCCTCGAGCGCCTGCGAGCCGCCGGGTTCCGCGCCGACGACCGGGTGTTCGCGCGCGAGCACGCCTTGGAAGCCGAGGTTCCCTTCCTCCAGCGACGCTTCGGATGCGATCTCCCCCTCCTGCCCATCCTCCTCGGCGGAGGGACGGCCGGGGACGACCTGGACGGGGTCGCGGCCGCCTTGTCGCCGCTGATCGACGAGCGCACGATCGTCGTCGTCTCGTCGGACTTCACTCACTACGGTCCCCGGTTCGACTACGTGCCGTTCACAGACGAGGTGCCGGAGCGGCTGCGGGAGCTGGATCTCGGCGCGGTCTCCGAGATCTCGCGCGGGGATTCCGCCGGGTTCTCCGGGTTCGTCTCGCGGACCGGCGCCACGATCTGCGGTCACCGCGCGATCGAGGTGCTGCTCCGCCTTCCCCTGGGGCGGCGGGGCGGGACGTTGCTCGCGTACGACACGTCGGGCCGCATGACCGGCTCGTGGGACCACTCCGTGTCGTACGCCTCGATCGCGTTCCCGTGAGCGACTCTCGGCTGACCGCGCTCGAAGGCCTGGCGCTCGTGCGGCTCGCGGCGGCGGCGATCGAGGACCGCTTGGCCCCTCGCGACGCGGTCGCCGCCGTGCTCCGCTCCGTCGAGCTGACGAGCGGGCTCACGGGGCCGCGCGCGATCTTCGTGACCCTCCATGCGACGGAAGGGCCGGGGCGCGTGCTGCGCGGGTGCATCGGATCCACGGAAGCGGTGGCTCCGGCTCACGAGGCCGTCCTCGAGGCGGCGATCCACGCCGGCTTCCACGATCCGCGGTTTGCGCCCCTGACGACCGAGGAATACGGCGGGATCGCGGTCTCGGTCTCCGCCCTCACGCCGCCGCGCGCCGTCCGGGCCGACGCGATCGTCGCGGGCGAGGACGGGGTCGTGCTCGAGCATCGCGCGGGCCGCGCCGTCTTCCTCCCCGAGGTCGCAGCCGAGCACGGCTGGTCCCGCGACCGGATCCTGGTCCAGCTGTGCCGCAAGGCGGGGCTTCCCGATCTCGCTTGGCGCGAGGCGGCGCTGTTCGCGTTCCGGAGCCAGCACTTCGGCGGGTGATAAACTGCGCCGCCGTGAACCCGACTCCGGCCGAGACCTCAGGCTTCACCCCTTGGATCGCGGAGCTCGCCGCGACCGGGCGCGATCTCGTCGAGATCGGGAAGCCGCGCATCACGACGATGGTCGTCTTCACGACCGCGATCGGGGTGTGGTTGGCGCCCGGATCGATCGGGGTGCCGCGCACGGTCATCCTGTTCCTCGCGACCGCCCTGCTCGTCGCCTCCGCGAACATGCTCAACTGCTGGTACGAGCGCGACACCGACGCGCTCATGCTGCGGACGCGCGGGCGGCCGATACCCGCCGGACGGCTGGACGCCTGGAGCGGCTTCGCCGCGGGGCTCGGACTGGGCGTGTTCGCGATCCCGCTGCTGGCGCTCGCGATCAACCCCCTCACGGCGCTCCTGGGAGCGATCGCGCACGCCAGCTACGTCTGGGCCTATACGCCGCTCAAGCGCGTCACCCCCCTCGCGCTCGAGGTCGGAGCGATCCCCGGGGCGATCCCGCCGCTCATGGGCTGGACGGCGGGGACCGGTGCCCTGGGAACGCCCGGCTGGTTCCTGTTCGGCATCTTGTTCTTCTGGCAGCTCCCCCACTTCCTCGCGATCGCGATCTATCTCGAGGAGGACTACCGGCGCGGCGGGCTCGACGTGCTCACCGTGCGCCGCGGCGCCCTGGCCGCATCGAGGCGCGTCGCGCTCTACACCGGAGCACTCGTGACCCTGAGTTTGACGGCGCAGCCGCTCGGGATCGCGGGCACGGCCTACACGATCGCCGCCTGCCTCTTCGGCGCGGGCTTTCTCGCCCTGGCGCTGCGCGGCGTCACGGGAACGATCGGCGGCGCGTGGGCGCGCCGCACGATGCTCTACTCGATCGTGTGGCTCACCGCCGTGCTGGCGGCGCTCGTCCTCGACGCGCGGTAGCGCCCTGATCCAGTCGATCGTCCTCCGCCACGCGGTGTCGACCGGCGGGCGGACGCGTCTGCGATCCGGCGATCTCGTCCGGCTCCGCCCCGCGGTCGTGATGACGCACGACAACACGTCGGCCGTGAAGGACCGTTTCGACCGGCTGGGAGCACGACGCGTGGCCGAGCCCGAGCGGTGCGTCGTCGCGCTCGACCACGACGTCCAGAACCGCTCCGCCGAGAACGCGGCGAAGTATCGCCGGATCGAGCGCTTCGCCCGCGAGCAAGGCATGCGCTTCCACCCGGCGGGCTCCGGGATCGGGCATCAGCTCATGCTCGAGCACCTCCACGTCGTCCCGGGGTCCCTCGCGGTCGCCGCCGACTCCCACGCGAACACGTACGGCGCGCTCGGCGCGCTCGGCACGCCGATCGCCCGGTCGGACGCGGCGGGGGTGTGGGCGACGGGCGAGTTCTGGTGGGAGATGCCCGAGATCGTCCGCGTCGTCCTCGAGGGGAGGCTCGGCGCCGGGGTCACCGGGAAGGACGTCGTGCTGGCCCTGTGCGCGCTCCATCCCGACGACGTCTTCCAGAAGGCGGTCGAGTTCGACGGGGCCGGGATCGCGACGCTGCCGATGGACGACCGGATCACGATCGCCAACATGACGACGGAGTGGGGCGCCGTCGCCGGCGTTTTCCCCGTGGACGAGGTGACCCGCGCCTGGATCGCCGCGCGCGGGGGCGCCTGCCCGCCACCCGAGAGGGAGGCTCCGGACGAGAGCGCGGGCCGCGCGGCGACGATCACGGTCGACCTTTCGGCCGTCGAGCCTTACGTCTCCGGGCCCGACATGCTCGCGCGCACGGTGCCCGTCGCGGCGCTCGCCCGCGAGCGGATCGCGATCGACAAGGCGTACCTCGTGTCGTGCGCCAACGGGCGCCTCTCCGATCTCGAGGCCGCGGCCGGGGTCCTTCGCGGCCGCCGCGTCGCGCGCGGGGTCGAGCTCTACGTCGCCGCGGCTTCCGCCGAGGTACAGCGCGACGCGGAGCGCTCCGGCGCGTGGCGGACGCTCCTCGACGCGGGCGCCGTCGCGCTTCCCTCGGGCTGCGGTCCTTGCATCGGCTTGGGCGCGGGACTCTTGCTCCCCGGCGAGACCGGGATCTCCGCCTCCAACCGGAACTTCAAGGGGCGTATGGGCGCAACCGACGCGCGCTGCTACCTCGCGAGCCCCGCGATCGTCGCGAGCTCCGCGGTCGCCGGTTTCATCGACGGGCCCGCCGCGGCGCCCCGCGCGGCCCTCGTGCCCCGCATCGAACGGCACGAGGTCGCCGACCCGGAGCCCGAGCCTCTCCCGGGGCCGCCGCTTCCTCCTCTTTCCGGCCGACTCGTGCTCGCTCTGGTGGACGCGATCGACACCGACGCACTGTGCCCCAAGCATCTCGTCTACCGCGACCGGGCGGACCGCGAGGCGCTCGTCGCGGGCGTGCTCGCGCCGATCGCCCCCGGATTCGCGGCGCAGCTCCGCGCGGGGGACGTGCTGGTGGCGGGAGCGCGGTTCGGGGTGGGCTCGAGCCGGGAGCAAGCGGCGACCTCCCTCATCGAGATCGGGATCGTCGCGGTGGTCGCAGCGAGCATCTCCTCCGTGTTCCGGCGGAACGCGCTCAACAACGGCCTGCCCGCGATCGAATCACCCGAGCTCGTCGCGGCGCTCCGGGAGGCGGGGGCGGGCCCGGTCGCGGTCACGGAGGATTCGATCGTCGTCGATTGCGACGGCTTGACCGTAACCACCCGCGGGCGGTCGTTCGCCCTGCGGCCGCTCCCCGGCGTGGCGCGCGCGCTGCTCGCGGCGAAGGGGCTCGACGGCTATCTCCGGAGCTTGATCCCTTGAGGCGGACGATCGTCGCGATGCCGGGAGACGGGATCGGCCGGGTGGTCGTCCCCGAAGCGCTGCGCGTCCTTGCCGCCGCGGGATTCGGCGCGACCGTCGTCACCGCGGAGATCGGCTGGTCCTGCTGGAGACGCGATGGCGAGCCGCTCCCGGGCCGCACGCTCGCGCTGCTCGAGCAGCACAAGCTGGGCCTGCTCGGCGCGATCACCTCGAAGAGCCGCGCTGCGGCCGAGGCGGAGCTGCCGGCGCCGCTCAAGGGATCCGGGCACCCGTACCGCAGCCCGATCCTCGCGCTGCGCCAGCGGTTCGCGCTCGACGTCTGCGTCCGGCGCTGCGCGACCTTCCCCGGAAACCCCGTCAACTTCGTGCGGCGTCATGCCGACGGCCGCATCGAGGAGCCCGCCCTCGACATCGCGGTCTTCCGCCAGAACACCGAGGGGCTGTACGCCGGCGTCGAGTGGGCGGATCCGCCGCCGGGCGTGCGCGCCGCCCTCGCCACGCACCCGAGCTTCGCTCCCTTCCTGTCCACGCGAGGGGAGGATCTCGCGGTCGCGGTGCGCATCGTCACGCGCGACGCGTCGCGGCGCATTGCCGAGGCGGCGTTCCGCTACGCGGCCGAGCGCGGGTGCGCCTCGGTCGTCCTCGCGGAGAAGCCGAACGTGCTCCGCGAGACCTCCGGTCTCGTCGAGGAGGCGGCACGCGAGGTCGCGCGGGGGTTCCCGGCGATCGCGCTCCGCTCGATGAACATCGACGCCGTGGTCCTCTCCCTCGTCAGGCGCCCGGAGGAGCTCGGCGTCATCGTCGCGACCAACCTCTTCGGCGACATCCTGTCCGACGCGGCGGCCGGGCTCACGGGCGGGCTCGGATTCGCAAGCTCGGCGAACCTCGGCCCCGACGTCGCGATCTTCGAGCCGACGCACGGATCCGCCCCGGGGCACGATGGGATCGAGCCGCCGATCGCCAATCCGATCGCCGCCGTGCTCGCGGGCGCGCTGCTCGCCGAGCACGCGGGCGAGGCGGCGATCGCCGGCCGCATCCGGCGGGCGGTTGCGGCGGTGGTTGCCGAGGGGCAGGTGCGGACGTACGACATGCTGCGCCTGACCGCGGGGCCCGACGTGGCCGCAGCGGGCGCCGCCTCGACGCGCGCGATGGCGGACGCGATCCTCGCTCGGCTGTGAGCCTCGCCCCCCTCCCCATCGACGGCGTCCTCGACGAGATCGTCGGGGCGGTGCGTCGGCACCGTGCGGCGATCGTCGTCGCGCCCCCCGGCGCGGGGAAGACGACCCGCGTCCCCCCGGCGCTGGCCGACGACGGCCCGGTGATCGTCCTGCAGCCGCGGCGGATCGCGGCGCGAGCGCTCGCCGCGCGGATCGCCGACGAGCGAGGATGGCGCATCGGGGAGGAGGTGGGCTGGCACGTCCGGTTTGAGCGGCGCGCCTGCCCGCGCACGCGCGTCCTCGTCGCCACGGAGGGGATTCTCACCGCCTACCTCCAGCGCGACCCGCTCCTGTCGGGGTTCGCGACGATCGTCCTCGACGAGTTCCACGAGCGCTCGATCCATGCCGACCTCGCCCTGGCGCTCGGCCGCCAGGCCTGGCGCGCGCGCCCGGAGCTGCGGCTCGTCGTCATGTCCGCGACGCTCGACGTCGACCCGGTCCGTGCGTTCCTCGACGGGGCGCCGGTCGTCCGCGTCGAGGCGCGGCCTCATCCGGTCGCGATCGACTACGCGCCGCGCGAGGAGCCGGCGGCGGCGATCGAGCGCGCCTTTGCCGCGGGCGACGGCCACGTCTTGGCCTTCCTTCCCGGCGCGCCGGAGATCCGCCGGCTGGCCACCGAGCTGGCGCGGCGTCCCGCCCTGGGCGGTGCTTCCATCCTCCCGCTGCACGGAACGCTCAGCGCCGAGGAGCAGGACCGGGCGGTCGCCCCCGCGTCCGGCCGCCGGATCGTCCTCGCGACCAACATCGCCGAGACCTCGCTCACGATCGACGGGGTGACGAGCGTCGTCGACACCGGCCTGCATCGCGTCGCGCGCTTCGACCCGGCCGTCGGCCTCGACCGGCTGGAGACCGAGCGTATCTCGGCGGACGCCGCGGACCAGCGCGCCGGGCGTGCCGGACGGACGCGACCGGGCCGCGCGATCCGGCTGTGGGATCCGCGCGATCACCTGCGTTCGCACCGCGAGCCCGAGATCGCCCGCGTGGATCTCGCGGCACCCGTTCTCGAGGTGCTCGCCTGGGGCGGCGCGCCCCGCGCCTTCGTGTGGTTTCAGCCGCCGCCCGCGGAGCGGCTCGACGCAGCGCTGTCCCTCCTGGAAGCGCTGGGCGCGGTCGACGGCGGCCGGTTGACGCCGCTCGGCGAGACGATGCGCTCGCTCCCCGTCCCTCCCCGGCTCGCGCGCGTCCTCGTCGAGGCCGGCGGCTCCACGCTCGCCGCCGCGTGCTGCGCCGTTTTGCTGGAGCGGTTCGTTCCGCGCGGACCGCTGCCGGCGGGACCCTCGGACCTGCTCGCCCGCGCGGATCGTCTGGCGGAAGCGCCTCCGCGCGTGCGGACCGCGGCGGCGGAGATCGGGCGCGTCGCGCGGAGCGTGCTCGGCGCCTCCGCACCGGACGACGAGCCGGTCATCCTCCGCGCGCTCCTCGCGGGGTTCCCGGACCGGCTCGCACGGCGGCGCGCGGCCGGTTCCCCGCGCCTCGTGCTGGCCGGCGGGGCGGGCGCGGTACTCGATCGGGACAGCGTGGTGCACGACGGCGAGATCCTCCTCGCGATCGATGTCGAGGCCGGCGCCCGCGGGCCCGGGTCCGAGGCGCGCGTGCGCCTCGCGAGCCGGGTCGAGCGCGACTGGCTGCCCGCACCGGACCGGCGCATCGCCCATCGCTTCGACGTCGCGTCGGGCGCGGTGCGAGCCGTGGAGGTCCTGTCCGTGAGCGGGCTTCTCCTGGACGAGCGCGCGGTCCCCGCCGACCCGGACGCGGCCGCTCCCCTCCTCGTCGACACCCTGCTCGCGCGCCCCTCCGCCGGGGACGATGCGCTCCGCGCGCGCCTGCGGTTCGCGGGGGTGTCGATCGATGAGCGTGCGCTGGCGCAGCAGGCGGTCCTCGGGCGCACGGCGCTTCCCGGCGAGGGCCTCCTGGCGCGTCTGCCCGCGGAGATCCGGCGCTCGCTCGAGCGCGACGCGCCGGCCGAGCTGCCGCTTCCCAGCGGAAGACGCGCGCGCCTGGAGTATCGCGAGGACGGAAGCGTGCGGGCCTCCGTCAAGCTGCAGGAGCTGTTCGGGCTCGCGGAGACGCCGCGGCTCTCGCACGGGCGCCCCGTGATCTTCGAGCTGCTGGCGCCGAGCGGCCGCCCCGTGCAGACGACGAGCGACCTCAGAGGCTTCTGGGACCGCACGTATCCCGAGGTGCGCCGCGAGCTGCGGGGACGTTATCCGAAGCACCCCTGGCCCGAGGACCCCTGGAACGCGGTGCCCACGCACCGCACGCGCCGGACGAAGCCCGGCTAGGGCGCAAGGCCGCAAGGCGACTGCTAGACTCCTGGGTCGGCCGGAGGGGTGAGTCGTGATCGGCCTCAGACGCGAGACGAAAAACCGCTGGGAGCGCCGCGCGCCGCTCACCCCCGATCACGTCGCGGAGCTGACCCGGCACGGGGTCGACGTCGTCGCGCAGCCCTCCGAGCTCCGCGCGTTTCCCGACGAGGCGTACCGGCGCGCGGGCGCGCGGCTCTCGTCGCAGCTCTCAGGGTGCGGCCTGGTGATCGGCGTGAAGGAGATCCCCGAGGCCGAGATCGTCCCCGGTGCGGCGCACCTGTTCTTCGCGCACGTCGTCAAGGGCCAGCCGGCCAACATGGCGATGCTCCGGCGCCTCATGGAGCTGGGTGCCACGCTCGTGGACTACGAGAAGATCGTCGACGACCGCGGGCGCCGCCTCGTCTTCTTCGGGCGGTTCGCGGGGTACGCGGGGATGCTCGACACGCTGTGGGCGCTCGGCCGGCGCCTGACGGACGAAGGGATCGACTCGCCGTTTTCCGCGCTGAAGCTCGCGCACGATTACCTCGACCTCGAGGACGCCCACGTGGCGCTCGCGCGTGTCGCGGAGGAGATCCGCCGCGACGGGGTGCCGCCGGAGCTCCATCCGCTCGTCGTGGGCTTCACCGGGTCGGGGAACGCATCGCGCGGAGCGCAGGAGATCTTCGACCACCTGCCGCACGAGGACGTGCTGCCCGAGGACCTCGCGGATCTCGTGGGCGATCCCGACCTGCCGAGGAATCTTCTCTACAAGACGGTCTTCGCGCGGACGGACCGGGTGGCCCGGCGCGGCGGCGGGGCGATCGACCTCGCGGAGGCCGAAGCGCACCCCGAGCGCTACGCCAGCGCGATGGGGCGTTTCCTCGAGCATGTCGGCGTTCTCGTCAACGGCGTGTACTGGGAGCCGGGCCAGCCGCGCGTCGCGAGCCTGGACGACCTGAGGCGCCTGTGGGTGTCGCCCCGGCCGCGCCTGCGCGTGATCGGCGACGTCTCGTGCGATCTGCACGGCTCGATCGAGGCGACGGTGAAGATCACGACTCCGGGCGACCCGGCCTACGTCTTCGAGGTGGAGACGGGGAAGCCCGTCCCGGGCGTCCACGGACGCGGGCCCGTGATCCTGGCGGTCGACAACCTGCCCTGTGAGCTTCCGGTGGACGCGTCACAGAGCTTCGGGGACGCGCTCTTGCGCTTCGTGCTCCCGCTGGCGCGTTGCGACTGGTCGGTGCCCTACGACCGGCTCGCGCTTCCGGACGAGCTGCGGCGCGCGGTCATCGTCCATCGCGGGTCCCTGACGCCGCCCTTCGCCTATCTCGACCGGCACCTCGCCGCACAGAGCCGCACGGCGTGAAGCGGGTGCTCGTCCTCGGGGCGGGCCTGGTCAGCCGCCCCCTGGTGCGCGAGCTCGCATCGTCCGGCGACGTCGAGGTGACGGTCGCGGACCGCGAGCTGTCGCGGGCACGCGAGGTGCTGGGGCCAGAGCCCGGCCGCGCCGTCGCCTTCGACGCCGGCGCCGCGGCGGAGGTCGCGGCGCTCGTGGGCGCCTCCGACCTCGTCGTCAGCCTGCTGCCCTTCGCGCTTCACGTCCAGGTCGCCCGGATCGCGATCGAGTCCCGTCGCCCCGTCGTGACGACGTCCTACGTCGCGCCCGAGATGCGTGCGCTCGACGCCGCCGCGCGCGACGCGGGCGTGATCGTCCTCAACGAGATCGGCCTCGACCCCGGCCTCGACCACATGTCGGCGATGCGCATCATCGATCGCGTGCGCCGCGACGGCGGGCGGCTGACCTCGTTCCGCAGCTGCTGCGGCGGCATCCCCGCCCCGGACGCGGACACGAACCCGTGGCGATACAAGTTCTCGTGGAGCCCGCGCGGCGTGCTCCTCGCCGGCCGAAACGGGGCGCGGTGGCTCGACGACGGGCGCGTCGTCGACGTGGACGCCGCCCACCTCTACGCGCACGTCGCGCCCTACGCCGTTCCCGGGCTCCCGCCGCTCGAGGTCTACCCGAACCGGGATTCCCTGATCTACGTTCCGACGTACGGCATCGAGGGCGTGCAGACGATGTTCCGCGGCACGCTGCGCTGGCCGGGTTGGGGCGCGACGATCGAGGCGGTGGCGCGCCTCGGGCTCTTCGACCCCACCGCGCGCACGTGGCGGCACGGGACGACCTTCGCGGAATTCTCGGACGCGTTCGCGGCGCCGGGGAGCGGGCCCCTGCGCGCGCGGCTCGCGGCGCGGGCCGGGGTCGCGGCCGACAGCGAGGTCATGGAGCGGCTCGCGTGGGCCGGCTTGCTCTCCGACCGTCCGATCGAGCGCACCCTGGCTGCGCCTCTCGACGTCCTCGAGGACCTGCTCGCGTCGCGGATGCCGTACGCGCCGGACGAGCGCGATCTCGTCGTCTTACGGCACGAGTTCGGGATCGTCGATCGCGACGGGCGGGCGCGGAGCGAAGAATCGACGCTCGTCGCCTACGGCGAGCCCGGAGGAGATTCCGCGATGGCCCGGACCGTGTCGCTGCCGGCCGCCGCGGCGGTGCGGCTCATCCTCGACGGCACGATCCGCGCCACGGGCGTCCGCATCCCCGTGGACGCGGAGATCTACGAGCCCGTGCTCGCCGCCCTCGAGCCGCGCGGCATCCGCTTCGAATAGGGGTCAGACCCCTTTTAGGCCTGGCGCATCCAGCGGAAGATCTCGGGGAGGGACGGGCGCTTCCCGTACATCAGGAGCGCTGTACGGAAGACGCGCGCGGCGAAGCGCAGCGTCACCGCGACCGCCGCCGTCAACAGCACGAGCGCGAGCACGATCTCCCACGCCGGCGCCTCCCCGGTCCCGATCCGCATCATCATGGTGACCGGCGCCGTCAGCGGGATGTACGACAGGATCCGCGCCGCGGTGCCGTTGGGATCGCGCAGGATCACCTCGATAAAGATCATCGGCGCCGCGCACCCGATCCCCCAGAACATGCCGTACTGCTGCATGTCCTTCGCGTTAGTCCCGATCGACCCGGTCGCGGTGATCAGCGTTCCGTACAGGAGGAACGCGAGCACGAAGAACGCGAGGCAGAGGATCACGGTCAAAGGCGACAGCGCGACTCCGGCGACCAGCAGGACGATCGGGACCAGCGCCATCGACAGCCAGATGCCGAGCTGCAGAAGTCCCGCCGCGCCGAGCCCCAGGAGCTTTCCGAACAGGAGCGAGCGCGCGTCCACCGAGGAGAGGATGACCTCGATGACCCGGTTCTCCTTCTCCTCGCTGACGCCCTGGATCATCGTTCCCGCCGCGGTGAAGATCGAGATCATCAGGAGCATGGCGAACCCCAACGGCACGCCGAGGCGGCGCACGACGTCCGCGATGCCACGCTTCACCCACTTCCCGTCCCGGTCCCTCGCCATCGTGTCGATGTCCGTCGGATCGAGGATCCTCTCGACGATCTCGGGCTCGATCCGGTCGTGGGTCAGGCTCTTCACGAGCAGGCGCCGCAGCGGCTGCCTCGACGCCTTCCCTTCGGAGAAGATCGACTTGCTCGCGTCGTACGAGGTGACCTTCCCGGTCTCGAGATAGTCCTTCGGGACGACGAAGACCGCGCCGATCTCTTTCCGCGTGAGGGCCGCGAGCGCGGATTCCTCATCCTCGAACCGGATGAACTCGGTGCCCGCCAGCATCCCCGCGATGATTCCCGCCGCAGGACCCGCTCCGCCGGCCATCTTCGACGCCGCATCGACCGCGCCGCGCGCCTCGTCGGGGATGTTGGCCGCGGGCTCGCGACCTGCCTCCACCCGGACGATCCCCGAGTGATCGACGACGCCCGCCTTCCCCGTCGGCTTCTCGTACTTCGCGGCGGTGCTGCCGATCAGGAAGATCAGGCCGGCGTAGAGTCCCACGAACACCGGCATGCCGAACGTGCCGATGATCCATCCCCACCGGAACACCGTCGAGGTGAACTCCCGGCGCGCGACGATGAAGGTCTTCCCCTTCACGACACCGCCCCCGCCGGCGCGGTCGCCACGTGAACGAAGATCGCCTCGAGCGGCGTGGGCGATGCCTCGAAGTGCGAGATCGTCATCCCGGCGCCGAGCGCCCGCTCCAGGAACCTCTCCGGCGTCAGCTCCGGTGCCAAGGACAGCGCCGTCGCGAGCCCGGAGGGCCTCGCGTCGAGCACACCCTCGATCCGCGCGAAATCGCCTTCACCGTCCACGACGACGACGTTCCCCTTTCCCGACGCCAGGCGCAGCTCCGGCGCGTAGCGCTTCTTGATCTCCCTCACGGTCCCGTAGAGCACGCGCTTCCCGCGGTCGATCATCACGATGCGGTCGCACAGCTCTTCGACCTGGTCCATCTGGTGCGTCGAGAGCACGACGAGCTTCCCGGCTCGCTTCAAGCCCGCGATCATCTCCTTCACGAGGCGCGTGTTCAGCGGGTCGAGCCCCGAGAACGGCTCGTCCAGTATCACGATGTCCGGGTCGTGCAGCAGCGTGCCGACGATCTGCACCTTCTGCTGCATCCCCTTGGAGAGCGCATCGACCCGCTTCTTCGCCCACTCGCCCAGGCCCATCTCGTCGAGGGCGGCCTGCGCCTTCTGGCGCACGTCCGGACCCCGCATCCCCTTGAGGCGGCCGAAGTAGTCGAGGACGTCGAGCACCTTCTGCTTGCGATAGAGCCCACGCTCTTCGGGGAGATAGCCGACGCGGTCGTGGTCGGCGTTGGTGGACGGACGGCCGTCGAGGAGGATCCGTCCCGCGTCGGGCCGGAGGATGTCCATCGTCATGCGGATGAGCGTGGACTTCCCCGCCCCGTTCGGGCCGAGCAGCCCGAACACCTCGCCGCCGTTCACCTCGAAGGAGACGTGATCGACCGCGACCTTGCCGTCGTAGGCCTTGACCGCGTCGTCGACGAGAAGCTGGGGCATGGGCGCGGGATTATATGCCGTCGCAGGCCGGCGCCCGCGTTGCTAGCATCCGGTCGGTGAGATTCTCGATGCTACTCCGCTCGGCCGGGTTCGCGATGCTCGCGTCGGTGTCGGTGGCGGCCGATCCGGCTCCGCTCCACCACGCGATCCGCGTGACGCTCGACCCTCCGGCGCACCGGCTCGCGGTCGAGGACACCCTGACGTGGCCCGAGGGGACGCGGGAGCCTTCGCTCGCCGAGCTGAAGAAGCAGTTCCCGGGGGCGTCGATCGAGCGGCGAGACCACCGGACGATCGTCGCCCGCTACGCGGGCAGGATCCGCGACAGGCTTCAACACCCGGGCGAGGAGTACGCGCGCGGCTTCGCGACGACCACCGGCACGATCGAGGCGGACGGCGTCTTCCTCGGGCAGAACGCCGCCTGGTACCCCGCCGCCTCCGACGACAGGCTCCTCACCTTCGATCTCGAGGTGTCGCTCCCCGCCGGCTGGGACGCGATGAGCCAGGGTGTTCGCACGCTCCACGAGCGCGACGCGGCCGGCACGCGCGTGCGCTTCGAGGTCGATCAGCCGCAGGAGGAGATTTGGCTCGTCGCAGGGCCGTGGACCGAGACGCGCCGCGTGATGGGAAACGTGGAAGCGATCGCGATGCTTCGCACCCAAGACGACGCGCTCGCCGCGAAGTACCTCGACGCGACCTCCCCCAGCGTCGCGATGTACACGGAGCTTCTGGGCCCGCACGCCTACGCGAAGTTCGCCCTCGTCGAGAACTTCTGGGACACGGGCTACGGGATGCCGTCGTTCACGCTCCTCGGCCCGTCCGTCATCCGTCTCCCGTTCATCCCGACGACCTCCTACCCGCACGAGATCCTCCACGACTGGTGGGGGAACGGCGTCTACGTCGATCGCTCGAAGGGGAACTGGTGCGAGGGGCTGACCGCGTACCTGGCGGACCACTTGGTCCAAGAACAGCGCGGGCTCGGAGCGTCGTACCGGCAGGAGACCCTGCAGCGGTACGCCGACCACGTCGCGCGCTCGAAGGACTTCGCGCTGGCCGCGTTCCACGAGCGTCACTCGGCGGCGACCGAGGCCGTCGGCTACGGGAAGGCGCTCATGGTCTTCCACATGCTGCGGCGCGACATCGGCGACGACGCGTTCACGAAGGCGCTGCGCGCGTTCTACGCGGAGTGGAGGTTCCGTCGCGCGAGCTGGAACGACCTCCGTCGTGCCTTCGAGCGCGCGTCGGGGAAGAGCCTGCAGAGCTGGCTCGACGCTTGGGTGAAGAGGACCGGCGCGCCGACGATCAAGCTGTCGGAGCTCCGGGCGACGGAGACCGGAAGCGCGTGGCGCCTCGCCGGCACGCTCGAGCAGACCCAGCGCGCCGACCCCTTCCCGGTGGCGATCCCGCTCGCGATCACCCTCGAGGGCGTTCCGGCCGCCCGGCAAGAGAGCATCCGTTGCGCGGCCGCGTCCTGTCCGTTCTCGCTCGAGCTGGCCGCGAAGCCCCTTCGCGTGGACGTCGACCCGGAGTTCGACCTCTTCCGCACCCTCGACCGCGAGGAGACACCGCCTGCGCTTTCGACCGCCTTCGGCGCCGACGGGGGCGTCGTGATCCTGCCCGCGGACGCGAGCCCCGCCCTCCTCGAGGCGTACCGGTCGATGATCGCGGGCTTCAGCCGCGAGGACGCGAAGCCCTTCCGCGTCGTGACCGATGCCGAGACCACCGCGCTCCCGGCCGGCGCTCCGGTCTGGGTGATCGGCTGGGAGAACCGACTCGTCCCCCACGTGCGCGCGCTCGTCGGCCCCTACGACGCGTCGATTTCGCCGACCGAGCTCTCGCTCTCGGGAGACCGGATCGCGCGCGAAGGGCACGCGGTCGCGCTGGTCGTTCGCCGCGCGGATGGGCCCGAGCTGCCGGTCGCGTTCGTCGCCGCCGACGCCGCCGCTCAGGTCCCCGGCCTGACGCGCAAGCTGCCGCACTACGGCAAGTACTCCTACCTCGCCTTCGAGGGGGACGAGCCCACGAACACGCACAAGGGGCGCTGGCCGCTGGTCGGCTCGGCGCTCTCGGTCGCCGTGGACCCATCGCGCGCCGTGCGCGAGCTCCCGTCCGGAGCGCTCGCGCTGCGGGAGCCGTTGGCCCAGCTCCCTCCGTCGTTCTCCGAGGAGCGCATGATGGCGTTGGTGCGCACGCTCGCCGCACCGGCGGCCAAGGGACGCGGCCTGGGAACGCCCGAGCTCGACGCCGCGGCCGACACGATCGCCTCGGTCATGAAGGGCGTGGGGCTGGAGCCGGCAGGAGACACGCACAGCTTCTTCCAGCGTTGGGAGGGAAACGGCGCGCCCCTGAAGAACGTCCTCGGCATGCTCCGTGGGACCAAGGCCGAATGGGCGAACGAGGCCACGATCGTGTCCGCCCACTACGACCATCTCGGCGAGGGGCACCCCGGCGCCGACGACAACGCGAGCGGCGTTGCCGTCCTGCTCGATCTCGCGCGCGCGATGGCGGCCTCCGGGCCCCCGGCGCGCACGGTGATCTTCGCGGCGTTTACCGGCGAGGAGTCGGGGCTTCTCGGCTCCAAGCGTTTCGTCGCGACGTGGCCGAAAGAGAAGACGATCACGTCGAACGTCAACCTCGACACGGTGGGACGCCAGGGGACAGGCGGCCTGCTCGTGCTGGGATCGGGCACCGCCGACGAATGGGTGCACATCGCGAACGGCGCGGGGTACGTCACGGGCATCCCGGTGAAGGCGGTCGCAAGCGATCCCGGCGGCAGCGACCAGAAGTCCTTCGTCGAGGCGGGCATCCCCGCCGTCCAGCTCTTTACCGGCGCGCACGCGGACTACCACACGGCCGCGGACACGGTCGACCGGGTCGACGGGCCGGGGCTCGTGAAGGTCGCCTCGGTCGCGCGCGAGTTCGTCGCCTATCTCGCCGAGCGTGACAAGCCGTTGACCGCGCGCACGGGGACCGCGACGTTGACGCCGACTGCGCCCTCGGCCGGCCGGCGGGCGTCCCTCGGCGCGATCCCCGACTACGGCTTCGCGGGCCCCGGCGTGCGCATCACGGGCACGACGCCCGGCTCGCCTGCCGCGGCCGCGGGGCTCCGGGACGGCGACGTCATCGTCGGGATGGACGACACGAAGCTCGCCACGCTCGCGGAGTTCTCTGAGGCGCTTTCCGCCCGCGCGCCCGGCGACCGGGTCAAGGTGCGCGTCTTGCGCGCGGGGAGCGAAGAGGTCATCGAAGCGACTCTCGGGGCGCGCTAGCCCGACGCAGCGTCAGGTAGAGCGTCGGGAGCACGACGAGCGTGAGCAAGGTGTTGCTCGCGATCCCACCGATCACGACCGTCGCCAGGGGCCGCTGCACCTCGGCCCCGACGCCCGTGTTGAAGGCCATCGGCACGAACCCGAGCGCGGCGACCAGTGCGGTCATCAGCACCGGGCGGAGGCGGACCTGGCAGCCCTCGCGGACCGCGTCCTCGAGCCCGACCCCCGCCTCGAGCCGCTGCTTGATGAAGGTGAGGAGGACCAGCCCGTTGAGGATGGCCACACCGCTGAGCGCGATGAAGCCGATGACGGCGCTCACAGTGAACGGCATGCCCCGCAGCGCGAGGATGGCGACCCCACCGACGGCGCCGAGCGGCACGCCGCTTGCCACGACGAGCACGTCCCGCGCGCTGCCGAGGCTCACGTAGAGCAGCGCCAGGATCAGGCCCAAAGCGGCGGGCACGACGATCATCAGCCGGCGGTTCGCCCGCTCCAGGTTCTCGAATTGGCCGCCCCACTCGACCGTGTACCCCTCCGGGAGCGCGACACGAGCCGCGATGGCCCGCTTCGCCTCGTCCACGAAGCTCGCGACGTCGCGGCCGCGTGCGGCGCACTGCACCGTGATGCGGCGCCGGCCCCACTCGCGCTGGATCGTCGAGGGCCCTTCGGTCAGGGTGAATCGCGCCACCTGGTCCAGCCTGACGACCGGTCCGGCGGCCGTGGGGATGAGCGTCGCCGCGAGCGCATCCTGATCGTGCCGCTGACGGTCCGGAAGGCGGACCGCGAGCGGGAAGCGCCGCTGTCCCTCGCGGATCTCGCCGACGGTTCGGCTTCCGACCGCTTCGACCATGCCGAGGACGTCTCGCCCCGGAATGCCGTACCGCGCAATCGCCTTCGGATCCACCCGCACCTGGAGCACGGGCTGGCCGGTGAGCTGCTCGCCCGAGATTTCGCCGGCGCCGGGAACGTCCTTGAGGACGGTCTGCACCTCGTCCGACAGCCGCTTCAGCGTCTCGAGGTCGTCCCCGAAGATCTTGATTCCAATGTCGGAGCGGATCC